>ERZ1643247.3653-NODE-3653-length-10651-cov-4.177614_pt1 | contig 10651 bp, 9 predicted proteins | sample MGYA00579264_ERZ1643247 | MGnify/ENA primary metagenome ERZ1643247 (study PRJEB29033, sample SAMEA4952262) | chicken gut metagenome | biome: Broiler Chicken; feature: Gastrointestinal Tract; material: Caecum | place: Ireland | collected 2018 | study: Broiler... | reverse complement strand
GCAGGTATAGCCTATGCAGAGCATACTTGACGCGATTAACGAATGGATAAAGGGCATTTTGATTGGAGCCATAAACGGTAATCTGTCAACTATGTTCGGGGACGTAAACGAAAAGGTCGGCACTATCGCTACGGAAGTAGGCAAGACCCCGCAGGGGTGGAACGCGGATATTTTTTCCATGGTACGGACGTTATCGGAAAACGTGATTGTACCTATAGCGGGGCTTGTTATTACCTACGTTTTATGCGTGGATCTAATCAGCATGATAACGGAAAAGAACAATATGCACGACATTGACACCTTTATGTTTTTCAAATGGTTTTTCAAGGCGTTTGTAGCGGTTTTTCTCGTTACACACACCTTTGATATTACTATGGCGGTGTTCGATTTAGCGCAGCACGTTGTTTCCGGTGCAGCGGGGATTATCGGCAGGGATACAAACATTGACGTTGCCGAAGCCCTTGCTTCCATGCAGGAGGGGCTTGACGCTATGGGTATTCCCGAACTGCTTTTGCTCGTTATGGAGACAAGCCTCGTAAGCCTGTGCATGAAAATCATGTCGGTGCTTATCACGGTTATACTGTACGGCAGAATGATAGAAATTTACCTTTATTGCTCGGTATCGCCTATCCCGTTTGCAACCATGACAAACCGCGAATGGGGACAAATCGGCAACAACTATCTCAAATCCCTGTTTGCGCTCGGCTTTCAGGGCTTCCTCATTATGATATGCGTCGGGATTTACGCGATTTTAGTAAACAGCATGATTATAGCGGACAATCTGCACAGCGCGATTTTTTCCCTTGCAGCCTATACCGTTATCCTGTGCTTTTCACTTTTCAAATCCGGCGCGCTTGCAAAATCCATATTTGACGCCCATTAAAGGAGGTGTAGCAATATTTGAAAATAGGATTGATAGATGTAGACAGTCATCATTTTCCCAACCTTTGCTTGATGAAGCTATCCGCCTATCATAAAGCGGCGGGCGACACGGTAGAATGGTGGCGCCCATTCAGACGGTATGATGTTGTCTACAAAAGCAGAGTGTTTACAGACACCTATTCCAAAGATGAAATAACCGTCAGGAACGCGGCGCGGGTTATTACGGGCGGTACAGGCTATGGCACAGATAACGCCTTGCCCTATAACGTGGAGCATACCCGCCCCGATTATTCCCTGTATCCGCAATTTGCAGGTATCGCCTACGGCTTTTTGAGCCGTGGCTGCCCCCGGAATTGCGGATTTTGTATTGTCAGCGGCAAGGAGGGGCGCAAAAGCGTAAAGACCGCCGACCTCTCCGAATTTTGGGACGGGCAAAAGGAAATTAAGCTGATGGACGCAAACCTTTTGGCTTGCGCCGACCATGAAGCCCTCATTGAACAGCTTGCAAAAAGCCGCGCATGGGTGGATTTTACGCAGGGGCTTGATATTCGCCTTGTCAGCCGCGATAACATTTCCCTGCTCAACCGTGTGCGGACAAAGGCAATCCATTTCGCATGGGATAACCCCGACGAGGATTTAACCGGGCATTTCCAGCGGTTTTTGAATTTTACCGCCGTAAAAAGCAGCCAGAAACGCCGGGTGTATGTGCTGACGAACTACGGCAGCACCCACGAACAGGATTTATACCGTGTGAATACGTTGCGGGCTATGGGCTTTGACCCCTATGTGATGATTTATGAACGCCCTATCGCCCCGCCTGTTACCCGCCACTTGCAGCGTTGGGTAAACAATAAGCGGATTTTCAATACCGTAAAGGATTTTAACGATTATCTTCCCGGAAAAAGGAGGTGCAGCTAATGGCGTATGTACCCGTACCAAAAGACTTGTCCCAAGTCAAAACAAAGGTCATTTTCAATTTGACGAAGCGGCAGCTTATCTGCTTTGCGGCAGCCCTTGCAGTAGGACTACCGCTTTTCTTTTTGCTCAAAGGCAGCGCCGGGACGAGCCTTGCGGCTTTTGCCATGATACTTATCATGCTCCCGTGCTTCCTGTTTGCCATGTATGAAAAACACGGGCAGCCCCTTGAAGTGATATTAAAGAATGTTATCCAGACAAAGTTTATCCGTCCAAAGGAGCGCCCCTATCAAACCGAAAATTTTTATAGCCTGTTAGAAAAACAAAGAGAATTGGAAAAGGAGGTTTTGGCTATTGTCAAACGCACACACCAAAAAGGCACAGAAAACAAGCGCAAAGCCTAAACGCAGGCTGACCCGCGCAGAGAAAAGGGAGATCGCCGCCCTTATCCGCAAAGCAAAGGGCGACGGGAAGCCCCACACCGCACAGCAGACAATCCCGTACTTGCAGATGTTCCCGGACGGTATCTGCAAGGTAACGGAAAAGAAGTATTCCAAAACGATTGCCTTTGAAGATATAAGCTACCAGCTTGCCGGAAACGACGACAAAAACGCCATTTTTGAGGGCTGGTGTGATTTTCTCAATTACTATGACGCCGCCGTATCGGTGCAGTTATCTTTTATCAATCAAGGGACGCCGCACGGCGACGCGGAAAAGGCGATTACCATTCCAGAGCAGGACGACGCTTTTAATTCCATTCGCGCCGAATATGCGGATATGCTCAAAAGCCAGCTTGCAAAGGGAAACAACGGACTTGTGAAACAGAAATACATTACGTTTTCCGTAGAAGCCGAAAGCTATGCAGCGGCAAGGGCGCGGCTTTCCCGCATTGAAACCGACGTACTGAACAATTTTAAGATACTCGGCGTATCGGCAAAACCCATGACGGGCTATGAACGGTTAAAAGTCCTGCATGGGATATTCCACCCCGAGGGCGAGCCGTTCCGTTTTTCCTTTGATTGGCTTGTCCCGTCCGGGCTTTCCACAAAGGACTATATCGCCCCGTCCTCTTTTACCTTTGGCGAGGGACGATATTTCCGCATAGGCAGAAAAATCGGCGCGGTGTCGTTTTTACAGATACTTGCGCCGGAATTAAACGACCGGCTTTTATCCGATATGTTAGACCTTGAAACGGGTATGATTGTCAATCTGCATATTCAGAGTATTGACCAGACCGAAGCAATCAAGACCGTTAAGCGTAAGATTACAAATCTCGATAAAATGAAAATCGAGGAGCAGAAAAAAGCGGTGAGAAGCGGCTACGACATGGATATAATCCCGTCCGACCTTGCCACATTCGGCGACGAAGCAAAAAATCTCTTGCAGGATTTACAGAGCCGCAACGAGCGAATGTTTTTACTGACGTTCCTCGTTGTGAATATCGCCGATACCAAGCGGAAACTGGAAAATGACGTGTTCGCGGCGGCGGGTATCGCGCAGAAATATAACTGCCGTCTGACCCGCCTTGACTATCAGCAGGAGCAGGGGCTTATGTCCTCTATTCCGCTTGGGGAAAATCATGTCCCTATCCAGCGGGGGCTGACGACGAGCAGCACCGCTATTTTTATTCCCTTTATCACGCAGGAGTTGTTTCAGACAGGGCAAGCCCTTTACTACGGCTTGAACGCTTTAAGCAGCAACATTATACTTTGCGACCGCAAGTTGCTAAAAAATCCGAATGGGCTTATTCTCGGCACCCCGGGCAGCGGCAAATCCTTTGCGGCAAAACGGGAAATGACAAACGCTTTTTTGATTACCGACGACGACATTATTATTTGCGACCCGGAAGCCGAGTATTTCGCCCTTGTGCAGCGCCTGAACGGGCAGGTTATCCGCCTGTCCCCCACGGGCAAAGGCATTGACGGAAAACCGCAGTATGTCAACCCTATGGATATAAACCTCAATTACAGCGAGGACGACAACCCACTTGCCCTCAAATCCGACTTTATCCTTTCGCTTTGCGAGCTGGTGATCGGCGGCAAGGAGGGCTTGCAGCCCGTGGAAAAAACAATCATTGACCGCGCCGTGCGGAACGTGTACCGCCCATTCCTTGCAGACCCAGACCCGGCGAAAATGCCGATTTTGGGCGACCTTTACAACGAGCTTTTGAAACAGCCCGAACCGGAAGCGGCGCATATCGCGTCCGCGCTGGAGCTGTATGTTTCCGGCTCTCTGAACGTCTTTAACCACCGCACCAACGTACAGCTTGACAACCGCCTTGTCTGCTTTGATATTAAGCAGCTTGGGAAGCAGCTTAAAAAGCTCGGTATGCTCATTGTGCAGGACCAGGTGTGGAACCGCGTTACAATCAACCGCGCCGAGAAAAAGGCGACACGCTACTATATGGACGAGTTTCATTTGCTCTTAAAAGAAGAACAAACGGCGGCTTACAGCGTGGAAATCTGGAAGCGGTTTCGGAAGTGGGGCGGGATACCCACCGCGATTACGCAAAATGTCAAAGACCTTTTGGCAAGCCGTGAAGTAGAGAATATCTTTGAAAACTCGGATTTTGTCCTCATGCTCAATCAAGCGGCGGGCGACCGGGACATTCTGGCAAAGCAGCTTAACATTTCCCCGCAGCAGATGAAATACGTTACCCACACCGAAGCCGGCGAGGGGCTTATCTTCTACGGGAATGTGGTATTGCCGTTTATTGACCGTTTCCCGAAAGACACCGAGCTTTACCGGGTAATGACGACAAAGCCGGAGGAAGTGGGCGCAGCGTGAAAACAGACGTGATTATCAACCGGGATTGCCTTATGGCATTACGGGAGCTTCCCGCCGACAGTATTCATTGTTGCGTTACCAGCCCGCCCTATTACGCCTTGCGGGATTACGGTATGGACGCGCAGATCGGGCGCGAGGATACGCCGGAGGAATATATCGGGCGGCTTGCCGCCGTGTTCCGTGAACTCAAACGGGTATTGCGCCCGGACGGTACTTTTTGGCTGAATATCGCGGACACCTATTGCGGCACCGGAAGCAAGTGCAATTCCACCGACCCGAAAAATCCAAAAGGCAGGAACGGGCAAAGCGTATCAATCGCAAGGACAGCGGCGGGCTGCAAGCAAAAGGACTTAATTGGTATTCCGTGGCTTTTAGCCTTTGCCCTACGCGCCGACGGGTGGTATTTACGCAGCGACATTATCTGGTACAAGGCAAACCCCATGCCCGAAAGCTGCAAAGACCGACCAAGCCGCTGCTATGAACATATTTTTTTGCTTACGAAGTCGAAAAAGTATTTTTATGACGCCGCCGCCATAGCCGAGCCGATAGCCCCGACAACGGCGGCGCGGTACCGCGGCAAGCGCAGTATAAGCAGCAAATATTCCAAAGGCATACCCGGTCAAGGCAAAGTACAGGCTATCAATACCGCAAGAAAAGACGGCTATTATGACGAAGCCTTGATACCCACTACACGGAACAAACGGGACGTTTGGCAAATCAATACGGTACCTTACAAAGGCGAGCATTTTGCCGCATTTCCCCCGAAGCTCGCGGAAACGTGCATAAAAGCAGGCTGTCCCAAAGGCGGGGTTGTCATAGACCCCTTTTTCGGCAGCGGTACAACAGGGGTTGCGGCAAAAAACCTTGACCGCCGCTATATCGGTATCGAGCTGAACGCTGATTATTGCGCCCTTGCAAGGGCGCGGATTGGAGGTGAAAACGGTTGCAAAACCCCATAAACGAGCAGCCAAAACAAGAACAGGAGCTACCGCAGCAAAGCACAGCAGCCGCCGAGCGCGTTTTGGAGCATTTGGACGCAGCGCACACCCGCCATACAAGCAAAAAGGCGGTGCGGGCTATGCAGGAGGAAACTACGCTGCACAACAGCGTACCGCGCTTGCAATTTACCGACGAGGAACGCGCCGCGCCGGAGCTTCAAACGTATATCCGCAAATCCGAAAAAGCCGCTGACCGTCTGGACGCGACAAAAGCGAAAATCCCGAAGCAAAAGAAACTTATCAAGGAGCGCACCTATGAGGAAGCTGCCGGAAAAGGTAAAACCCGCCTACGCTTTGAGGAACGGGAAAAGCCCGCCCCCGGCGGCAAGCCGCATAACAGCCCGCTATCCCGCCCCGCGCAGGAGGCAGGCGTTTTCGTTCACAATAAAATCCATTCGGTGGAAAAGGACAACGCGGGTGTTGAGGGCGCACATAAAGCGGAAGAACTTGGGGAACGCGGCGCACGGTATGGGGTGCGAAAAATCCGGCAGGGCTACCACAGCCGCAAGCTGAAACCCTACCGGGAAGCGGCAAAGGCTGAAAAGACGGCGTTTCGGGCGAATGTCAATTTTCAGTATCGGAAAGCCTTACGGGATAACCCGCAGCTTGCGTCTAACCCTGTATCGCGCTTATGGCAGAAGCGGCAAATCAAAAAGCAGTATGCACAAGCGTTGCGAAAGGGCGGCACAAAGGGTATTCGTGCCACAGCCGCGAAAAGCCGGAAGCTCGCGCGGAAAGCCGCAGATGAAACAAGGAAAAAGGTTATGCTTGTGGCGCGGCACCCGGTAGGCGTGATAATCGCCATTGGCGCGCTGCTGCTTTTCGTTATGATTTTCGCAGGGCTATCCTCTTGTGCGTCTATGTTTTCCGGCGGCGCTTCGACAGTTGCCGGAACGTCGTATGTTGCGGAGGACGCAGAGATGATCGGAGCCGAACGGGATTACGCGGCGTTGGAAGCAAATTTGCAAAGCGAGATTGACGCTATCGAGGAAACGCACCCCGGCTATGACGAATACCGCTACGACCTTGACAGTATCGGGCATGACCCCTATGTGCTGACTTCCATTTTAACCGCGCTGCACCTTGACTACACCCGTGCAGGGGTACAGGAAACGCTGCAAATGCTTTTTGAAAAGCAGTACATTTTGACGCTGACCGAAGAAGTGGAAACGCTTTACCGGACGGAAACGAGGACAGGCACCCGCAACGTGATTGACCCGGAAACGGGCAAAGAAATCACGGAAACTTACGAATACGAGGTGCAAGTCCCCTATGATGAACGCCGCATCTTAAATGTGGCACTTGAAAATTTCGATTTATCCCATTTACCCGTCTATATCATGGACGAGGAAACGCTTTCTTTGTATGCGGGATATATGCAGACGCTTGGAGGCCGCCCCGACTTATTCCCGACCAGCAGTTACCCCAACGCTTCCACTATCAAGGAACCGACCTATTACGAGGTGCCGCCCGAAGCGTTGGAGGACGCGACCTTTGCGGCAATGCTGACCGAAGCCGAGAAATATTTGGGCTACCCTTATGTTTGGGGAGGCAGCAGCCCGTCAACGTCCTTTGATTGCAGCGGCTTTGTATCGTGGGTAATCAATCACAGCGGTTGGGACGTGGGACGGCTTGGCGCACAGGGGCTTTACAATATCTGTACCCCCGTAACGGCGGCGCAGGCAAAGCCCGGCGACCTTATCTTTTTTCAAGGCACCTATGACGTTTCCGGCGTTTCGCACGTCGGTATTTATGTAGGCGGCGGCATGATGATACATTGTGGCGACCCGATTTCCTATGCAAACGTCAATACAGAGTATTGGCAAAATCACTTTTACGCCTACGGGCGGCTACCGTAAATATGAAAGGAGTTTTTTTATGGCAAACAACAAAATTGACCGTATCGACCGTGAGATTGAAAAGACCCGCGAGAAAATCACCGAATATCAGAACAAGCTCAAAGGGCTGGAAGCGCAGCAAATTGAAGCGGAAAATCTGCAAATCGTCCAGCTTGTGCGCTCTATGCGTGTAACCCCGCAGGAGCTTAACGAGCTGCTATCCGGCGGTGTCATTCCCGGCATGACTGCCGCAGAACAGGAAAAACAGGAGGACTACGCAAATGAGGAATAAACGATTTTTCCGCAGCTTTTTTGTACTGCTTGCCGCCCTTGCCTTGCTGGGCGGCTTTTCTGTTACCGCCTACGCATACAGCGGCGAAGAAGCAAGCAGCGAAACCACCGTACAAACGGAAACCGAAGCAGCTACGCCCGAAACGTCCGAACCGCAGGAACCGGAGGCTTCCGAAACACAGGAAACGGGCGAAGAAACAACGGGCGGCGCAGAACCGCAGCCGTTTACACCGGAGGGCAACATGAACCTTGTAGACGAGATACAGGGCGAAGCGTCCGAAGATAAAGAGTTTATTGTTGTGCAGAGCAAGGGCGGCAATTACTTTTATATTGTAATCGACCATGCGGCGCAGGGCGCAAACACCGTCCATTTTCTCAATCAAGTAGACGAAGCCGACCTGATGGCGATTATCAAAGACGGCGGGCAGACACAGGAAGCGCCCGCCGCCTGTAATTGTACCGAAAAATGCGAAGCCGGAAAGGTAAATACGGATTGCCCGGTATGTGCTGTAAACATGAGTGAGTGCGCGGGCAAGGAAGCAGCCGCCGAAACGCCGGAGGAACCGGAAAAGCAGCCGGAAAAAAGCAGCAATATAGGCGGCATTGTCATTTTTGCGGTTATCGCCCTGCTTAGCGGCGGTGGTGCGCTTTACTATTTCAAGATTATGAAGCCGAAGCAGGCGGCAAAGGGCGGCACCGACCTTGAAGATTTCGATTTTGACGAATACGAGGACGAACCGCAGGAAGAGGACGAGCAGCCCGAAACAGACGAAAAACAGGAGGATAAAGAATGAGCTATACCCTTGTAATTGCAGAAAAACCGAGTGTGGCGGCGAATATCGCCGCTGCCCTTGGTGTGAAAAACAGAAAAGACGGATATATCGAGGACGCAGGCTATCTCATTTCATGGTGTGTAGGGCATTTGATAGGGCTTGCGGACGCTGCCGCTTACGGCGAACAGTATAAAAAATGGGACTATGACAGTTTACCCATTCTGCCGCAGGAATGGAAATACACCGTTGCAAAGGATAAAGAAAAGCAGTTCAAAATCCTAAAAGAGCTTATGCACCGCGCCGACGTTTCAGAGGTTGTCAACGCTTGCGACGCCGGGCGCGAGGGCGAGCTGATTTTTCGTTTCGTCTACGAAGTGGCAGGCTGCAAAAAGCCCATGCGCCGCCTTTGGATTTCTTCAATGGAAAACGAAGCTATCCGGCGCGGATTTGACGCCTTAAAGGACGGGCAGGATTATGACGCGCTTTTTGCGTCCGCCCTTTGCCGAGCAAAAGCTGATTGGCTAATCGGTATTAACGCCACCCGCCTTTTTTCCTGCTTATATCACCATACCTTAAATGTAGGGCGCATCCAGACCCCGACCCTTAAAATGCTGGTAGACAGGGACGCCGAGATTACCCGGTTTAAGAAAGAAAAATACTACCATGTGCGCCTTGCCGTCGGCGGCGCGGAAGCGGCAAGCGTGAAGATCTCCGACGCTGAAAAAGCGCAGACACTTAAAGCGGCTTGCGAAGCGTCGCAGGCGGTTTGTACTTCTGTTATCAAAGAGAAAAAGACCATAGCCCCGCCGAAACTCTTTGATTTAATGAGCTTGCAGCGGGAAGCAAACCGCCTTTTCGGATATACGGCAAAGCAAACCCTTGATTTAGCGCAAGCCCTGTATGAAAAGCGGCTTTTAACCTATCCGAGAACAGACAGCGTATATCTAACCGACGATATGGGCGATACGGCGGCGCAGACCGCCGCCCTGCTTTGCGGCAAGCTGCCTTTTATGGCGGGCATAGAATTTACGCCAGGCGTTTCCCGGCTGCTCGACAGCAAAAAGGTATCCGATCACCACGCAATTATCCCCACAATGGAGCTTGCAAAAGCAGACCTTGCCGCGCTGCCGGAAAGCGAGCGAAATATCCTGACCCTTGCCGGTGCGCGTCTTTTGTTTGCTGCCGCCGAGCCGCATATTTATGAAGCGGTTACGGCGGTTTTTTCATGCGCCGACACGGAATTTACGGTGAAAGGAAAGACGGTGCTTGCAGACGGGTGGAAAGGGCTTGAACACCGATACCGTGCAACGCTCAAAACAAAACCCGACGACGAGGACGAAGCCGCCGGGCTTGCGCTGGACGTACCGGAATTTACAAGGGGGCAGACGTTTGACAACCCCGCCGCAGCGGTAACGGAACACGATACAACGCCGCCGAAGCCCCACACCGAAGCGACTTTACTATCCGCTATGGAACGCGCCGGGAACGAGGATACCGACCCGGACGCAGAACGTCGAGGGCTTGGCACCCCCGCCACCCGCGCCGCCATTATTGAAAAGCTCATAAAGGGCGGCTTTGTCGAGCGCAAGGGCAAGCAGCTAATTCCCACCCAAAACGGAAACAAGCTAATTTGCGTCCTGCCGGAAACGCTGATTTCCCCGCAGCTTACGGCTGAATGGGAAAACAGGCTGACGCAGATTGCAAAGGGAACCGCCGCGCCGGAGGATTTTATGCACGGTATTGAAGCTATGACGCAGGAGCTTGTGAAAACCTATCCTTTCCTTTCCGATACGAACAAGGAGCTTTTCAAAGAGGAAAAGCGAGTGATCGGCAAATGTCCCCGTTGCGGCAGCGACGTGTACGAGGGTAGGAAAAATTATTCCTGTTCCAACAGGGATTGCGCCTTTATCATGTGGAAGAACGACCGATTTTTTGAGGAACGCAAAACCGCCTTTACGCCGAAGATTACCGCCGAACTTCTCAAAAGCGGCAAAGCAAAGGTGAAAAAGCTGTATTCCCCGAAAACGGGCAAAACCTACGACGGGACGGTGCTTTTAGCTGACACAGGCGGCAAGTATGTGAATTACCGTGTTGCTGTTCAGAGGGACAGAGAAGTTACGCAGCAAGCATAGGAAAGGGGTACCCTTTCCGTAAAATCCCCGTTTTC
>ERZ1643247.3651-NODE-3651-length-10655-cov-3.813396_pt1 | contig 10655 bp, 8 predicted proteins | sample MGYA00579264_ERZ1643247 | MGnify/ENA primary metagenome ERZ1643247 (study PRJEB29033, sample SAMEA4952262) | chicken gut metagenome | biome: Broiler Chicken; feature: Gastrointestinal Tract; material: Caecum | place: Ireland | collected 2018 | study: Broiler... | reverse complement strand
TAACGACAGCGATGCGGAAGTTATCGTTTCTTGCAAGGGTACCGCATGGCCGGGAGATCCGATCGTTGCACCTCATTCCTATTTCATATGGAACTATTATGGAAGGCCCTGGTTCCAGACCGGTGGCGGAGCGAACGCGATCTTCGATCACGGCATGCTCAATGAGACGACCGGAGAGATGAATCAACTTCAATTTACGCTCGTGCCGAACGGCGACGACGCTCTTTCGGAAGCAGACGTTTATATCGGCGGACTGCGCGGCACAGCCGAAGAATATACGGAGTTTGCGACCTTCCCCGAAGACAGAGTCATCTCTTCCGATGAAATGAGCGATCCGTACGGGATTACCTATTATGTGAATGAGAGCGGAGATGAAGAGTTCCGCAGCGACTTTCCCACGGCCAAGAACGACACCACCGAAATCACCGCAAAAGTGACTGCCAGATATTTCCGCGCGTATGCGCAGATGAACAACGGCTATGAGCCTACCGGAATCGTCGAAGAACAGTTCGAAAACGGCGTTCTCGATGATATTTCCGGCGGGATAGACATGCTGCCCGGCTTCGCGTATTACATCGAATACACCGCGACCATGGCGGACGGTTCGACGGAAACGAGAACGCAGGCGATCATCCTGTACGATATGGAACAGAGGATTGCGGACGTCTTTACAGGGGCAACGTTTGAGACGGCAAACCAAGTCGAATCAGCCAGGGTGGACAGCGCATATTCTTCCATTTTGGGAGACAAGATGCTTGACGTGCAGTTCGGCGACCATTCCCAGGCGGGCGATTTAATGAGACAGGTATTTTGGTCGAAAGCAGGCGTCAAAGTCGCGGGTGATAAGGAAACGCAGAGACTTGAGTTTTTAATTTATAATCCCAACGACTTTGCCATCGAGATGTTCAACGTGATCGGAATCAATTCCATGTGGACTTACGGTTCAATAGAGCCGCATACCTATTTGCTTTGGGATCCGTACTCCATCCCCGGTTATCAGGTCAATCTTTGGGGAGACGGAACACCAGGAAACGGCGATGGCCTGATCACCGAAGCGAACGCACTCGGAAAACTTGGTGTTTACTTTAAGGCTGAAGGTGGCGCCGCCGGGCATCTCTATATCGGCGAATTTATGGCTACGCAGCCTGCCGCCGAAGAACCTGCCGCATAAATTTTAAGCGGCTTCGTGCTGAAACAAAACGCCCGCTGCATGGCAACGGGCGTTTTGAATAAGCAGGGAGAGGAGTATCGTATGAAAATCGACAGCAGCAAACCATTCAATGCAGTACTGCCTTATTACGGAGCGACGGACGCGGAAAAGTATGCAGCTGAACAGTTGGAAAAGTATTTGAAAAAATGCGCCAACGTATTTTTGATGAAGCGCAACGACCTCATGGCGGCATGCGATTATGAAATTATTGTCGGCAAAACATGCCGCAGCGAGGACTTCGGCGAAACATTCAGACTTTCTTCAGACGGTTACTACATCGTCTGCCGAGAGGGCAAACTCTATTTGGGCGGTAAAGACCGGGGCGTCATCTATGCCGTGTTTGCCTTTTTGGAAAAATTCGCGGGATGCCGTTTTTTTGCTCCCGACGAGGAGTATATTCCGCAGAGCGCAGAAATCAGCGTACCGGAAGGGTACGAAGAACACTATTCTCCCGTATTTTTCATGCGCGACGTGCTGTGGTCGACAAACTATGATATCGACTGGAGCGTCAAGCAAAAAGTCAATCGCGGCCATTACCGCAACTTTTTCGGCGGAACGGGCGGCGAAGTGGGATTTGCCGGCTATTTCGGGCATACGCTGGGCGAACTTGCCGAAACGGGGTACGATGCGCCCGAACCTTGCCTTACAGACGAAAATATTTATCAGACTGTTTTGAAAAACGTCAGAAAACGCCTGCAGGAAAATCCGGGAGCCGCGTTTGTATCCATTTCGCAGAATGACGATTTCCGCGTCTGCAAGTGCGAAAAGTGCGCGGCGATCGATGCACGGGAGGAAAGCCATGCGGGAACGATGATACATTTTGTCAATCGGATCGCCGAGGAGCTGGAATCGGAATTCCCGAATGTAAAATTTCATACGTTTGCTTATCAATATACGCGCAAGCCTCCGAAATATGTGAGGCCGCGCAAAAACGTAGTCGTGCAGTTGTGTCCTATAGAGTGCTGCGCCGGCCATTCGGTAGCGGAATGCGAGCATCCCACGCCCGCGCCCTGGGCGGAAATCCTTTCCGACCGCACTTTTAAGGAAGATTTTTTGGGATGGGCAGAGATCGCGCCGTCCCTTCATATTTGGGACTATTCTACCGATTTCCATCACTATTTTGCGCCTTTCCCGAATCTGTATGCTTTTCGCGACAACATCCGCTTTTACGCCGCGCACAACGTTACGGGCATTCTGATGCAGGGGAACGTGAACACCTGCCATTCCGGTGAATTTGCGGAACTGAAGGGGTATCTGCAGGCGAAACTGCTTTGGGATCCCTCTCTGAGCGACGAGGCATACGAGGCGCTGATAGACGAATTTCTTGCGCATTATTACGGAAAGGGATGGAAATATATCCGTGAATATATCGACGGACTGCACGAAATCTGCAAAGACAGGCACTTCGGCATTTACTATCATCCGCTGCGCATCCTTCCGCCCGAAGAGGGGTTGCCCTTTATGCTGAAGGCGAAAGAACTGTTTGAGCAGGCGGCAAAAAGCGCGGGCGATCCCATTCGCAGAAACAGAGTCAGGCGGTGTGCCGTGCAGGTGGAGTATTATCTTCTGCTGGCGCTGTATGAAAGGGAATATACGCACGGAGACGCGGCCTCCCGCGCTCGTTATGTAAAGAGGAACAGAACTTTTTATAAATTTATCATGAAAAACGGAATTTATATGAATCCCGATAAGCCGCTGCCTGAGAACGTTGATTTTACGCAATCGCCCGACAGCTGGCACAAATTGGGGTAGGAGACAGAAATGGAAAACATAGAACTCGGACTTTGGACGCCTCTGATCGGCTTTGACGTCACCAAAGAAGACCGCGGAGCGGAAGAATATCTGAGCAGTATCGGCATTAAACCGACGGCGATCGGGCTCTTTGTCTATAATGCGGATATCATCAATTTTCATGAAGAGGGGATGCCGGCGGAAAAGAAATTTCCGCCCGATTACTGCAATTATTACGGAAGTCCGCAGAACGATCTGCGCAAGCGGCAGGACTGGACGAATTATGATCTGCGCGCCCTCTGCGGAGCGCTGAAAAAGCACGGCGTAGAGACGTTTATGAGCGTTATGGGCAATCACCTTTCGCCCGAACGCGACGACGATTTTACGCCGCAGATCGGCATGTTCGGATATCCTGTTAAACAGGACTTCGTCATGCAGCACCGCGAGCTCGCCATAGAAAGCACCAAAGAAAGGGGTTATATCCATTTACTGAAACGTTTTAAAGACGGTACCTCATTCGGAGATTATTTTATCCAAAAGGCTCTCGCATGCATAACCGATTACGGCATGGACGGCCTGCATCTGGCGGATGCTATCTTTCCGCACAGCATACAGGTCCAGCACGGTGATTTTTCAGACGATCTTTTCGGGAGATTTGTCCGGCATGCGCGGCTGCGTCCGCCCGAAAGCCTGATGCTTTCTTTGAAAGATAAAAACAGCCCCGGCGTTGCGGCCAGGGCGGCGTATGTTTGGAATAATCACAGAGAAATATATTTGGATTTTCTGGCGGGGGAATGGGAAGAATTTTTTACAAAGCTCTGCAGCGCTTTCCACGCGCACGGCAAAAAGGTGATGGTGAACAACGCATGGACGATGGCGCCGTTTGAATCGTTTTATCGCTTTGCGGTGGATTATAAGGCGCTCGAACGGGCAGGCGTCGACAAGATATGCGTGGAAGATCAGGCGACGATACTGTATCTGAGCGACCCGGGCAGCCGTTACAAGATCAACGAACTGATGGCCGCGCCGTATTTCATCCGCGCGTATGCGCCGAAAATTGAGACGCTCGCGATCAACTACGCAAAAGATTCCACCGAAGAAGGTTCGATGATCAATCACTGCCCGATGGCAAACGAAAGGGAAATTTACACGCTCACCTCGCCCCTGTATATTTCGAAAAACGGTGCGGAGCGGGCGGTGGAAGGCTTTTTCGTGTGCCTTGCCGATTCCATATCAAAGTCGGAGTGGCAGTGGCTGACCAAGCGCTATGAAATCGCGTTCCGGCATAGGGCAAAAAAGACGCTCTCGGCGACGTTGGTTTTTTCGGACAGCATGGTTCGCGAATTTTTGCCGGAATATATGGCCACGCGGCGCTATTCCGCCCACAAGATCGTTTCCGATCTGTCCGCTTTCGGCGGAAAAATGGGCGCCGTTGTGCGGACGGAAGATCTGGATTGCGCGAGCGGACTGATATTTGTTCCGAACGCCGATATTCTGAGCGAAGAGGAGTTGGAAAAAATCAGGTCATATCCCGGCGGGGTAATATATACCTCTGTCACCGCAAAAAAGCCGGATTTCGGCACACGGGAAGAAATATATTTTGAAGATCGCTTTGAATCCAACGAAAATTACAGAATGTGCGTGGGCGGCTTCCGCCTCGGTTCGTTTGACCGTTCGGAGATCGCGGAGATACTCGCGAACAGCCATGCACCGGAAAATGTCCTGCCCGCCGACGGCGACATTCACGACAGCGAATACTGGATGGACGATCTGGTTTACCGGCCCGTTTCGGAAGGCGTGATGAAGGCGGCCGCCCGCCTGCTTTTTGTCGCTTCGCAGGATATCGTCCGCATAGATGCGGGCAATCTGGTCACGGTGTATGAGCTGGAAAACGGGATGATCCGCTTGGTATCCGAAAACGATATGTTCGAACACTACAAGACATTTAAAGTTTATATCAACGGAAGAAAGATCAAAAAGATCATCAACGGCAACGATTTTCCTGTACAGCCGCTGAAACTGGTAATGAAAGGAGATGTCGTCCGCTCCAATATCGGGGGAGACGAACAGCTGAAAGAGGCGATCGGCTTTGTCATCAAATTGCCGCCGGCAGGCTGTTCTTTTGTCGATCTGGAGCTGGAATAATGGATATTTATCTGATCGCGGGGCAGTCCAACGCGCTGGGTATCAGCCCGGTTAAAGATCTGCCGGAAAGTTTTTCTGCTGCGGACGTTCTCATTTATCAGGCGTCAAACGTACACATTCCGCATGAGAGGGCGATCGTTCCCGTGCAGCCGGGGCTGGGCGCCGACGGACAAAAATTCGGACTGGAACTCGGCATCGCGCGCGCTTTCGCGGGGAAAAAGGTCGGATTGATCAAATATGCCTCCGACGGCACCTCGCTGTATGACCGCTGGTCTCCGGGCGGAGAGGATTTTATCGGTCTGAAACAGACGTTTGAAGACGGCATTGCCGCGTTTGCGGAGAGAGGCTTAAAGCCCCGCGTTCGGGGGATGCTGTGGATGCAGGGCGAAAACGACGCCTCATTCGCCGAGCAGGCAGCTGTATATAAAAAGAAGCTGAAGGAATTTATTTCAGCGGTGCGGACGTTTGCGGACGTGCCGTTTGTCATGGGAGAGACGCATCCGTGCAATCCGCGGCTGCCGTATTCTGCCGAGGTCAACGAGGCAAAGCGGTCTGCGGCAAGCGAGATGAGCGAAGTATATTTTGTTCCGACGGACGATCTTGTAGAACTGATCGACGGTTATCATTATACGGCGAAAAATATGCTGGAGCTGGGCGAGCGGATGGCAAAAATACTTATAGAAAATGGCGGGTTATAAAAAAGTGCCCCGCATTGCGCGGGGCAAAGAATAAGTTATCGATGATTCTTCTGATATTCTCCGGGGATCTCCCCGGTAATCCGCTTGAAAACGTTGTAAAAAAACTTCATATCGGTAAATCCCACTTTTTCAGCAACGCTTTGTACTGTATCATTCGTTTCGGAGAGCATCTGACATGCCTTTTCGATGCGCACCTTTTGGCAGTATGTAGAAAAATTCATCCCCGTTACTTCTTTAAACAGTAGGCTGAAATAGCTTTTGCTTAGGAAAGAACGGTATGCAATATCTTCTAAAGACAATTTTTTCATATAATTGTTTTCAATGTACTGAATGGCAAGGTTGATATAGTATTCCTGCTTGGATTTAAGAGTGATATTGCCGCTGTTGTCCAGTTTTCGGAAAATTTTTATGATGAGTTCAGTCAGATACGCGCGGAGAAGATCGTAATATCCCTTTTCCTGATTTTCATATTCTTCGTACATATTTGTCATCAGCTTTTCGAACTCGTAAAAACTTCCGCCGGTGAGATGCAAATTGGGCGGGTTGGGATCGATTTGGTTAAAGAGCGATTCGAACATAAAACTGGATTTCAGCTTGAGAAAGTCGTGTTCTTTATTGAGTGCCTTATCGATAAAATCGGGTTTGAACGCGCAGTCGTATGCAAGATATGGTTCCGAAACATGCTTGTTGATGACGTTTTGATGCGGGACACCGTAATTGACGATAAAGAGATCACCCTTTTTGACGGAAAAATGCTTGTTGTACTCAATATGCGTACATTCTCCCGAAATGACGTAAGTGATTTCAATAAAATCATGTACATGGTTGGTTTCTATATAAGAGGGGAGAGAAGAAGATTTATGGATGAAAATAGATTCGTTATCTCTGAACAGCTTTTCTCCAAGCAGGTTATGTACTTTTGACGCAGGCATTTCCCGATCTCTCCTTTATGGTATATATTTATTATACCATAAAAAATCTATTTTTCAATACTTATATATAAAAAATTATAAAATCATAAAACCATAAAATCATATCATTGACTAAACAAATTGAAAAACCCACCATTTCTTTTGCCGGAATACTGTGATACAATATAAAAAAAGGGAGGCTGACATGTCGACTGTAACAACGGTTTTGGGGGAAATAGATGCGCGAGAGTTGGGCGTCGTTCTGCCGCACGAACATCTGCTGATCGATCTGCGTTCGCTCGTGAACAAACCAGATCCGAAAGACCATCCCGAGTTTTATGAAAAGCTGAATATTACGAACCTTTTTCGCATCAAGGCGGATCCCTATGCATTAGAAGACAATGCGCTTCTCGACAGTGTGGATATCGCCGTAGAAGAGATGATCGCATATAGGAATGCGGGAGGAAGAAGCGTCGCGGACGTAACGCTCCGCTCCATCGGGCGGGATCCGCTCAAACTGCGCGAAATATCGCAGAGGAGACAAAGACGCAGGCTGACTATGTCCTGTCCTTGCTGGACCGCGGCGTATATGTGGAATTTGACAATTTCGGCAAAGAATTTCAGGTGCCGAAAGACAGTAAAGTGCTGAAAAGCAGCTTCGATTACGACCGCGTGAGAGTAGATAGCCTTGCGCGCATGTGCGAGGCCGGGCATGGGGACAGGGTCCTTGCTGCCAATGATATTTGTCTGAAGAGCATGCTGCGCCGTTACGGCGGGGGCGGATACGGTTATCTCCTCGAGGGGATCGTGCCGATGATGCGCGACCGCGGTTTGACGGAAAAGCAGATCGAAAATATTTTGGTAAACAATCCGCGCAGATTTTTAAGCGGAGAGGAGGGACAATGAAGTTTATCGATATGAGCGCGACGATCGGATATGCAACGGTCAACAAGTCCATCGTCAGTCATGAAAATTTCCCCGTATATGAAAAGGTAAAACAGGCAAAAGACAGCGCCGAGCTTTTGCAGGAAATGGACTTCTGCGGAATCGACGAGGCGGTCACCTGGCATCAGACCATGTATGATGTTTCCGTCAATTACGGCAACAAACTGTACCTGGCCGACAAGAGCAATTATACAGGCAGGCTGAAGGGGACGATCGGCCTTTTGCCCGCGATCAGCGATCCCGATTTTGAGGTTGAAAAATTGGATCGCGTTATAGACGAACATGCGCTTGTAGGCGTGCGCGCTTTTCCCAGGCAGAACAGATTTTTCCTGGATAAGATCACGATGGGAGACACGCTCGATTACCTTGCCGAAAAGCGCCTGCCTCTGTATCTTTCCCCTCGCGACGGCTGGGACGACGTATTCGCGGTAATGCGCGATTTTCCCCGTCTGACGGTGATACTGACCGATTACGGCTTGTGGGGCAGCGATCGTTATGTATTTCCGTTGGTTAAAAATTATAAGCATTTTTATATCGAAAGCAGCGACTATCAGGTGTTTTTGGGGATCGAAAATTTTGTGAACAAGATCGGTGCGGAACATATGCTTTTCGGAACGAATTATCCGAACTGCAATATGGGAGGCAGCACGGCTACGCTCCTTGCGGCGAAAATATCTGAAGAGGACAGAGAGATGATCGCGCACAAAAATGCGGAGCGGCTGTTTGCGAAGATCAAAAGGGGGATGGCAAAATGAAACCGAAAAATAATTCCGTCTATCTCGAACAGTTTTTGGAAACCGGGAGAATTCCCGTCGGCATTATCGATTCCCACACGCACATGAACGACGTGTACGGCACCTGTATGTGCGTTTATGATTATGAAGAAACTATACGCCGCGTCAAAGAGCAGGGGATTGCGGGGATCTGGTGCAGTCCGCACTGCGATTTGTACAATCCGCTCGCGCCAAATAAGGAGATCCTGGAAATGATGGATCGCTATCCCGGATATGTGCGCGGATATTACGGATTCAATCCGAATTATGCGGATTTTTACAATGTGGAAGACGTTTTGAAACACGAGGGATACATCGGATTTAAAACCTTGCCCGACTACTACCGTGTCCCTATAGACGACGCGCGCTATAAAAAACTTTTTGAATTGGCAAATGACTGTTCCCTTGTCTTGCTGGTGCACACATGGGGGTACAGCCGGTACAACGACGTCGATCATATGAAGCGCATCGCCGATCGTTATCCGGATATCCAATTGATCATGGGGCATTCTTCGCCGAACAGGCTGGACGATGCCATTGCGCTCGTACAGGAAAAAAAGAACGTGTATCTCGACCTGTGCGATATTCACCGCCACAGCGGCATTGTCGCCAAAATGGTAAACTCCGTCGGGAGCGAAAAGGTGCTGTTCGGCACCGATCTCCCATGGTATGATCCCAATTACTGCCTTGGAAGCGTACTTTACGCCGATGTGACCGATGCAGACAGGGACAATATTTTCTATAAAAATTCAGAGAGAATCATTGGGAGAATCAAAAAATAGTATGAAACTGATCAGATCGTTTGAAGAAGGAGATGAGGTCGTCGGCGATATCCTCACGAAGGGCAAACAAAAAAAAGACATAAAGATAGGCGTGCTGACCTGCGGTTATTTTGAATATTGGCGCATGTTCCCTTCCATGTTTGAAAATGTTAAGTCAGACATCAAAGCATTTGAAGACAATCTGTCCAAACGGTACCGCAACCTCGTTTTTCTCGGTATGGTCGATACTTTGGATAAAGCGGACGAAGCGGGCAAAAGGCTGAAAGAAGAACAGGTCGACGTCGTTCTGCTGACTTACGGTACATATGTTGCCGACTATATCACGCTGACTGCGCTCGACTATGTCAAAGATGTGCCGCTGATCATTTTTTCCATGCAGAACCATGAAAATATAAATGTCGACGGAGATTACGAGGACAGCTTGCGCAACAGCTCGATCATCGGCATTTCTCAGCTGACAGGTACGCTGCGCAAACTGGAACGGGACTACAAAATCATTGTAGGGTCCATTCACGACGAGCGCGCTTACCGCAAGATGGACGTATATATCAAGGCGCTGCAAGTGGTGGAAGATCTCAGAGAGGCGAATATAGGCGTGATCGGGCATGTCTTCCGCGGTATGTATGACTTGGAACTTTCAAAGACATTCCTAAAGAGAACTTTCGGCGTGAACGTCATCCTTGTGCAGACCTGTCACCTCACGGAAATCTGGGAAAAGGTGACCGAAAAGGAGATTGACGAGCAGACGGAAAAACTCACGTCGCGCTTTGAGAGGAAAAACGTTACGGTGGAAGATATCCGCCGGGCGGTACGGCTTGCCGTTGCGATGAAAAAATTGGCGAAAAAGCTCAGGCTGAACGCACTGTGCTTTCTCGATCAACACTATCTGCAAAAGCAGTTCAACACTTCCGCCCGTATCGGCTCTTCCCTTCTCATGGAGGAGGAAGGTTTTTCCGCCAATTGCGAGGGAGACCTGTGCGGCCTTATCACCATGATGATGATGAAATCCATCAGCGGAAAGTCCGCCTTCATGGGAGAATGGGGAGAATACGATGCCGCGACCAACAGCTGTATGCTTATGGGGCACGGCGTTGCGACCCCCGACCTTGCGCCTTCAGATAAAGATATCAAACTCGCGAAGACGCCCGAAGAGTGGGGCATGGACGGCGGCGGCCTGAATTATGAGTTTTTGGTAAAGAGCGGCCCCGCGACCATCGCGCACATGATCGAGGTGAAGGACGGTTACAAAATGATCCTTTCCGATGTGGAGAGCATTGAATTCCCTAAAATCGCATACGACGAGATCTACGCCATGTTCCGCGTCAAGCAAAATGTCAAAGATTATCTCGAAAAGATATTTGACTACGGGGTAGCGCATCACTGCATCATGGGCCTTGGCGACATGAGCGCGGAACTCAATGCCGTCTGCGACTATTTAAAACTTGAAAAATTATACATTA
>ERZ1643247.3650-NODE-3650-length-10655-cov-4.480283_pt1 | contig 10655 bp, 5 predicted proteins | sample MGYA00579264_ERZ1643247 | MGnify/ENA primary metagenome ERZ1643247 (study PRJEB29033, sample SAMEA4952262) | chicken gut metagenome | biome: Broiler Chicken; feature: Gastrointestinal Tract; material: Caecum | place: Ireland | collected 2018 | study: Broiler... | reverse complement strand
CACCCCACTTGTTATCCAGTATATCATACTGTCTAACAAATGGGGTGCAGTTCAATATCATTCGCTTTTATTTTCTTATTAAATCCAATTCTATAAATAGAGTTTGATCTTGATCATACAATCAAATTTATAAGAAAATTTAAAATACACATCATTTAAAAGAAAATCAAGCAAAGAATATGTTGATTTTTCCAAAAATATGTTTACAAATTACCTTTATTTTATTATACTATAAGCAAGAGAATCATGAATAAAATTTACATATTATATGTACAAATTATGAGATAGAAAATTGAGAAAGAGATAACATAAAAATAGTTTCTAATTCCTTGACACTGATGTAAATGAAGTAAAAGAGACGCTTTCAGACATGGGACTTGGCTGTGGGCAGGAATTTCAGGACCATATCGGCTTTATATTTGAAACAGCTAAATTCAGTAATCGATACACTTTGGATAAATGGCTTAAGGCCATATGGTAAATAAAGGAGGAACGTGAAAATGAAATGGAAATGCTGCACCAAAATTTTAGCGCTTATTTTGTCCATGAGTATGACAATGCAGATTCTCCCAATGCAGGCTTTTGCACAAGAAACGGTATCGCCGCAGGAACCGGAGACAGAGGAAAAAGAAGCCAAGATTATAGGGGAAGCGATTGAAAAAAGGACTGCGGACACCAAGTATTTCACGTTAGACGATGGAACAAGTATTGCTGCTGTTTACAGCCTTCCGGTACATTATCAGGACGATAACGGCGAATGGCAGGATATTGACAATACCCTAACGGAGACCATGACGGATATACAAGGGGAAATTGGCCGCGGGAATGAAGTTACAGAAGAAGTGCCCGCCGAACAAGCGGATAAGGAAAAGATAACGGATTTGGAGGCTGAAAAAAATACAGAAGCTGATTTTGATATAGGGCCATCCGTTGGAACGAATCAAAATGATATCCAAAACGTACAGTTTTCCAAAACAGCAAAGAAGAACAAAATGATCTCTGTTGAAGTGGGTGGATATCCGGTTTCATGGGGATTTGACGGTGTGAACAATAGCAGGATCGAAGTTGTACAGAAAGACGAAACGTTTTCAGGCAACGATCGTTTTTTAGCACTGCCGAAAGTAACACAGGAGGTGCTGTACCGAGAGCTTTTTAAAGACGTCGATTTACAGTATATCCTTTCATCGGTTGGAGTAAAGGAAAACCTGATTCTCAAAAAGAATACAGCTCCATCGGAATATACCATACAGTATCGTATCGGGGAATTGGACGCCGTACAGGAAAACGATCAATGCATTCTGTTAAAAGATAAAAAAGGGAATACAGTTTATACCATAGAAGCCCCTTCTATGACAGACGCTTCCGGTGAATCCAGCAGTGCGGTTTCTATCCGGATTATCGAGCAAAAAAACAAAAAAATGACGGTACAAATCCAAGCAGATCAGGATTGGCTTCAGGATGCTGCACGGCAATATCCGGTCACGATAGATCCCGATTTTGCTACCAGCCAGAAAATTGATTCCGTGGATAGTGCGCTAATGTCGTCCAAGTATCCAGCTTCGACATTTGGCAAGGGCGGGAACAGCTATATGGGTAGTATGTATGTCGGATATGCATCAGAGTATGGAAGGATGCGTTCCATCATTAAGCTGAACAGCCTCCCTGCGCTTTCAGATGGAGACGTGGTCGTGGCGGCGCAGATGCATTTACTGCAGCGTGCAAGCTCAGAAGGTGTAATAGTACGAGCCTCCCGTGCGACAAAAAGCTGGACAACTTCCACCGTTACATGGAATAATACAAGCGGTTCAATGGACGGCATAACGACAGATTACTATTATGCCAAATATGGGGAAAACAATGATTTTGTAACACAGTCCTTTGATATTACACGCCTGATGAAGGGCTGGTATGACGGGACTTATCCGAATTATGGCGTCTTGCTGCACTCTGACAGCGACAGCGGGACTAAACGGTCGTTTTGCTGGTATTTTTCGTCAGAATATCCCGACGCTGAAGCGGCGCGCCCGGTCTTTACCATTGTGTACCGCAACAGCAAAGGTATTGAACCGTATTGGACTTATACGTCTGCAGCGGTTGGACGTAACGGCAGCGCGTATGTCAACAATTTTAACGGCGCACTGACGATTGTGAATACAGCGGCAGGTTTGGATGGAAATCGCCTGCCCGTTACGATTCAAAATGTCTATAATCACGGCCAGACAGCATGGCGCACCAATTTTAATATTCAAATCAAAGCTTCGCCGACCTCTGTTCACAGCAAGTATCCGTATTACCTGTTAGATGCAGACGGGACAGAGCACTATTTGTATAAGGAAGGCAATGCATACAAGGATGAAGACGGGCTTGGCTATACCATGACAATTGATTCCGCCAACAAATATACGATTACAGACAAAGAAGGCGGAAAACTGCTATTTGATAACGGCGGGTTCCTAACGGGAATCCAAGACACCAATGGAAATACGCAAAGCGTAAGCTATGAGATAGTAAACGGAACAAAACGGATTAAAGCAGTAAAAGATCCATCTGGACGGACGTTTACCCATTCGTATGACACATCCGGCCGACTTGCTTCTATTACCGATCCGTCTGGACGGGCAGTCTCTTATACATATGGCGATGGGGTACATCTGACGAAAATTACGGATCCAGACGGCGGCGCGACGCAGCTTGCTTATTCTGGAAATTATCCGACCCAAGTTGCAAATTTGTCAGACGGAACGAAGGCCGTATTTACATACGACACAAGGAAACGGGTGTCGTCTATGTCGCTGTGCGGTGCTGACGGCCAAATTAATGACAAATATTCTTTCTCTTATAAAGAAAATTATACGGTTATTACCGACTCCACAGGACAAAAATACACGTACCGATTCAATAATTTTGGCCAGACCACCAGCGTTGTGGATAATCAAACGAACAGGGCAAGCTATTATGAATTCGGTGCGCCGTCCGCAGGAAACGGTTCGGAAAAGGCGAACAAGGTTTTAAGCGAATCCAATGTACAAAATGCAGTAACAAATTATATGCGGAATTCCAGTTTTACAAATGGAGGGGACTATTACCGGATTTCTATCGCCTCGATGCTGAATTCCACCGTATTTGTTTCATATGGACAAAACGGCAGGGAAGGCGGGAAGGCCGTTTCGATCAGAAAGCCCGGTGTTACCGATACGCATGCATTCTATATTCAGGATGCTGCGCCGCCTGCCGGGATTTATACCTACTCTGCGTATATCAAAATAGATACGGATCTGACGGGAGACGGTGTGCGTCTGGCGATCCATAAGTATAAGGACGGGAAATCTACAGGCACTGCAGCCTCTTCATGTGTTACAAAGAAAACAGACGGCTGGCAGCGTTTGACGTGCAGCTTGACAGTGAACGAAGGGGAAATCGCCTATGCGGGTCTTGAAACGCTTCCAACGACAACCGGCACGGTCTTGCTGGACGATGTGCAGTTTGAAGCGGGATATACTGCCAATAGCTTTAATATGGCAGATAACAATGCGCTGTTAAACGGGACAACCAGTTGGACGTACGGAGGCACGCCGTCTGTTGTCGGAATTACAGAACTGCCCGGCAGTACGAAAGCGTTAGAAGTTGCCGGATCTGTCTCCTCAGCAAAAGAGATAAAACAGAAAATCACAGTCAGCGGCAAAAAGGGCGATGTATTCTCTTTCGGCGGATGGGGATGTTCGCGCGCCGCATCTTCCGATGTGCTCACCAAAAACGGGAAGACGCCGGGATTTGCCGTACGGCTGGAATTCGGGACGTCCTCGGATAAAAAGGAAATAAGCTATGACCCTTACTATGGGAACTGGCAATTTGTATCCGGGCGCGCGGTTGCACCGGCGGACTACGACTATGTCAATATTGTCTTTGTGTATAACTATAATGTCAACACAGCATGGTTTACCAATGCCTTTGTCTATAAAGAGGAATTCGGGCAGACGTATACCTATGACGAAAATGGAAACGTGGCAAGCGTCGTGGATACGGCCAACACGAAATCCACTTTTGCATATGAGAACAATATGCTGAAAAAGCTCATAAATCCGACTGGAAGTGAGTATACTTATAACTACGACGGCAAAAAGAACCTGACAAGCGCTTCTACTTCGGACGGTCAGACCTATGCGTTTACCTATGATTCCTACGGCAACCCGCTGACGGCGGATATGTATGCAACGTCGGATACTTCAAAGAAGATCCATACCTCCGCATCGTATACGACGGATGGGAACTATATGTCCACCCTGACTGACGCAAGAGGCAACACGACGGAATATGCCTATAATGCGAAAGGCCTTTTGAGCGGTGTTACCGATGCAAAGGGCACGCTTACAAGCTATACTTATCATGCGGACAACGACCGGACAACCCATGTGGAAAGCGGAGACGTCTATGTGGACTATGCCTATGACAAAGACCGGCTGTCTGCTATCACACATAATGATGGACAGGTAAAATATACGTTCGGATACAACGCATATGGTCTGCCTGCCAATACGCAGGTTGGGAATGGGATACAGAGCCAAAGCCTTGCGACATACAGCTACACCAGCCGAAACCTGCTTTCCGTTTTATATTACGGAAATGGGGATACGGTGCATTATGCTTACAATAATACAGACCAGCTGTCGGCAAAATGGTTTGACGATTCCACACAAAAGGTATATTATGATTACAACAGCGACAGCCAGCTTGGCTTAGTGCGGGATGAAGTTCAGAATACCCGCACGCGCTATACCTACGACCTTGCCGGAAGGCTGATAAAAGAGGAAGTGCGCCAGAACAGCGCAAAGGACAGCGGCGATCTGATCCGCAGTACGGCTTTCACCTATGAAGACGGCACAAACCGGCTGCTTTCAAGAAAAGATGTATTTGCCGCCATGCCTGTTTCCACCGGATACGTCTACGGAAATACGGCGAACGGCGAAATGGCGGACAGCGTATACGGTGTTACGCTCAATGGGTATAATCAGATTGCTTATACATACGACAGCCTTGGCAGGAAGTCTTCCCGCACGCTGAAAGTAAGCGCTTCCCGTAATGTCGTCACCGAGTATTCCTATCTTCAGGGAACGGATTCGGGCAAAACTACTACGCTGCTCGACACTGTGACACAGGACGGCGTTGTTACAAAATATACCTATGATGCAATGGGCAATATTACGCAGATTAGTGAGAACAACGAGGTGGAGCGGAGCTATACCTATGACGCGCTGAATCAGCTAACATCTGAGACAAGGGACGGCATTGCCGAAACCTATACCTATGACAACGGCGGAAACATCCTGAGCCGTACCAGAAGCGGCGTTACCGACACATGGAGCTATGAGAGCACGCTGTGGAAGGATTTGCTCACCTCGTACAACGGGCAGGCGATCACCTATGACGAAATCGGCAATCCCCTTACCTACCGCGACGGTATGACGATGACATGGGAGCACGGAAGACAGCTTTCCACTCTCACGAAGGACGGCGGCAGCATAAGCTATACCTACAACGCGGACGGCGTCCGCACGTCCAAGACGGTGAACGGGCAGACCACGGAATACATTCTGGATGGTTCCACGATACTGGGAGAGAAACAGCCCGACGGCGAGTATCTCTATTACCTTTTTGATGAGAACGGCGTGCGGTACGGTTTTGCCAGAGGTTCTCTTCTGTATTACTATGTATACAATGCGCAGGGCGACGTAATCAAAATCCTGACCTCCGGCGGCGCGGCGGCTGCATGGTATGAGTATGATGCATGGGGCAATGTGGTAAGCATCGGCGGAGATGCAAACATAGCGAACTTAAACCCGATCCGGTACAGGGGATATTACTATGACGCGGAGACGGGCTTTTACTACCTGAACAGCCGGTACTATGATCCGGAGATTTGCAGGTTTATCAATGCGGATGGATACACAAGTACAGGACAAGGTTTATTGGGAAACAATATGTTTGCGTATTGTTTGAATAATTCAGTTGTCAATGAAGATTCCAGTGGCAGTATTCCCATGCAGTGTAAGATTTACTCCGAAGGCGGTGGTACCGCATCGGTAACGTCATCAAGACAGAAGCAAAATAATGGATTTTTTGGTGCAGGTATAACAACAGTAGTTCAAACACAAATTACTCGCAATAATGACTTTTCTTTAATTGAGATGGTAACGGTAACATCAGGAAGTTATTCAACTAAAACGATATATGAAGCTGGAAGTTCCAGCAATCCTGTATCCGTTTATGCCCGTGGTCGAGCAGATAACTGGATTGTTTCATCAGCAGGAGCCAAAATCAACGTTGGAGATTTTACATTGAACATTAGTTTTGGACTAGATAACATCGGTATTACCGGATATGTAAAAAATACAATAGAAACCAACTCATTTGGAGTTAAAGCTAACTTTTCAGAATTCAAAATAGGTTTTGAAGGGAGTACTATTATAGAAGAAAGCGGTAAATACATGACTAAATATCAAAACGCGAGTTTAAGTGGATGGCCTATAGTTGCTGTGGTTGCCTTTGTTCAAACTGGACAATGGTATTCTTCGTCAGCGTTATTACAAGCCGGATCATGATTGGAGGATTATGAGCAATGTATTTTATTTTAAGAATCACTATAATTATAGTATTGGCTTTAATTCTATTTTTAGTTTTATTTAAAAAACAAATCTATAAAAAAAGAGCTGTTTCATTACTTATAATTATTGCTTTTCTATCTTTAGGTGGTCTATTATGTGCATTTCCTTTTGAAAATCTCTTTATCGATTTTAGTTCCCCAGAAGATGTAGTCAAATATAATTCTGAGTTTCCAGTTAAGGATTATATATATAATGACAGTTCATGCTTAGCTATAGGAGGTAATGATGGATATGAATCATTTAAAATAATCCCCAAAAAGGGTGAGAAATACAAACTTCCTTTTTTCCTTGAAAAAGAAAAAATAGCAGATTGTCTCTTTGAATATGGTCTTCTCGAAATATATAAGTTAAAAAATACAAACGACTATTATTTATGCGGAGGTTTAGCCTTTGTAGAAGAAGATGTAAATATAGAAGTCTGCGACGGTTCTAACCTTACTGTAAGAAGCAGTGAAAAGAATGATTTAGGATATAAAACAGTATGGATATACGGAGCAGTGAATTATTCAAATGATTTTTTTGTCATAGTTAATGGAGAAAAGGTATCATTAGACTCCTCTCAGTCTTAATGTAAGCTTTCTATGTTATCGCCTGAAGTTTCTTCAGGCGATTCTCTTTTCATATTACGTTTTTCCCGTATAGTTTTTCCTTAATTTCTTATCGACTTTAAATGTAACGTATAATAATTGACAAAATTATGAGAAAGATGTATTATTATTTCAAGGAAATGTAATTAAACCTGACCTCCGGCGGCGCGACGGCTGCATGGTATGAGTATGATGCATGGGGCAATGTGGTAAGCATCGGCGGAGATGCAAACATAGCGAACTTAAACCCGATCCGGTACAGGGGATATTACTATGACGCGGAGACGGGCTTTTACTACCTGAACAGCCGGTACTATGATCCGGAGATTTGCAGGTTTATCAATGCGGATGATGTTGTAAGCAGTATTGGCGAATTGGTTGGATACAATTTGTTCTCGTATTGTTTTAATAATCCTGTAAATATGATAGATTCAGAGGGAAACTGGCCCGAATTTATAGATATGCTTGCTGAAGATATGCTGAATTTTAACTTGGAGAACACCGATGAACAAAAAGTTTTAAATTCTCATTTCTTTTCTGCCTATAAAGGTGTTTATGTGTTGCGAACAAATTCGGGCCGATCAGGATCATTGGGTATTATTGCGCTTAGTCATCAAACCGAAAGGTTATACTCCGACAAAAGATACAGTTCGTCATGAATATGGTCACATTAAGCAATTGGAAATTATTGGTCCTACAGTATATATGAGCACAATTGGAATTCCATCAATGCTTAATCTTGGAGATGGCGATTATTATGATAAACCATGGGAAGTTACTGCGGACATATTAGGAGGGGTAAAAACACGTACACATAGTAGGGATGTAGTTGCTAAAGGCTTTACCTATTTAGCAACTGGTGCAACGATGCGAATAGCACAGAAAACACTTAGAACAATAGCACGATGCTTTATTAAATGAGGTGTCTAAAGATGTATAAAAAAATTAGTTTATTTTTCATAGGAACTTTTCTTAGTCTTTCATTGAGCGCTTGTGGTATAATAGAATTAGTGGATTTTCGTTCTTTATATAATCAAATAAAATATTACAAGCAACAAGAAAATTATATTATGTGCACTGGTATCATTAAAGAAATTAGTTGTACAGAAGATTTATCAAAAATATGTATAGAAATAGAAAATATAGAACCTGATGAATTTCAAAATAATAAATTTTATATATGTGGGAAGGGAAAGGATATAGTAGAAAGTAATGGGATATATCAAGATTTAAAAACAGGTGATAAGATAAAATTTATGTCAGCATCTCGATTTTATGGTGATGAATATGTAGTACCAATTGTATACCTAGAAAAAGAAGGAGAGATCTATTTAACTTTTCATGATGGATATAACGCCTTTATGGAAATTCTTTACCATGATAAAACATATTGATATTCAGAAAGATGTATCATGGTCATAGGGCGACGTAATCAAAATCCTGACCTCCGGCGGCGCGACGGCTGCATGGTATGAGTATGATGCATGGGGCAATGTGGTAAGCATCGGCGGAGATGCAAACATAGCGAACTTAAACCCGATCCGGTACAGGGGATATTACTATGACACCGAGACGAGGTTTTATTACCTGACTGACAGATACCATGATAAAAAAGAACAAAGAGAAAATGAAAAAGATGCAGTAAGGAACATGAAGTTCTCGCTGCATCTTTTCTTTTTTTAATTAAAGGCTAAAGCTTTGTATATGGTATAAGTAATTAACTTTTTCTTTGAATTTCCTTGATCGCATAGCTCAAAGTCATTAAGCTATCACTCATATGTACATTCTCCACCACGATATTTCGTCCGGAAACAGGAATATCACAGTGGCTAAAGTTCCAAAAAGCCTGAATTCCAGCCCGGATCAGACGCTCGCTTAATGGTAGAGTTGCTGTTTTTGGTGTGCAGAGGAATGCAGCGAAAGGATGCTGCGCCTTACAAAAAGTTTCCAAATCATCTGTGCTTTGAATAGGAATATTACGTACTTTCTGTCCAAATAAAGCTGGATCTTGATCAAAGATACCAATTAAGGAAAACCCGCGTTCTTCAAAAGGCATATGATTTGCAATAGCACGCCCTAAATTTCCAGCACCAATTAAAATGGCATCAGTTTTAACATCCAATCCCAAGATATGACCAATTTCCTTATGCAGTTCAATGATGTTATATCCATATCCCTGCTGTCCAAATCCGCCAAAGCAGTTTAAATCCTGACGGATTTGAGAGGCAGTGAGCCCCATTTTCTCAGCAAGTTCGCGAGAAGAAATACGTTCTGTTCCTGTCTTCAGCAACTCTCCAAGAAAACGATAATAGCGGGGAAGACGTCTGATTACAGCTTTTGATACCTCTTTCTCTACCGGCATGGCTGAAATTCACCTCCTTACTTAAATCTTTACAGTTGTGAATCACAATAAGGCATCCAAATGCAAAGCAATTTCCTTCAAAAACGTTTCTGTGTCTACTGACCTTTTGTTTGGAAGAGTAGACAACCGATATAAATCACCGGTCATGATGCCATCCTCTATTGTTTGGATAGCAGCTTGCTCCAACTTATCAGCAAAGCTGCAAAGAGGCGTATTTCCGTCTAATTCACCACGCTTACGAAGGGCGCCGGTCCATGCAAAAAGAGTAGCGATGGAGTTGGTAGAGGTTATTTCCCCTTTTAAATATTTATAATAATGGCGGGTAACTGTCCCGTGTGCCGCTTCGTATTCGTATGTTCCTTCAGGTGAAACCAAAACTGAAGTCATCATTCCGAGAGAGCCGAAAGCAGTTGCTACCATATCCGACATTACGTCTCCATCATAGTTCTTGCATGCCCAGATAAATCCGCCTTCACTGCGGATAACACGGGCAACAGCGTCATCAATCAAAGTATAAAAATACTCGATCCCTGCTTTTTCAAATTTACTTTGATATTCTGTCTCATATATTTCTGCAAATATGTCCTTAAATCGGTGATCGTATTTTTTAGAAATAGTATCTTTTGTAGCAAACCAAATATCCTCTTTTTGATCAAGGGCAAAATTGAAACAAGCACGGGCAAAACTACGGATACTGCTATCTAAATTATGGACGCCTTGTACAATGCCAGCATCTTTAAATTCATGAATGAGGGCACGCTCCTGTGATCCATCAGCTTTTGTGATAAGTAATTCAGCCGTCGCGCCCGCCGGTACTGTAAGTTCTGTATTTTTGTAGATATCACCATAAGCGTGACGAGCTATAGTTATTGGCTTTTTCCAATTCGACACATATGGTTCGATCCCTTTTACAATAATAGGCTTACGAAAAACTGTCCCGTCTAAAATTGCACGAATTGTGCCATTCGGACTTTTCCACATTTCTTTCAATTGATATTCCGTCATACGGGCAGCATTAGGCGTAATGGTTGCGCATTTTACAGCGAC
>ERZ1643247.3645-NODE-3645-length-10664-cov-7.194175_pt1 | contig 10664 bp, 14 predicted proteins | sample MGYA00579264_ERZ1643247 | MGnify/ENA primary metagenome ERZ1643247 (study PRJEB29033, sample SAMEA4952262) | chicken gut metagenome | biome: Broiler Chicken; feature: Gastrointestinal Tract; material: Caecum | place: Ireland | collected 2018 | study: Broiler... | reverse complement strand
AAGCAGTGTATTTTCAATAGATTTAGTGCGAATTATTTTTACCTGTCAAAGCTGGGGATTTTCGCCCGTTTTACATACTCGATAAAGATATTAAATTTAGGACAAGGATATGGCAACAAAGAGAAAAACAACAAGGTTAAGAGGCGGCGATATTCTGGATGTGGCAGAGTATCATGACGGCCGATATGGAGCTCCGGGGATCCCCCGGCAGAAGAAAAAGCAGCCTACAAAGGAAGATATGCAGAAGGTAAACGCTATGAATAAAGCAAGATTCTGCAGACTCCGGCTTATCCAGTATTTTACGTCCGGGGATTATTTTGTTACCTGGACCTACCGGGTAGAGGAGCGGCCGCCAGATATGGATCTGGCGTTAAAGGATTTTCAGAAGGCGATACGGAAGATCCGGGATGCATATAGAAAGCGTGGGTATGAATGTTTCTGGATCCGAAATATTGAAAGAGGAACCCGGGGAGCCTGGCATATCCACCTGGTAATTAACAGAATGCCGGGTGCTGCGGACATCATCACGGAAGCATGGGGGAAGGGCGGCGTTTATATCACAAAGATAAAGAACAGTCCTTACTATGATGAAGACTTTACAAGGCTGGCCGGTTACATGACAAAAAATCAGAATACCCGGGAAAAGAGAGGAGATGGCACACCGGCAAAGCCCCGACTCCGGGAGGCCAGCTACAGCACATCCCGGAATATGCCACTTCCGGAGCCACATAAACAAAAGCTGCGGCGCTGGCCGCGGGAAGTGAAACCGAAAAAAGGATACTATATCGCCCGGATCTACGAGGGCATCAATCCGAAAACAGGGTACAAATACAGACGCTATACGCTGATCCGATTGAACAGGAGGATTTGAATCGAATGAAAACGGTAGAAATCTACATAGAGACATCAATCAAGGCTCCGGCCGTGAGAGATGGGAAATATGCTGCCGCTTTAGTATTTACTAAGGTGAATGGGGAATCGGCCGTCCGGTTCGTCTCCGGGGAAGAAGAGGAGACAACCTTTAACCGCTGCACTCTTCTGGCGGCCATCCGGGCGCTGCAAAGGCTGAACCAGCCATGCCATGTGATCGTATATACGGATTGCGCTTATGTGAAAAACATGGTGGAGCAGGGGAACCCGGAAAAATGGCGGAGAGCAGAGTGGAAGAAGGCAGCAGGAGGAATGGTACAGAACAGGGAACTCTGGAAGCTGTTTCTGGAGGAGAAGGAGAAGCATAAAGTGGAGTTCCGATTCTGCAAAGACAATGATTACAGGGAAACATTGCGGGCGGTAATGGAAGAAGAGGAGATCACAGTGTGATCCGAAGGAGGAAGGACGATGTTTGAGGTGTTTGGAAATTTCGATTCAGCGGAAGAACTGAATGCATGCGCGAAAGGGCTGCTGGAAGAAGGCGATACACTGCATCTGGATACGCTGGCCAGGGAAAACGGAATCCCGAAGGCCATGCTGGAGAGCTATCTGGATGGAATCCAGGAGGAGCTGACGGATCCGGTCAATGCGGCCATCGGAAAACTGGAGATTGAGAGAAGGGATCTGAAAAAAGACGGAATGCCGGCTAATGAGATCGTATCTTATCTTCAGATGCAGTGCTTTGAGAATATGCGATTGGCGCGGGGAATCCGGAGAAGATCAAAAAGCCTGGAAAAGTGCATGAAACAGATAAAAAAGAGCGCGGAGGAAAGGGTAAAAGTCAGAAGAGGGATGCAGATTGTAGCACTCCCGGACCTGGAAGTGTTCAAAATGGCGGAAGACTATTATCTGAGGTGATGATATGAGAAGAGGAGAATTGTTGGAGCTGCCGATCCTGTGGCCGACAAACAGGATGCTTGAAGATATGAGAAATGATCGTGGCAACGTGCGGCCCAGATATTACAATACGCCGGTAAAAGTGTATGAATGGTACTGGTTCTGGCGGGCGAAGAGAAGGGAAAGCCTGCTTCAGATTGACATCTATGAAAGAAAAATGATTTCAGATGGATTAAGGCAGCCGCGTTACCGATTATTCCTCCTGGAGGACGGAAGATACTATACATGGGACTTACCGGCCGAATCCTGGAGGACAGCATGTGTGGACAACCTGGGCCGGGAATATCAGGAAGAAGGGTATTTTTATTCTGACAGAAAAATCTGGATGGAGGAAGCAGACCGGAAAACAATCGTTGAATTTTGCGCGAATGGGATAGAAGAGCCAAGGAAGGCCGTGAGCAGATGGCAGACCAATGGAAAGAACCGAAAGGAGTTTGAAGAGATAGACTCGGAGATGGCACTGGTGCCGCCGATCCCGAAGGACTTCGGCGATTTTGTCAGAAATGAAGTGATGCCGCAGTATATTTTCTATGATGCAGGAAGAAACGTAAGAACCGGATACTGTACCAGATGCAGACATGAAGTAAAGATCCGTGACCCAAGATACGGGAAGAAAGGGATTTGCCCAAGGTGCAGAAATCCGATCACATACAAGACCAGAAAAAAATCCGGAAATATAATTGACTGGGGATATGCAGGACTCCTACAGAAAACAAAGGCAGGATATGTATACAGATATTTCAAGGTTAAAACGGAATATGTAAACGGAGAATACAACGGCGGAGGGTACTGGGAAGAGATCCGGAAGATATATGATTCGGAATTCCGAATCCGCGGAGAATATGAATTCATTCGATACAAGCAGACGGACTGGATCCGGTGGTGTTATCGGGATAGATACAGATATTACAATTTCGAAAACGGCGCGATCCTGTATAACAGGAACCTGAAAACAATCCTGAAGGGCAGCAGGCTGCAGTATTCAGGACTGGAATATTTCGTAAAGCACGGACATGAACATGAAAAGCTCTGGTTATCTGAATTTATAGCAACGTATCAATACAAGCAGGGAATCGAGCAGCTTATAAAGTGCCAATTTTACAGAGTGGTCCGCCACATATTAGAGCATGGGCGGTGCGAATATATCAACTGGGACAAGAAATCAGCGCCAAAGATACTTGGACTTGGGAAAGAGTATTATCGCCTGCTTGCCGGGAAAAATCCAACGTACCGGGAATATGAAGTCACCTGGGAAGCGCAGGAGGCGGGAGTGAGAATGACGTGGACTCAGGTGCAGTTCTTCGCAAAGAGCCACAGAAATTTTGCCATATACATCCGTCATACGACGCCCCACAAGATGGAGCGGTATATCCGGGAAAAACTCAATGAGGGGGCAAGCCTGATCCAGGAATATCATGATTACCTACAGATGGCAGCAGGCCTCAGATACAACCTGGATGATCCATGGATCCTGTTTCCGCGGGATATGCAAAAAAGGCATAAGGAACTGATCGAAGAGAGAAGGGAAGTGGACAAGAGGATCGAAAAGATGAAAGACGAAGAGAAAGACGTCATGTTCCGAAAAAACCAGAAGCCATACTGCTGTCTGGAGATGGAAACGGAAAAGTTCATTCTGAGGCTCCCGAGAGAAGTACATGAGATCCGGCAGGAAGGAAATGCGCTGCATCACTGCGTGGCCACATATATTGACCGCGTGGTAAAGGGCGAGACTACGATCCTGTTCCTTCGGGAAAGGAGTAATCCGGAAACGCCATTTTATACCATGGAAGTCCGGGACGGTCGGATGATACAGTGCAGGGCCAAATATAACAGGAGAATGACAGAGGAAGTAAAAGCATTTGTGGAGCTTTTTGAGAGGAAGAAGCTGAGAAAACAGGAAAGGAAAGCAGGATAATGAATGAACTGAACAGGATCGCAGACCTCCAGGGCGTGGAAACGGCAATGCGGAAAGAACTGGAGCGTATAGCGGAAGGATACATTGTTGTAGGATATCTGCTGAAGAAGACCAGGGACGAAGAGTTGTTCCGGGAAAAGGGATATAAGGATGTATTTGATTTTGCGAAGCAGACCTTCAACATTAGCCGGACATGGGCCAATCGTTTCATGCAGATCAATGATACATACAGTATTGATGGGAATAGTCCGGAGATTCAGGAAAAATACAAGGGATACGGCAGCAGTAAGCTGTCTGAGATGCTCACTCTTCCGGAGGAGATCCGGGAAGAGGTCCCTCAGTCGGCCACGGTGAAAGAAATCCGAGAGGCAAAAGAGGTCATCCGGCAGACAGAGGACCGCTATTCCCCACAGCTGTCCCTGTGCGACGTCGCACAAGTAAATACTGAGGCGGGAGCCGATTTTGAAGGAGAAGAAAAGTGGATCAATACACTGATATATGAGTTCTTTAAAGGGGAAGGAAAGCCATGCTTCGAAAAGATGGACGGATGGCTCCGTTCTGATGAAGCTGCAGACTCAGGAAAAATCGAAAGGGATGTAATGTCGATCGTAGCTCCAACGAAGTTTCGGATGCTCCGAATGCAGAAGGCCAATGTCCTGTTCGGGGAAAGCACGATAAAGATCATGCCATACAACGGCCAGGGAGAAAAAGAGACGCATTCCTATCTGGATTTCGTGAAAGCATTTGAGCGGATGTTTTATCCTGAAGGAATGGACAAGACGGATGCGGAAGCATACGAATCAGTGTACGAGGAAGCTCTGCGGGAGAAGAAAGAGCGTGAAGTTATCAAGGCAGAAAAGTTGAAAAAGACAGAGCCCCAGAAAGTGGAAAAGAAAAAGGAGCCGGATACGGCAGATAGGCAGTCAGAAGAGAAACGGGAAGAACAGACCAAGGAAGAGGCGGAAAAACCGGAACGGAAGATGCCGGAACCTGCGGAAGAAAAGGAGGAGCAGATCCCAGGTCAGATGGAAGTAACAGATTTCCCGGAACTGATGCCGGAATTGGACATGAATCCTCCGGAAGAGCCGGTCATGCATGAGATCACAGAGGAAGTGATCCAGGAAGGGGAACGGATCACGGATATTCTGAAATCAGGAGATCCGGACAAGGTCATGAAGCTGATCCGAAAGGAGTTCCCGGAGCCGGAACAGGGATGGGAAGCATGGGCGGAGAAAGTAGTGAATTTAAGTGAGCATTGATTATTCGGATATGGCATTCCCGAAGCCGGGGAGAAAAAAGAAGAGAAAGACTCATAGGAAAAGCATCATGAAAACCCAGAAAGGAGCCTGTTATCTCTGCTCCAGGCTGAACGACGATTTCCGGCTGAAGTATACGGAAGAGCATCATATCCTTTACGGATCCGGGAAAAGAACAATATCAGAGGAAAAGGGATTGAAAGTATACCTTTGCCCGGAGCATCACCGGGAGGGGCAGCAGGCCGTACATAACAACCGGGAGATCCGGGAGCTGCTCTGCAGACTGGCCCAGGAGGAGTATGAGCAGACTCATACCAGAGATGAGTGGATGCGGATCAGTGGGAAGAATTATTTGTAAGGCACCTCCGCCGGAAGGCGATGGTAGTATGTCACATGTAACCAGTAAATACAGAGTGTCCCGCCGTTTTCGGACGGCGGGAGAAAGGAGAGAAAATGGAATATCCGGAAATCTATGCAGTTGATTTTGATAAAACATTAAATTTGGCAGAAAAATATCCGGATCTCGGGCAGCCGAATATTGAACTGATAGAGATATTAAGAGAACGGAGGGCAGCAGGAGACAAGATTATCCTCTGGACTTGCCGGGAAGGAGAACTTCTGAATCAGGCAGTGGAATACTGCAAAAAATATGGTCTGGAATTTGACGCTGTTAATGATAACCTTCCGGAAAATATAGAGTTTTTCGGAAATAATTGCCGGAAGGTCTGGGCGCATCACTACGTAGACGACAGGAACTGGACGCCGGAGGGTTTGTGTGGATCGGTAAGGATAAAAGAGGGTATACAGAAGCTGATTTGTGGAATTGACACAGGTTCCGGAAAAGATGCGACAGGATGGCATTACGCCGGAGAGGAAAAACTGGATGCTTGAAGGAGATGAATTAGAAAAAAGAGCAGGAGAAATACGCAGCTTATACACAGATCTTCCGGATTATTGCAAATACCCAGACTGCTTTCACTGTCCATATTCTGATTGCGGATGGACAAAAGCGGGAAATGAGGACGCAATGCAGGAAGTGATCAGGGGATTGGCGAGGAGGGCCTGAAGTGGACGAAAAGAAAGAGATTATCGACAGGATCAACAGGATTTCCGGAAAGTACTCAGCTTACGAGGTGTTTACCGACTGGATCAGATGCTGCGCAATTGCTACAAGTAATGCTGCGGACATTTTTCACGGGAAGGTGTGGCAAGACAGGGAAAAACAATATATGGATACAATAAGCCGCTATACAAGAGAAGAAGCGCGTCTGTTTTCGGAAATGCTTGCATTGCTGGCAATGGCATTAGAAAAAAATATGGAGGACGTACTTGGAGATATCTACATGACGTCAGGAATGGGAAGCAAAGCTTCCGGACAATTCTTTACGCCGTTTCATTTGAGCGAACTCACTGCAGAATGTTCTTTGTGCGGCATGGACAAGAATGGAAAATACCGCATCAATGAGCCATCATGCGGGGGCGGGGGAATGATTATAGCAGCTGCGAAAGTTTTAAAGGCGAAGGGAGTAGATTATCAGAGGAAAATGGACGTCGTGGCGCAGGATCTAGATTGGAAAGGTACATATATGTGTTACCTGCAATTAAGCCTGCTGGGAATACCAGCGGTATGCGTACAGGGAGACACATTAGCGGAACCGTATATTCCGGGATATCCATGTGAAAGAATTATGTATACTCCGGCGAAAATGGGAGTGCTGATATGAAAACGGAACTGATAAATGAAATAATACAGATATTAATAAAATACGGCTGCTTCCGGCAGGAAATAAAATCAGAGATTGAGATTATATTGTCTGAGTACGAGGTGGAGAAGCGGCGAACGGAAGTCATGGTGCTCAATGAAGATGACAACCAAATGTTGATCCGGAAATTTATTACCGCAAAGATTGTAAAGGGATTAAGCGATCGGTCACTGGAGTATTACAAAAATACAATAGACCAGTTTATAAGAAGGGTACAGAAGAACGTGGAAGATGTGACGGCAGACGATATCAGGCTGTACATAGCGCTGCGAAGGAAACGGGACGGAGTGACAGACACAACAGCCGGGAATGAACTGAGAAATCTGAGATCGTTTTACAACTGGCTATACACAGAAGAGCTTATTGCAAGTAATCCAATATCAAAAGTAGAACCGATAAAGCAGGCGAAAACCAAGAAGGAAGCGTTTTCGGAATACGAGGTCGAATTGATACGGAATGAATGCAGGACATCCCGGGAGACTGCAATGGTTGAGATGTTACTGTCAACTGGATGCCGGGTGAATGAACTTGCACACATCAGGAGAGTGGATATAAAAGGGGATTCCGTTCTGGTGCATGGGAAGGGAAATAAAGATAGGATTGTGTACCTGAACGCAAAAGCACATATAGCGCTTGAGCGATACATGGGCGAGCGGAAGGACAAAAGCGAGTATATATTCCCAAAATGTCTGGCAACTTTAAAAGACAGAAAGATCAATTCGGTGAAAAAAGATTGGTATAAAGAGCCGGATCTGGTCGCAAACGAGCCGAGCGACACAGGAAATATAGAGACAACGGTCAGGAGGATAGGAAGACGTGCGGGCGTAGAAAATACACATCCGCACAGGTTCCGCAGGACCTGTGCTACGTTTGCACTGCGGAGAGGAATGCCGATTGAACAGGTATCAAGAATGCTCGGACATGAGCAGATATCTACAACCCAGATATATCTTGACCTGACGGAAGAAGAACTGGAACAGGCGCACAGAAGATATGTGGTTTGATATTAAGATAATTTGAAAATGACAGAATGAAAGGAAAAGCGAAATGGAGAGACTGACAAGAGTCATAAAAGGATATGGGAAAGACGTTGTTGTATACACGAAGGGGAAATACGAAGATACCACAGCTGGAGAGATGGAAGTTAAAGATGTCAGGAACGTTATGGGAAAACTTTCTGATTATGAAAATACCGGCCTCACACCGGCTGAGATCAGGGAGCTGAAAGAGCGGGATACGGCGAAAGCGCCAGTACCTTTTCCGGTGGATGCGGAAAGAAGGCTCTGCCGTGGGATCGGTTTTGCCCAGAGTGCGGACAGAGATTCTGGGAGGAGGACTGATATGCAGTTAGAGAAGATTCTGGAAGAGCTTGGAGAGTACATTTGTGATGATTTGTGCTATTACAGAGAGACAAGTGTTGACGAAAACGATGGGGAAATGGAAGAAATATGTGCTGGGTGTAAAGTAGGAGGATATTTAAAAGCCATCCGCAAGCACATGAATGACGGTTGGATCCCGGTTGAGGAGACGCTGCCGAATGGTGGAATTGATGTCGAAGTTACTGTGCGAAGAGGTTATCGGACTATAGGATATTACAATGAGCTGTATGAAGAATGGTATTCGACGGACGAATCTGGATTGATTGATGTCATTGCATGGAAAGAACCATCAGAGCCATACCATCCGGAAAGGAGCATGAAAGAGTGAGCGAGATTAAATTGAAGCCGTGTCCGTTTTGTGGAACAATGCCATACACATCAATAGTAAAATCAAGCGACGAAAAAATGAAAATATATATCCAATGCGATAGCTCTGAATGTGGAGCAAAAATGGATTTTACGATTGAGGCAGAAAATGGTTTTCTTGACTTTGATGATGTTATTAATGGGATTAGCAAAGCCGCAGAGGCATGGAACAGGAGGGTAGACAATGAATCACGGACGGACAAGGAAAGAAGCGAAGCGCGACAGAGAGAGTCATTATGAAGGCCTGGCCGAGTGCACGCCGGATCAGAAGGCCCGGGACTGGTTCAAGCGCAAGTCTGGCATACAGATATTGATTCAGGCCCAGGCAGAGCAGATCCATGAGACGCCGGCAGAGTATATGGCAAGAAAATACGGGATAAGGGGTGAGACAGATGGACAAGAGCATACTGAGTGAATACGCTGACATGAAAGAAGAAATCAAAGATTTACGCCGGCGTATATCCGAAGATCAGAAGCGGATTGATCAGCTGAAGCGGACAATAGTTTCTGATTCGGTGACCTGTGGGAAGAAAGGAAAGAAGCCCATCCGCACGGTGAAGATTAAGGGATTTCCGCAGGTGGAGATTAACCGACGGGTTGCGCTGATGGAAAGACGCCAGGCAAAGCTTCAGATGCTGGAGACAGCTCTGATTGAGAAACAGTTGCAGGTAGAAGAGTACATACAGACGATTCAGAAGAGTGAGCTGCGGATTATGTTCCGGCTGTATTTCATTGATGATCTCTCATATCCTAAAGTGGCAATGAGAATGAATCAGATATACCCGAAGAGAAAAATTAAGTACACAGATGAGAATGTGAAGAAAAGAATCCAGAGATATTTTGAAAATGTCCCACAATGTCCCGACCCAAAATGTTAATATGCTATAAAGCCGAAAGGTATGATGCTGGACGGCTTACGAGCCGGAAGGCAGATTACTGGATGGCTTGGACAACTTTTTCCCCAAAATAAACCACAAACAGAGGACGCTCTACATAAAAGGTAGGGCGTTTTTCTGTGCAATTTTACATATTGAAAAATACGAACAAATGTTCTATTATAATTGCACCACCACACAAGGAAGAATAGCCTGAGAATTGTTGAAAATTGTTAGAATATGGTATATCATTTAGACAAATGTGGTGTGTTTTGGATGGTTTGTGTGGAGGGAAAGATGTCTACAACTATTTATTTCGCGAAAGTTAATTTAGTATCAGAACATATTTATAAAGTGTATTCAAATGAAATGCAAATGCGAGACATTATGCTAGATATTTTGTTACATTTTAATGGCGATCTGCATTGGAAAGAAGAGAATACATATATAGGCGAGGATGGCGAGCAGCATACAAATACCATTAGTTATAGTGTTTATATTAAAGATAAGACGGATACAATTATAAGAGGACGTTTAGATAAAGAGTTTAGACTGTTTTATAAAGAAAAAAATCCGTTAACGCAAGAATTGGAAAGTAAATCTATAAGCAATACGGATGCCATTGAGTTTTATTTTGACGTGTTTAATGAAATGGTTGGATATAATACTAGCATTCGTTTTGGCCATAAGAAATTTCTTGAGGTTTTTGCAGAAATGTTAAATCAGGCTGCATTAAAGGGAGAAAAAGATTATCGGTTTACTGTGGACAGGTACACTAATGGCATAGATATCAATAATTTATATAAAGAATTGAAAAGTATTAAGAACATACAAAAACTATCATTTTCTTTTAAGCCAGTAAACCCGGATACAGACACTTTAGTGTCAATACAAAATAATGGAATTGATAAGTTAGAAGAATTTGAGGAGGCAAATCTTTCTTCTAAAAGCATACTGTTAACTTCGTCAAGTAGACTCGGTCTTAATATTGATTCTAAAATTGTAAAAGAATCTTTAGCTGAGGCAAACAGTTTACAGCGTGACGTACCTATTGAAAAGGCTACCAGCAATGGTTATGTAAGAGTTGAAGCCACAGGCAGAGACGGAATAACAAGAAGCACCGCTGATAGAGCTCCTGTAAAAAGATATATTAAACGAATGTCGGAATTTGAAAAAGCTTGCCAAGAAGTTATTAATAAGCGTAATAGAGGTTCACATGGGATAGAGGAATAAGTTTGAAACAAAGAAATAGAGGTAAACCGCCAAAAAAGTGTATAGCAAAC
>ERZ1643247.3644-NODE-3644-length-10665-cov-11.397078_pt1 | contig 10665 bp, 10 predicted proteins | sample MGYA00579264_ERZ1643247 | MGnify/ENA primary metagenome ERZ1643247 (study PRJEB29033, sample SAMEA4952262) | chicken gut metagenome | biome: Broiler Chicken; feature: Gastrointestinal Tract; material: Caecum | place: Ireland | collected 2018 | study: Broiler... | reverse complement strand
TGATCGGCTCCCTGTGCGACCTCACCTCCGGCTCCGGCGACAAGGGCACCCCCATCGTCTATATCCAGGGCTATTTCGACAACTACACTACCGAGTAACCACAACACAAAGCCGGCCGCCCCGTCAAACGGGGCGGCCGATTTTTATTCCGCATATTCGGTGACATCCCGGAACTCCGGGGCGGTCTCCAGCGGGAACTGGAGAATCCGGTTGTGTTTCAGCAGCCGGGACAGCTCCACAAACCGGGGGCAGGTGCTGCGGTAGGTGAGCCAGTAGAACCGGCCGGACTCGGCACACTGGACGGAGGAGTACACCGTGTAGTCGCAGGGGCTCACGTCCCGGTCATAGCCGGTGTCCTCCCCCGGGTCGGTCAGCTCCACCGCCCCCAGGGGGAAGGCGGCGCTGTGGAGCAGGCGGAACAGCAGGGCGACCCCCTCCGCCTCGTCCCTCCCCTTCCCGGCGCACTGCCGCAGAAAGGCCAGGCGGACAAAGCGGGCGGGGGACGACCAGCCGCCGGGCAGACCGGCGGCCCCGGTGCCGGAGAAGCAGGGCTCCAGCCGCTCCCCGCCCCAGTCCCGGGCGCCGTAGTCCAGAGGGCGCAGGTGGGCGTAGTTGAGCAGGTTGGCCCGGTGCCAGGGATAGGGCGGGCTGTTGGTCATCACCCCCACTGTGTTCCGGTAGAGGTGCAGGCCGTCCCCGTCCGGCTCCACCACCAGGCTCTCGCCAGTGGGGTCGGAGAACATCCAGTGGAGGGGCGGCACGGTGCCCAGCAGAGGCTCCCCCACCAGGGAGACCTCCTCCGTCAGCAGGCGGGCCGCCTCCTCCACCGTGGCGCAGCAGGCCAGGCAGAGGGTCACCAGGAAGGGGGGCTGGAGGGGCAGCCTCCCGCCCGCGGGCCTGTCCGGATAGCGGGCATAGCCCCGGTAGTAGAGCTGCGCCCCCATGAGCCCCCTCTCGTTGAGGCCCTCGTAGAGCACCGGCGTGGAGCCCAGCACCGTGGTGCCCATGCCCACCGCCCCGTAGTCCGCCCGGCGGCGGGCGGCGGGATCCCGGCTGCCGTCCAGGCTGGTGCCCCGGGTGCAGAGCTCCGTCCCCGGCGGGAAACAGGTGACTTTGCTGTCCGCCGCCACCCGGTTGTAGTCAAAGTTCCGCCCAAACAGGTGCCTGCCGTCCGCCGTCTCCCAGGCCACGGCACTGCACCCGGCGGAACATGCCCCCGGCAGCCTGTGTTTTTGCTCCATCCGGCATCCCTCCCAAAATCGGCATACCCACAGTGTGCGCCGGAGCGGGGGCGGTTATACCCCCTGTTTCCGGGATGGCAGGGCCAGCAGGAGCAGCCCCAGCGCCAGGGTGAGCCCCTGGGCCAGCCACGCGGAGGCGGGCATGGAAAAGGCGGGATCCAGGGCGTCCAGGGTCAGGGGATAGCCGGCAAAGAAGCTGCCGTCCCACAGGCCCAGGGCCTGGGGCAGAGGCAGGGCGGAGAGCACAAAGGGGAAGGCCATCCACACATAGAGCAGCCAGGGCCGCACCGCCCCCAGCCGCCAGCCGCTGCCCAGGGCGAACACCAGGGGCGGCGCCAGGGTCACCAGGGTTGGCAGAACCAGAGTGCCCCAGCCGTACCAGCCGAAAAGACGGCCGTAGCATACCGCCGTCAGGGCCAGCGCCGCCAGGCAGAGCAGGGCTGTCCCCACCAGGGCGGCGGCGCACCGGGTCAGGGCATACCTCCGGGGGTCGGCGGGGGTGGCGGCGGTGAGCACCGCCGCCCGCCGCTCCCGGGCCGAGGTGAAGAAGGTGAGGAAGAACAGGGCCCCCACCCACAGGAGGGGCAGCAGCCGGCCCAGATACACCCCGAAACTCCAGGGGGAGAAGGGGGCGGTGTGGGCCACGCCGGGGAGTACCGCCAGGTAGAACACCTGCCCGGCGTAGAACAGCAGCACCGCCAGCAGGCCGATGAAAAACTTGTTGCAGAGCAGCCGCCTGCACTCACAGGAAAAAATCTTAGTCAAGGCTCAAGTCCTCCTCCGTCAGCCCGCAGGCATCCAAAAACTCCTGGTAGGTCAGATAGGGGTACATGGGATCCAGCTCCCGGGTGAACAGGCCCTTCAAAATCTCGTCCATGGCCTCCTCGCCCCCCACCAGCTCCTGGGCTTTCAGGATTTTCAGGGGCATCTCGCTGTACTGCCGCATGCCGGACAGGGCGTTGGAGATGGCCAGCCGCTCCGCCTCCGGCAGGGCGTCCAGGTACTCCGGGCAGCGGACGTAGAAGTTGAGGTAGTAGTCGTCCACCGCAGCCCGCCACTGGTCGACATAGTTTTCCACGGCGTAGTCCTCACCGTAGAGCTCTTTGGCGATGCGGTAGGTGGTGTACACCGTCAGGCCCTCCGCCGACCAGGGGCTGGAGGAGTCGGCGGTATCGAACATGTTGCCCAGGCCCCACCACTGGTGCACCAGCTCGTGGATGAACACCTCCCCGGCGGCGGCGCCCTTGGCCCCGTCGGCCAGGTTGGCGATGGTGAAGTCCGCCTCGTCCAGCAGGCTGGCGCCGTCCGCGGCGTAGCCGCCGCCGGCCACCCGGCTCTGGATCAGCTTGAGGCTCTCCCCCGCGCCGAAGGACAGGGGGCCGTAGTGCTGGGTGCAGTAGTCCACCACCGCCTGCACCGCGTCCGCCGCCCCCACGGCCTCCATGACGGCCTGGTGCTTGCGGCCGTAGTAGAACTGGATGTGGATGCCACCGGCCTCCATGTCCTCCCGGACGTAGTCGCCGGCGTAGAGGATGCCGCCGGTGCCGTTGTCCTCATAGCGCCAGGTTCGGGTGCCGTTGTCATGCTCCGCGATGATCTCCGCCTCGCTGGAGCCGAAGGGGATCACCGTCATGGCCTCCGGCAGGGTGATCTCGATGGCGGCGGGGTAGCCGTCCTCCCCGGGCAGCACGTTCATCAGCCGGGGGGACAGGGCGGCGTTCTCCAGGCAGAGGTACTCGGCGCTGAGCTCCTTACCCCCCTGCATGGTGGGGATGCTCTCCTGGGGATATCCCCGGTAGGCCATGGTCAGCTCCACCTCCCCGTCGGCGGGGATGGTCACCTCCAGCAGGGCCTCGTTGTACTCCTGGTAGGCGCTCACCGTGAAGGGCACGTCCACGCCGTTGGCCCGCACGTCGGAGATGGTGTAGCCCGGGTTGACGCCGAAGGCCACCTTCTGCTCCTGTCCGGAGGTGTTTTCAAACCGGAAGGAGGCCCGGCCGGACACCGTGCCGGCCTTGGTGTCCGGAAACACCTGGGCGGTGCGGCTGACAAAGGTGACCCCCTCCAGATAGGGGATCTCAAAGAAGGACATCACCGTCAGATCCGGGTTGCTGCGGTCGATGAAGGGCTGGGCGGCATAGCTCCAGCCGCAGCACAGCAGCAGGGCCAGGGCCAGCAGGGGCCGGTACACCCGCCGGGCGGAGCGGGCCAGGGAGCCCAGGGGCCCCTTGCCGTACCGCCGGATGCACAGCCAGGACAGGGCCCACACCCCCGCCAGGCCCAGCAGCCAGGTGAGGCGCATGTAGGCGGCGGAGCGGAGGACGCGGAAGTTGGAGAAGTCGTCAGACAGGGCCCACACGCAGGGGTTGAGCCAGCACAGCTGCCACTCCCCCCGCCACACGGTGAGGCTCAGGGCCGCCAGGACGGCCACAAGCACCAGGGACAGGTCGAAGCGGCGGGTGAAGTGCCACGCCGCCCCGGCCAGCAGGATGCACAGGGGGAGTGCCAGGCCCATGAGGATGCCGTAGGCCAGCAGGTAGTCCAGCCCGTCGAAGACGGAACCCACGGTGTACGCCGTCCAGGGCAGCCAGGCCAGGGTTGTGAGCACCAGGGCCAGGGCCGCCGTCACCAACAGGGCGGCCAGCCGGGCCAGGGCGGCGGTCAGGGGGGACACCGCCGCGTCGGTGAGCACCTCCACCCGGCTTCGGGGTGCCCGGGCGCTGTCCCACAGGGTGAGCAGGGCGAAGAGCAGGCCGCCCAGCACCCCGGCGGCCATGGCCGGGTCGGCCACACAGCGGGAGAGCATGGTTTCGGAGGCGGTGAAGCGGAGCACCGTCAGCCCCGCCGCGGGAGAGAGGGCGGTGAGGGCCAGCACCAGCCAGGTGAGCCGCCCCCGCAGCAGCCGCCCCAGCTCCCGCGCGGTCAGAGTCAGGACGTTCATGCCTCGCCCTCCCCGGAGATCAGATAGAGGTAGGCGTCCTCCAGGGTGGGCTCCGCCGGCTGGACGTAGGACGGCAGCGTCTCCGCCACCGCCCGGCAGGCCACCCCCCGGGCGGTGTTCACCCGGGCCGTGATGTGCAGGCCCTCCTCCCGCTCGCCGCCGGTCTCGTCAAAGGTGCCCACGTGGCCCTCCGCCGCCCGGATCAGCTCCTCCGGCGGGCCGTCGAAGCGTAGCTTCCCCCGGTGGAGCACCAGCAGGCGGGAGCACACCGACTGCACATCCTCGATGATGTGGGTGGACAGGAGCACCAGCCGCTTCTGGGCCAGCCGGGAGAACAGGTTGCGGAAGTGGATCCGCTCCTCCGGATCCAGGCCCACCGTGGGCTCGTCGAAGATCAGCAGCTCCGGCTCCCCCAGCAGGGCCTGGGCGATGCCCACCCGCTGCCGCTGGCCGCCGGAGAGGGTGCGGATCCTGGCCCTGGCCTTCTCCTCCAGATTGACCGCCCGGATCACATCCCGGATGGCCGCCTGGGGACTGCGCAAACCCTTGAGGGCGGCCATGTAGTCCAGAAACTGCGTGACAGTCAACTCCTCAAAGAGGCCGAAGTCCTGGGGCAGGTAGCCGAGGCTGGCCTTCAGTTTCCCCTCAACCTTGTTCAGGGGCGCCCCGTCCACCAGGATGCTCCCCTCCGTGGGCATCAGGGCCGCCACCAGCAGCTTCATCAGGGTGGACTTGCCCGCCCCGTTGGGGCCCAGCAGGCCCACCAGGCTGGGGCTGTCCAGCTCCAGGTTCACGCCCTGGAGGGCCTTTTTGCCGCTGGGGTAGGTCATGGTCAGCTCTTGCAGAGAAATTTGCATGTTCCGGCATCCTTTCTTCTTGGGATCTGGGAACAGGATACCGGGCCTGTGTGGAGATACCGGGGAGGAATTTTGTGTTTTGTGTGGAGAATATGCGGTTCTGACGGGCGGAAAAAGGCGGCGGGCCTCAAATGGGCCCGCCGCCTTTTCCTTAGCCGATGGAGCGCGTGATGGAGACCGTCTGTTCAGCGCAGCCCGTCCATCAGCTCCTGCACCTCCCGGAAAAACCGGGACAGGTGGAAACCGTCGGCCACGGCGTGGTGGATGTTCATGGTCAGCGGCATGATCAGCCGCCCCTGTTCCTCCTCATACCGGCCCCAGGTGACCACCGGGGCCAGGAACATCCCCTGGTCAAAGACGTGTACGTCAAAGTGCCGGTAGCGCACCCACGGCAGGCAGGACACGTCGAAGAAGTTGGGCGGCTGGTGCCCCACCACGCCCCGGAGCTCCCCGTACCGCTCCCGATCCCGCAGGAAGCGGGCGTGGAAGACGGACAGCTCCCCGGCATACTCCGTCACCAGCTTGGTGAAGTTCTCATCCTCCCGGTGGAAGTGGGCATAGCTGGGGGAGACAAAGTCCCACCGGATCAGGTTCCCCGATGTGTCCCAGCCGCACTTGAACTCGTCGTGGGCGTTGATCACCCGGGACACCGCCCAGATCATGGCCGGGTAGAACTTCAGGCCGCGCCCCTTGACATACCGCACCAGCGGCGTCACGTCCATGTCCACGGTGAGGCTCATCACCACCCGCATGCTGTCCAGGTAGTACTGAAAAAGCGCGCCCCGGCTCCACGCGCTCCGGTCAACAATATGGTAAGTTGGATTCATGTGGATTTCCCCTTTGCATATTTGTCTGTTTGTCAAACATGCAGGGCCGCGGGGATCACGGCGCTTGCTCCATGCAGGCCGGCCCGGTCAGACCCCGCACGGAGCGGAAGCAAGGCCGCGCTTCATGTGCCCACCTCCCGAGGTTTTTTATCTTGCCGCGGCCGCAGACAGTCAGGGATGCCGCGCGTAGAAGTCCTTCAGCAGCTCCGCCAGAGCCTGGGGATTTTCTTCATTGACCACATGGCCGGTATGTGCGATGATCTGCAGCTCCGCGCCCGGGATGTTCTGAGCCAGGAACCGGGCGGATGGGAGATTCGCCCGATCCTTTTCCCCGCAGAGGATCAGGGCGGGGCAGCGGATGCCGCCCGCCCGGGCGCTGAAGTCCAGGTTTTTCATGGAGCTCCCCAGGGCAAAGGTATTCCTCTTGTCAAAGGCCATGGACGTGAAGACGGACTTGGGCAGGAACCGGAACACCGCATTCTGGAGGGCAAAGGACGCCCCGGGAACCTTGTGCGGCGTGCCGATCAGCACCAGCGTCCTCACCTGCTCCGGGTGATCCAGCGTGTAGTGCAGGGCCAGGATCCCGCCCAGAGAGAGGCCGCAAAGGTGGAAGGGCTCCCCCACCTGCGCGCAATAATCCGCAAAGGAGGCGCAGAGATTGGGGTAGCTGGCCTCCTTCCCCCCGAGGATGTCGGAGAGCTCAGGGCAAAGGACGTCCTCACGGCCGCCCAGACAGGAAACCGTCTTCTCCCAGCTTGCCGCCCTGTGTCCGGAGCCGTGAACCAGAATGATCTTCGCCATAAACGCCCCCCTCAGATCATGTCAGGTATTTTGGCTTATTCTACCACATCTCCGGCCGGAATTCCAGTGCCGGCAGCGGGGCCGAACCGCACTACGGCCCGCACCCCCTCCGCCGTGTTTTGGATGGCGCAGGACGCGCCGTGGCGCTCCAGAATCATGCGCACCAGGTAGAGGCCCAGGCCGCTGCCGCCGGTGCTCCGGCTGCGGGAGCCCTCCTCCCGGTAGAAGGCATCAAAGAGATGGGGCAGGGCGCCGTCGGAGATGCGAACTCCGGTGTTCTCCACCTCCAGAACGGGGACACCCCCCTCCGCCCGGACGGTGACGCGCACCTCGGCCCCCTCCGGGGAGTAGCGGGCGGCGTTGGAGAGCAGGTTGTCCACCGCCCGGCCCAGCAGGGCGGCGTCCCCCTCCACATATACGCCGGGGGTGAGGCGCAGCTCCAGGGTCATGCCCCGCTGCTCCAGCAGCTCGGCGTAGGCGTCCAGCCGGGCGGATACCAGGGCCGACAGCTCCAGCCGCTCCCGCTTCTCCGCCTCCGCCCCCGACTCCATGCGGGAGACCGAGAGGATCTCCCCCACCAGGGCCTCCATGCGGTTCGCCGTCCGGAGGGCGCGGGCCAGGTATCTGTCCCGATCCCGGTACACCCCCACCCCGTCCAGCATGCCCCCCAGCTGGCCCTTCAGGATGGTCACCGGGGTCTTCAGCTCGTGGGAGGCGGCGGCGAAGAAGGCCAGCCGGCGGCGCTCCTCCGCCCGGGCCCGCTCCATGTCGTCCCGCAGGGCGGCGTTGGCGGCTTTCAGCTCCGCCAGGGCGTCGGAGAGGCGCCCGGCCATCTCGTCCAGGCTGCGGCCCAGCCGGCCAATCTCGTCGGGGCGGCTCTCGCCGCACTTCCACTGGAAGTCCAGCTCCGCCATCTTCCCGGCGATGGCGCTGATGCGGACGATGGGCTTTGCCAGATATCGGGAGTACCCCACCGCGCACAGCAGGGAGAAGGCCAGCAGGGCCAGGGCCAGCCAGGGGGCCACCCGGCCCAGGGCCTCCACCGCCTGGTTGGCCAGGCGGAACGGCGGGGTGACCAGCAGCTGGTAGGTCTCCGGCCGGTCGGCAAAGGTCACGTCGGCGGCCAGGGCCCCGGCCATGGTGGTGGTCACCACTCCCTTTGCGCGATCCAGCTGCACCTGGTAGTCGCTGCTCTCATAGGCGGCCACCGAATCGGACTGCTCCACGGCGGTGGTGACGGACACGTAGAGGGAGCCCGTGTCCGCCGATACACCGTCGGGGCTGGCCAGGGACACCGACGCCCCGCTGTCCCGGATAAACTCGTCCAGAATGGGGCCGGCGTCGGCCAGGTTGGTCTGGGCCAGCCGGGCGACCAGCCCGTCCACCTGGGTCTGGAGGCGCTCACTGACCACGGCGGTGTAGGTGATGGGGGCGGCCCAGGCGATGAAGGCGAAGGTGAGCACCCCCGCCCCCAGCAGCAGGGCAAAGGTGAGCAGAAAAATCCGGGCCGCCAGATGCTCACGGATGCTCTTTCGGAACACGATAGCCCACCCCCCGTACCGTCTCGATGCAGTCCACCCCCAGCTTTTTGCGGAGGTTCTTGATGTGGCTGTCCACCACCCGCTCGTCCCCGAAGAAGTCGTAGCCCCACAGCCTGGCCAGCAGCATTTCCCGGGTGAACACCCGGCCGGGGCGGGCCAGCAGCTCCCGCAGCAGCTCAAACTCCCGCAGGGTGAGTTTCTCCGGCAGGGGCTCCCCGCCCAGGCGCACCTCCAGGGCGTCCAGATCCAGGGTCAGCTCCCCGTAGCGCAGCAGCTCGGCCCCGCCGGCCGCCCCCGACACGCGGCGGAGCACCGCCCCGATCTTCCGCAGCAGCACCGGCATGGAGAAGGGCTTGGTCACATAGTCGTCAATCTCCAGATCAAAACCCCGCAGCTGCTCCGCCTCCCCGTCCAGGGCGGTGAGCAGGATGATGGGCACCCGGGACTGACGGCGGATGAGCTCGCACACCCCAAAGCCGTCCAGCTTGGGCAGCATCACGTCCAGCAGCACCAGGTCAAAGCGCTCCCGCTGAAAGAGCGCCGCCGCCTCAATGCCGTCCCCGGCCAGGGCGGTGTCGTACCCCGCGTCCCGGAGGTAGGCATCCAGCAGCTCCTGGATGTCCGCCTCGTCCTCCACAATCAGAATCCGTGTCATGCCATCAACTCCTGTGCCCACATCCTAACACACAATTGTGAATTTTGTGTGGAGAACCTCCCCCTTCCGGCGCGGAAGCGCAAAAACAGGCGGGGCGGCCCGCATGGGCCGCCCCGCCGCGCTGTTTCGGCTTCTACAGACGCCGCAGCCCCTCCCAGCAGGCCATGATGAAGCAGTGGGGGAGGAACTTGCTGGCTGCCCGCTGTACCAGGGCGGGCAGGCCGCAGGTGGTCACCGCCATCCAGCGGCTGTCCCGCAGGGCCCGCCGGGCCACGGTCTCCGGCCGGAGGGCAAAGGGAAAGCAGCGCACCGTGCGTCCGTTTTGGGTGTCCCGGGCCACGTCCATGAACTCGGTGCGAATCCACCCCGGGCACACCGCCGTCACCCGGATGCCCCGGGGGGCCGCCTCCCACCGGAGGGCCCGGCTGTACCGGAGCAGGAAGGCCTTGGTGGCGGCGTAGACGTTGAAGCCGGGCAGGGGCTGGAAGGAGGCGGAGGAACAAATCTCCAGCACCCGCCCGCCTCTCCCCATATGGGGCAGGACGGCGGCGGTGAGGGCCACGGCGGCCTTGCAGTTCAGATCCACCATGTCTGCCGTCTCCTGGAGGGTCATGTCGGCGTAGGTGCCGAACTTGCCGAAGCCGGCGGAGTTGATGAGCACCCGCACGTCCGGCCGCTCCCGCTCCAGCAGGGCGCGGAGGGCCTCCACGCTCTCCATTTTGGTCAGATCCAGGGCGATGGAGCGCATGGGGGTGCGCAGCTCCGCCGCCAGGGCCTCCATCCGCCCCTCCCGGCGGGCCACCCCCCAGATCTCGTCCAGGCCGCCCAGCTGATCCAGGCGGCGGATGAAGGCCGCCCCCAGGCCGGAGGACGCCCCGGTTACCAGTGCGATATTCACGCCAATGCCTCCCTGCCGCGTTGTTTCCTCTATTGTACCCCCAAAAGGGCGGCCCATGCAAGCCCGCCGGAGTGCAGAACAGGGAGTCCGGATCCTCTCCGGACTCCCTGTATCCTGTTCCACGGGCCTGTATTCCGGCGGCCGGAGCTCACTTCTCCGCCAAAAGCTTGTTCAGCTCCGACATGAAGGTGCTGATGTCCTTGAACTGGCGGTAGACCGAGGCGAAGCGGACATAGGCCACCTCGTCCACCTCCCGCAGGCGATCCATCACCAGCTCTCCGATCCTGGCGGAGGGCACCTCCCGATCCATCTCGTTCTGAAGGGCCTGCTCAATCTCATTGGCGATCCCCTCCAGCTGGCTGAAGGGCACCGGGCGCTTCTCACAGGCGCGCAGCATGCCGTTGAGCAGCTTGCTCTTGTCAAAGGTCTGGCGGCTGCCGTCCTTTTTGATGACCACCAGGGGCAGGCTCTCCATCGTCTCATAGGTGGTAAAGCGCTTGTGGCAGGCCAGGCACTCCCGCCGGCGGCGGATGCTGGCCCCCTCGTCCGACGGCCGGGAATCCACCACCTTGCTCTCCAGATGGGCACAATAGGGACATTTCATGGCGTTCTGCCTCCTTCCGCAGTCTGGCCAGCGTCTGTCCGCCGCCTGTTCACCGCTATGCTGTCTGCATAGCACGGTATGATACCTTATTATACCATGAAGCTTTCCCCGTGGGTATCCCCTTTTTCTGAAAAATTTTCCTGTCTGAAACAGCCCCCATAAAAAAGAGAAAAAAACAGTTGACAAACCCTGTCCACTCTGCTAAAATACAATTCGTTCGGTCGGCCAGTCCGGCAGGCACAAGTGAATATGGGGGTATAGCTCAGCTGGGAGAGCGCTTGAATGGCATTCAAGAGGTCA
>ERZ1643247.3643-NODE-3643-length-10666-cov-5.117802_pt1 | contig 10666 bp, 7 predicted proteins | sample MGYA00579264_ERZ1643247 | MGnify/ENA primary metagenome ERZ1643247 (study PRJEB29033, sample SAMEA4952262) | chicken gut metagenome | biome: Broiler Chicken; feature: Gastrointestinal Tract; material: Caecum | place: Ireland | collected 2018 | study: Broiler... | reverse complement strand
TGTGACAGGGCGCTTTTCAAGCTTTCAATCATAAGGTTACCCAATTTTTCTTATTTACTTCATGATTGAAAGGGGGTTCGGGGGAAGCCCCCGAATGTCCGATTCGCGTATGCGAATCGGACAAAAAAATTATGACTTTATCAAACGTCCAAAATATAAGCAGGCAATTTCTAATCGTAGCAATCGTCCAGACCTTGCTGTGGGATATTTTCCTGTTAATGCTTCGCCCAACTGGACTAATTTCGTTCTCTTCCCCCCTGATTCTTGAAGAAGATAGGTGTCAAAATATCTCATAAAACCTTTAATTTCATCACCATTTGTCTCTGTTAAAAAAGTACGTGTATCCAAATAAACCCGGATCGGTTCCAAACCGTAACTCTGACAGGTTACAGATAATTGTTCCGATGTCATTGTTGAAAGCTGCTGATTCACAAAGAGACTTCTCTGATAGTTCTCTCGAATCCCTGTTTTCCAATCTTCAACCTGGAAAAACCGATCCATATTATGCGTGTCTCTTTCTATAAGTGTTACCATATTCTCCGCTCCTTATTTCTTTGTGTTTCCAGTATATCAAAAGTTTTAAACCGGTACAATGGGCTCTCACACAGAACCCTTAATTTTACGAGGATTATCGGATATTTATGACCCGAAATTACTCAGACAAACTCATGATATTTTCTGTCAAAATTTAATGTCTTGTACAAATTTCTCCTTATGCTCTTCTCTTCTCCCCTTCCCCATTCCCCGATCCATCCTATTTCCCGATATATCGCCGATTTCCCTTCTCCATTTCACCCGATTATATCCCTTCATCCCCCTATTCCTTGTACATTCCCCGACAAGCCCTCAGACCGTCCCTGCAACCGCTCCTTTTCCTGCCCGATCTATCCCCGGAGAGTTCCCGGATATCCTCCAAAAGGTCCATCCAAATGTTCACAAACCAAGCCCCAAAGGTTCTCCATCTGCCTGCAAACTGACCCAAAACACCGCCCCTCATCCTGTTATCTGTGCCTATATGATGCCCTCTCATCCCGCTCCTTTATCCTATCCTCTATTTTACCCTCCAATTAGATCCCCTATACAATCCCCACATGTCATACACTGCCATTATGCTAAACCCTTCCTCCGTATCCGGGCTAACCCCATATCCGTATCATGGATAACCCTCCCTATGTATGCACTTATCCCATACACAAATCCACGCCACTATGACAGCCTCAATAAGACACCTCCTCCTCTGACCCCACCCTTCCCGATTTTCTACGTCCCCTATTGGATGTAGTTATCCCATACCTGAATCCTTCCCTCTATTTCCCATCCAAATACTCACACCTATTTTGTCACAAATGGCAAGCCCTGCCGAATACCTCCCTTTTCATACCCTCTTGACGGGGATTTCCGGATTCCCTATGATAGAAACCAGAAAGAAAGGAGGACTTCATATGACAATCCTGAAACGAACCCTTGGGGCCCTGCTCCTGATCCTGGCCCTGGGGCTGTTCCTGTGGCCGTTCATCCGGGAGATCCGCACCCAGTCCCAGGTCACATCCATCGAGGAAGACCTGGAAGGGCAGCAGGGAACCCTCCCCGACCGTCCCTCAGAGCCATCCGTAGAATGGTCCCCTCCCCAGCTCTCTGATCCCTCCCTCCCTCTGTTGGACCTGTATGGGGAATTCTGGGCGTACAACCGGTCCCTGGTAACAGACGGCCAGGAGATCACAGATGCCTGGGAAGGTTCCCCGGAAGCGCCGGATATCTCCGGGCTTACCGACGGGCTCCTTGGCACGATCGAGATCCCGGACATGGGAGTATCCCTTCCTTTGTATGTGGGTGCGTCTTCTGACCATCTCTCCAAAGGGGCAGCCATCCAGTGGGGGACCAGCATGCCCATCGGGGGAGAGGATACCAATTCCATCATCGTCGGCCACCGGGGCTGGTACGGGAGTGCTTACTTTGCCTACATCAACCGGATGGAGACCGGTTCCATGGTCTATATCCATACTCCCTGGGATACCCTTGCTTACGAAGCGGTGGGGCGGAAGATCATCACTTCCGATGACCTGGACTCCGTCTCCATCCAGCCCGGGAAGGATATGGTGACCCTTTTATCCTGCCACCCTTATGTTGCTGCCGGTGAGACAGGATACCGGTACGTGGTCTACTGTGAGCGTACAGAAGAGGACCGGGAACAATCCGGTTCGCAGGGTACTTCCCGAAGCCTTCCCCTGGCAGAAGGCAGCATCCCGGAAAACATAGCAGACCCGGATGGAACGGATGGCACGGTGGTGTTCCTGGAACTGACCCTGACCCGGTACCTGCCGCCTCTGACCCTCTTCCTATGTGCCCTGATCCTGTTCCTTGGATCCCGCAGCAGAAAAACTCCCTCAAAGTAGGGAGTTTTTCTTATAATTAAGAAGAAACAGGCACTTACACTTACGGCAGGGGGGAGGGACTGGTATTTTCTTTTTATTTCCAGTATAATGTAAAGTGAAAAATTATAGAAAGGAAGGAGATTCAACATGAACAGACAACGAATCCTTGTAAACTTTGGAGCCGGGACCCTGGCTGTCCTTCTGGCAGTTTCCCCTATGTCTGCATTCGCAGCAACTTCCGCGTCCAGCTCCAACAACACGGCAACGGCCAATGATCTGGCAGATGCGGATATCATCGACTGGTCCAGGACCGGTTCCCTGACGATCCACAAGTATGACATCACGTCAGCAGAAGCAGCAGGGGATTACACGGAAGGGGAACGCTATGCGAACGGCCAGGAAGATGCCGGGGTAGAGGAAGCGATGGAAGGCTATGGGATCAAAGGCGTCCAGTTCGCTTATCTCTGGACTGGGAGCATTGAACTCTATAATCGGACCGCAGGCGGCAACTCGGATATCCAGATGGTCTATGAGATCCCGAAGGAACTTGCAGATATCTTAAGGCTGGATCCGGCCGATGCGATTGACATGACCGCAGCCGGTGTGGCAAAACCCTGTGACAGCAGCCGTCCTCATTATACCAGCACTCAGTTAAACGATGCCCTGGAAGCCCGCCTGGCAGAAGACCGGGTCGGCACTACCAGTGACCTGGAAGAGTACCTTTATAACTACAATACCCAGGATATCTCTTCTGACGACCAGATGAGAAACGGTGCCCATCATATGCCGGAAACGGATGAGAACGGTGTGACCTCGGTTGACGGGCTGGAACTTGGCCTTTACCTGGTGGTGGAGACAGACGTGCCGGAACAGGTGACAGACCTGACCAACCCCTTCTTCGCCAGCCTGCCCTTTACCAACCTGACACCGGAAGATGACCAGGCTACAGGAAGTGAGGGCGGGGATTACTGGCTCTATGACATGACAGTCTATCCGAAAAATGAGACCGGCAACCCTACCCTGGACAAGAGTGTCCGCAATGCCTACAGCGGGACCACGGACCTGGCAGACCATAACGGCACCATCCGGAACGGCAGTACATATGATTACAGTGAGGCGGACGGTTCCGGTTCCCTGGTTGTCTGGAATGACGATACCAATGCCGGGAATCCGGATGATACCTCCAATGAGACCTATGTTGCCAACCGTGGCGGATATCCATCGGATGGGGTGACTGCCGGAAAAGATGGGGCCGGGTACAGCACAGACTTTGAGTACCGGGATACCCAGACAGCTTCCGCAGGGGATGTGCTGGACTACATCCTGGTATCCCGTCTTCCAGCCATCACGTCCAAGGGAACGTTCCTTTCCGAGTACACCTTCCGGGATGTGCTGGAGAAGGGCATTACCTATAACCGAGACGTGAAGATCGCGTTCTATGACAATGCATCCGACGCCAACGCCAACAATACAGAGAATGCCATTGAGATCTGGAACCTTTCTGACGGCGACACCCATGCGACCGCAGAGTACCTTGACCGGCAATATACCGGCAACGGTTCCGAGGTTATGACCATCCGGATGACGGAAGCCGGGCTGAACCGGATCAACGGCACCGGGGAAGGCACTGGGGCGGATGCAGACCACGGCATGAGCGAGAAATACATGGTGGTCTCCTATACGGCAACGGTAAACAGCGATGATTCCTTAGTCCTTGGAGATGAAGGAAACCAGAACAATGTGGTCCTGACCTGGTCCCGTACCCATGACGGTTACACCAACACCCTGGAAGACCGAAACTATGTGTATGCCTACAGCCTGGACCTGACCAAGGAATTCTCTGACAACAAAGGGGATTTCTCCAAGGTCGGTTTCAAACTCTACAATGAGACAGACTCCTACTATGTAGAAGCAGAATATGATGAGGACGCTTCCGTTTACTATGTGACCGGCAAAAATGTGGACAAGGATGCAGCCACCACATTCACGCCGGATGCAGACGGGCGCCTTGTGATCTACGGCCTGGAAGGGGATACTTATGGATTAACTGAGATCACCACAGACCAGGGCTACACCCTCCTGGAGGATGCGGTCCGGATCGCCATCACGCCGACAGACCGGGAGATCAATGCTTCCGTTGCCGGAACCACCGGTATGGATCAGGAAGCTATCGATACCATCGTCAGCCACTACGCAGGCGGCATCTACGATGAGAACGGCGACCTGGTAACAGAAAGCTCCAACTACATCCAGCCTGGGGAAGCAGCCCGCCCGGCCATTGAAACACCCAATGGACGTACCATCGGAAAGACGGACATGTTCGTCGGCGAGATCGCACCTGCAAGGGCAACGGTAGACGCGGTGGATGCGGACATGCTTACCCAGGGGGAGAGTGCCGATGCGACAGTGGGCTTATCTGTGACCAACCATAAGAACTTCACCCTGCCCCAGACCGGCGGTTATGGAACCCTCGCCTTTGTCCTTGGAGGATGTGTGGCAGCCTTAGGCGGCACGTTCCTTATCTCAAAGAAACGGAAAAAGAAGGATGTGGACTAAATGAAACGAACTGGATGGCTCCGGATCGCAGCGATCGCAGGATGTTTTACCTTAAGCCTTGGACTGATCGGATACCCGTTCCTTGCCAACTACCTGTTCGAGCACCGGACGGCTACCGTTGCCGACCAGGTGGAACAGACTGGGGAGGATCTGACGGATGCCAGGCGGGAAGAGGAACTCTCCCGGGCACAGGAATACAATCAGACCCTGGCAAGCGGGCATGTGGTCCTGACAGACCCTTTTAAACAGATCCAGGAACAGATGGTCATGGAACCCTATGATACCCTCCTGGACCTGTCCGGGGACGGGAGTATGGGAACCGTAGAGATCCCGAAGATCTCTGTCACCCTCCCCATCTACCACGGCACGTCAGAAGAGGTGCTGGAGAAAGGGGCCGGCCACCTGGCAGGCAGCTCCCTTCCGGTAGGAGGGACCAGCACCCACTCGGTACTTACCGGGCACACCGGATTATCCAGTGCCCGGCTCTTTACCGACCTGACTGAGCTTGAAGTGGGGGACGTGTTCTTCCTCCATGTGCTGGGAGAGACCCTGCCCTATGAAGTGGACCAGGTCAAGGTGGTGCTGCCGGAAAACTTATCCGACTTATCTATCATTCCCGGGGAAGACCACTGTACTCTCTTAACCTGTACCCCCTATGGGGTCAACACCCACCGGCTTTTAGTCCGGGGGACAAGGACCACCGTGGACCAGGCTCAGGAAACAGCGGAAACAATGGAAAAGGTCTCCTCTCAATGGATGGAGGAATACAAGCAGGCCCTGGCCATTGGATTTCTGGTCCTTGGCACAGTGTTCAGCGGTTGCGGAGTGATCCAGTTTTTGAAATTCCAGAAACAAGATAGAAAGGAGTGATCTTATGAAGACGCTTTCCAAAGGTCTGGCCCGGCGGCTCGTGTCGTTCTTTCTCACGCTTCTGACCTGCCTTTCGCTGGTCGGATGCGCCGGGTCCAGCGGACAGATGGAGGCCCAGGCCACGGCGGTTGATCCGGCCCTGGACTTCTCTTCCTGCCGGCTGGTCCTTGTTGCAGAGGAAGAGATGCTCCGCCCGGAAGATACGGTCCTCGGGTCTTATGGCTCCATCCATCTCCTCTCCTTTGAGACAGAGGAAGAGGCCAAGGATGCTTACCTTTATTATAAAGACCAGGCAGCAGCCGTGGAACCGGATCGGGTGATCCAGGCCGCAAAGGAAACGGACGATAAAATACCAGATGTGATCCCTATGGACGAGACGGACAATCCGATCATGCTGTTGCAGGAACTGAAACCCTCTGAGGAGGTCCAGGAAGAGCATGGTGTTATCGCCCTGATCGATACCGGGGTCTCTGAGCAGGATCATGTTATTGACCGCATCTCAGTGATCGATGACCAGGTGGAAGGGAAAAACGGCCATGGCGACCAGATGGTATCCGCTATCCTAAGCCAGGATAACGAGGCACAGATCCTTTCCATCCGGGCTTTGGATGACCAGGGATTTGGCACCGTTTCCTCCCTGGTAGCGGCGATGGAATACGCCATCGAACAGGAGGCAGATTTTATCAACCTGTCCCTGTATGCCAGGACGACCCTGTCCACCTCCGTGCTGGAGCAGGAGATCTTAAAAGCCATTGATGCCGGGATCCCGGTCATCGGCGCGGCCGGCAATGACGGAGCGGATGCGGCAGATTATCTGCCTGGTGCGGTAGACGAAGCCTATATCATCGGTGCTGCGAATGCAGACGGTCCCCGCCTGGAATCTTCCAATTATGGGAAGACTGTGGACTATAACGTAGTTGCCGGCTCTACATCGGAAGCAGCCGCCCTGTTTACCGGTTTCCTATCGGCTCACGGAACAGAAGCCGTAGAAAAGGTGTTAAACCAGGGGCTGATCTATGAGACGGATGATCCGGAAGATGCAAAGACCGATGAAGATACGATCACAGCGGAGGCCAAGGAAGAGACTGAAACCGAAGAACCTGCTGTAACAGATGAGGTTTCCGAAACGGAACAAAATACGGAGACTGGGAAAACAGATGGCGTAGGAGAACTTGTAGAAACAGAAGAAGCGGGAAAAACCAAGGTCCCAGACGATGAGATCACGGCAGTATTAAATGGGACATATGACCTGGACATGGTTGATACCTATTCCATTGCCGGTGAAAAATATACGGAAGAAGAAACGGCCAGGCTCCTGCTGGAATACAGACGGTCTGCTGCGGCAAATTCCCTTGCACTGGCCAGGGAAACGTCCTGGGCTTCTGTCAAACCTGGAACAGACCATGCCTATGGAAGCTGGAATACCTGCGAATTTGAAATAGACAGGGACGGGGTGATTTCCCAGGGATATTGCGCAGAACCAAACTCAGATACACCGGACGGGACATTTCAGGCTTATGAACTAAATAATGATGATATTAAGGCGATCCTCCTGTTTGCTCCTGGCGGACCGAATTTCGACCAGTCCTGGTGGGACGCCTTCGGAAACAACCCGGCCACAGGCGGGGGGGACGGCCATAATGACCCCTACTCCTTAGCCCATGCATGTATCGGGTATGCATACTCCGGAGAGACAACAGGGCTTTCTGATACCGATGTAGAAGAAATCCGAGCTTATATCCAGATGTTCAAAGACGAATGTGCAAAACCATGGGTCCAGGAAATGTGGGATCAGTATACGGCTTATATTGCCTATAACGATGCCCAGGATGTGGTCTGGCTTGAACATAATCCGGATATCTATACTACGATCACAGTTTCAAAAAACTGGTCTGACTACAACAATGAATTCGGTGTCCGCCCGGGATCCATCACAGTAAACCTGTACCAGAGTACATCGACGCCTATTGATACATCGGGCACGCCTTATAGCACCTGTACATTAAATGCATCAAACAACTGGCGCTATACCTGGACAGACCTGATAAAAGAATCCGGGGATACGTCCTATAACTATGCGATCCGGGAACAGTCTGTGCCAAACCATTATACGGCGTCCTATACCGGCTGGTCCGGGAGCACAGAGAGCGGGTATTCCGCCACGATCACGAATACCTTAAATGTGGGGTATCTGAGACTGCACAAAGATTCCTCCCTTCCCAATGTCACAGACGATAACCGGTGTTATACTCTGGCAGGGGCCGAATACACGGTATATAACAGCTATGCCAACGGGCAGCTGTCTGATCCGGTGGGTGTTCTGACAACAGATGCGAATGGGGATACAGACACCATGCGTCTGCTTCGGAAGACTTACTATATAAAGGAAACAAAGGCGGCGCCCCATTATCAGATGGATAATCGCGTTTATACGGTGACGATCACAGCGGGCCATACGGAATCCGCTCCATATCAGTTAAATGTAACGGATGTGCCGGGTAATGACCCAACCGGTATTTCTATCACAAAGATCTGGGATGGGGCAGAAACTGCTACGATACCAACGCTGGAAGGGACCCAGTTTACCATCAAATATTTTGACGATATGGATATGACATTACAGGAAGCGGCTACAGCAACCCCAAAACGGACCTGGGTTCTGGAAGTAAAATATGTAGAATCTGTTGATATGTATATAACTGGTTTGACAGATACGTATCTGGTAGACGACTTAAGTGATGAATTCTACCGGGATGCCGCAGGCCAGCCAATCCTTCCTTACGGGACGATAACGATCCAGGAAACAAAAGCCGCAGCAGGCTATACACTGGATGGTTATTTGAAAACCCCCAATGGTACGGTCGTTTCCAGGGACAGCGCCCTGTATATGACGACTGTGGACGGCGATAACGGGATGCCTCAGCTTCAAGGTGGAAATGAGTTCCAGGGCTTTAATACACCCGTTGTGGGAAGCATTTCCCTGACGAAATTCGACACAGACGGAAGGACACCTCTCAGCGGCGTCACATTCCAGTGCGTGGGCGAAACGGGAAAGGATGTGCAGACCGTAACAACGGACCGGAATGGGAAAGTGTCTTTTAATAATCTGTATCCAGATGTGTATACGATCACAGAAGTCTCGACGGTAGACGGCCATGAACTGCTGGCAGAACCGTTGACGGTGGAGGTCCCCATGCGGGTGACCGATGAGTATATCGAGGAATTTGATGTAAAAGTTGACAGTACGATCTATGACCCGGCTGACGATATCTATTACATCCATAACTTTACCTACGAGATCACAAATGGGGCCAGCCTTGAAATGCCAATGGCCGGAGGGTTTGAAAACTTCAAGATCTTCCTTCCCTTGGTGGCAGGGCTTGGACTTATGGGCGGTACCGGGATCCTGATCCTTAGGAAACGGCCGTAAAAGAAAAGGGACCAGTCTCCTGGTCCCTTTTCCACACCCTCTGTACAGGGAAATTCCTGGATGCTATACTAAAGAAGACAACCATGGAAACAGAAAGGAGCAGGAAAAACATGGCTTATGAGATCAAGAATCTGACAAACAATGATGATGTGGAAAAGCTGGACCGTGCCGGATGCATGCAGGTCCTCCAGTATAAGCGGGATCTTTCCGTTATGCCCCACACCGCGCAGATGGCCTGGTTTGCCAACCAGATGAACGTCCACAAACGGCAGCTCCTCTGCCTGATGAACGGAAATCAGGTGATCACTCAGGCAGGCGCCATGCAGTGGATGCTGGGCAATATCCAGGCTACGACTGGTGTCAAAGGGGTAGGGGACCTGATGGGTAAGATGTTCAAAGGGGCTGCCTCCGGAGAAAGCGTCATCAAACCGGAATATACCGGGCAGGGCGTGCTCATGCTGGAGCCCACCTACAAACATATCATCCTGGTGGATGTCTCGGAATGGGGCGGCGCCATTACCTTAGACGACGGGCTGTTCCTGGCCTGTGACGGTACCCTGAAGCTGGATGTTCAGGCCCGCAGCAACTTCTCCTCCGCAGTGGCAGGCGGGGAAGGGCTGTTCAACATGATGGCCAGAGGCTCTGGTATTCTGGCGTTGGAATGCGAGTGCCCGAAAGAGGAACTTATTGAGATCACACTCCAGAATGACGTCCTGAAAGTGGACGGCAACTTCGCCATTGCCTGGAGTTCTTCCTTACAGTTTACCGTAGAACGTTCCGGAAAGAGCCTCATGGGCTCTGCGGTATCCGGTGAAGGACTGGTCAATGTCTACCGGGGAACCGGCAAAGTCTGGATGATGCCGGTAGCGGACCATACGGCAATGGCCAATACCTTAGGGTAATTTTATCACACAAGCCCGTAAAACCCCTTGCTTTAGCCATGGGGATATAAGGGCTTTTTGAAGTCAGCATAACATGCATAAGACTGCACCGAAGGGCATTCGGGAACAGTATAATCTAGCTTGTGGACACTGTGTAAGTCGTTACAAATCCGTATGGCTTTGATCATGCAGTAGTGGTAGAAGCAAGAATCCCCTTGCTTTAGCTATGGGGAGTGTCAATGATAAAAAAACCCGAAAAAAAAAAAGAATTCAGCGGATAAACCACAAAAAAACAGGATGGAGCAGTTCCATCCTGTTTCTCTTATTTTATCCTAAGTACAAGCGAGAAGACCTCCTGTTTTAACTGTGAGGATGATAGCTTGTTTTTTGTTTGAGCCATATTGTAAAATTTCTATAAATGTTGTATCATATGTGTATGTACCGTAGGGCATACGGGAATTTACGCTTGTGGAAATCATGTAAGACTAATGTTTTTTGGAACAATGCAGTGGTCGTTGAAGCAAGAATCCCCTTGTTTTAACTATGGGGAGTGTCAA
>ERZ1643247.3641-NODE-3641-length-10667-cov-14.821240_pt1 | contig 10667 bp, 6 predicted proteins | sample MGYA00579264_ERZ1643247 | MGnify/ENA primary metagenome ERZ1643247 (study PRJEB29033, sample SAMEA4952262) | chicken gut metagenome | biome: Broiler Chicken; feature: Gastrointestinal Tract; material: Caecum | place: Ireland | collected 2018 | study: Broiler... | reverse complement strand
AGCACGGCCCCAGCATATTCCCAGCGCCCGGTCTCAGGTCTAACAACATGAAGGTATGGTTCTTCAATTTGGAGGAAAGACTGGAGGACGATTTGGAAGTCCGCTCCCGGCCTCTTTTCTCTGGTGACGGGGTCTCGTCCGCTGGAGAGAGCTCCAACGACGTTCTCCCATATTCCGTATCTGGGCCGAACAGCGAGAGCTGTTCGGCCTCGGCGTTTCTCTGCATTCCGCATCTCCCCAATCACGCGGATCTGTTCCGCAAACAGGCCGGAACGAGCGCCGGCCAAACCGGCCCGGGCTCCGGCCACACTGAGTCCTGGCAGGGACTGCCTCCGCAGATGATATCCACCGGAGGCAATGCTGCTCCATCCAGTGTTGTGATGTCTCCCACGTGCGTCATCCGCGGAAAGCGCCGTTGGGTCACGGAGATGGGAAAGGGCTCGATCTCACTGGCCCACAGGGGGTCTACCCCACAGCGCGCCGCCGCGAGGGGGAATCCTCCAATGCCGTCAAAGAGACTGCCCATAGTAAGTACGCTCATCATGATCTCCTCCTTTTATTTCGCTACCGCTTGGGCGATGGTCCGGGTGGTGTTCACTGCGGCTTGGGCGGTGTAGACGGCGGACATGATGTTTGCCCGGGTGGTGGTGTCCAGGCCGAAGGTTCCGGCAATCCGGGGCACCTCGTTGGCGGACAGCATGAGACCAAGTCCAAGCAGTGCATTCTCCCGAAACACCATAAGGCCGGCTATCAGAATGGTGGATTGGAGAAAAGCGGTGAGGCACAGGCCAATGACCTGCTTACACCACTGCACGAAGGCGTCCCCGTATCCACGCGGGATGGAGAACATATAGAGACTCCCCACCGCGATCTGGATCAGCAGGATACCGCCCCGCTTCAGATTTGCGAAAAACACTTTGATCACTGCGTAGGCCATTAAAATCACGCAGAATAGAAACATGATGGGGCTGGTGAGGATGGTCAGGCCCAGGCTGGTGGTGCTCATCACGTCCCCAAGAGTCTCCGCCTCTCCCAACTCTGCCATGATCTGCTGTCCCACCTCCCCGATGCTGGAGCCATATCCAGTAAGACCAGCAGCAAATGTTCCCTGAAGGGTGACAGACAGCTCATACAGCCGTACCGGCAGGGTAGAAAAAAGCGAGACCGCGAAAAATCCTTTTAAGATATTCAAAGCAGTCTGCTGAATATTGGCCCGGCCGCTGGCGTATTCGATCCCACACTCAAAAGCGCTGACTACCAGACTCACAGCAAACAAGGCCCAGGCCAAGCGGGAGAAGAACAGGATAATGGACTGCACCCAGTCCAAATCGAACAACTCTACTCCCATGCTGCCCATCACCGCAAAAAAATTGCCTAAGAACCCGACTATCTGACTGTAAACCCAGTCCAATAGAGCGTCCAGAATGGTTCCGGCCGCAAAATCCCAGATAAACATACCGTGTTACCTCAAAGTCCGACAATTCCCCAGATATAATTGGGGGCAAGCAAGATGAAGATGAGGCAGACGAAGAGAATCGCGGGGCCCGTCCACTCAAACTGGCCATGCTTCCGATAATCAAAGTAAGCCATGGCCAATTTTACGAAGAAGGCGATGGCGATCACCATGCTTAGAGCGGGAAACACGACGCTGTCCACCACGGTCTTGATCTGGCCAGAGGCATCCGTCCAGGTTTGCTCTACAGCCCCGGCTACGTCGCCGGCGGCCATAGCAGGGACGCAGAGCAGGCCAGCCAGCAGGAAAACTGAGAGGAACACAAGCATCCATTTTCTTCGATTCACAGAAATTCCTCCTTTTAAAATGAAGAGGCCGCCCCATGAAAGGGGCGGCCTCTCAAAACTATGGATAGATCAATAGCCGGTGCGGGGCAGGGGCTGGGAGGGCTTGTAGACCGTGGTCACCCAGCGGGAGACTGCCATGATCCACTGGCCGTCATAGACGCCGCCCACATCTGCGGTATTGGTGAACTTGGTGCCGCCGGTGAGGCCGGAGAGCACCGTGCAGGTCACCTGGGGAGCCTCCACCTGCCGGAAATTGGAGGGGACCACACCGAAGGAGACCATGAACTGAGTCACGCACTCGTTGGCGGCCAGTCCCAGGGCTGCGGGTGAGGCGTCCAGCACATAGTTCTGCTGGGTGGACAGGTTGTCCGCCAGGGTGCGCCAGGCCCCGTTGGACAGGTTGGTCTGGTACACGATTTTATAGTTTCCGGGTACGTTGTAGGTGCCGGTGACGATCTTGTCCAGCCGCATCGCCTGGGTGGGCAGGGTGTCCCGCCAGAAGAAGGAGGTGAGGCTGGTGGTGGAGTTGTTGGCGATGTTGGCGAAGTCATAGCGGATGGACTGACCAGGCATGACCTCCACATAGCCGGTCTTCTGGATGGACACGTTGGTGTAGAGACTCTTGTTGGTCATGGCTGTCTTCACGATCTGCCCTTCAAACTCGATCTCCACCTCAATGGGTGTCTTGTCCAGCCCATAAAAGTCCGCTGCCTTGGACTCCACGATTTTGTACCGGCCCAAGGGCAGGGGACGGGAGGCGGCCACACCGTTCTTGTCCGTCCGAATGGTGTCCACTAAATTGCCAGTCTTTGCATTGTAAATTTCGAACTCTGTGTTGGGAATGGGCGTCCCGGCGGGCCAGCCATTCATGGAGTTATAGTCCGCCGCGGTCTTGGTCACCTGGATCTGACCTGTAATGGGGGTATTTTCCCACTCCACCAGGGTAGTCTCTCCGCTCTGGGCATAAACAGTTTTCATCTGGGTGTCCGGGATATACCCCTCGTTTTCCAGCTCACGCAGATAGTAGCGCCCAGCGGGCAGATTCTCGAACCAGGCATAGCCCCGGTCATCTGTGGTCTGCTGCCCGATTGGGGTGTTAGTATCGTCGTACAGCAGGAACGTCACGCCATAGATGTCCTCACCGGTGGCGCTGGAGGTCTTGTGAATCAGGATACCGCTGACCGCCTCGTTTTCCACCTGGAGGGTGGTGGTTTTCCCGTTCTCCACCGTGAAATACGCGGGGGTGTCATCCAGCTTGAAGCCCTCCGCGCTCTCGATCTCCACGGCGTAGTAGGCCCCGTCCTCCAGAGAGAGGAATGCACGGCCATTTTTGTCCGTGGTGATGGTATCGATCAGCTCGTCGTCGATCTTCCGAATCTCAAAGGTGACGTTGGGAATGCGCTCTTTGGTATTATCTGCGTTGACCTTAACAATCTCCACGCCGCCGATGGGGTCATTATAGAAGGTCAAGGTCTGTGTATCCTCGGGATTGACCTCAACGGTCTGGATCCGGGTAGCTTCGTCGATGGTGTATCCCTCGATGGTCTTGGTCTCCTTGACCACGATGGTGCCCGTGACGCCAGAAATGCGGATCTCGCCGTTCTGGTCAGTGGTATAGAGACCCTTGCTGGAGAGATGTCCGTTATCCGCATCCACATAGCCGCCGTCTGCATAGGTCAGTTCAAACTCAACCCCGGAAAGCGGCTCCTTCGTGACGGAGTCCAGTTTCCGGATAACCAGGGTACCCTTAGCCTCATTGTAGAAGCGGAGCGTCTGAACTTCGCCCGCCTTGATCTCAATGCTCTTGGGGGTGGTGTCCAGGACGTATCCCTCCACCGTCTTGATCTCCCGGGCGGTCACGGTGGTGCCGGGTTCCAGATCGTTGATGACGATGCGGCCCGCCTCATCGGTGATGTACTCGCCATTGGATGGACCAACGACCGCGCCGCTGGAATCGGTAACCAGGAAGGTCACACCGGGCAAAGGCGTGGTGGTGCCCTCGACGTACTTCTCGATCACCAGGGTGGTACTGGGCGTGTTCTCAAAATAAATTTTCTGCGTATCATTGGGATTGACCTGGACGGTCTGGGTCTGATGGGCCGGGTCGATGGAGTAGCCGGGGATAGTCTCCACCTCCGTCACTACCAGGGTGCCCACCACGCCGTCGATCTGGATCTTCCCGTCCTGGTCGGTCTTATAGATACCATTGCTGGAGATGTAGCCGTTTTCATTGGGTACATACTCCCCGGTACTGGTGGTCACTCGGAAGGTGACCCCCTCCAGGGGTTCGCCAGTGAGGGAATCCCGCTTGTCGATGATCAGGCTGCCGGCCTTGGAGTTGGTCACGACCACCGTCTGGGTATCCCCATTGGGGCCAATCACCACGTTGGTGGAGGGCTGGTCCATGACGTACCCCTGGGGCGCCTTGATCTCCGTCAGGACATAGGCGCCGGGGGCCAGGTTGGTGATGCGGATCTCGCCCGCCGAGTCGGTGGTGAAAATACCATTTTGAGTGAGGGTAGAATCGCCGATGACCCCGTCCAGTCCCACCTCGCAGCCGGCGGCGGTAGTCACCCGGAACTGGGCGCCGGCAAGGGGCTGCCCGGTGGCGCTGTCCCGCTTCTGGATGATGAGCTCACCCTTGGGCTGGTTCTTGAAGGTCAAGCTGACGGTGCGCCCCTCTTTGATTTGCACGGTCTGGCTTTGGGTGTCGATGATATAGCCCGGCGGTGCGGAGACCTCCGTCACCACCACGCTCTTGCCGGGGGACAGTCCCTCGATGCGGATCTCACCGTTCTCGTCCGTCCGGTAGAGGCCGTTGCTGTCGCCGATGAGGGTGCCGTCGGCATACACGATTTTGAACTCCGCATCGGGCAGGGTCACGCTGGGGTTGGTGGCGCAGACCTTGCGGATCAGCAGGATGCCATCCGGCATATTTTCGAACCGCACGGTGATGACACTCTGCTCCCCGCTGTCCGCTAAATAGACCGTCTCAGAGGACTGGATGATGCTGTACCCGTCCGCCGGGTCTACCTCCTCCAGGATATAGGTGCCCGGCTCCAGGCCCGTCCAGATGGCGGTACCGTTCGTTCCGGTCACCTTCTGCCCGATCACGGTACCGCCGGTGCCGCTGGTGCCGCCCAGATAGCGCAGCTGGAACGTGGCCCCGGCCAGAGCTTCCCCGGTGACGGAATCATACTTCTCGACAATGATGGCATTAAGCGGAACATTTTCAAAGGTCACAGTCCTGGTCTCGCCGCCGTGGAGGATGACCTTCTGGGTAGTGGGCTCCTTCATCTGAAATCCGGGGGCAGGCTCCACCTCCGTGATGGTGTACTCGCCGGGATACAGGCGGTGGCCCAGCTCGTGGAGACGGATCTCGCCGCGCTCATCGGTGGTGATCTCCCCGAAGTCAAAGGACTCCGGCGCGCCTTCGGCCTCGCCGATGGATGTGTAGGTCACATGGAACCGCGCCCCCTCCACAGGAGCCCCTGCTACGCTGTCTACCTTATAAATCGTGAGTTCCGGGGCCTTATGGTTCTCGAAATACACATCGCTGTCCCAATTAGGCTGGAGGGTGATCAGCTGGCTGGGGGCGTCCAGCAGGTAGGGCTCCGGGACACTCTGCTCAATGACCTCATAGACGATGGGCAGAAGATTCTCAATGGTCACAGTGCCGTCCGGCCCGGTGGTCACCTTGGTGACGGTGCTGCCGTCCGCCGACTGTACGGTGAAAACGGCGCCCTCCACCGGCTCGCCCGTGTCGGCGTCACTTTTGTGGATCGTCAAACTGGGCCGCTTGTCGTTGGTCAGGCGCAGCTCCGAGGTCCTGCCGGGGGACAGCTCCACATGGTACTCCGTGGTGTCCAGAATGTGGTCCGGCAAGGTAGCAGTCTCTGTGACGGAATAAATACCGGGCTCCAGATCAGAGACCAGAATTTCGCCATTCTCATCAGTGGTGCGGTCCAGATAACGGCTGCCATCCTCGATGCGAGCAATACGGAACGTGACCCCCTTCATTGGGGAACCGTCCGCACTGGTTTTGATCAGCCGCAAACCGGGCTTCTGGGTGTTGGTAAATACGAACTCTGCGGTATCGTTGGCCCGGAGGTGGATGATCCGCTGGGCATCGTCGATTACATATCCCTCGCACTCCAGCTCCGTCACCACATAGGAGCCTTCGGGCAGGCTGCTCAGGTCGATCTCGCCATTGGAATCGGTGGTGAACTGCTGAGGGCCGTAGCTCCCATCCACCGCACGAATTTCAAACACCGCGCCGGAGATGGCCTTGCTGGGATCGGCACTGTCCACCTTTACCAGCTTCATCCCGGGTTTCATGTCATTGAAGAAAATCAGATCTTTCACACCTTCACCGGCGGCGATCTCAACTTCCTGATAGCTGCCGTCTAAAAGGTGGCTCTCGTCACCGGTATCCACCTCCACGGCCCGATAGGTCCCGGGCTCGATGCCAGTGAGGAGGATTTCGCCGCTGCCGTCTGTCTCATACCGGCCGATGGAGGTCCCGTCCCGGAAGATCTCGAAGGTGACACCGCTCATAGGAGTGTGGCTCTCCCGATCATACTTCATCACCCGCAGGCCGACCTTCTCCAGGTTCTGGAATACCAGCGGCCCGGCGGGAATGGGGTCACCGTTCTCGTCCAGCTCCAGCTTGATCTGCTGCACCTCGGTGGAGGGCATGTAATTGGGGGGCGGGATGAGCTCCGAGACGGTGTACTCCCCGGGCTTGATGTACTTGCCCTCCGCCTCGGTGGGGTCCCACCACTGGATGGTCTCCAGCACGCCGTTCTCATCGGTATCAAACTCATAGTCCCCGTTTGTCGCGGAAGAGAATTTGAAGGTAGCGGGGCCAACCCCTTCGTTGGTATTGGCGTCCCGTTTGAACAAGATGGTTTTGCCGGAGGCAGGAGTCGAAGGAGGATTGTTGGGGTCGTCCGGATCACCGGGGTTGTCCGGTTCATCCGGAGGTTCCTGCACGTCATGCTCAAAGTTAAAGGGCGAGAAGATGTGCAGTCCAAAACTCCGCCGCTCGGAGAAAATCGTATCCCGGATGGGTCGGGCGTACTGAATGGTGTCCACATAGCTGTCGCACTCGGCAAAACCATTATTGGAGATCAGTTCCTCTCCGGTGGGGGTACCGTTCTCATCCAGAGGATACTCCAGGAACTGTTCCTTGGCCTGGCGCATCCACTGGGCCATGTTGACGGTGGTGGAGGACTGGTCCCAGATCAGGTTATACTGCTGGGACGCCTCGTTGTTGTAGAGGCTGTAGGCCATCATGTCCCGAAGGGTGTAGGCCCGGCGGCCGCCGTCCGGGTCTCGGAGGATCATGCCGGTCTCCACGATGATCCGGTACTTGGTCCGCAGATTACCGTCCTTGTCTTTGACGTATTCAGACCACTTCTCCATAGCCTCGTCTGCGCTCCAGCCGGGGTTGGAGCCGCCGGAGTGGTTGTCTGTCTCCGTCAGGCGGCCTAACAAGTAGAGAAATGCATTGTTTGCCTTATACACCTGATAGAGGTTGCCGGGGGTAACGGACTGGGGGTCTGTGCCCCACATGGATGTATAGTCCCCGTTGAGCCATCCGGTAGACCAGGAATCGGAGTTCAGGTGGAACATCTGCTCCTTCTGCTCGTTGGTAATTCCGGTTTCCGACTGGAACTCATCGGCGGTGGTTACCCACCGCTGGTTGTAACCCACCGTGGCGTCATAGGAGTAGACGCCGTTGCTCACTGAAGTGCCGGCCATAAGCTGCGGGGCGTTGGAGCCCATGCCGTTATAGTGCATAGCGCTGGAATTGTACCAGGTGACGTCGCTGCGGCACTGGTCCGCGGACCACCCGTTGCTCCACACCACGTTCAGGGGCGTGCCCACCACATGCCAGGTATTCCAGTCCATGGTATTCAGGTCGGTGACCACGCCGCCCGGAAATTCCACCAGGGTGAAGCGCAAAAATGTCCGCTCCGGGTCGATGGCCCAGGCCACGTTGGAGGTGTGGGGCTTCTGTCCGCCGGGGCTGCCGGGGTTGTAAGCGCCCACGTCTCCGGTGGGTGTGACATTGGACGGAGCACGGTTGGGCTTGGAAGTCTGGGGTGCGAACATCCCCAGTGTGAAGCTTGGGTCCGCACTGTAAACCGTAGAAATTTCATAGGGCACCTGGTAGGCGGAAATGCCGCTGTCCGCCGGAGCGCTCTCCGTCCACTTTTCATATTTTCGGTAGGTCTCCCCGTCCAGGCTGTATGTTTTCAAGCTGGCGGGGTCGCCTGTGGCCCGGCTGACGGTCACAGTCTGACCCTCCATGCGAACCAGTAGGGTCTCTCCGCCTTCCATAGCCTCCTCCTGGAGCTGGGCCAGGCGTTCCGCCTCCCCGTAGGGACAGGGGATGACATACTCAAATCGGGTCAGACGGGAGTTAAATATTTTCTCCGCGTCCTCCCGGACATAGGCGATGCTGGGGATCAGGTCGGGCAGGTTGACCAGGATGCCGTCCTTGTCCACCCAGCCGGTGTCCTCCAGAGTGCCGCCGGTCCAGCCGCCCTCGGAATAACCGATCTTCAGGCGGCTGTCTCCATCTTCCAGCAGGGCAAAGGGCTCTCCGGCTGGGATCTCTGCCTCCTGGGTGGTCCCAGCCTGGCTGGAGTAGACAGTCATGGGCTCCTCCCCGCCGTTCCAGGCGGTGGTTCCGGCCGGGGCCAGTTCAAAGTTTCCCGTGGGGGCATAGGCCGCTTCTGCCTGCGTTTTTGCCGCAGGCTCGGGCACCTCTGCCGCTAAACCGTTGACTGGCAGCATCCCCGCCGCCATGACCAGGGCCATGAGACCGGAGACCGTCCGTCTCCAGTGGTGTTTCAGGTGTTTCAACATGTAAATTCTTCCTCCTTTCAGACTTCTACCGCCTGCACCTGCCAGCGGTAGGCACGCTGGTCCCGGACGCAGGTGAACAGAGTCAGGCGGTTGTCCGTGGTGGCGGCAGTGCCGCTGGTGTCGGTCTCCAGCACCTTTTCCACCGACACTACCTCATAAGTCCGCGTCCCCAGCTTGGTGGTCCAGGTAATGGTATCCCCTGGGTCCAAAGTGTGCAGGTCACCAAAGTCATCCCGGACGCCCCGGTTGTGTCCGGCGATACACACATTTCCATCCCATATACTGGTATCTTTGAAGTGCCCAGCACCTTTCATCAGGGTAGAGCTGTCGGTGCCCTGGTACACCTTCACGGACAAATCAATAGAGGGGATTTTCAGCGTGCCAAGGTAGCCGCCGGAGTAGTAGAGGTCGCTGGTGACTTTGGTATACCCGGTAGAGGTGGTTACTGTACTGGCGCCACTGCCAGAGTTTTGACTGGTCAGAAAGGGGTTCTCCGGCACGGAGATCCCCACGCCGCTGCCGTTGACTACAGCGCCCACAGCAGGGGCGCTGTCCGGAGCCAGGTTGGGGGTCAGGTAGGAACCGGTATTCCGGGTATCCATGCTGACAGTCCCAAATCCAGGCGGAATAATAGCGGCATTTTTGCTCACGTCCTTGTTTTCCATAGCGCCGCCGTCCGATGTGATCACCGGCTCTACCGAAGTCGCGCTTCCATAGTCTGGGTCACCGGGGGCGTCAATATCGTAGCTCAATGCACCAGCGGACACTGCCATCATTGCCGTGATGTACAGAGCGGACAGGACAGACAGGATTCGCTTCATGGTATTCTCTCCTCTCTGGCTTAAGGATTTGTGTCATCTTCACCGCTGTTCTCTCTGCGATGCTTTAGGAACAAGGCCCCGCCGATACAAGCACTCACTAGTACCACCACGCCAAAGGGAACCAAAAGGATCATCCAATCAAAATTCAGCGGCGTTCCCTCCTCCGACATGGGGAACGGCTGAATGGGCGTTCCCTCGAAGATGGCCACATAGCGCACCTGATTCAGGGCGATGCGGCTGACGGTCCCGGTGTAGTCCGCCGTGACCGTGTAGCCCTTCACGTAGCTGCTGGTGGCGCTGCCGGTGTAGGTGGCCACGGCGGTGTAGCGCTCTCCCAGGGCGTAGCCGTCCAGGGAGGCGGTGTTGTCCGTCTGCCAGCTGATGTTCTGGAGCGTCAGGGTCCGGCCGTCCTCCTCAATGGTTTTAGGAATATTGGCAGTGTCCTGATTGGCCAGATTGGGATAGGATCGGGTAGCGGAGACCTCACGGGTGGAAGTGCCGTATCCGGCTGCCTCCACATTCACGGTCTCCAGCTGGAGTGAGAGTGTACCGGACAGTCCGTCTTCTGTGATGAACTCTTTTTCCGGGGGCAGCAGGGCCAGCACCGACTCCATGTCCTTGCTCTTGCTCTCCAGGGACACGGTCTCGGTGTGCTGCCGGCTCTCCTGTTTGGGGAGCTCCTGTTTCAGCACGTCCACCAGGGTGTAGTGGAAGCCGTCCTGCTCAAAGTCGGACCGGGGGATTCCCGCCGGGTCGTCCTCCGGCCCCAAGTCATACATTTTCCGCAATTCCGTGCCGTCCTCGCTCTGAGTGACGGCGGTGGGGTAGCAGACCTCTGCCTGAGTGGGCTCCGCCGCCAGCACCGCGGGGGAGAGGGCCATGGTCAGGCAAAGAACTGCGGCCCATAAGACGATCTTTCGTTTCATGCAGATATTCCTCCTCTACATGCCCATGCCGCCCATCACCGGGCCGGACTGGACGGGTTCTTCCTTTTGCCGCAGCTCCATTTGGTAGGCCTCCAGCACCGTCTGGTCAAATGCCTGCTTGAATTCCTTGGTACAGGGGAAGCAGACGTCCCGGTACTCGCCCTTAACCGGACGGCTGGGCATGGAGACGAAGGGGCCGTTTTTCCCCTCCCGGATCTGGATCCCCCGGATGGCGAAGCAG
>ERZ1643247.3637-NODE-3637-length-10679-cov-9.962632_pt1 | contig 10679 bp, 10 predicted proteins | sample MGYA00579264_ERZ1643247 | MGnify/ENA primary metagenome ERZ1643247 (study PRJEB29033, sample SAMEA4952262) | chicken gut metagenome | biome: Broiler Chicken; feature: Gastrointestinal Tract; material: Caecum | place: Ireland | collected 2018 | study: Broiler... | reverse complement strand
CCTGGGTGGGCGCTGCCGGCGGTGCCTGGGTGGGCGCTGCCGTCGGTGTCTGCTCTGGTGCTTCTGTCGGGGTTGGTGTGGCTGTCGGAGTCGGGGTTGCCGGAAGTGTGATGACCACCTGTATCTCTTCCTCCGTCTCCTCTTTTCTCTCTTTTTCCTCCCGGGTCAGTACCTGCACCTCCAGATTCTGAGCCTCCATATACTCCTGCAGCGTGCGGACCGCTTCCTTTTCGGTCTCTTCCGTCCAATCCTCATCTTCCGCAGCTGCCTCCAGGACGATTTCACCGCCTTCTGACAAAAAGCCCAGCTCCACCGCACGATCCGCCAGTTCATCCGCTACCACCTGTTCGGATCGGTGTTTATAAGCCAGATCCTCAACCAGCCGTTCCCCATCGTCATTGGCAGCATGCAGTTCCAGGACACGCCCGGAACGGCTCAGTGTCATCTGCACACCGGGATTGATCTCCATGGCAAGCGTTCCGTATGCTGTATAATCCGGCACATACATTCCAAAATAAAGTCCCACGCTTACCAGACAGAAACACGCTGCCGCAGCGATTCCGCCGATCAGCTTCCTGTTCCGGAAGAATGGCTCCCTGCTGTGCTCCTTCATGACAACGATTTCCGTGACGGTCTCCCCAACCTGGTATCCAAGATTTGCAGCCCGAAGGAAGCGTCCCTCGGAATCCAGCAGTACCGCATAGCCCGGGTGTACTTCGATTACCAGATATTTCATTGTCTACCACCGCCTTTTACCGGAGCAATCTGTTCCAGATGTCCTCGTATGATCTCATATCCATTGGTAAATGCCAGCAGGACCGCCACCAGATATTTTCTGTGGCGCTCCAGGGTTTTTCTGCTGACTCCTGACTTTTCTTCGATTTTGCTCATTGGAAGTTTTCCGGTCCTGAGCATATCCTCCAGAAGCTCCGGATGATTCACCGCGCACTCCAAAACCAAATGACACGCCTTCAGCGTTCTCTCCTGCCGGGGACAGTTTTCGGCAATTTCCGTAAACGACAGAGAAAATGTGCCGAGCTGCCGTCCAAACTCTTCAATCTCCTCCCTTGCCGCAGTGTTGGAAATCCGCTCATGGATCTCATCTCTTCCGTCAGAGTGCCAGTCCTGAAATTCCGTGTCGTCCTCCTCGGATACCGGCTGATTCAATGAGACCAATCCCCTGTGCCTCTTCTCTTTCCGGTAAAAATCGATCAGCCGGTTCCTGATATTTCTTCCTGCATATTTCAGAAAATTTCCTCTTGTTCTCTCATAGGCAAGCACCGATTCGTGAAAAGCCATCATCGCAATGCTCAGTTCGTCATCCTGTCCTTCCACAGGAATGCGCTGCATAAATTTCGCCGTCTCCGCCTTAATAAATCCCATATACTGGCGAATCAGTGCATCTGCCTCTTCCGTATCTTTTTTCGCCGCATATACCTGCCCTACAATCTGATGTTCCGCTCCCATAGAAATCCCCCTGTATAGGAATACGTGAATTTTCCCCGATTTCCGGAGTAGATTGTTCCTGAAACGTGTAAAATCTCACGTTAATCCTATCAGTTTCTCCTATTCTCTTCTATCAACACAGGGTTAAATCTATTTTAAATCCATGTAAAGCAAATTCTGGTATAAGACCTCATGAAATATAGGAACGAAGATTTCCTGATCCTGCATCGTCCACACAGTATTACGAGATTATTTACCGATTTGATTCCATAAAAAAGAATCCTGCTTTGCAGGATTCTCCGCCTGCGGCGGGTCGCACAAGCGACATCTTCCACTCCGCCGCAGTGCGATCCTCGCGGAGCGTTTTTATTTCATAGGAAAGCAATTCCCTATGAAATGAAAAAAAGACCTGTCATCGCCAATTATCTGACGGACGGGTCTTTTCTAAAAATAAGGATTTGTTAAGGTGTTCCGAGAATCTCTTTCAGCATCATATCCTTCACCTTCAGCAGGCGGATCTGGGAACTCCTCTCGTTCTCGTCCAGCTTCATCGTGATATAGCGGATGCTCTCCTGCGTCTCCGGAATCATGACATGCTCCAGTGCGTTGACTCTCCTGCGGGTCTTCTCGATCTCCGCCGCCAGCAGCTGGCAGGCTTTTTCTTTTTCCGCCAGTTCCAGCATCTGGGGCAGCACATCCGCCAGCGATCTTACCGCATCGTCCAGATCCACAGACGTAAAGGCGAATCCATAGGAATAAATATCGTTGGGATCCGCTGTCCTGGTCCGGTATTCAAACACCGGGATCTCCACGCTCATGACATTTTTTCTCTCTGCTTCCAGATAAACCTCCTGCTTCGGCGCCATCAGCGCCGTGTGGAGCGCCTCCTCCGGCATGGAAGCCTTTGCCGTGACAAAATTTGCGTTTGCCTTTCTTATGCCTTTCTCCACTGCTTTCCGCAGTTCCATGTTTTCCTTTGCCAGATCCAGAAACTGACGCATCAGCTCATCCCGCTTATCCTTCAGCAGTTTATGTCCGCGAACCGCAGTGACCAGTTTCTTTTTCAGCCTGGTCAGCTCCATCCGGGTGGGCGTTGTCTGTGTCACTGCCACTTACGCTTCACCTCTTTTCGATTCCCTGTCCTGCCCCGCCGGTACATAGTACTGGTCCAGGTATTTGTCGTCAATCCGTTTCAGTTCACTTCTCGGCAGGATACCCAGCAGCTTCCATCCGATTTCCAGTGTCTCCTCGATGGTCCGGTCTTTGGTATACCCCTGGCTGACATATTCCTTCTCGAAGGCATCGGCGAATTTCGCATACAGAAGGTCCGTGTCAGACAGCGCCGCCTCGCCCAGAATCACCATCAGCTCCCTGGCGTCCTTTCCCCGGGCATACGCGGCAAACAGCTGGTTCATCGTATTGGAGTGGTCAGCCCGCGTCTTTCCTTCCCCAATTCCCTTGTCTTTCAGACGAGACAGGGACGGAAGCACATCGATGGGCGGAGTCACGCCTTTGTGATACAGGTCGCGGCTGAGGATGATCTGTCCTTCCGTGATATATCCGGTCAGGTCAGGGATCGGATGGGTCTTGTCGTCCTCCGGCATGGTGAGGATCGGAATCATCGTGATGGAGCCGTCTTTTCCCTTCTGCCGTCCCGCGCGCTCATAGAGGGAAGCCAGGTCCGTATACATGTATCCGGGATATCCGCGGCGTCCCGGCACTTCCTTGCGGGCGGCAGACACCTCACGCAGAGCGTCCGCATAGTTGGTGATATCCGTCAGGATGACCAGAACATGCATCCCTTCTTCAAACGCAAGGTACTCCGCCGCCGTCAGCGCCATGCGCGGCGTCGCGATACGTTCTACCGCCGGATCGTTGGCAAGATTCACAAACAATACGGTACGGTCGATGGCTCCCGTCTCCTGAAAACTCTCGATAAAAAAATTGGATTCCTCAAACGTAATACCCATCGCGGCAAAAACCACCGCGAACTTTTCATCTTTTCCCCTCACCTTTGCCTGACGGGCAATCTGTGCCGCCAGCTTCGCGTGGGGCATACCGGACGCGGAAAAGATCGGCAGCTTCTGCCCGCGGACCAGTGTATTCAATCCATCGATGGCGGAAATCCCTGTCTGGATAAACTCCTGGGGATAACTTCTCGCCGCCGGGTTCATCGGCAGACCGTTGATATCCCGGCGTTCTTCCGGCAGGATCTCCGGACCGCTGTCGATGGGCTGTCCCAGACCGTCAAAGACACGTCCCAGCATATCCGGCGATACGCCAAGCTCCATGGTCCTGCCCAGAAAACGTACCTTACTGTTGGACAGATTGATGCCTGCCGCGTTTTCAAACAGCTGCAGCAGCGCTGTGTTTCCGTCCACTTCCAGCACCTTGCAGCGGCGTTTTTCCCCGTTCGCCAGCTCTATTTCTCCCAGTTCGTCGTAGGTGACGTTTTCCACTCCCTGTACCAGCATCAGAGGACCGGCTACTTCCTGTATGGTCCTGTATTCCTTCGGCATGTTACAGATCCTCCTTTCCGATCAGCCCGGAAATCTCCGCTGCCAGTTCCTTCACAACCGCCTCATACTGTGTATCCAGCTGATCTTCCGGCGTATATTTGTATCGTCCGATCTGTTCACGGACGCTCATTTTGATCAGGTCATTCACCGCCGCGCCTTCCTTCAGCGCCTCGACGGATTTGTCATAGAACCCCAGCACCAGCTTCATCATCAGATGCTGCTTCTTCAGGGAGGTATAGGTGTCAATCTCATGGAAAGAGTTCTGATGGAGAAAATCCTCACGAATGGAACGTGCCGCCTCCATCTTCAGGCGGTCGCCCGCGGAAAGGGCGTCCATACCGACCATCTTCACGATTTCCTCCAGTTCCGCCTCATCCTGCAGCAGCGCCATCATTTCCTGACGGCAGCTCATCCAGTCTCCGGCAACATTGGCGTTGAACCATTTCTCCATATCATTCAGATACAGGGAATAACTCTTCAGCCAGTTGATCGCCGGGAAATGTCGTTTATAGGCGAGCGCGGAATCCAGTCCCCAGAACACCTTGACGATCCGAAGGGTTGCCTGAGAAACCGGTTCCGAAATGTCGCCGCCGGGAGGCGACACAGCGCCGATCACAGACAGCGCGCCTTCCTGTCCTTCCTTGCCAAGGGTGACCACATCCCCCGCACGCTCGTAGAACTGCGCCAGACGGCTTCCCAGATAAGCCGGATATCCTTCCTCGCCCGGCATCTCTTCCAGACGGCCGGACATCTCCCGGAGCGCCTCCGCCCAGCGTGAGGTGGAATCCGCCATCAGCGCAACGGAATATCCCATATCACGGAAATATTCCGCAATGGTGATCCCGGTATAAATGGAAGCCTCGCGGGCGGCAACCGGCATATCGGAGGTGTTGGCGATCAGAACCGTCCTCTGCATCAGAGACTGCCCGGTCTTGGGATCCTTCAGCTCCGGAAATTCATTGAGAACGTCTGTCATCTCATTTCCCCGCTCTCCGCAGCCGATATAGACGACGATATCCGCTTCCGCCCACTTCGCCAGCTGGTGCTGGATCACGGTCTTTCCGCTTCCGAACGGTCCCGGAACGGCAGCCACACCGCCGCGGGCGATGGGGAAAAACGTATCCACCACCCGCTGTCCTGTGATCAGCGGAGTGCGCGGCGGAAGCTTTCTGCTGTAAGGCCGTCCCCGGCGGACCGGCCATTTCTGCATCAGTGCCACTTCCCTGTCCCCGTCCGCCGTCTCGATCACCGCCACCGTTTCCTCAACAGTGAAATTGCCCGCCTGGATGGATTTCACCCTGCCGCTGATACCGTAAGGCACCATGATTTTCTGTTCCACCACGATGGTCTCCTGTACCGTTCCCAGCACATCGCCCGGCTCCACCTCATCCCCCGGCTTCGCCGCCGGCACGAACTCCCATCGGATATCCCTTTTCAGGGAAGGAACCTCAACCCCTCTTTTCAGACTGGTTCCCGAAACCTTCCGGATATCATCCAGCGGACGCTGGATCCCGTCATAAATACTGGCGATCAGTCCGGGGCCCAGCTCCACAGACAGAGGCATTCCGGTGGATTCCACCGGTTCTCCCGGTCCAAGCCCGGAAGTCTCCTCATATACCTGGATGGAAGCTTCGTCCCCGTGCATCTCTATGATCTCTCCGATCAGCCTCTGTTGGCTGACACGGACGACATCAAACATATTGGCATCCCTCATGCCAGTCGCGATGACCAGCGGACCTGCTACTTTTTTGATCACTCCTGTACTCATCTGTTGCCATCACCTGCTTTCTCTTACTTTTCGTAACTTTTCACTACCTTCTCAGTTACTGCTTTTCACTGAACAGGATATCGGAACCGACCGCCTGCTCCACGGATTTTTTTACACCGGCTACCCCTGCCCCCGTATTTCCGGAAACTCCCGGAATCTGGATCAATGCTGGAAGAAATCGACCTTTATATCGCTCAATTTCTTCCGGAAGCGCCGCCGCCAGGGCTTCCGTAATGTAGATCACGGCGTAACCGCTGTCTGTCAGCTTTCGGAGCTGTGTCTTTCCCTCCCCGGGTGTCGCCGCCGGAAACGTGTCCAGTCCAAGGGCGGCAAACCCATAGATGCTGTCATAGGCGCCAAGCACTGCTATCTTATACATACATTTCCCTTACCCTTTCCCGGATCACCGCATCCGGAAGGCCGTTCTGCTTTCCGGTGAGTATCATCCGCACGTTCTTGATCTCATTTTCTCTCGCCAGCACATATGCCGCCAGCGGTCCCGCGGAAAACGCCCGGTATTTCTGCGGACGGATCGCCCGGATAATCCGGTTGTCGCACCACCGCTCAAAGGCGGAGCCGGATTCGTTCCAGGCGTCCACCGCCTCCTGAAATCCTTCCTGAACCAGCGCCGCGCAAACTGCCTCCACACCGGACAGCGCCGCCGTCGTCAGCGCGGACACACTCACCGACCTGCATGGAACCAGCGCCCGTTCCAGAAACGCCCGGCTCTTTCCGGTCCGTGCCCCGCGGATGGCGATCCTGATATCCGCTGTCGCAACAAAATCCTCGGCATACGCACGGATCACTTCCTCGCCGGACCTTCTGCCTGCCTGTCCGATGGCATCCAGCGCGGCGCGGTCCACAATGATATCGCAGAGCTGTCCGTCCCTGGCCTGAAGCATCGTCTCCAGAGCTTCCGCTGCCGCCTGGCGCATATGCTCCGGCAAAGCGGAAAAATCTTTCTCCTGAAGGATTTCCCGCATCGTTTCCCCGGAAATGAATGTGTCATCATAATAAATCTCCGCATTCGCCTTCCCGGCGCAGACTTCCTTGACCGCCGCTTTCAGATTGTGATAAAGATGGGAATACGACAGCACCTCCAGCGCCGAGGGATCCACCTTCAGGTCACGGATGACCTCCCAGGTCTTTTCCGTCTCCCGCTTCAGCATCCTGCCCGCATCCCTTCCGGTATCGCTGTCGCCCCATCCCTTTTCCGCCAGAAAATCCAGCGCGCTCTCGTAAGTTTTGCACGCCAGCAGCTGCCCGATCACACTTTCCGTGAACAATGCCGTCTCCAGAGAACGGATACGGGCAACGGCGTATACATAATTATCTGCCATCGCTCTCCCTCCATAACCGATCATTCACCACATCCTGCAGTTCGTTCCATCGGCCGGCAAACAGCGCATCCAACGTACAGTTTTCCTCGATCCCTCCGTAGGACAAAAGAAATCCGTCCGCTATGGATGGGTCTTCTCTCAGTTCGATCGCACCGCCTGTTTCTCTGGCGATTTTCTTTAATTCCTTTTCAAAATCCCCCGGCATCCTCTGGTAATCCCGGGAGCCCAGGAACATCACTCCGCATTCTCCGCGGACACATCGGGAAAAAATGGTTTTCAATGCCCCGAAATATTCCTTCTCATCGGTCTCCCGCATTTTTTTCTTCGCCTTTCCGATCAGATCCCGGACAATCTCCTGTTTTGCTTCCAGGACCGCACGGCTTCTCTCCTGATCCCTTTTGGAACTTTCCCGGTTTCTCAGTTCCTCCAGTTCCCGCTCCAGCGAGGATACGGCTTTTTCTTCCCACGCCTCCGCCTCTTTCTCCGCGCAGGCTCTTATTTTTTCCGCTTCCTCCGCCGCCTGATGTTCTATCTTTTTCGCTTCCTCGCGAGCCTGTGCCAGAATCTGTCCGGTGATTTTCTCCAGTCCATTCATCGCAGCCGCAGCGCCTCCTTTCTCTTTCATGACTCTGCCGTTTTCCTGCAACCGTTCCTCTGATGAACGGTTACGCTTCCTTTATACCGGAATCGAAAACAGGCAAAGTACGGTAACCAGAAGCGCCAGGATCGCGTAAGTTTCCACCATCGCCGGGAACAGCATCGCTTTCGCGAACTGATCTGGTTTTTTCGCCACGATCCCGATGGATGCCGCCGCTGTTTTTCCCTGGTAGATGCCGGAAATCAGTCCTACGATACCGGTGGGCAGACACGCCGCAAAGATCAGAAGCCCTGTGGTCAGCGCGATATCGTTTCCGCCGCCGCCAAGGATACCGATGCGGGAAAGGGTCACAAACGCCACCAGAAGACCATAAATGCCCTGCGTACCAGGAAGAAGCTGCAGCAGCAGCACTTTCGCAAACTTGGAAGGATCCTCGGTAACTACACCGGACGCAGCCTGCCCCGCCATTCCGACACCGTAGGCGGAACCGCAGCCCGCCAGAGCCGCAGCCACGATCGCTCCTGATAAAGCCCAAACCAAACCATTCATTTTTATTTTCCTCCTTTGATATCCACATATTTGGTATTTGACCGAAACGGGGTGAACTCTTTTCCACCGCCTTCATAAAATTTTCCGAAGAATTCCACATACTGCAGACGGCAGGTGTGGACATACGCCCCAAGAAGATTGATCGCCAGGTTAAACGTATGTCCGACCAGGAACACCACGGCAAACAGAAGGATTCCCGGAATACTGCGTCCCATCATACTTCCCATCTGGTTCACCACGGACGCGATCACTCCGGTCGCAAGCCCCAGCGCCAGCAGCCTGGAATAGGACAGAAGATCCGACAGCCAGCCCGTGATATTGTAAAGATCATAAGCGCCAAGCGCCAGCCGGATCCCCCATTGGTTTTTCCTGCGCCTTCCTGCAAACAGCAGAATGCCCAGCGCTCCGACGATGGCCATCCCCTTTGCCAGCACATGGACAAACGCAGGGAATCTGACCTCCAGCCCGAACATGGATGCAAACATACTGCTGGGGATCAGGATCAACAGCAATCCAAGGATCAACAGAAACCAGAAGACCACATCGCAGAGAAACGCCATGTAATCTTTATTTTTGATGCAGAGGTATCCTTTGATGCCAAGTCCCGTAAACAGATGAATGCAGCCGAACAGCAGCGAGTACATCAAAAGCCGCATCGGATCGTTCAGCGGAACGAACCACAGCGCCGGAATCACGCTCTGCCCTTCCGGAAGCGATACCCCAAAGAATGTCTTCGCAATCACATCCAGCGCATCCCCGAAATACCCTCCAAACATAATTCCCCAGAACAGCGTGGAAAGACCGCACCAGAAAAATAACTGAAGGGATTTTTTCAGACTTTCCTCCATCCGCGGAAATTTCAGGATCGCCGCGCCGCAGGCGATGGAGATGATTGCCCCATATGCCGCGTCGGAGAGCATCAGTCCGAACAGAAACACATAAAAAACGGTCATGATACCGGTGGGGTCCAGCTCATCCTTCTTCGGCAGTCCAAAGGAGGCGAGCACGCCTTCCCCGGAACGGGCAAACGTATTGTTGTGAAGCAGGACCGGCGGCTGTTCCTCCTCGGGAATCCTCTCCACATCCACCGAAGCCGCAAACCGCTCCGTCAGTTCCGCCACCAGACGACCCGCCACTTTTGCCGGAACATAACCGGAAAGCGCAAAGGCGGCGCGGGTCTGGGGAAGCTGTCCCAGCACCTCATATTTTTCCGTGCGCACACGGTAATAATCCGACATCAGCCGCAGATGTTCCCGCTCTCCCTGCAATTCCCGGATCTGTTTTTCCAGCCCCACAATACTCTCCTTTGTATCCCGGATCCTCTGTTCCAGCTGTTTCTGCTTCTCCTTCGGCGGCTGATCGAGAAGCTGGGACGGTCTTGCAAACCCATGGTTTCTCAGCGCATGCTCCAGTTCCTTCGTCTCTTCTTTCATGCAGATCACGGCAAGATACGTTCCATCCCGGGCAGCAGACAAGATCTGTATCGTGTACAGAGACAGGGTTTCATTTTCCGCTGAGAGAAACGATCGAATTTCTTTCTCCGTGTACGGAGCCGGGAGTGTCCCCACAAAGAAATCGCATCGTTTTGTCCCCGGACGGATCATCGGTACATCCAGCTTCATCCACGGCTGCATCTCCTCGATGTGAAGTTTCATTTTCTGGACGTCTGTCCGCTGTGTCTGAATCTCCTGAGCCAGTCGGATCAAGGTGTTTGCCGTCTTGGAATATTCGGAACAGTTCGCCGCCACATGGTCGTAAATGCTCCCTTCCAGAAGAGGCTTTCCCTCCAGGGAATGGAGCATCGACTTCTTCTCCGGCACATACCGTTCAAGGATTTCCAGCGCCTGATCCGCCAGATGCATTCTCTTCTGGAATGCGTTTCTCGCCCCGGCAGTGTCCGTCCTCTGGAATGCCTCTGTCTCCTCCGGCTCCAGGCGGATTTCCACCCAGCCCAGCTCCTGCAGACGTTCCAGCACGGTTTTGCGGTGTTTCTGCAGCGCGCAGATACTGATCTTCCGCATCTGTTCAACTGCCATATCGGAAACCTCCTTTCCTTTTTCGTCTGTCTGAAACCGTCAGATGATCTTTTCCACAAGTGCCTGCAGGATCTCTTTCTCCTTTTTCTCCGCCCCGGCCTTCAGCGCCCGGACCTCCAGGGCAGCCGTCTCCCGGACTGCCTTCCTTTTGGCGTTTTCTTCCTGCTGTACCTTCTCCCTCCGGGACTGAGCTTCCCGGCGGAACGCATCCTTTCTCTGCCGCAGGGAGGCTTCTGCAAATTGCTGTGCCTCTGCCACAGCTTTCCTGCTTTGCTGCTCCGCCTGCTTTAATATTTCATCCGCTTCCTTTTCCGCCTGTTCTACCTCATGAAGCGCTGCATCTATCATCCTCTCACCACCTGTCTGCACTTTTTTATTCCCGCGGGCAACGAGCCAAGCGGACATGCTTGCATGTCCATTTGG
>ERZ1643247.3634-NODE-3634-length-10681-cov-4.066817_pt1 | contig 10681 bp, 10 predicted proteins | sample MGYA00579264_ERZ1643247 | MGnify/ENA primary metagenome ERZ1643247 (study PRJEB29033, sample SAMEA4952262) | chicken gut metagenome | biome: Broiler Chicken; feature: Gastrointestinal Tract; material: Caecum | place: Ireland | collected 2018 | study: Broiler... | reverse complement strand
AGACGGCCTGAAATTTTGACGGCTGTCTGATTCCGTTTTCAGAAAGCCGATAATCACTGCAGACTGCGGACCATGGTATATATTCCATGCTGCCGTCTTTTTGGGTTACAGCCCTGTCATTCGTAGTAAAGGAAATCATCTCATACTTTTCATTAAAGGTAAAAATTCCGCCTGCCATCTGCCCTCCACGGCGGATTACCGCCCGCACTTCAAAATCTCCGGCATCCTCCAGGGTGATGTAGTCCTGAAGCAGAACGGACGGCGCAAACAGGCTTTCCGCCAGAAAAGTGACCAGACATGCCTGGTCCATCTTCGGCCCTTTCTGGTCAAACAGAGTAACCGCTTTTGCGATCACGCCTTTCATGCCCCCTCTTTCATTATGATAATAGTCATATCCTTCAAACGGAATTCCAAACAGACTGCTGTCGATCAGCGCCATTCTGCATGGCTTTTTCACAAAATTATACTGCAGATAATCAATGGACAACACCGGTCCATTTCGTGTCTGCCAAAACTCAACATCATGATATTTCATTTTCAGACAGGACATTTTCGGCGTTCCGATATAACCGCAATGCTCCACGTATCTGCGAATGGCTGCAGGAAGATGGGAAAAATCCTCTTCCGTAAAAATCCCGTTTTCTGTCAATCCCTGATTCTCCGACAGAAGCATGGAAATGTCTTTCCGGAACCTCCTTTTGACCGGAGAAAACGGAATACAGAACCAGACCATGATCCCACCGGCGAAGGCCACGAGCACTCCTGTCACAGTTATCCACATAATTCCGCTTCCTCCCATCATTCAAATTCCTCCGCATATTTTTCCGCCCGTTCCATTCCCATATACAGTCTGGCATACAGGCGAAACAGTTCATCTGTTTCTTTCACATCAAAATCTGCAAACAGCAGTTCCAGAAGCTGCCGCTGCCGTTCCGCCATTTTTTTCTCATACAGTTCAGCCTTCTCTGTTAAAACCACCTGTACGGAACGTCCGTTTCCCGGCACCAGTCGGACAAAACCTTTCTTCTCCAGAGCCGCCGCCAGCTTTTTAATATTCTGCCTTGAACAGCCCATCAGCTCTCCGATATTGGTTAAGGTTCGCGGCTCGGGACAGCATTCCGCCATTGCGAGAAGCAGCCACTGCTTCATGGAAATCTCCGTCTGCAGTTTTTCACCGGCAGTCTGCAGGCGGTTTTGCAGAATAAAAATACTTGCAAAAACTGCCTGCTCTTTATACTGTGTGTCACAGCCGTATTTCTCAAACAGCGCTTCCATTTTCATTCGTTTTACCCTTCCTTTGTATTTAAAAAATTTCATGTTTCTGATTTTAATTATAGTAACTTATTACTATACGTCAAGATATTAACTTTCCGGATTCTTTTACCACTGCAAGCTTCGGTTTTCTTTCAGTCGCGAAACATCATGTTCCTTTCCTAAAATCCATAAAATAAAAGGACCATGCTCATCACATGATCCCTGAAAAAAGCTTCTTAAACCCATTTTTTACAATTTGTACCTCAAATCTCCATTCTGCAGCACTTCTAATTTTCCGGCATACATTTCTTCAATCACCTGCTCACATGGTACCCTGCGCATGCGCATTTCCTTTGAAGTATCATGAACTCTAAAGGTCGTCTGATTATGTTCCCGTCGTTCTTTCAGATATGCCTGGATATACGGTTCTGCATCTTCCTTCGACAAATTTCCATCTTTATTGAGCCGCATGAATGCGGAGAGTACGCTGATACATCTTGCTCCGCCCAGACTCACAATTCCATTTCGCGCATTTTTATCATCAGAGCAGAAAACATAAATTTGTCCGCCAAGTTTTGTACTCAGCATCTGAAGCAGTACATAGCTTTTTAACTCCCCAAGATTCCTGCCCTCTCCAATCTCATCGCAGTCTGCCTTCAGTTCCCGCAAAAAAGATTCCTTCGATATTGTCAGATAGTCCAGCGCCTGCAGATGTGTAAAATTTTCCTCGAAATATCCCCTTTTATATGCTTCGCAGCCATTCTTCAGCATACTCGTATACATAGCCTCTGCAGAATTTGAATATATGGCATGCAGTTCATCTATTATTTCCTCATCCGTTGTGCAATGAATGTATCCTTGGGAAATTTTATCATCAAGCCATTCAGGTGAGTTGCCAATATTATGCCTTGTCAACTCAATTTTAATCTGTTCATGGCAGTAAAACCGGTATCCCTGCATTTCCATTATCCGGTCAATCATCTTATTCTGCTCATCCTTACGGATTAAATGAGTCTTTGAAATAAAATCAGTATCCAGCAAAGCATATTTTTCCTTTTTCATATGCTCACCTTAACCTTTACTAAAAAAGCTCTTTCTGATTTTTTCCAGATACTCCATATCCGATTTTTCCCGGCTGTCTGTCAACAATTCCTTGTCCCTGTTGCTTTCCATATCATCGAGTAAACTGCCGAAATACAAAAGCTCTTTGCTGTTCTGCTGCCACCCAAGTGCTTTTCCGGTTCGTTTTATCCGCTCCTGCACAAAAAAGGCGTCAATTTTAAGAAGTTCCTGAGCCCTTGAAACTGATATAGTATGATTTTCCACAAGCCGAAGGACAACCGCCTTAAACGGAAGCGCAAACAGTTCCATAAGAGTCAGTACATCATCCGCGGATATCCTCTCACCATTTATTCCGTACAGCCTGATCTGCTCATCCAGCATACTGTCCGGCATCAATAACAAACCCGCAAAAGCGTTTGCTTCCAAATCCTCCTGCGATACAGCCATGTCATCCACTGTTTTCGAATCCAACAAAGATCCGCTTGTAATCGTATCAGGATCAATATCCTCTGCATAACAATGAATATGGTATAATTCATGTGCGGCAGCAAAAAACTGTTTACACATTGCAAGTTCAGAATTCACACAAAGGAACAGCGTTCCTTTCTTTACAAATGTAAATGCCCATAGTTCCTCGTCTTTAAACGGATATCTGAGTATCTCCAGGGATAATTCTCTTTTTCTTGCATAGTTCATAATAATCCCAAATATGGCATCGCGGATGATGGTGCTTCCACAATAATTTGCAGCAAAAGCCTTTGCCAGAGCATTTACCTTATCAAATTGCCTCGGCTGCTTATTAAATAAACTTTCTTCAAAAATATCTCCCATTAATCATCCTCCCACGCAATCATCATGGCTTCTCCATTCTCACGGACCTTTTTATGGAACAGAATCATATCGGAAAGTTCATCGGCTATTACCAGAGCCTGTTTTGCCTGCTCAGACTGAACCTTTCCCATAAATACATGAACAATGTTGGTATCCGCATGTATGGAAGGTATCTTTGTCAGCTCTTCCATTTTTACACCAAGATACTCCGCAATGGATTTAAGCTCAACAGCGTTGATCATACGTGTTCCATTAAGCATCTTGTTGACTGTCTGCTTATTTGTCCTGAGAGCATTCGCAAGATCTGTCTGTTTTTTATTTTGCTTTTTGAGCAGGGAAAGTATATTGCCTGCAATCACTGTATTCATATCGACCATTATCTTTGCCTCCTTCTCAGGTAAAAGAGTTATATTTTTCACTAATATTATACATTGTGAAATTATGATGGTCAATAATTTATTTACTACATATGCCTATTTTTTAATTTTAGTAACTATTTAAGTTATTTTTATCAACTTCCATTTGGTCATTATGAATTTTTCTTTCCACAGTGATTGTGTATGCATTTATCAAACAAAGAACCGGTAAAAATACATATTACAGTAAAATCTCCCTCAAATCTTGTGAACCCCCGGGAAATCCGCTATAATCGGAAGTGTTGAGTTTCAATAAGACTGAATGCCGTCTGAAAGCGGCAGAAAACATGGAGGAGCGGGAAAAATCAAAGATTTTTCCCTGGAAATTGGACTTGCGTCCAATTTCTTCTTAAATCAAATGCCGCCCGACGGCGGCAGAAAACAGAGGTAGATATGAAAATCGAACTGCAGAATCTCACGAAAAAATTTCCGGCCCGGGGCAGAAAGGGCGGCGAGGTCACTGCCGTCAATGATTTTTCCTTTGAAATCCCGGACGGGGAGCTGATCGCCCTGCTCGGGCCGTCCGGCTGTGGAAAGAGCACCACGCTGAACATGATCTGCGGCCTGGAGAAGCCCACCGGGGGCAGAATTTTTTTTGGAGAGGAAGACGTGACAGCGCTTCCGCCGGAGCTGAGAGGCGTAGGCATGGTGTTTCAGAATTATGCTCTTTACCCGCACCTGACTGTGCGGCAGAATATCCTGTTCCCGCTGGAAAATCTGAAGGGAAAGGACCGTCCCTCCAAAGAGGAAATGAACCGGAGAGTGACTGAGACCGCAAAGCTGGTTCAGATCGAAGAGCTGATGGACCGAAAGCCCAGAGAGCTTTCCGGCGGCCAGCAGCAGCGCGTGGCCATTGCGCGGGCGCTTGTCAAGATGCCCAGAGTCCTTCTGCTGGACGAGCCCCTGTCCAACCTTGACGCAAGGCTCCGTCTGCAGACCAGGGAAGAAATTCGTAAGATACAGAAAGAAACCGGAATTACCACGGTTTTTGTTACTCACGATCAGGAAGAGGCCATGAGCATTTCCGATCATATCGCGGTGATGAAAGACGGCGTCCTGATGCAGAACGGCAGGCCGCAGGAGGTTTACGACGATCCGGCGAACCTGTTTGTGGCACGTTTCCTGGGAACTCCGCCCATCAATGTGTTTGAGGGAAGCGTGAAAGGAGAAAAGCTCCTGATTGGAAAGGAAACCGTGCTTTCCGTAAGCGGCGTGCCGGATCAGGATGTGTGGATCGGTATCCGCCCGGAGGGCTTCATACCCAATCCTGATGGAGAACTTGGCTGCGAATTGTCCAGGGTGGAGGTTATGGGCCGGGATATCAGTATCGTTTCCACCCATAAGGCCTGCACGAACCAGACCATCCGCTCCATTATCAACGCGGATACGCAGATCGATACATCCGCCCGTACCGTGCGTTTTTCTCTGAAGCCCGGAAAGGTCTTTCTGTTCCATAAGCAGAACGAAGAACGAATCCGGCTTTAAGATGAAGGGAGATTCACATGCAAGATCAAAATAAAAAAGCCTGGCTGTATCTGCTGCCGGCGCTCATTTTCCTGATTGTTTTTATGGTATATCCGCTGATCGACGTTTTCATCTATTCGCTGGAGGAAGGCTACAATTTTGCCTCTCAGACCTATTATGGCGTCGGTTCCTACAACTACTCCTATGTTCTGCATGATCCTTATTTCCTGCAGGCGGTGAAGAACACCTTTCTGCTGGTCGTCATCACGGTTCCCGTTTCCACAGGGCTCGCCCTTCTGATTTCCCTGGGCTTAAGCTCCATCAGACCCCTGCGTGAGCTTTATCAGACCATCTACTTCCTTCCTTATGTGACCAATACCCTGGCTGTCGGCCTGGTTTTCATGATTCTGTTTCAGAAAACGGAATATACGGACGGTCTGATCAATCTTCTGATTGAAGCCGTCGGCGGAACTGCTGTGGATTTCATCGACGGGCCTTATTGGGCAAAAATGTTCGTTCTCTGCTTTTACACCGTCTGGGTGGTTCTTCCGTTTAAGATCCTCGTCCTGACCAGCGCGCTGGCCTCCGTAAATCCGGATTACTACAAGGCGGCCAGAGTGGATGGCACGTCGAGGCTTCGGACCTTTACGAAAATCACTCTTCCGATGATCTCTCCCATGATTTTTTATCTGGTGATCACCGGCTTCATCGGCGCCTTTAAAGCGTACAGCGATGTAGTGGCGCTGTTTGGAACCAATCTGAACGCGGCAGGGATGAACACCATCGTGGGCTACGTATATGACATGCTTTACGGCGCCAGCGGCGGCTATCCGTCCTACGCTTCAGCTGCTGCCATCATCCTGTTTGCCATCGTGCTGACCATCACCTGTATCAACCTTCTGGTGAGCAGAAAGCATGTACAGTATTAACCGGAATCCCGGCTGGCAGACCTGCCAGAATGCCGCCTGCAGGCGGCGGATTGGAGACAAAAATGGAACAACACATGGATTTTGAAAAAAAACAGAGGGCTGCGTCGAGACGTGGTCGAATCGGAAAACTCTTCACCTACTTTTTTCTGAGCGTCTGGGCCCTGATCGTTCTGTTTCCCTTTTACTGGATGCTTCTGACCTCGGTAAAAAGCTACGGTGCCTATAACGCGGAGCATGTGCCCGCCTTTTTTACCCTGTCGCCCACGCTCCAGAATTATAAGGACGCCTTCACCACGGTGCCTCTTCTGGGGTATCTGATCAACACGGTGATTTTCACCCTGGCGACCACCGTGCTGATGGTAGTGGTCAGCACCCTTGCGGCCTACGCCTTTGCGCGTCTGCGCTTTAAAGGAAAGGAGCTTCTGTTTACGCTCTTTCTTTCCCTGATGATGATTCCCAATGAACTGGTGGTTATCACCGATTTTGTCACCATCACCAACATGGATCTGCGCAATACCTTTACAGGACTGATCCTGCCGTCCGTTACCTCCGTTTTTTACATTTATCTTCTGAAGGAAAATTTTGAACAGGTTCCGGATGAGCTGTACAAAGCCGCCAAGGTGGACGGAACCTCCGACCTGAAATATCTTCTGAAGGTGATGGTTCCCATCTGCCGTCCCACCATAGTCACAATCACCATTTTAAAGGTCATCGAATGCTGGAATTCCTATGTGTGGCCGCGGCTGATCACCGACGATCCGGCTTACTTCCTGGTATCCAACGGCATCCAGGAGATCCGGGAAAACGGCTTCGGCCGGGAAAATATTCCGGCGATGATGGCTGCCGTGGTTGTGATTTCCGTTCCGCTCATCGTCCTGTTTCTGATTTTCCGAAGAAAAATTATGGAAGGCGTGTCGAGAGGAGGCATGAAGGGATGAGAACGTTTATGAACCGGTTTCTGAACCTGAAAAACAGACCGCTGAATCAGAAGTGTCCGGCACTCCGGCCGGACAGGAGGCGCATCGCCATCTCCACGCTGTTTCTGATTCCGGCGCTTCTATCCGCGTCGCTTCTTTCCGGCTGTCACGGGCAGCGGGAACAGGCGACCTTTACGGTCCCGGAGGAGTTTGATACTTCCCGAAATTATGAAATCACCTTCTGGGCCAAAAACGATACCAACGTCCGGCAGACCGACATCTACAAGCAGGCCATCTCGGATTTTCAGGAGCTGTATCCCAACATCACCGTCAATCTGCGTCTGTATACGGACTACGGAAAAATATACAACGACGTGATCACCAACATTTCCACGGGAACCACGCCCAATGTCTGCATCACCTATCCGGACCACATCGCCACCTACCTGACGGGCGACAATGTGGTAGTTCCGCTGGACGATCTTTTTTCCGATGAAAAATACGGCCTTGGCGGAAGCGGACTGCTTTTTACCTCCCCGTCACAGTCCGGGATCATCCCTGAGTTTCTGGAGGAATGCTCCATCGGCGGCCATTATTATGCGGTTCCCTACATGCGTTCCACGGAGGCCTGCTACATCAATAAGGACTATGTGGAGGCTCTGGGCTACACCCTTCCGGAAACCCTGACCTGGGATTTTATCTGGGAGGTTTCAGAGGCTGCCACGGCAAAAAACGCGGACGGCACTTTTGCTCTGAACGGGCAGGAGGTTCTGATTCCGTTCATCTACAAGTCCACGGACAACATGATGATCCAGATGCTGAAGCAGAAGGGAGCCGGATACTCTACGGACAGCGGGGAAATTCAGATTTTCAATGATACCACCACGGAGCTGCTTTACACGATTGCGGAGCACACGGAAAGCGGCGCCTTTTCCACCTTCAAGATCTCCGGCTACCCCGCCAATTTCCTGAACGCGGGTCAGTGCGTTTTTGCCATCGACTCCACGGCAGGAGCTACCTGGATGGGCAGCGATGCGCCTCTGGTGGACATTGCGGAGGAATCCATCGTGAATTTTGAAACCGCGGTCATGCCTATTCCGCAGTTTGATCCGGAGCATCCGCAGATGATTTCCCAGGGACCGTCCATCTGTATTTTCAATAAGGAGGATCCTCAGGAAGTTCTCGCCTCCTGGCTCTTCACCCAGTTCCTGCTGACCAACGAGGTGCAGATCGCCTATTCCCAGACGGAAGGCTATGTACCCGTCACCTCCACGGCACAGAACTCGGCGGAATATCAGGATTATCTTTCCCGTGCAGGGGAGGACAGCGACACTTATTATGATGTGAAAATTGAAGCGGCCAGGCTTCTTCTGGATAATACGGAGAATACCTTTGTCACGCCTGTTTTCAACGGTTCCACCTCCCTGCGCGATGCGGCGGGCGAGCTCATTGAAGAGGTGACAAAGTCCACAAGGCGGCATGAAACGGTGGACGACGCCTATATCGAGCAGCTCTATGAGGAGCAGACCAGCCTGCATCACCTGAACGAAACCAGCGCTTCCGGAAGCGGAAAAACCGACCTTGGCCCGCTCCCCGTAACTGCAAAGGTTCTCCTCGGATGTCTGGCAGCAGCCTGGGTGCTGATCCTTGTCTGGCTGTTTGTGGGCCGGATGAAGCGCATAAATGAAAAAAGGTTGTAAAAACCGTTGATTTCCTGACTTTTTAGGCTATAATAAAACTGTTTACTGCAAACAATCTCATGGAGAGAAGGAGAAACGTTATGAAAAAGACTTTGACCACGGTTCTGGCATTATCCATGACCTTCATCATGGCTTTTGCCCTGGTTGGCTGCGCAGGCGGCAGCACTTCCGGAGAAACCACCGCAGAGACCGCTGCGGAAAGCACCGCAGCCGTTGAAAGTACGGCTGTTGAGACCACCGAAAGCACCGAAGCCGCGGAAACCGAGACCGCTTCCGAAGAAGGAACGGCAGCAGCAGGCACCGTACTGAGCTATGATGAGTACATGGCCGCTGATCTGGACACTGAAGTTACCGTGGAAGCCTATGTACAGGCAACCCAGTCCTGGTGGGAGGACACCATCACCGTTTACGCACAGGATGAAAACGGCGGATATTTCTTCTATAATCTGGCCTGCTCTGAAGAAGATGCAGCCAAGCTCGTTCCCGGCACCAAAATCCGCGTCACAGGATACAAGTCTGAGTGGTCCGGAGAGGTGGAAATCATGGACGGCACCTTTGAATTCGTAGAAGGCGCAGATTCCTTCATCGCGGAACCTCTGGATGTAACCTCAATGCTTGGCACCGACGAGCTGATTGATCACCAGAATGAGTTCGTAGAGTTCAAGGGACTGACCGTGGAAGCCGCAGGCCAGGATGAGAATGGAAACGATGTTGCTTTCCTGTATAACTGGGATGGTTCCGGCACGGACGGCGACGATCTGTACTTCAACGCTTCCTATAACGGCGAGACCTACACCTTCACCATTGAGTCCTATCTGTGCGACAACACTACGGATGTATATGCCGCAGTGAAAAATCTCCAGATCGGCGATGTGATCGACATGCAGGGCTTCCTGTACTGGTATGAGGGCGTGAATCCCCACATCACTTCCGTAACGCCTGCAGAGGCGTCCGATGCTGCGGAAAGCACGGCTGTGGAAGAGACAACTGCCGTTGCGGAAACCGAGACTGCCGCTGAGGAGACCACTACGGCTGCAGAATAATGTTCCGGCGGAAAACAGAATTAAAACCCTGAAAATTATTAAGAGGCTACTACATGAGAATATTCATATTTCGAAAATATTTATATTTTTCATGCGGCAGCCCCTTTTTCTTTTCCCTGCTGCTCCCTGAGTTTCCCTGCTCTTCCCTGCGGCTATACAGCGAAGCCCTGCAGCCGGGCAAGAGCCCTGCGGGTTCATTCACCACAGGCTGATATCCGGTTTTTTATTCCGACAGGGTCAGATAATTTCCGCTTTCCATATCGGCCGCAAGATCATTGCAGAGAATGGCGGTTCCTGACAGAAGGGCCGGATCGATCACGGTTTCCGTCTCGGAAACGGTCTCATAGGCTCCATTTCCGTAGGAAAGCAGAACCACCTCCGTCTCCGCTCCTCCGCCTGACCGGACCAGCGCCAGCTCACGATATCCGTTCATGATCTCATCCGTCACCAGAACCGGGGGATTCACCAGACTGAAGGTCTGAATCACCTCACCGCTTTCCTTCAGAAGCAGCGCAGAAGAACCGCCCGATCCGCTCACGGAGGGACCGACAGCAAGCGCGAAAATCTCATTTACTCCGTCGTCGTCAAGATCCACATAGTTATAGTAATACCGGGTTGTCTCCCATTCATCTTCGGGAATCATATATTCATCGATGATGGCAGTGCGGACCGCCTCGTTTGGTTCCGTTTCTGAAGCCATCTGTACCGCTCCCGTCGGAAGCCATGCTCCATCCGCAAAACCTGCGCCATTCGTGCCGTGGTCTGCCGTCACATCCTCTTCCGCCTGTTCTTCGGCCTGTTCTTCCCAAAGTCCGTCCGAGCCCTGCTCCTGCGTGCTTTCTTTTTCCATCAGATACTCATCTTCTCCTGATGCATCGGAATCCATGATACCGCTCAGGCCTCCCGAACAGCCGGCCAGCAGCGCAGATATCACAGCAGTTACACAGAGAATCTCTGCGATTTTCTTTTTCATTCAACTCTCCTTCCTGCCGTCCATACACATCCGGTCGTGTAAGCAATCAGCAAAAATGACATTTTCTCGTTATAAGAATGACAAATTATTTT
>ERZ1643247.3632-NODE-3632-length-10689-cov-6.447057_pt1 | contig 10689 bp, 20 predicted proteins | sample MGYA00579264_ERZ1643247 | MGnify/ENA primary metagenome ERZ1643247 (study PRJEB29033, sample SAMEA4952262) | chicken gut metagenome | biome: Broiler Chicken; feature: Gastrointestinal Tract; material: Caecum | place: Ireland | collected 2018 | study: Broiler... | reverse complement strand
CCTTACGAACTTTTTTTAACTTTCTTGTATGTAGCAGGACATTTTTTCAGCCTCTTTTGTGCCGTTTATCCTACTATTTATCGATTTTGGTTCCCCCTATCAAAAGGGTTTGTATCAAAAATGTATCATCCTTTGGGAATATCCCTATCACTCCCCAAACAGTAATGACGCCAACATCTGGGCTCCGGCCCTGGCTCCTACCGCGAAAGCCTCCCGCAGCTCCAGGCCTGCCACCTCGCCCTGAACTTCCATCATCTTTTCATAGGCTTCCAGCTGCTCATCTGTCAGCGCCTTCTTAAAGGCCGCATAGCTCTGATAGGCATTTTCCCTGGCTTCTCTGAGCTCCGGGGGCTTGTCTGCCAGCCTATCCGCCGGGGCGTAATCACCATCATAAATCATCCTGACAACATCATCCATCTTTATTTCCCCTTTCTTTGTCTGGCCGCTGTCCTCTGGCCGCTTCTGCCTCTCCTGGCCCGTCCACAGCCCAACCATAAGGGATTGAGCATGAGCACCAGGAAGGCGGTCATATCAGCCAGCAGCAGCGCTTTTATGTAATCCATCCTGAATCCTACCACCAAGCCCAAGAACATCAGAGAACCGGCCCCGGCAGAGGCCAGGAGGGAATTGACAATCACCACAATCTTATTCATGCTTTCCTTTCCGCCGGTACCGTGCTATACTGGTCTTGGTTATCATTATGCAGCGGCTCCGGCTGTCTGCTGCCTCTGCCGGTGCGCCACACAGGCAGAGGCTTGATTTTTATACAATGGAGAAGCGGCGGCTTTCCGTCTGCCTGGTGAAGCGGGCGGCCAGTTCCGGCAACTCTGCCTTTAGGGCCTTGCTGTCCAGGCGGTTTGTAAGTACCTTTGTCCACCGGATAACCCAGTTCCCGGCCTTCTGCTCCTCCAGGCCCTTCTCCTGCATATCTGCCAGCAGGTCAGCCTTAAGGGCTTCCATTTCCTTCTCAATGGCTGTCCTTTGGGCCTCCAGGTCCTTATACTTTTTAATCCGGTTCAGCAACATTCTTTCTGACATTTCCTTTGTTCCTCCTTTGTTCGTTTTGATTTTGCAGCCCTTCAATCATCTTCCCGACTATTGGTTTTGCATTGGCTCACTCACGGGGATATGGTTTGAAGTATCAGGGCCTTTCGGACTTCCTGGCTGCTCTGGTATATCTCAACCTTATGGCTACATTATACATCTATTTACACCAATAGTCCATTGGCATTATAACTATATTTGCACCAATATATTTGTATATTTTATCTATTTACATCAATATGCCTATCTGCTATAATTTTCTTATCAAGAGGGAAATATGCTTTTAATCCCCTCGGCAAAAGGGAAGGTGGTGGTCAGGTGCCGGAAGATACCAAGGTCAGCAAGGCACAGCAAAAGGCTGTAAACAAATATGTAAAGAACAATTATGACCGTATTAACGTAACGTTTCCGAAAGGACAAAAAGAAATTTTGAAACATCACGCTGAACGGCATGGGGAAAGCGTAAATGCGTTCATCATACGTTCAGTAAATGAAACAATGAGCCGCGATAATCAGCAGGAAAGGAAGTGAATGGAATGAGCAATAGAGAATTTGCCAAGAGCCTGATAGACCAGATACCTGACGGCCGTCTGTATTATGTGATTTCATATCTGCAAGGGGCAGCCGTACCGGATGAAACGCCAAATGCTGAAACGCTGGAAGCTTTTGCTGAACTTGAGAACAAAGGGGGCCATAGATTCAAGGGCTCTACAGAACAGCTTTTTACTGAATTGATGGAGGAATAGCTATGCTTGATGTCAGATATTCCACCCGATTCAAGAAGGACTTCAAAACATGCGTAAAACGTCATTACAGGATGGACCGCTTGGAACAGGTAATTGACACGCTCCGCATTCCGGCAGCACTGCCGCCCCAGAATGTGGACCATAATTTAAGCGGCAATTATGCCGGTTTTCGTGAATGCCATGTAGAGCCTGACTGGCTCCTTATTTACCGTCAGGATGAAAATGAGTTATTGCTGTACCGCACCGGAACACATGCGGATTTATTTGGCCTATGAGCAGCAGAAAAAGCGGGATTGTCCCGCTTTTTCTATGCCCTAAGTTTTCTCACTTTCAAAGAGCAGAGTCTGGAAAGGCGCAGGTTCCTATTTTCGCCCAATCCATTTTTGGATTCACCTACTTGCAGGGCTGCTCCAGCACAAAGCTGAATCCAGCCCCCTAGTCGTCACTTGACGAACATCAGTTTTTTTGAGGAAAGGGGGATGAATTGCCGTAGCCAGATTCCCCAGCCAGAGCCTTTATTTTTGCCCTTTATCCCTTTGCCCTATAAATTCTCCCTTGAATAACTTTCAATGTCTCCGCTCCCTATTCTGCGTGTGAGTTTTCAGCTTAAACGCCGCCCTGCCTCCCTTTGCTAAGCCTTGCTGCTATTTCTGCCCGCTGTTCATCCGTTAAATTCGGCCTTACATCTTTTGACCGGATGGTAACGAACCGCTTCGGAAACGTATACCGCTTCGCCGCAATCTCGCCTTGATAGGTTTCTACCTTTCCTGGCTTGAATTGTTCCGGGTTCCGCTGCACCAGCTTGTCCATTTTTCGAATCCATACGGGGTCTGCTGTGTAAATCTCCGCTGTACCCTCTGCCACATTAAAGCCTATAACTACCTCCTGCTCATACTTTGATTGATGATATTTTCCCATGCTCAAAACCTCCGTTTCTCTCTGTTCGCTCTCTGTTCGTTTCTTATTCCTGCCCGTCAGAAGCACCGGCAAAAACGGGATCTGGAAATTTTCCCGGCCTAAATTCTGCCCGGATATACCCCGCAACTTGACCACCATTTTTTTTCAATTACTCACGCTTCGTTCTCGCTTCGTTTTCTCTGATCCGATGGCCTGACAATAATAAATTTCCACTTTAACCTTTTACAAGAATTTTTCGGAAAAACTACTCGCTTTCCGGGGTTCGTCCGGAGTTCAATGCATTCAGCTCTGCCCTGGCCTCTTCCAGCAGCCGCTCCGTTTCCTCCCGTTCCCGCTTTAGAAAATCCTCTGTGGATTCTGCCAGCCGCAGCGCCTCCCGTTCCGTGCTGCTGGTCCAGGTGGCGCCAAATATGGCCGCTCCTCCACCTTTTAAGGCTGAATTATAAATCCGGTCCGCCTCCGGCAGGAACGGCCGCAGACGTTTCGCCCTGGATGGTTTTCGCAGCTCTTTAAGCGCTGCCTTTTCAATCTGCCGCACTCGTTCCGTTGAAAGCCCGATTGTCTCCCCAATCTGCCGCCGAGGTTCCCCGCCCTGATATCTGCGCCGGATTACCTCCTGCTGCCGATCCGGAAGGCTGTCCACGCACTCCCAGAGGGCCTTACTCAGTTCCTCCTGCTGCACATACTCCAGTATCTCATCTTCCATGCAGCCGGCAGAGGCTACCAGCTCCCCGACCGTGGTATCTTCTCCGCCATCCGGGGCAGTGACAGGACCATCCAGGCTTACCGTAGAGGCCATGCGGACTCCTTCTCTGATTTGCCTGACCTGTTCCGGGGTAAGCCCTAAATGGGCAGCTATGGCGGCTTCTGCGGGCTCCCTGCCATGCTCTGATTCAAAGGCCTTACAGAACCGGTCATATTCGCTTTGCTTCTCCTGAAGGTGATAGGGCAGCCGCAGCCCGCGCCCGTTCGCCTGGATATACCGCACCATTTTAGAGCGCACCCATTTCCCGGCATAGGTGAGGAAATTCGCATTTTGGCTCCAGTCATATCCTTCCACCGCGTCATAAAGCCCCAGGAAGCCCTCTTGCACCAAGTCCTCCAGCTCCACGCCGCAGCCCCGGTATTTCCAGGCTATTGAGTGGATGAAGCCCTTTACCTGACTGTAAAGCCGGGCCATATTCTGAGATACATTCTCCCCGGTCTGAATCCGGGCCGCCAGCTGTTCATTGGTCAGCCCGGTGCTGCTTTCTCTTTGCTTCGTCCTTACTTCGTTTGACATTCCCGCACCCCTTCCGTATAATTGAAACACCAGATAAGAAGAAGTGCAGGAGACCCGGAAGTCAGCTCGTTAAACTTCCGGGCTTTCCTATTGCCGTTCTAAGCGGTTCCGGCTCCTGCCCGGCATATTCTTCCACCTCTGCTACCGTGACCGCCCTAGGCCCTCTGGAAGTCCTGACAATCAGCCTTTCCCCGGCGCACACACGGCCCAGAAGAGCCGCCGGAAGCTCCCAGGTGTACAGCTTACCGCCTTCCCTGTGATAGGCCCTCACAATCTGTCTGCGGCCATACCGGACAGGGACAGAAGCCAGCCCGTGAGCCTTTGCCAGCAAATAACTTGTATATCCGTCTATCAGGTTCCCGAATATGTCCAGGACGATTTCAGACGGTAAGGCGCCCGTTTCCTGAAAATACTGTTCGCAGCGTTCCATCTTCTCCGGCTTCGGCGGGTGCGCCTCAAAACATGGAAAAATCTTAATCTTATCAATCTCCATTTGGTCATCCTTCAATCTCTGCTGCCTCTGCAGCAGCTTTTCTATTTTCTTTTCAATTACCAGCCGTATAGCTTCCCGGCAAAACTTACGGGCCCACTTTGGAAGGCCCTGTTGCTTCATGGCTTTATCCCAGCAGGGCCAGAACTCCAGCAGCTCTACTATGCTCATCCCTGCCAGTTCATGGACAATTTGTGATGTCCAGTTTTCTTTCTGGTTCATCTGCTTTCCCTCCCTACTCATTCAATTTCCCGGCAAAACGCCCTATCAACTCGATGTATTCCGGGTTCTCCATCTCAAGCACCATCCTCAGCACCCGGGCTTTTTTGTGGGTCACTTCTCCGTCCATCCTCTCCAGGCAGCCTCGCTTTTCCAAGTGGCGGTAAAGAAGGGCCGCAAGGTTATCTAAAAAGCGGCGGTCATTTTCATCTACAAGCGCAAGATACTGCAATATTTTTTCCATTGTTCCGTTTCCTCCTCTTGTCCTTTCCTCCGGAATATGCTACCCTTAAAGCATGTGGTAGGGCAGCAGTTCCGGCTGCTCCTGGCTCCTGGGCGCCTCCAGGAGCCTTTTACCTTTTATCGTTTTCCTGTCATGCCGTGGATAAAAAGCCATACACAACGCAGCTGCTTTTCATCCAGGCTATCCAACCATTCTATAATTCTTTCTTTCATCTCCGGTTGCCTCCGCTTGATAAAATTAATTCAGCATGCTAATCCCGCTTCAATGCCGTCAAACGCTTTCAGCAGCTCCCATAGCTTAACCAGCTCTATAGCCTGATCTGTGGTGTACCCTCTGCTTTCGGCGGCCTGGATCTCCTCTCTTATATCCCCATCCAGCCATCTGAAAAAGACGGCTTCTTTACCCTGTGAATATCTTTCGCCATTCTATTTCCGCCTCCCTTTCCGCTTGCTTTTCACGAACTGGAACATCCTGGAATGGATTTCCGCTTTTTGTTTCCTGGTTTCGATCGTGCCATCTTTTGCAACGATGGCCCGGGGATTGGTCTTATTATTCATCATCTGGCAAATTCTCCTTTCTTTTTCGTTCTATTAACCGCTGGTTAAGCTCTTGCAGATACCGATCTTCCCCTTGAGTTAGCCGTGTATCGCCAGAGGTTAAAACGATCCCCTGCTTGGTCAAAATAATAAATGCCTCTGTGTCCAGGCAGCTGCTGCCGCTCTTCATGTCCAAAAATCCTCCTATATAAAAAATACATGTCACCAACGTCACCATGTCACCATAGCGTCTCAAACCCACATAAAATAAGGCTTCTCATGGTGACATGTAATTTTTATGATCATGTCACCATTTAACTTTACATGTCACCGGGTGACGTTGGTGACATGGGTGACGTTGGTGACATGGGTGACGTTGGTGACATGTAATCTTGAGTTTTTATATCCTCTGGATGTGCTATTGATACCATATCATCGAAAGGATTATTGTAATTAAAAACCAACTGCCGCCCGTTTCGCCTGCTCCCAGCCCCTTCATGAAACTCTATAAAATCCCATTCCGCCATCCACCGCGAAAAACGCCTAATTTCTTTTCCAACTTCCCTTGTGCCATCGTAAATTGTTAACCCTACAAAGTATTTGCTGGCTGTGATTATGTCGCTCGCGGTTCCTTCCCAATGCCCATTGTTTTGATGTACAAGTTTCTTGATGGTTCCAACAACTGGGCTGTTCCGATATTCACATTCCAGCCGCAGCCGTTCCATGTCCTTATGCGTCCCCAGCTTTTCCCATTTGAACATCTCCTTGTTAAATTTGACTTCATAACATTGATCCTCTAAATCCCGTCCAGTTACATAGAGCTTGGCTGTTTCATCCTCACGGTTCTCTTTTTTAATGACCATAGCTACATCTACTGAGCCAAGGGTTCCGATGGAGCCGGAAAGCTCATTGAAAGGATCATCTGGGTGCTTCATCTTGGTGGTATGCGTTACCAGCAGAATGGCAAGCCCCAGCTCGTCTGCTAACTGCTTCATGGTCCCGTAGTCCTCATAGTCGCGTTCGTATGGGTCAACGCCAGATTTTTTAGGGGGACGAATTTTCTTGAACACATCCACCACTACTACTTTAATATCTGGGTATTCTTCCAGCTTCTGCCGTAGCTGTTGCTCGAATCCCTTGCCGATCAGGCGGGCCTTTGTCGTGACATAGAGCCCGTCCGGCGCTTCCTCCCCTTTCATGATCTGCCTTATTCGTGCTTTTGGCCTGCGCCTTGTACTTTCTAAGTCCATGTACAAGCATCCACACTTTTTAGTCCTGAACCCAAGGAAATCAAATCCCTGGCTGATACATAGGCACATGTCCAGGCACATATAACTTTTAAATGACTTGGGAGGGGCCCCAAGGATTGCCAGCCCCAGCGGGAGAAAATCTTGGACAATGTACTCCACCGGGGGCAGTTCCAGCCGTTGAAGCTCCTTAGCCGTTATGGTTTCTAACGGCTCAATTTCTGTCCCTTGTTGCTGGGGCCTGAAACTGCCAGATTTTTCGTCATACCTGGCCTTATATGTGACCGTCCCCTTCTGGTATCTCTTCAGGGCGGGAAAAACTGTTTTCTCCAGTTCTTCATCTGTCAATGGCGGGCTGCATTTGGCCTCATTCTCCGCCCGGACTGCCGCCCGTATGGCCTCATCGGAAAGCCCCTTGGCCTGCTGGCTGCATAATAGCCGTACAAGGGTGTCTGTCCGCTCCCCCTCCGGGATCTGATCCGGAACTTCAAAGGGCTTTCCCAAGTTCTCAAAAGCCTTCCCGGAAAGAAATTCCATCACCTTCCCGTCTGCCTCTGCTAATGGCCCATCCTCCGGCCCCTGCTCCCACTCGTAGCCTCTGCCGTTCGGGTGTATGCTGGGAGGTGCCACAATATAGCCGCCGTCTCCCCGGATGTCCACGCCATCATATAGGCCCGTCCGGTTCTTCATTTCCCCTTGAATCCTATAAAAATAGTGATAGCCGCCCCGGCCTGTGATGGAAAGCCAGGTATTTCCGGGTAGTTTCCCATGCTCCGCTTCCCATGCCTTAAGCGTTTCCCGGCCATCTATGCCCCGGTTCTCGTCTATGTCCAAGTCAATTACCAAAAGCCCGCCTGATCTGCTGCCTGTGGCAATGCCGATATTGGCAGAGGGCCATTGTGTCCACCAGGATTCTATTTGCCCTGTGTTCCAAGTAGCGTCCTTGAAGCCGTGGGCCGTAAGCGGTTCCTTGCCCTTTGGCTTGATGGGGAACACTGCCAGCCCCAGAGAAGCATAGTAAAGGGCGTATTCTTTCATACTGTTCATTGGCCTGGCTCCTTTCCTGCCGTCACAAAGAGCCTGGCCCCTCTGGTAGCCTGCGCAATAGCGTCCCTCCTGCGTCTCTGCCTCCTGAGCCATCCGGCGGCCTGACTGCGGCCCCTCTCGTCCGCTGTGGGTATGTAGTAGCCTGTGCCGTCATCGTTGGTTATGATGGGATAGTTCCAGCGCAGCGCCTCAATAGCTTCCCTTAAGCACCGGTCATTGCAGCCGACCAGGCTGCACAGTTCCGACCTGCTCCGGGCGTTCTTATGCCCTACGCCCAGGGCGTTATATACGGCTTTTTCTAAGTCTGTGTATTTGCTCAATTTCTCGCCTCCCCTGCCAGTTCCATGTCAAGCCCTGTTCTTTCAAAGAGATAGCGCCGTGGGATCCGGCCCGGCCTGATGATATAGCCTCTGCCTTCCAGTTCCTTATTGAGCTGCTGGATGATCTTATATGCATGGCTTTCGGAACAATCCATAATCTCCCCAACCTCAGCGGCGCTAAGGTATAATTTACTCAATGTATCACTTCCTTTCAGTCCGGTATATGCTCAACCGTCATGCTTAACACGCGCTGCAGCCCAGGGAAACCAACTCCCAGATGGACGTATAGCCCGCCGATCCTTAAACTTGGTTCGAAACAGGCATAACGCTTAGAGCGCTTCCCCCGCACGCCGTCCGGGTATTCCCGGATCACTTGGTATATGTATAACATCATGTTAATGGTTCCTTTCTGTTGCGATCTCGCAACGTGTACATACTTCCAGTTCCATCCACCAGCCAGAACGGCCAGCCCCTCCCCGATCAGGGAGCATAAAGAGAATATTTGTAGATGTGTAAAGGCTCTTCCGCCCATCCATGCCCCGCACCGGCATTTTTCTTGTTACTCAATAATTTCTTCTGGTTCTACGCCCAGGGCTGCGGCTATTTTGCCAAGTGTCACTGGTCTTATGTTGCGCCCATTAATCGCCCCGTTTAATGTGGGGCGTGGCATTTTTGCCTTGCGGCAAATATCTTCCGGCCCCATACATTTTCTTGCCATAGCCAGATACAGCTCTTCGCGATTTACTTTCATTATGTTATCACCTCCTACAGAACTTTTTTTGTTCGCATTACTATATTACAGAACTTTTTATGTTCTGTCAATAACAAAAAGAACATTTTTTGTTCTTTCTTTTTCACATTAGATGTGATATTATGGGATTATAAAAGGTGGTGATACAATGACATTAGGCGATAGTTTAAAAAAAGCCCGATTAGAAAAAGGCTTAACGCAAAAACAACTTGGCGAATTATGCGGAATGGCTGATTCAGCCATCAGGCGCTATGAAAATAGTACAGCAAAGCCTAAGATTGCTACATTACGAAGAATTACAAATGCGCTAGGATTAAAGCTTTATGATTTAGGAAATATTTTAGAATTTTATTCTATTGATGATTTGAAGGAGGACCTTGCGCCAGAAAAGCCTAATATTAAAATAACATGGTCCTCTAAAATGCCTGAATCTATGGGCGAACACTACAAGAATCTCCTTGTTGCTGCTTACGATAATTTGAGCGATAGCGGAAAATCAGATGCATATAAGTTGCTACGAGCGTATTCTGAACTAAATACTACAGGGCAAGATGAAGCATTAAAAAGAACAAAAGAGCTTTCTAAAATAGAGGGATACAGAAAAGGAGACCCGAACCCAGACCCAGACAAGCCTCGATTTAATTGACAAAATCTTATAGCCATCTTCTCCCCATCCATGCCTCGCACCGGCTCAGGATGAAAGGAAGATGAGATATGCCACAATACAAGGATGAGGCCCGCAAAACATGGTTCTGCAAATTCCAGTATACAGACTGGACCGGCCAGAAACGCTCTAAGCTGAAGCGCGGCTTTGCCACCAAGAAGGAAGCCGCAGCCTGGGAGCGGGATTTCCTGTCAAAACAGCAGGGAAGCCCAGATATGACCTTTCAGGCGCTTTATGACCTCTATGTGGAGGATATAAGCCACCGCCTGAAGGATTCCACAGTATCCAACAAGAAATATCTTTATAGGAAACATATATTGCCCTACTTCAAGGACCAGCCCATCAACCAAATAGGGCCTGCCGATGTCCGGAAGTGGCAAAATGAAATTCTTAAGCTGGGGAAAAAAGAAACATATCAACGCCAGCTGAACAACCAGCTGAAAGCCATCTTGAATTTTGCTGTAAAATATTATAAACTACCGGAAAATCCATGTAAAATTACTGGTTCTATTGGGAAAGCCAAGGCGAACAAAATGGATTTTTGGACGTTGGAAGAGTTTTTGGCTTTTATAGGACATGTGGACAAGCTTCCCCGCCGTGTGGCCCTTGAGACGCTCTATTACACCGGCCTGCGCTGCGGGGAGCTCCTGGCTCTCACCTTCAGCGATATAGACCTGAAAGCAAATACAATCAGCGTAACCAAGACCTATCGCAGAGTAAAGCGGCGCGATGTATTCACAACGCCGAAAACTCCGGGAAGTGTCCGGAACGTGACGATTCCGCCATTTCTGGCCGATGAACTGAAAGACTATAGGGGGCGGTTCTATGATTCAGCCCCTACGGAAAGAGTTTTCCCCTTATCAAAAAGTAAGCTTGCCACGGCAATGAAAAATGGCTGCAAGGCTTCCGGCATTAAGCGCATAAGGATTCACGATATAAGACATAGCCATGTATCATTGTTGATTGACATGGGTTTTTCTGCCCATTTGGTGGCAGAGCGAATAGGGGATTCCGTGGAGATGGTCAATAAAATTTACGGCCATCTATATCCTAACCGCCATGCAGAGGTAGCGGACAGATTGCAGAAACTTGTATCAAAATAGTATCACAGGCACAAAACAAGGCCGAGAAACGCTTGATTTTCAGTGTTCCCGGCCTTTTGTCTTACAATTCCTTACGAA
>ERZ1643247.3631-NODE-3631-length-10690-cov-4.328256_pt1 | contig 10690 bp, 7 predicted proteins | sample MGYA00579264_ERZ1643247 | MGnify/ENA primary metagenome ERZ1643247 (study PRJEB29033, sample SAMEA4952262) | chicken gut metagenome | biome: Broiler Chicken; feature: Gastrointestinal Tract; material: Caecum | place: Ireland | collected 2018 | study: Broiler... | reverse complement strand
AAACTAGATGTTGAACAAATTTTAAAAATTATACTCCAAACATAAGAAAGTGTAATTTGCTGAGGATATCTTTCCATATAACCTGAATTTGCTAAATTTTCTCCGTTACTTTCATAAAGTGTTTGTGCAGCTTGGTATGCACTTAGTTGATCTCCAACTGGTGTAAGATTTCTATAATTTATCCATAAAATTTGTGCTACTATATAAACTATAATAAACAACGCTAATAATACAATTTTTATTTTTTTATTTATGTTCAATATATCTAGCTTCTTACAAATTACATAAATTCCTGTTGAAAGTAATATTGTAATAAATATATTAAATACTCCTAAAAATATAATATTAACATGTTCATTTATGTCATCTGATAAAACAGAAGTAAATAGTAAGTTTTCTAGAAATATTATTCCTAATAAGATTACTCCTATTATCATAATAATTTGATTTAACCTTTTATTCATTTCTTACTCCTACTTTTAAAATTTACAATAATGTATTGTATCCCCTTCTATAATAATTTGATTTTCATTAAAACTATTCCAATCTTCATTTTTAAAATTTTCTGCTATTTTTTCATTTTTATCTACCTGTACTAAGTTAAATCCATTATAGTAATTTATCATTTTTATTATTGACCAATCTGGGAAAAAACCTGTTATGTTCATATCTCCAATAGCTATAATTCCTGGATATGTGTAATTTACATTCTTATCTTCATATATAGCTATATTAGTTATTTTGTTCCCAGTATTTTCTTCATACTCTAATATTTTATTTCCAATTTGCAAAGAGTTAATTTTATCCAAATAATTTACGTTATAATGATCAATTTCAATCCCATTAAATTTGTAAAACTGAATTATTAATAAAATAATTGCAAGTATACTAATAGTAATTTTGACTATTTCTATTTTGCTTTTTATCTTATAGTCTTTTGTACATAAAACTATATACATTGCTACAATCCCTATAATTGATGCAAAGCAATATGTTGATCTTGGTACAAACCAAATTGAAGATGTATTTTGCATAATTTGTGGTACAATAGTTATTGCTAATGTAACTATAATTAGATATATTAAACTCAAAATTCTAACAATTTTTCTACTTACTTTTTCTTTATTTAAAACAATTGTTAAGAATGCTAGTAATATTATTAAACCCAATAATATTATAAATGTCTCTTTAGGTAAAATGCCATATGTATTAAGCATTGAGCTTGTTCCTTGTAATATTTTATTTATAGATTCACCTAGTATAATTTCTCCATTTACTCTATCATTTACAAAAAATATTCTTACAGTTAGAAAATTGATAATGGCAGGTACCCCATATCCTAAAAGTATTATAAAATTGTTCTTAATAAAGTCTTTTATATTTTTTGAATATAGTATAATGAAAACTGCTGAAATTGCTATAAAAATTCCTACTACACCTTGATAACAAAATACTGCCACTAGCATTAACAAAGCCATCCAAATTAAGGATTTTTTATTACCTTCTAAATATTTTACAAATGATTTTACTGCTAATACCGAAAGTAAAACTGCTAATGTTAATATTCCTTTTTCAATATACATAAATAATTCTATAGAAAAAGGATTAATTATGGTTATTACACTAATCAATAAACTTACTAAATTACTTTTAACTTTTGCATTTATCAATTCAAATAACTCATATATAGCAAAAGTTATACATAATATAGCCATTAAATAAGAAAGCATATATATTATATTGTCACTTAGATTTAATACATTAACCATTCCCCAACAAAAGGCAGTTACAAATCTTCCTGATAGCATAAAGTGCATGAATATTTCTTTTGGCATACTGTTTAACACAGAATATGTATCTGTAGTAAAATCCATTTTCATAAATATTCCAAAGAATACCATTGTAATAATTAAAATGATATATAAATTTTTATTCTTAATTTTTTCCACTTGTAATATCATTTCCCTTCTAAATAAATTATATTCTTTTTTTAATAGCTCCTATTATTCCTGCTTTTTGCAATAATCTAATAAATCCTCTATACCATTTATGTTGCCACATTTTTTCTTTGAATAATTCGAATTTATAGTTTTTACCATTATGGGTATTAAATCCATAATATTTGTTATAATCTTCACATTCCCATTCATATTTGGCTTTATTAAGCATGAGTTTATATGTCATAAGTTCTTTTCCAACATCCAAATTATTTATATTCATAATTTTGCTTTCATTTGATTTTTTTATAGTATTATCTATTATGTTTGTCATTTTTTCAACCATTTGGTCTATTGTGAATCCATTTAGTATTCTTTGTCGACATTCTTTTTTATATTCATTTAAATTATTTAAAACCTTATTAATTGCTATAACATAGCTGTCTATTTCTTCATCAGAATAATCAAATTTAAAAATGTCTTCTTCATTTTGAATACAAGGTACAATTACTCCTGTTTTTTCATTAATCAGTTCCTTTTGTCCTCCAACATCACTTGAAACTACTGGAACTCCCATTGCAAGTGATTCATAAGCGGTAAGTGCTAAACCTTCTTTTATAGAGCAATTTATAGTCATATCACTTAGAGCATATATTTCATCTGTTTTGCTAGTTCTTCCCCAAAATCTAATATTTTCTGTTAATCCCATCTTTCTTGCATTTGCTTTCATACTTGCAAGCAAATTGCCATCTCCAACTATTAAAAACAAGAAATCTTTTCTTTCATTCAACAATTTTCTTATAACTTGCAATAACAAAAATGGTCTTTTTTGTTCTGAAATTCTACAAATATAACTAATAATATATTTATCTTTAGGCAAATTATATTTTTCTTTTAGTTCCTCTTTATTATATTTATCTGGATCAAACTGTTTTTCATCTACTCCAATATATACTGTTTCAATTTCGTTTTCTTTTCTTCCAAAATGATTAATTAGAACTTTTCTGCTATTTTCATTACAAACTAGTGTTTTATCAATTACAGATGCTACACCGCTTGAGTCTCTTGAATATCCTCCATTTCTGTTATACCATTCTTCCATATGCACATAATCAATTATTGGGATTTGCTTATATTTGGATTTTAAATATGGTAACATTCCATATCCTACTTCACTATTTGTGTTTAAAATAAGATTTATATTGTTTTTTTCGATTATATAGTTTATAAAGCTTATCCAATATTTTTGATCTAAAAAAGTTGTTAAATCATATACTGTACAATGATTTTCAAAATCCTGCCTATATGTATTAATAGCTGGTTCTGTTGAAATAACTGTTACATCATATTTTGCTTTATCTAATTTTGAAATTAAATCAAAGTTAAATTTATCTGCTCCACCCATTACCATCCAAGGGATTATTAATAATATATTTGTTTTTCCATTTTCTTCTCTTTTATTTTCTCTAATACTGTTTATTTTATCTGGCATTATATCCCAGTTGTAATTAAATCTTGGATATTGTATTGCTTCTACTTCTTTCTTTATTGTTTTTGCTGTACTAGTTATAATTTCCATTGCTCTTTCTTTATTTCTTTTTGCTCTATTTAGTTCACTTTCTTTTTTCCTTCTATACCATACTCCATAATAATTTATATGTACAGGAAAATATCCTCTTGAAAGTAGTTTTAGCCATAAATTCCAATCTTCATATACGTTTTTTTCTCTAATTTCAAAACCATTAACTTCAAAAAAGGCATCTTTTTTAATAACAGCTGTTATTACTAAGTCATTTTCTTTTTTCATCTTATTGCAATTAAAATATTTATTCCATGTATATTCTTGCCCCTCAAATCCAACTGAATCTGTATATGCCCATGTTGCCTTTGGGTTAGTTTCTAATGTCCAATAGCAAGTTTCTAAAAAAGTTTCATTTAATAAATCATCACTATCTAAAAATACTAAATATTTTGAATTCTTTTCTGCTTTTTTCGCTCCATAGTCCCTTGTAGCAGATACTCCTTCATTTTCTTTATGAAATACTTTAATTCTTTTGTCTAATTTTGAAATTTTTTCTAGTTCTTCCAAACTTTCTTTATCTTTTGAGCCATCATCTATTATTAGTAATTCAAAACATGGGAAAGTTTGATTTAATACTGAAGTAACTGATTGTTTTATGTATTTTTTATCATTATAAAAAGGCATAATTATAGATATTATAGGTTCTAATTTTGTAGTAAATTCTATTTTTTTTAATTCTTTTCCAGGTTCTTTCGAAAAATCGAATTTCATACATTATAATTCCTCCGCAAATTTTTTCTGTAATTTATTAAATAGTAAATATCCTGTTATAAATAGTAAAATTACGATTACTAATACTATTAGCAAACTTCCCATTTCTGGAGTTGTTTGATAATAGAATATATCTCTATATCCTTCTATTATATAGGTCATTGGATTAAATTTAAAAATCCATGTAAAGTTTTCTGGTATTGCATCTATAGAATAAACAATTGGTGTTGCATAGAAAAATAATTGTAGCAATACCCCTATAAAATGTTGCAGATCTCTAAAATATACAGTTATACTTGAAACAAAAAGTGAGATTCCAAGTAAAAGTATAAATTGAATTACTAGTAATATAGGATAAAATACAATATTTATTGTTATTCCTAAACCATAACCAATTGTGAAAGCTACAATTATAATTGATGATATAAGAAATGTTACTGTTTCACTAGTTACCACTGATAATGGTAATATTTCTCTTGGAAAATACACTTTTTTTATAATATTTCCATTTTCTATCATAGTAAATGATGCTCTATTTATTACTGTCGAAAAATAGTTCCATGGAATAAGTCCACATACCATAAATACTACATAATATTCAATATTGTTTCTCATTATAAGAGGAAATACTATTGCATACACTATAATTTGAAGTAGTGGATTTACGAAAGACCATAATACACCCAAAAATGAATGTTTATATTTTCCACCAATATCTTTTTTCACGCTTGTTTTCAATAATTCTCTATAATCGTATAAACCTTTAAATACATTCATTATTTTTCTCCTTTAAGTTGTTTCTTTTAAATATTCTTTTATTACTTCATCAGTTTTGCCATCCATTTGAATTACACCTTTATTAAGCCATACTGCTCTATCACATAATTCTTCGGCTGACCCCAAACTATGTGTAACAAAGACCATTGTTTTTCCTTCTTTTTTTAGTTCTTTCATCTTATTTAAACACTTTTCTTGAAAATGTTGATCGCCGACAGATAATATTTCATCAACTAGCAGAATATCTGCATCAACATTTATTGCTACTGAAAACGCTAGTCTCATATACATTCCTGATGAATAGGTTCTTACAGGGTTATCTATATAGTTTCCAAGCTCTGAGAATTCTATGATTTGATCTAATCTTTTATCTATTTCTTTTTTTGTTAGTCCAAATATAGAAGCATTAAAGTAAATATTTTCTCTTCCAGAAAAGTCTGGATGGAATCCTGCTCCTAGTTCTAATAATGATGTTAATTTACCATTAGTTGTTATTTTTCCTTTATTAGGGTATATTATTTTTGTCATTAATTTTAGAAGTGTTGATTTTCCGCTTCCATTAACTCCAATTAAAGCAACGGCTTCTCCATTTTTTATTGTTAAATTAATATCTTTTAATACTTCTCTTGTTTCTTTTCTATTTCTTTTCCAAAATAATAATTTTTCTTTTAGACTATTTGCTTTATCTAAGTATACATCGAAAGTTTTGTATACATGTTCTACAATTATTCTATTTTCTGTATCTTTTTGCATTCTTCTCACCTTTCTATATAATAGTATAAATTTACAATATTGTCAAAATTTATTTTTAACTTTAATATATATTCTTTCACATTTCACTTCGCGGTTCGCTTACGCTTTGGCGCTCGCACGTTACGCTCCGCTCCTACGTCGCCTACGCTCACTTGAAATGTTTAAGAATATATATTAAATATTTAATTAAATTTTATTAAATTGATAGCAATTCAATTATTTATTAAAGCTTATTATATTTGCAATTTTGTTTACTATCTTAAATCTTTTACTATTGTATACACTTTGTAGTTCTTTTAAAACTTCTTCTTTTTGACGTTTAGTTTCCTCTAATTCTATATTAACTTTTTCTAATTCCACATTTAATTTTTCATTTATTTTTGGTATTTTTTCTTGTAGTTCTATATTTTTATTCTGTAGTTTTTCCATGAGCTTAATAATTTCTATATTAGCTTTTTCATAGTTTATATCTTGCTTTTCTTCAGTATATATATTTTTTTGTATATTTAAGTTTTCTTTTACATAATTATAGTTTTCTTCTACATCTATATCTTTTTCTTTTATTTGATTTGCTAATTCTTCTATGCTTGTACTTTGCAAATTTTCTCCACTAAATCCTTCTTCTGCTTCTTTTTCTATATTTTCTTTTGTTATAATTTGTTTTGGCTTGCTATATCCTATAATTACAGCTATTTTTTTCATTGTAATTGCTTCTAAAATCACTCTATCTACTCCCAAAACGATATCATTTTGATCTATAATTTCTTTTACATTAGTACATGCTCCAGCAAAATGTATTTTATCTTTATCCTTTTTTAGATTAACATATTGTTCTAATTCTTCTCTTTTATCTCCATCTCCTACAATAGTCATTTTTTTATTTTTACAATCATATTTTCCAAAAATTTCTATTCCAATTTTAATAGATTCCATTTTTTCTTGAGATAGTCTTGATATTAATACAAATTTTTCTTTCTTATTTTCTTTATTTTCACTTTTATATACATCTAAATTAATACTATTGTGTAGTATTATTACCTTGTCTTTTGTTGCTTCATATCTATTAATCACATATTCCGCTGCTAGTTTTGAAATAGCAACTATTCTACATGCATTTTTAAAATATATTTTAAGCAAGTCTTTGTAAATTGGATATGTTCTTTCATACCAATTGTACATATTATTATCATCATTTTTAATCGTAGAAAATGATGTATGAACATATGCAATATATGGTACATTTTTTATTATGCAAGCAGGCATTACAGATAATATACAAGGTAATTGATTAATGATTACCTGCTCAACTTCATATTTTTCGATTATTCCCATAATTCTTTTCGTTTTATTACTATCCACATTATTTTCTAGTGGAAAGTCTACTTCTTCAAATGTGATATCATTTTCTTTTAGGAAATCACTATATATTCCATTTGCAGCAACTATGATTGGATTTATTCCTCTTTTCTTATATTCAATAGCTTGATTTAACACTGATGTCTCTATTCCTCCTATACCCATTTTTTCTAGGCATATCATTATATTTTTCATAATATTCCCCTTTTATTAAATTCATGTAATGTATATTCAAAGATTTTTTGTTTCTTGCTGTCGGACGTAAAGTCCTCCAAACTGCGCGAAACTGCAAAATCTTGAATATACATTCTTAAATCATTTTATAACTACTGTGAATTTAACATTTTGCAAACATTCTCTTTGTCTTAATTAAACCTGGTACCCACAGTATTGCCACAATTATCTTATTTATTACACCTGTTACATTTCTTATTGCATGGTCTCTTTCTGCTAGGATTGAAAACAAAATATAATGTTTATAAATATACAATCTTTTATTTAAAGTTACTCCGTCTAAATCCATTTCTAATATTTCCCTAAAATATTCATAATACCCTAAAGGATTTTCTTTAAAAACTTTTTGAATATTTTTTGAATATCCATCTTTTTGATATTCACATATCATTATTGGCTCATTTATGCATATAACATCATATTCTAGGTCCATTTGATGATACATTCTTGCTTCTGTTACAAATTTTTCATCAGCTTCTAGTTTATATTCAAATTTCTTTCTTATCTTGCTATTGAATACTATTGCTTTTTCCCCAGTTATGCCTTCCCTAAAGTATAAACTAAACATATCACTTCTATAGTTATTTTCTGGAAATTCATTTCCCATATTATTACCATTTTGGTCATTCTTTAAAAATACTAGGCCATATATTTCATCATTTAGTTCATTTTTATATTTTTCAATTGTATCAAATGCTCCAACAGTAAAGTAATCATCTGAGTCACATTCTATAATCACATCACCTGTTGCATATTTTACTAAATTATTAAGAGCTGCCATTTTTCCTTGATTTTCTTGATAATAATACTTTATATCTATGATATTTTGTTTTATAAAATTTGTTACTATCATTTTCGTTCTGTCTTTTGAACCATCATCCATTATAAGCCATTCTATTTCAACTTTAGAATTATTGTTTACAATTAAACTTGTATATAATCTATTTAACTTATCTCCCCTATTGTATGTTGGTGTTAGTACTGATACCTTCATTTTGCACCCCTATATTATTCCTTTAATTTTTCTTATGATTATTTCTTCGCTTTCTTCATTTTGTAAATCACTTTGATTATTTTCTAAATATTTTATGCTATCACTCTTAAGTTCTTTTTTGAGTCCTTTTAATATTCCTTCTTCAGTATTTTCTAAAATTATTGCTTTTGAATATCCTTTTGCACATTCTCTTGCTGCTGTATCTGTTAAAATAATTGGTTTTCCAAGTATTTTAGCTTCTTCTAAAACCATACCATAACCTTCATAATAAGAAAGCAAACAAAAATAGTCACATTTCTTTATGTATGGATAAGGATTTTCTTTTTTTCCAAGTAATATAAAGCTTTCTGTAAGGTTTAAAGAATCTATTTGCTTTTGTAAATTATACCTTAAAGGTCCTTCTCCTATTATATAAATTTTAGTATGAATTCCTTCTTCTTCTAATTGCTTTTGGACTTTTATAAATCTATCTAAAGCTTTTTGCTCTACAAGCCTACAAACTGTAAGTAAATTAATATTTTTATCATCATAAGGTAATTCAGTTTTCTCTTCTGCTTTTGCTAAAACCTTTTTATAGTCTATATAATTTCTTATGATAATCTCTTTTGACTCATCTATCCATTTGTATTGTTTTTCAAAATCTTTTTTATTTTCTTCACTTACAAATACTAATTTATCGTATTTTTTGTATACTTGTCCATCTACTAATTTCTTAAGTTTTGCTTTAAGATTATTTCCATAAACTTTTGATATATCATTGTGAATCCACGCTATTTTCTTTTTATTTGATTTTACTGAAAACAATCTTGTTATAGGTCCTTCTAGAAAAGCTATTTCTGTGTCAAACCCTCTTTTCATAATTGCTTCATATATTTTATTTTTATATACTATTAATCTTAAAGATGCTTTGATTTTTTCGATTTTGCTTAAGTCTTTAAATTGTTTTCTGTATAATGCAATTTTTTTTATTTGAGGATTTAATTCTTTTCTTAGTTCTCCTCCATCATAAATTGTAAATATTGTAATATCATATTCTTCTGAAAGTTTATTTGCCAAGTCTACTAATACTCTTTCTGCTCCACCTATTGTTAGGCTCGTTATTCCAAATATTATTTTTTTCAAAATTATCACCTTCTAACTTTTAGTCTTTGAAAAAAATTCTTTAAACTTTAATTTATATTTTAATTATATGATGTTATCTTAGGCGAGCGAAAGCTTGGAGTGAGCCGTGCGACGTGTCCTCACGTCGTAAGATTAAATCATATAATTAAAATAATAGTATAAATTTCAAGAAATTTTTTCAAAATTCAAACTTGCACATACTGCTGCAATTATTATCATTACTGATGAATTAAAGAATATGTATCCTGATAAGTAAGAAAGGCCAAATATTAAAATTAATGCTGCGAAATTCATCAAATAATTAGTTTCTAACTTTTCTTTATTTTTTATCTTTTTAATTATTGTTATTACCCCAAATATTAAAACTCCTATAAACGGTCCTGCATATAATAAAAATCCGATTATTCCAAAGTTCAAAAGTAGGCTTGCAAGTTCATTTTCCATAATCATTTCTCTGAAATTTGTTTCAAAGCCGTTTCCAAACAATATTCCCATTGGACTTTTTTGTGCTTTTACTAAATATATATTATACATTAATTGTTGTGTTCTAGTATCATTTCCCGCAATTTGCTTTTCGCTCGTGTATTCATGTAAGTCCAATACTGCTTGTTTCTGTGCTTCTGACATATAACCTTCTTCTAAATTCCCTGCTAAAATTTTGTTTTTAATTTTAAGCATATCTCCTGTCATATGTCCTACTTCGCCAGTTGCTTCATCTATAATTGTGTACATTGATTCATTCATCTGACTTCTTCTTTTTAATGTATTTGAACCTACTAAGCCTATTACTATAACACCTACCCCTAATATAACAAAGCCTATTATTGCTACTTTATTTTTACTAAATAATACTTCTATCGTTATAAAAACTGCTACTGCTAGGAAAAATCCTATGAGTCCTGTTCTTGTACCAATTAGAGCAATTAGATATATTCCAGTAAGTATTATAACTATTATAGCTGGTATTCTATATTTCTTCTCTTTTATTAGTGGCAATATTATAAATGTCGCTATGCAAAGAATTGCACCTAAACTGTTTCCTGATTCTATCCAACCTTTATATCCTATTTGTTCATAAGGGTATGTGTATGATGAAGTTCCTGTTAAAATCGCAATATATATTGAAGCAATGTATATAGTACACATTATCAATACTGATACTCTTATTTTTTCTTGTTTTACATTTGCTTCTGTTTCTTTTTTTCTCCATTTTTTATTGGTAAA
>ERZ1643247.3630-NODE-3630-length-10691-cov-6.577473_pt1 | contig 10691 bp, 6 predicted proteins | sample MGYA00579264_ERZ1643247 | MGnify/ENA primary metagenome ERZ1643247 (study PRJEB29033, sample SAMEA4952262) | chicken gut metagenome | biome: Broiler Chicken; feature: Gastrointestinal Tract; material: Caecum | place: Ireland | collected 2018 | study: Broiler... | reverse complement strand
GACGAGAAAGATGACTGGCTGAAACGCGGCGTGCGCAGCGATGCGGCGGACCTCTATCGCCAGCAGGATCTTAACGTCACCCTTGAGCACGATTACTGGGGTTCGAGCGGCACCGGTGGTTACTCCGATCTGAAAGCGCACACTACCATGTTGCAGGTGGATGCGCCGTATTCTGACGGGCGGATGTTCTTTCGCAGTGATTTCGTCAATATGAACGTCGGCAGTTTCTCCACTAATGCCGATGGCAAATGGGATGACAACTGGGGCACCTGTACATTACAGGACTGTAGCGGCAACCGCAGCCAGTCGGATTCCGGTGCCAGCGTGGCGGTCGGCTGGCGAAATGACGTCTGGAGCTGGGATATCGGTACCACGCCGATGGGCTTCAACGTGGTGGATGTGGTCGGCGGCATCAGTTACAGCGATGATATCGGGCCGCTGGGTTACACCGTTAACGCCCACCGTCGGCCCATCTCCAGTTCTTTGCTGGCCTTTGGTGGGCAAAAAGACTCCCCGAGCAATACCGGGAAAAAATGGGGTGGCGTACGTGCCGACGGTGTGGGGCTAAGTCTGAGCTACGATAAAGGTGAAGCAAACGGCGTCTGGGCATCGCTTAGTGGCGACCAGTTAACCGGTAAAAATGTCGAAGATAACTGGCGCGTGCGCTGGATGACGGGCTATTACTATAAGGTCATCAACCAGAACAATCGCCGCGTCACAATCGGCCTGAACAACATGATCTGGCATTACGACAAAGACCTGAGTGGCTACTCACTCGGTCAGGGCGGTTACTACAGCCCGCAGGAATACCTGTCGTTTGCCATACCGGTGATGTGGCGGGAGCGCACGGAAAACTGGTCGTGGGAGCTGGGGGCGTCTGGCTCGTGGTCGCATTCACGCACCAAAACCATGCCGCGTTATCCGCTGATGAATCTGATCCCGACCGACTGGCAGGAAGAAGCTGCGCGGCAATCGAACGATGGCGGCAGCAGTCAGGGCTTTGGCTACACGGCGCGGGCATTACTTGAACGACGTGTTACTTCCAACTGGTTTGTTGGCACGGCAATTGATATCCAGCAGGCGAAAGATTACGCACCCAGCCATTTCCTGCTCTACGTACGTTATTCCGCCGCCGGATGGCAGGGTGACATGGATTTACCGCCGCAGCCGCTGATACCTTACGCCGACTGGTAAGTTTTCAGATAGCGCCTCTCTTAATGCCGCTGCGATCGGGTATACTCGGGCGGCAATCTGGGATTTCCGGGGGGAGACAATTTGCGCGTAAGTCGCTCGTTAACAATCAAGCAGATGGCAATGGTGGCAGCCGTTGTCCTGGTGTTCGTTTTTATTTTTTGCACCGTTTTGCTGTTCCATCTGGTCCAGCAGAATCGCTATAACACGGCTACGCAACTGGAAAGCATTGCTCGCTCTGTCCGCGAACCCTTATCTTCAGCTATTTTGAAAGGCGATATTCCCGAAGCGGAAGCTATTCTTGCCAGCATTAAACCGGCAGGCGTGGTCAGCCGTGCCGATGTAGTGCTGCCTAACCAGTTCCAGGCGCTGCGTAAAAGTTTTATTCCAGAGCGCCCGGTGCCGGTAATGGTTACTCGCCTGTTTGAGCTACCGGTTCAAATCTCGCTGGGCGTTTACTCGCTCGAACGTCCGGCAAACCCGCAGCCAATTGCCTATCTGGTACTACAGGCGGATTCCTTCCGTATGTATAAGTTCGTGATGAGCACCCTCTCAACGTTAGTGACCATTTACTTACTTTTGTCGCTTATCCTGACCGTCGCCATCAGCTGGTGCATTAACCGCCTGATTTTGCATCCGTTACGCAATATTGCTCGCGAACTTAACGCCATCCCAGCCCAGGAGCTTGTTGGTCACCAACTGGCATTACCGCGTCTGCATCAGGACGATGAAATCGGTATGTTGGTGCGCAGTTACAACCTCAACCAGCAATTGCTGCAGCGCCATTATGAAGAACAGAACGAAAATGCGATGCGCTTCCCGGTGTCGGATTTGCCGAACAAAGCCTTGCTGATGGAGATGCTGGAGCAGGTTGTCGCGCGTAAACAAACCACCGCGCTGATGATCATCACCTGTGAAACCCTGCGTGATACTGCGGGCGTGCTGAAAGAGGCGCAACGAGAAATTCTGCTGCTGACGCTGGTGGAAAAACTCAAATCGGTACTGTCGCCACGTATGATCCTCGCGCAGATTAGCGGTTATGACTTTGCTGTCATTGCCAACGGTGTACAGGAACCGTGGCACGCAATCACCTTAGGTCAGCAAGTGCTCACTATCATGAGCGAGCGCCTGCCGATTGAACGTATTCAACTCCGTCCGCACTGTAGCATTGGCGTGGCGATGTTCTACGGCGATCTCACCGCCGAACAGCTTTACAGTCGCGCTATTTCTGCGGCATTTACCGCTCGCCATAAAGGCAAGAATCAGATTCAGTTCTTTGATCCGCAGCAGATGGAAGCCGCCCAGAAGCGGTTGACGGAAGAGAGCGATATCCTTAATGCACTGGAAAATCATCAGTTTGCTATTTGGTTACAGCCACAGGTCGAGATGACCAGCGGTAAACTGGTCAGTGCGGAAGTGTTACTGCGTATCCAGCAACCGGATGGCAGTTGGGACCTGCCGGATGGCTTAATCGATCGCATTGAGTGCTGTGGGCTGATGGTTACCGTCGGTCACTGGGTGCTGGAAGAGTCCTGTCGATTGCTTGCAGCCTGGCAAGAGCGCGGCATTATGCTGCCCTTGTCGGTAAACCTCTCTGCGCTGCAACTGATGCACCCGAATATGGTGGCGGATATGCTGGAACTGTTAACCCGCTATCGCATTCAGCCGGGAACACTGATTCTGGAAGTGACAGAAAGCCGACGTATTGACGACCCTCATGCTGCGGTGGCAATCCTCCGTCCGCTGCGCAATGCCGGAGTTCGGGTGGCGCTGGATGATTTCGGCATGGGCTACGCAGGGCTGCGTCAGCTGCAGCATATGAAATCGTTGCCAATCGACGTACTGAAAATCGACAAAATGTTTGTTGAAGGCTTGCCGGAAGATAGCAGCATGATTGCTGCAATTATCATGCTGGCGCAGAGCCTGAACTTACAAATGATTGCCGAAGGCGTGGAGACTGAAGCACAACGCGACTGGCTGGCAAAAGCGGGCGTTGGTATTGCCCAGGGCTTCCTTTTTGCTCGCCCACTCCCTATTGAAATCTTCGAAGAGAGTTACCTGGAAGAAAAGTAGCTACCCCAAACTGATTACAAAACTTTAAAAAGTGCTGGTTTGTGCGAGCCAGCTCAAACTTTTTAACCTTTTTGTTTCAATTATGATCCAGGTACATTTCTGTGATGTTGTCTGGGTGTTATTTTAAGGCCGCAGGTACCCCATAACCTTACAAGACCTGTGGTTTTACTAAAGGACACCCTATGAAAACCTCTCTGTTTAAAAGCCTTTACTTTCAGGTCCTGACAGCGATAGCCATTGGTATTCTCCTTGGCCATTTCTATCCTGAAATAGGCGAGCAAATGAAACCGCTTGGCGACGGCTTCGTTAAGCTCATTAAGATGATCATCGCTCCTGTCATCTTTTGTACCGTCGTAACGGGCATTGCGGGCATGGAAAGCATGAAGGCGGTCGGTCGTACCGGCGCAGTCGCACTGCTTTACTTTGAAATTGTCAGTACCATCGCGCTGATTATTGGTCTTATCATCGTTAACGTCGTGCAGCCTGGTGCCGGAATGAACGTCGATCCGGCAACGCTTGATGCGAAAGCGGTAGCGGTTTACGCCGATCAGGCGAAAGACCAGGGCATTGTCGCCTTCATTATGGATGTCATCCCGGCGAGCGTCATTGGCGCATTTGCCAGCGGTAACATTCTGCAGGTGCTGCTGTTTGCCGTACTGTTTGGTTTTGCGCTCCACCGTCTGGGCAGCAAAGGCCAACTGATTTTTAACGTCATCGAAAGTTTCTCGCAGGTCATCTTCGGCATCATCAATATGATCATGCGTCTGGCACCTATTGGTGCGTTCGGGGCAATGGCGTTTACCATCGGTAAATACGGCGTCGGCACACTGGTGCAACTGGGGCAGCTGATTATCTGTTTCTACATTACCTGTATCCTGTTTGTGGTGCTGGTATTGGGTTCAATCGCTAAAGCGACTGGTTTCAGTATCTTCAAATTTATCCGCTACATCCGTGAAGAACTGCTGATTGTACTGGGGACTTCATCTTCCGAGTCGGCGCTGCCGCGTATGCTCGACAAGATGGAGAAACTCGGCTGCCGTAAATCGGTGGTGGGGCTGGTCATCCCGACAGGCTACTCGTTTAACCTTGATGGCACATCGATATACCTGACAATGGCGGCGGTGTTTATCGCCCAGGCCACTAACAGTCAGATGGATATCGTCCACCAAATCACGCTGTTAATCGTGTTGCTGCTTTCTTCTAAAGGGGCGGCAGGGGTAACGGGTAGTGGCTTTATCGTGCTGGCGGCGACGCTCTCTGCGGTGGGCCATTTGCCGGTAGCGGGTCTGGCGCTGATCCTCGGTATCGACCGCTTTATGTCAGAAGCTCGTGCGCTGACTAACCTGGTCGGTAACGGCGTAGCGACCATTGTCGTTGCTAAGTGGGTGAAAGAACTGGACCACAAAAAACTGGACGATGTGCTGAATAATCGTGCGCCGGATGGCAAAACGCACGAATTATCCTCTTAATCTCATCACTTATGCCCGCACTCCCTTCCCCGAGTGCGGGTGTTTGCGCATAATTGACCCCTGTGCCTGAACTTACCACCTGGGTGAGTTCAGGTTTATTTCACTTCTTCCGTGACATTTTCATGTTCTTGCGGTCTAACACGAAGTGTTTTTAACGTCATTTAGACTGACCGACAACGGGCAGTTTTTTTATTACCAGGATAGTTGATCAGGGGTTCACATGCAGGGCACAAAAATTCGACTTTTAGCGGGCGGTTTGCTGATGATGGCCACTGCTGGCTATGTGCAGGCAGATGCGCTCCAGCCTGATCCAGCATGGCAACAGGGGACGCTTTCCAACGGTTTACAGTGGCAAGTGCTGACCACCCCCCAGCGTCCCAGCGATCGTGTTGAAATTCGCCTGCTGGTTAATACCGGTTCGCTCGCCGAAAGTACACAACAGAGCGGTTACAGTCACGCCATCCCTCGTATTGCGCTAACGCAAAGCGGTGGCCTTGACGCAGCACAGGCGCGTTCATTGTGGCAGCAGGGGATCGACCCTAAACGCCCGATGCCGCCGGTAATTGTCTCTTATGACACCACGCTGTTTAATCTGAGTTTGCCCAATAACCGTAACGATTTGCTGAAAGAAGCGCTCTCTTATCTGGCAAATGCCACTGGCAAACTGACTATCACGCCAGAAACCATCAACCACGCGCTGCAAAGTCAGGACATGGTGGCAACCTGGCCTGCCGATACTAAAGAGGGCTGGTGGCGCTATCGTCTGAAAGGGTCAACCTTGTTAGGTCACGATCCTGCCGATCCGCTGAAACAACCCGTTGAAGCGGAAAAAATTAAAGATTTCTATCAGAAATGGTACACCCCGGATGCAATGACGCTACTGGTGGTGGGAAACGTGGATGCGCGCTCGGTTGTCGACCAAATAAACAAAACGTTTGGCGAACTGAAAGGCAAACGTGAAACGCCAGCTCCGGTGCCGACGCTTTCTCCGCTGCGTGCGGAAGCGGTGAGTATTATGACTGACGCGGTGCGTCAGGACCGGTTATCTATCATGTGGCATACGCCGTGGCAGCCGATTCGTGAATCAGCCGCACTGCTGCGCTACTGGCGTGCGGACCTGGCCCGCGAGGCGCTGTTCTGGCATGTTCAGCAAGCGTTAAGTGCCAGTAACAGCAAAGACATCGGTCTTGGATTTGACTGCCGTGTGCTGTATCTGCGTGCGCAGTGTGCCATCAACATCGAATCACCAAACGACAAGCTGAACAGCAACCTTAATCTGGTGGCGCGTGAACTGGCGAAGGTTCGCGATAAAGGTCTGCCGGAAGAAGAGTTCAATGCGTTAGTGGCGCAAAAGAAACTGGAGCTGCAGAAACTGTTTGCCGCCTATGCACGAGCTGATACCGATATTCTGATGGGTCAGCGGATGCGTTCGTTGCAAAATCAGGTTGTCGATATCGCGCCGGAGCAATATCAGAAACTGCGGCAGGATTTCCTTAACAGCCTGACGGTGGAGATGTTAAATCAGGATCTGCGTCAGCAGTTGTCGAATGATATGGCGTTAATACTGCTGCAGCCGAAAGGCGAGCCGGAATTTAACATGAAAGCGTTGCAGGCGGTCTGGGATCAAATCATGGCCCCATCTACCGCCGCTGCGACCACCTCTGTCGCCACGGATGACGTACATCCTGAAGTGACGGATATTCCACCTGCACAGTAATGCCTGATGGTGATGAGTTAGCACAACCATCAGGTATTTATGGATGAGCTGGATAGAGGGGTAACACTTTATCCAGCCTTTTGCATATGCTGCGTTTACGCTGGCATCGCCTCACGCGGGATAATCGCGCCGCGATACTGAATAACGGTACTTGCGGTCAGGTGCCCGCGTTTCGCTGCGTTTTCCGCACTGCCGCCCGTCAAACGTACCGCCAGATAACCGGCACTGAAAGAGTCGCCAGCTGCGGTGGTATCGATCACTTTTTCTTTCGGCAGTTTCACCGCCGGAACATCCACTAACCCTTCGCCAGCAATGGACACCAGGCAAGAATCCGCCCCGCGTTTCACCACCACTTCTTTCACGCCCGCGTTATGGGTGCGCGCAATGACGTCTTCCACCGGCTGTTGACCCCACAGCGCGTCTTCGTCGTCCAGCGTCAGGAAGGCGATATCCGTGCATTCCAGCATTTGTTGGTACACCTGCTGTGTCTCTTCTTTGCTGGCCCACAGGCGCGGACGATAGTTATTGTCGAAAATCACTTTTCCGCCGTTGGCGCGGCATTCGCGCAGCAGGGAAAGCAGCTTTTCGCGGCTGGTCGGGCTTAAGATCGCCAGGCTAATCCCGCTCAGGTAGAGATAATCGAAATTCGCCAGCTCTTCGCAAATCGCCGCAGACTGCTCGCTCTCCAGCCAGAATTTGGCAGCGGCTTCGTTACGCCAGTAGTAGAACGTACGTTCACCGGTGCTGTCGGTTTCAATGTAGTAAAGGCCCGGCAGACGGTTTTCCATCCGTTGGGTCAGGGAAGTATCAACGTTCTCGCCGTGCCAGGCGTCCAGCATCTGCTGGCTAAAACTGTCCGTTCCCAGCGCCGTTACGTAATGAACGGTTAATGCCGCAGGATCGACCTGACGGGCGATATAGACGGAAGTGTTCAGGGTATCGCCGCCGAAACCGCGCTTAACGTCCGCGCCTTTCTCGGAAAGCTCAATCATGCATTCGCCAATCACGGCAATCTTTTTGGACATAGTCGTGAACCTGATCTGTAAAAAATTAGCGTTAGTTTGCGCTGTGGTGGTTTGCTGGTCAACCATATTAAAACAGTGTTCCATTATTTTTTTGAGCCAGAACGTATTCCTGAAAGATTCCGTTGTGGAGTGAGGAAATTTACCCCGGCCAGGCGGTAAAGTTCTGCCCTTACGCGCCGATAATCTTTGTCGAGTCCGGGCAGCATCACTTTTAAACACAGGACATCTTTGATGATAAGGCAGGTTATCCAGCGAATAAGCAACCCTGAAGCAAGCATCGAGAGCTTGCAGGAACGGCGTTTTTGGTTGCAGTGTGAGCGTGCTTACACCTGGCAGCCGATCTATCAAACATGCGGGCGGTTAATGGCCGTGGAGCTATTAACGGTGGTCACGCATCCCTTGAACCCTTCGCAACGCCTGCCGCCGGATCGCTATTTTACTGAAATCACCGTCAGCCATCGGATGGAGGTTGTGAAAGAGCAGATTGATTTGCTGGCGCAAAAAGCCGACTTCTTTATAGAGCACGGCCTGCTGGCATCGGTCAATATTGATGGCCCTACGCTCATCGCCCTGCGTCAGCAACCAAAAATCCTGCGCCAGATTGAGCGTCTTCCCTGGCTGCGTTTCGAACTGGTGGAGCATATCCGTCTGCCGAAAGATTCAACCTTTGCCTCGATGTGTGAATTTGGCCCGCTGTGGCTGGATGATTTTGGCACCGGGATGGCAAATTTCTCTGCGCTAAGTGAAGTGCGTTATGACTACATCAAAATCGCGCGAGAACTGTTTGTGATGCTGCGTCAGTCGCCGGAAGGACGCACACTCTTTTCTCAGCTTTTACATCTAATGAATCGCTATTGTCGCGGGGTGATTGTCGAGGGCGTAGAAACGCCGGAAGAGTGGCGTGATGTTCAGAACTCGCCCGCATTCGCCGCACAAGGCTGGTTTCTTTCACGCCCGGCACCGATAGAAACGCTGAATACGGCGGTTCTGGCGCTATAAGCTGCCTCATTTTCCGCCTGGCTGGACTATCTTTAGGACTGGCACAGGAAGAATATGAGGAAGCGAACGATGAGCAAGGCAGGCAAAATAACCGCTGCGATTTCAGGGGCTTTCTTGTTGTTGATTGTCGTGGCGATCATTTTGATTGCAACTTTTGACTGGAATCGACTCAAACCGACTATCAACCAGAAAGTCTCTGCGGAGTTGAATCGTCCGTTCGCTATCCGTGGCGATCTGGGCGTGGTGTGGGAGCGGCAAAAACAAGAAACTGGCTGGCGCAGCTGGGTGCCGTGGCCCCATGTACACGCGGAAGACATCATTCTTGGCAATCCACCGGATATTCCCGAAGTCACGATGGTGCATTTGCCACGCGTAGAGGCAACGCTGGCCCCGCTGGCGCTGCTGACCAAAACGGTCTGGCTGCCGTGGATCAAGCTCGAAAAGCCCGACGCGCGCCTGATTCGCCTCTCTGAAAAGAACAATAACTGGACGTTTAATCTTGCCAACGATGATAACAAAGACGCGAATGCAAAGCCGTCGGCATGGTCGTTTCGGCTGGATAATATTCTTTTCGATCAAGGGCGGATCGCCATTGATGACAAAGTAAGCAAAGCGGATCTGGAGATTTTTGTTGATCCCTTAGGCAAGCCGCTGCCGTTCAGCGAAGTTACTGGATCGAAAGGTAAAGCGGATAAAGAAAAGGTCGGCGATTACGTTTTTGGCCTGAAGGCGCAGGGACGTTATAACGGTGAACCGCTCACGGGTACGGGAAAAATAGGCGGTATGCTGGCGCTGCGTGGCGAAGGGACGCCGTTTCCGGTACAGGCTGATTTCCGCTCTGGTAACACCCGTGTTGCTTTTGATGGCGTCGTGAATGACCCAATGAAGATGGGCGGTGTCGATTTACGGCTTAAATTTTCTGGCGATTCACTGGGTGATCTCTATGAACTGACGGGCGTTCTGCTGCCCGATACCCCGCCGTTTGAAACGGATGGTCGGCTGGTAGCGAAAATCGACACTGAAAAATCGTCGGTCTTTGATTATCGCGGTTTTAATGGGCGAATTGGCGATAGCGATATCCACGGTTCTCTGGTCTACACCACCGGAAAGCCACGACCAAAACTGGAAGGTGATGTCGAGTCGCGGCAATTGCGGCTGGCGGACCTGGGACCGTTGATTGGCGTTGATTCCGGGAAAGGGGCAGAAAAGTCGAAACGGTCTGAACAGAAGAAGGGCGAAAAAAGCGTTCAGCCTGCGGGCAAAGTGCTGCCTTATGACCGCTTCGAAACCGATAAATGGGACGTTATGGATGCCGATGTTCGCTTCAAAGGGCGGCGCATTGAGCATGGCAGTAGCCTGCCGATTAGCGATCTTTCTACTCATATCATCCTCAAAAATGCTGACCTGCGCCTGCAACCGCTGAAATTTGGCATGGCGGGCGGCAGCATTGCGGCGAATATTCATCTGGAAGGCGATAAAAAGCCGATGCAGGGGCGGGCAGATATTCAGGCTCGTCGACTGAAACTGAAAGAACTGATGCCCGATGTGGAACTGATGCAGAAGACGCTGGGGGAAATGAACGGTGACGCGGAACTACGCGGTAGCGGTAACTCGGTGGCGGCACTTTTAGGCAACAGTAACGGCAACCTGAAACTGTTGATGAATGACGGGCTGGTGAGCCGCAACCTGATGGAGATTGTTGGGCTGAATGTCGGCAACTACATTGTCGGTGCGATATTTGGTGATGATGAGGTGCGGGTGAACTGCGCGGCGGCGAATCTGAATATTGCCAACGGCGTGGCGCGCCCGCAGATTTTTGCTTTCGATACTGAGAACGCGTTGATTAATGTTACCGGCACGGCAAGTTTTGCTTCGGAACAGCTGGATTTGACTATTGATCCGGAGAGTAAAGGGATTCGGATTATCACACTGCGTTCGCCGCTGTATGTGCGTGGGACGTTTAAAAATCCGCAGGCTGGGGTGAAAGCCGGGCCGTTGATTGCCCGTGGTGCTGTTGCTGCGGCACTGGCAACGCTGGTAACACCGGCGGCGGCGTTACTGGCACTGATCTCACCTTCCGAAGGGGAGGCTAATCAGTGTCGGACGATATTGTCGCAGATGAAGAAGTGATGAGGTTGGATTGTGTTTGCTGGTGAGTTCGGGAGCAGCGTGTTCCCCTCACCCTAACCCTCTCCCCAAAGGGGCGAGGGGACTGTT
>ERZ1643247.3629-NODE-3629-length-10691-cov-28.847123_pt1 | contig 10691 bp, 9 predicted proteins | sample MGYA00579264_ERZ1643247 | MGnify/ENA primary metagenome ERZ1643247 (study PRJEB29033, sample SAMEA4952262) | chicken gut metagenome | biome: Broiler Chicken; feature: Gastrointestinal Tract; material: Caecum | place: Ireland | collected 2018 | study: Broiler... | reverse complement strand
TCAGTCCGAAAAATCGAAATTTCTTTCTCAGACCCGCGGGAACCGGATTGCCATCTCAAATCCCGCGCCCCGCTCAGATGCGGCTTCCAGTCCGAGTTTCAGATCATCCGCCATCTTCTTTGACAGATAGAGTCCCATTCCCGTTGCCTTCTTTCCTGAATTCTCCGAATCTCCCGTAAATCCTTTTTCAAAGATATAGGGCAGGTCACATTCTTTCACACCGATCCCATTATCTTGTATACGCAGCACATCTTCTGTCTCCGACTGCTCCAAAGTAATTTTAAGTTCCGGCCGTTTTTCTCTGTCAGCACTATCATACTTCTCCGTATCAGCCGCTTTAGCAGTGTTCCCGGACATTACGGTACAGTATTTCACTGTGTTGCTCACGATCTGTCCAAGCAGGAATTCAATTCCTCTCCGGTCAGTATAGACCGAAAGCTCAGGCACCTGTACAGTAATTTTGAAATTTTTCTCTTTCAGGAGCAGACTGTAATCTTCCAGCACCTCACCGATGCAGTCATTCAGATCTACATACTCGAACAGATAATCTTTTCTTCCGCTCTTTAGGCGCGCGTAGTAAAGGATCTGGCTGATATACTCCTGAAGCCGGCTTCGGACATATTCCAGCTTAAATGCAGCCGGTGCGGGGATTTCTTTTCCCTGATTGTCCAGTACCATTGTCAGAAGTGACAGCGGGGTTTTCGTCTCATGCGCCCACGCCTCCACATATTCCTCATAATCCTCAGCCGCAGCTTTTGCTCTGCTGCAGGCGAGGTCTTTTTCCCGCAGGACAGTTCCCAGCAGTCGGACAGATTCCCGTTTAGACGCGCTGACCGTCCGGATCAGATTTTCTTCATTGATAAGGTCAGGATTATTCAGAAATGCATGAAACGCATTTTCCCGCTTCTGCTCCACGCGGATCAATACAAATGCTGTCACAAAGAACAAAAGGACAGTTCCCAGCAGGATCAGAGGAACCAGTACGCCAAAGTCCTCCGCTTCGGAGAGCCAAAGCAGGAGCGCCGAGACTGCATCAAGTCCAAGCAGGAGAAGAAGCCACGGCAAATACCTCGATAAATAAAGCAGTCTGTTTCTCATCACGGATCCTCCTCATTTCCCAAAGAGTTTTCCCGTTCGAAAAATTCCCCGGGATCTTGTTCTGACTCGGCTCCATTTTCCAGACGATATCCCACACCGCGGACCGGTATGATCTTCTGCGTCATGCCAAGCCCTGCCATCGTCTTTTTCAGTCTTGTCAGATTGACCTGCAGCGCATTCTCATCAATAAACTCTGTCGTGCCCCACAGTGCTGTGCACAGCTCATCTTTTGCAGCTGTCCTGTCGCCGCGGGCTAAAAATGTCTCAAGCAGTTTTCCCTGATTTTTCGGAAGTACAGTCGAACTGTTGTTGATATACAGTGTATAGGTCTGACGGTCCAGCAGAAATCCCGGTCCCTCCAGCAGATTTGCCCGTCCTTCATAGCGTTTCAGGACATTTGAGACCCGGGCAAGAAGTCTCTCCCTGCGGCACGGTTTGGTCAGATACTCGTCCGCCCCGAGTTCAAGGGCGTGAAGTTCATCTTTCATCTGGTCCCGGGATGTCAGCACGAGTACCGGAAACGGACTTCTCCCTTTGATCTCCCTGCAGATCTGAAATCCGCTTACACCCGGCAGGTTGAGATCCAGCACTACAAGATCAGGCGATATTTCTTCCAGCTGCTTTGTCACATGATTAAATTCACTGATCTCTATCGTCTCATATCCCGCTTTCCTGAGCATCAGCGACAGTTCTTCACGCATAAGAGGTTCATCCTCAACTACTGCGATCCGTTTCATCCTTTCCTGCACCTCCTGTGATTCTCCGCTTTATGTTCAATCTGTTATTCTTCCCGCTCCGGTGCCATAAGCGTCAGCAGATACCTGCTGCTGGAACGTTTTACCGCCGTCATATAAATGCATTCTATCACACAAAGCACAAGAATCATAGCCGCGGAAATGCCCAGCAGCTCTCCGGCCGTTCCCTGGGTTCTGGGAGAAAGTATGCCCGTAAACAGCGCCCGTACCGCGAACAGGCTGCTTACAGCTGCCGCAAGCACCGGGATTCCGAAATACCAGTTGATCTGTTTCTTTGCGGATCCGCACAGTATTTCATACGCAGCTCCCAGCTTGATGAGCGTCTTATATCTCCGGTTTGTCTGCTGCTGGTTCATCAGGAACTGGACGCCGATCACAGTGTTCGCAACGATCAGAAAGATGATCGCCAGATAAATCGTAATATAACTTGCCGCCACGATATAGAACAGCTGCCGACCCATATTCTGCAGATAGCTCTCATAATTTAGTCCGGTCTCATTTAATCTGTCGTTCATCCCGGAGATTGCCTGCATAAGTCCGGTCTTTTCTGTGGTACCGCTGTCCAGCACTCCGTTAACATAGACGTCGTACTGATTCTGTGTGTAATATTGAAATGCATCATCAGGCAGGATCAGCGCAAAAGACAGCATGATCGAATAATCCGTCACAACTGCTGTCGTCTGTACCTTACCGGTCAGCTTCAGTGGATTCCCGTCAATCTCCACTTCCGGATGTTTCGCAAGGACAGCGTCCATAATCTCAAGTCGGCTCGCATTAACAAAACTGCTGTCCATATATACAGCCGCTTCATCTTCCCCCAGCTCTATCCCGGGAAGCCCTGCAGTACGGAGCAGTTCATTATATCCGGAAAGGGAGATCAAAGACGGATAGTCTGCAAAGCCCAAATTATTCAAAAGTATGTCCCTGTCATCCGAAGCAGGAAATCCGGCAATCTGATCCATCACAATATCCATTGAATATGCATTTTCAAAATCATCTGCTGTGCGGATATCTGTTGTGCGGATATCACCGATCTTCATTTCAAACAATTTGGAAAACTCTGTGTCCAGACCTTCCTTACGCAGTGTATCAAATATATCCGCCGCAGCCTTCTCCTGATTTGGTTCATCCGTATATTCCGGTATAAATGTATAGTCCAGCACATGGGGATCTGACTGTCCATAGTTGACCGCGATGGCCACTCCCGCGCCAAAGCAGCAGAGTGCTCCGAGTATCAGAAGAGAACTGACCGCCATGGAGCCCGACTTTCGGACTACATTTTCCTGTAACTGGCGCACATTGAATATATGCAGATGCCGGTCTCTCTTCCCGCCTTTTAAAATCAGGTTAAATATATATCTGAGCCCGTAGAAAAACAGCAGTGTCCCCGCAAATCCCAGCAGCAGCGTAAGTCCCATCATCCGGATCTGACTCCATGACATTCCCCGGATTGCCAGATAATATGCCGTCCCGAGGCATACGAGGCCTGCCAGAAGCGCCAGGCCATAAACCCACGCCGGATACTGCTTCTTTGTTTCCTCCGGTTTTTCCGACAGAAGCGATCCGATCTCCTGACGGCTGATCTTCGCGCTCAGGATCAGAAACGCCGCCAGTTTAATAATAAAGAACCCTGCTGCTGTCAGCAGAATGGCATGAAGCGACAGTGTGAACCGGTGTCCGATAATTCCCAGCCCCACCAGCCGGGCAGTTATCAGACTGATCAGCTCCGACAGCAGGACTCCTGAAGGAAGTCCGATCAGCAGGGCAATAACACTGCTCCGCACGTCTTCCGCCAGAAGAAGCACAAACAGCCTGTTCCGCGTCATTCCCATCATCAGATACATCCCGAACTCATGTCTGCGCCGTTCAAGCTGGAACTTGCTGGCAAAATAGATCAGGAAAAACAGAACGACCAGCGTCAGCACATAAAATACAGGGATCATCGCAAGGAGACGGGATACCGCATCACTTTCCATTTTCTGAAGGAACAGCATAACATCCTGACGCGAAAGAGAAAGTATAATATAAAATGCTATGACAGAGACCAGAAGCGTCGTAAAAAACAACCCGTTCTCTTTTCTGCTTCTTTTACTGTTGCGTGCAATAAGCTCAAAGAACATTAGCGCTTCCTCCTCCCATCTGTGACATAACTTTCAATATCCTCTCATAAAATTCCGCTCGCGTTTCATCCGGAGTGTCCCGCCTCAGTTCATGAAAGATCTGTCCGTCCTGAATGAACAGGATCCTTTTGCAGTAACTTGCCGCATTAGAGTCATGAGTTACCATAAGGATCGTCGCATTCTCCTCCTCATTTAATCCTGAAAGCTTCTTCATCAGTGTTTTTGCGTTTTTCGAATCAAGCGCTCCCGTCGGTTCGTCCGCAAGTATAATGCCCGGATCCATGATCAATGCCCTTGCCGCTGCAACGCGCTGCTTCTGTCCTCCCGACATCTGGGACGGAAACTTATCGAGCACGTCTGTGATCTCCAGATAAGATGCCAGACGCGTCAGTCTGTCTCTGCTCTCTTTGTCCGGTACATTGTGAAGAGACATTGGAAGCATAATGTTTTCCCTTCCGGTCAGATTATCGATCAGCTCAAAATTCTGAAACAGATAGCCGATCTCCCTTCCTCTGTACTGTGCAAGCTTTTTTCCTTTCAGTGACTGGATCTGCGTTCCCCGCATCACGATCCTGCCGCTGCTCGGCTGTATCACCGTGGCAATGCAGTTTAGCAGCGTCGATTTTCCCGATCCGCTGCTTCCCATAATCCCGAGGAATTCTCCTTCCATCACCTGAAATGTAATCCCGTTCAGAGCTTTCGTCTGATTGCCCGGCTTCCCGTAATATTTCTTTAAACTGTTAATTTCAAGAACTGTATTCATTTTCAGCACCTCCCTTGTACTATGGACTCATAATAGCATATGGCAGGGAAAGAAAACACTTACAGCTCGTGTAAGATTTCACACATCGGGCTTCTATAAACAGTAACACCTGCATATACTGATACTATCATTACAGTATATGCAGGTGATTTTTTTGAAAAATATCAAAGTCTGGCTTATAGCAGGTTTTATCTTTACTGCAGTATTCGGAACACTTTCCCATTTTTTCTATGACTGGTCCGGAGAAAATCCACTGATCGGACTGATAAGTCCTGTCAACGAATCCACATGGGAACACATGAAACTCGTCTTTTTCCCCGTTCTCATCTGGTCTTTCTGCATTTCTCCTCTGCTTTCACATGAATTTTCTTCCCTCCGCCCGGCTCTTCTTTTCAGCGGAATCCTCGGCACCTTTGCGGTCCCTGTCCTGTTCTACACTTATTCAGGTATCCTGGGACGTAATGTCGCATGGATTGATATTTTGATATTTTTCATCTGCGTCTTCGTCACTTTTTTCTCTGCCTGGAAGCTTCAAAATTCTGTGAAAATATATCAAAAGAGGGCTGCTATTTATTTGGCGGTTGTTTTCCTCATTATACTTTTCTTTCTGTTTACTTTTCTCCCTCCGGACATCGGACTATTCGCCGAACCATAAAAATATTCCGCAGCTGTCTTTATCTTCCTGTCTTCTCATTCAGGCATCAAAAGACACTACTTTCTCCCTCAGACGGGCAAGATCTGTTTTATCCGGATGGGATGCTGCCTTGTCAAAATTTTCTATCATCATCTTGATCTTCTCGTCCTGAGGAGCTTTCTCCTGCATCGCCTCATAGCGTTTCCGCACACTCTGAGGCATCTTTCCCTGACACATATACGTCCCTGACACCTTATTTCCTTCCGGCAGATGGGCTGATACGCGGTTCAGGATCTGTGTAAAATACTGTTCTGATCCGCCAAAGCCTGCCGTACCAAAGAGAAATACATTCTGGTTATGCAGTGTCTCCATATACTTTCCAATCTTTTCACTGCATTCCCCTTTATCAGTCCAGAAACCGAGAAAAATCAGATCCGCGTCTTCTGCCTTACTCTGCAGTTCTTCTTCCGGTGTACCGAAGCAGACGCATTTTTCTTCTCCCAGGGTACTTTTTATTTCCTTTGCCAGCATCTCTGTATTCCCTGTTGCGCTTTCATATATAACTGCATACTTCATGTCTTTTTGCTTCCTTTCTCTTATCCGCACTTTTATCTCCGCTTTTTATATAGAGATTTTCAGTGCTCTCCCTACCATATCCAGCTCGTCCTCGTATATACAATTCTGAAACAAATGTCCGGCAACTTTTCTTCGGCACTCTTTGTAGTCCATCCACGCCGTCTCTGATACCTCAGACTCCTGCAGTGTAAGTTCAGCCGTATTCACCGGTTCCTCATATATATAAATCATACTCAGCTCATTATCCCGAAAAGGCCGTCCGTAAAACTCACTTTCAAATCCGCACCGCCTTGTTCCAACCTCTCTGAGCTGCTCCGGGAGCGCATCGATGCCAAGCTCTTCTTTCAGCTCTCTTATAGCGCTCTCAAGATATCCGTGACCGGCTTCCACATGTCCCGCCGAGGAGATATCCCAGCATCCGGGATTGGAATCTTTGCACTCGCTGCGTTTCTGAAGGAGCAGATCATATCCGCTTTTGTCATTGGATCGGACGATCCATGTGTGTACAGTCGGATGAAGCGAACCGTCTTCATGCACCACGCCCCGCTCCTTGACCACGCCTGTCCTGCTGCCGTCCTCCCTGATCTCATCGAACAGTTCCATCGGCGCTCCGTCAAGGGCGGCATACCGAAGCACATCCTGTCTGTCATAGACAAGTTTCAGTGAAAAGAATTCTCTTCCCATATCCAGCAGCCGGAAAAAGATTTTATCCCCTTCCCACAGCTCCAGCGCCGGGATATCTTTCTTATCCACCCATTCAAGCTCACCCTCGTCACACTCGATCGGATTTCCCGTGAAACCATCTGCCGTATAAAGGGACATATACTCCAGTGTATCTTCCCCGTACACAAAAGTCACAATTCCTCTGTACCTCCACGAGGTCAGTGTGTATCCGGTCTCTTCTTTCACTTCGCGCAGAAGACATTCTTCGGGGCTCTCTCCATGTTCAAAATGTCCGCCCACACCGATCCACTTGTCCTTATTCACATCATTTTTCTTCACTGTGCGGTGGAGCATCAGATATTTTCCATCCTGTTCAATATAGCACAGCGTACTCAGTCTTTCCATAGTTATGCACTCTCCTGACTTTTCATAAACTGACTCTCATACAAATGTTTATAGAATCCGCCTTCTGCGAGCAGACTTTCGTGATTACCCTGCTCGATGATCTGTCCGTCTTTCATTACAAGGATCACATCCGCTTCCCGGATCGTGGACAGTCTGTGCGCCACAATAAATGTTGTCCTTCCCTTCATCAATGCCGCAAAGGCATCCTGTATCTTCAGCTCTGTCCTTGTATCGATGGATGACGTTGCTTCATCCAGTATGAGCATCGGAGGCCTGCACAGCATAACTCTGGCAATACACAAAAGCTGCTTCTGTCCCTGCGAAAGCCCTCCGCCGTCTTCTGTAATCCATGTATCATACCCCTGAGGAAGACGTCTGATATAGCTGTGGATGTGGGAAGCTTTCGCCGCCGTGATGACTTCCTCATCTGTGGCGTCAGGACGTCCCATAGTGATATTATCCCGGATTGTTCCTGTCTTAAGCCATGTATCCTGAAGCACCATGCCATATCCGGCCCTCAGGCTCTTCCGCGTCATTTCCCGGATATCGGTACCTTCTACACTGATCGAACCATTCTTCACATCGTAGAACCGCATAAGCAGATTGATGATCGTCGTCTTGCCGCATCCGGTGGGACCTACGATGGCAATCCGCTGTCCGGGTTTCACATCAAGATTAAAATCACGAATCAGCTTCTGTCCTTCCACATAGGAGAAGTCCACATGCTCCGCCCTGACATTTCCCTGTATATCTTTCAGCTCCACCGCGTTCTTTGGTTCCGGCATCTGAGGTTCTTCCTCGATCAGATCAAAGATTCTCTGCGCGCATGCCACAGCATTCTGAAACTCGGTAACTACGCCTGATATCTCATTAAACGGCTTCGTATACTGGTTCGCGTAACTCAAAAAACTGGAGAGCTGTCCGACGGAAAGAGAGCCGTTTACTACTGCAAAGGCGCCCGTGATTCCCACTCCGGTATATACAAGGCTGTTTACAAATCTCGTGGATGGATTCGTAATGGATGAGAAGAATGTGGCTTTCAGATAGGCTTTCCCAAGCCGCTCATTGATCTCATCGAACTCTTCTGTCACTTTTCTGCCGCGTCCGAATGCCTGCACGACCTTCTGGTTACCGACCATCTCATCGATCAGTCCGGTCTGCTCCCCGCGGATCTCAGACTGAAGACGGAACATGGAAAATGTTCTCTTTGCGATAAAGTTCGCCACAATGAATGAGACCGGCGTGATCAGCACGACTACAAACGTGATCGTTACATTGACCGACAGCATGAAGCAGAATGTTCCGACGATCGTGGCAATTCCGGTGAAGAGCTGGGTAAATCCCATCAGAAGTCCGTCCGCGAACTGATCCACATCCGCGATCACCCGGCTGACCACTTCGCCGTACGGATGTCCGTCAATATATTTCAACGGGAGGATCTCGATCTTGCGGAATGCCTCATTCCGGATATCCTGCACGACCTGATATGTCATTTTGTTATTGCATATATTCATCAGCCACTGGGCCAGCGCTGTAATCAGCGTACATACTCCGATCCGGATCATAATCCGGATCACCCCCGGGAAATCCACATTGCCGGCGCCGATAATATAATCAACCGCGTTTCCCGTCAGTTTCGGGACATACAGTGTAAGCGCCACCGAAACTGTTGCCAGCAAAATGGAAAATACGACAAAAATCCTGTATTTTCCAAGATGCCGGAATACTTTTTTCAGCGTAGCCGCCTGTCCCTGTTTCTTCTTATTATCATTCATCTGAGTTTCTGTCTTTTTATCAGCCATTTGCCTGCGCCTCCTCCGGGAACTGGGAATAATAGATTTCCTGATATGCAGGACAGGATGCAAGCAGTTCCTCATGCGTCCCGATTCCTGCCGCTTCACCGTCGTCCAGTACGATGATCTGATCTGCATACTGCACAGACGATGCCCGCTGGGATACAATAAATACAGCCGGACTGCCTTTCATTGAACGGATTGCACTGCGAAGTGCCGCATCTGTGGCAAAATCAAGCGCCGATGCGCTGTCGTCCAGAATCAGAATCTCCGGTTTTCTCACAAGAGCCCTTGCAATAGTGAGGCGCTGCTTCTGTCCGCCGGACAGATTACGCCCGCCCTGTTCAATCTGGAATTCCGTTCTGTCCGGTTTCTTGTCCACAAATTCTTTTGCCTGTGAAACCGCAAGCGCTTCTTCCAGTTCTGCGTCCGATGCATTTTCATTTCCCCATCGCAGGTTCTCCGCAATCGTCCCCTTAAACAGAACAGCCTTCTGCGGTACAACACCGATATGCTCCCTGAGACTTTCTATCCGGATTTTGCGGATATCATGCCCGAATATGCGTATCTGCCCCTGTGTGGCATCATAAAATCTCGGTATCAGATTAACCAGCGATGATTTTCCGGAACCTGTTCCTCCGATAATTCCGATAGTCTGCCCTTTCATTGCCCGGAACGAAATATCCGTCAGAGATTCGCCGCCCGCTCCTTTATAAGTCAGCGAGACATGATCAAACTCAACGACGGGGGCATCCTGTCCCCCCTGTCTTCCTTCTGCCGCGGAATAAATATTGTCCGCCGGTAAGATCTGGACTCCATCTTCCATATCCGGCTGTATATTCAGCACGCTTCCGATTCTGTTTCCACATGCAACCGCCTTTGTCACTGTAATGATCAGATTGGCAAGCTTTACCAGCTCTGTCAGGATCTGCGACATATAGTTGATAAGGGCTACGACCTCTCCCTGTGTCAGATCTCCGATATTGACGCGGATCGCTCCTGCATAGATCAGAGCGATAATCCCCCCGTTTACCACGACATAAGTCAGCGGATTCATAAGCCCCGAGATACGTCCCACAAACTTCTGGGCATCCGTCAGCGTCTGATTTTCCTGTTCAAACTTTTCAAGTTCTTCCTGCTCTTTGTTGAACGCACGTATTACACGGACACCTGCCAGATTTTCCCTTGTAGTGAGCAGCACCCTGTCCACATAGGACTGTACTTTTCTGTAGAGGGGCATGGTCACAAGCATGATGCCGAATACGATCGCCGAGAGAACCGGAATCACCACGACAAAAATCATGGCTGCCTTAACATCTACGGTAAATGCCATGATCATAGCGCCGAACACAATAAACGGAGATCGCAGGAACAGGCGCAGCACCAGATTCACCCCCGACTGAGTCTGGTTGATATCACTGGTCAGCCTCGTGATCAGAGTAGAACTTCCGATTGTATCCATCTCCGTAAATGTAAGCTTCTGGATATGTTCAAACAGCGCGTGCCGCACACCTGTCCCGAAGCCGGACGCCGCCTTTGCAGAAAAATACTGGGCAGTGATCGAACAGACAAGACCGATCAGCCCCAGAGCAATAAGTACAAAACACATCTTGACAATATACGGCCTGTCCTCCTGCGCGATCCCCACATCAATGACCGCAGCCATGACGAGGGGCACAAGCAATTCAAAAGACGCCTCCAGCATTTTAAAAAGAGGCGCCAGTACGGATTCCTTTTTGTAGTCTTTAAGATATTTAAGAAGTGATTTCATTTGTGCCTCCTGCTTTCCTGGTTTGAAGGATATTTTTTCACCGTGAATAATTATACCATGATAACGGACTCCTCACAAATATTTATCACTTAATTCCCGAATTAATCTTTTCC
>ERZ1643247.3620-NODE-3620-length-10707-cov-4.147109_pt1 | contig 10707 bp, 12 predicted proteins | sample MGYA00579264_ERZ1643247 | MGnify/ENA primary metagenome ERZ1643247 (study PRJEB29033, sample SAMEA4952262) | chicken gut metagenome | biome: Broiler Chicken; feature: Gastrointestinal Tract; material: Caecum | place: Ireland | collected 2018 | study: Broiler... | reverse complement strand
GCAAGAATGGAACGGCTGGCGCCTGCGGGACAGACAGATCAACACCTTTCCGTACAACCTTCGCGCGGTATTGAGCGGTACGAAGTATCAGTATTCGGCGCTGGAAATCGCAGCCGATCATAACCTTGTCAACCCGTTTTATTATTTCAAAAACTATGAGGATGAGCCGAAGCTGGAAATTTTATACAAGGTAGGTTTATACCAGGCGGCGGAAGAGATCACCGAATATTATGCGGAAGATGCCCGCCGCATGATGAGGAATGTGCGGACGCTGAAAGACCTAGGTATTGAAAGCCGTGCGGAGGCGGCGGAGTGTTCCGCGCTGACCGTGGAGGAGCTCGTCGCGAGAAAGGAAGTCAAGGGCTGGAAAATAGATGCGGCCGATCAGGCGGAGGCGATCGAGTTTATAAAGGAAGTCAATGCCCGTTCAGGTACGGACTTTTTCTACGATTTTATAACCCGGAAGAGGTGGTTCCGGTATTATCAGACGCAAAAATCCGCCTATGCCGAAGTCGAAAATTTTATAGCGGACTATAACGACTATATTTCCATCTGCGTCCAAAGCGGCGCAAATGTGAACGATACGGCGGTAAAAATGCCGCATTCCCTGAAAAAGGCTCACGATTGGGCGATGGTCGAGATGCGCGTGCAGGAAAAACAGGCGTATAACGAGCTGGTCGCGGCGGTATACGATTCGATCCATGCATTTACGGAATGGAACGACGGAGAGCTGCAAGTCATAATGCCGCGCACCGCGCGCGAGATCGTAGAAGAAGGCGTTCGGCAGAACCATTGCGTCGGACGGTATGTCGAGCGTGTGGCGGCCGGCGAAAGCGTGATCTTATTTATTCGCCGAGTTGACGAGCCGGAAAAGAACTTCTACACGATGGAGATCAAAAAGCACATGCGGCGCTGCGACATTGTACAAGTGCGCGGCGAAAAAAATGCCGAGGCGACCGAAGAGGTGGCGGCCTTTTGTAAAAAATATAAAAGATGGTTCAATAAACGCCCGCTGATCGGTTATGACGGCGATGCTGTGACTGTGCACTATTATAAAGCTGTTCACAAAAAGAAAGACGGGCGTTATATTTCCGGCTGGGACGGAAAAACAGAGTACCGCATCGGCGAGTGGATCAAAGCGGATACAGACACAAACCCGGACAAAGTAGCGGTGAAAGGGATTCACATTGCCTCGCTCGATTTTGCGCGGAACTATGGAAAAAACTGGAATGACGTTGCCATTTTGGAAGTTGAAGCAAACATTCATGATGTTATCGTTCCCGATGCGAAAGATCAGGTGCGAGCCCGCAAAATTCGTGTTGTGCGCGAGGTGCCGGCAGAAGAGTTCGCTTCTCTTCGGGCGGCGGGATAGGAGGTCAAAATGAAAAAGGAAATGAAGGAAGAGTATTTATTGCCGCGCTGCAAATTTTGCGGCAAGCAGATGATCGCGGATAAGACCTTGCAATCGGAGGAAGAGGCGGAAGAATATGCGATCATGCACTGCGATTGCGAGATGGCTTGCCAGTATCAGGCGCAGGTCAAAAAGGAGCAGGAGAAGGAAAAGAACAAAAAGAAGATCAAGGAGGCGGTCGGCAATCTTGCAGAATATTGCAAAAAGAAGCTGTATGTATTCGATTCCGACGCAGAGGCTTTGCTGGTAGCCGCCGGTGAAGCGGTGCTCGACGGTAAAATAGAATCGATTACGGCCGGCATATACGGGGTTAAAATCACTATCAGCATGAGTGCGAAGGGAAAATTGAGATTCAAGCGCTCTTATAAAGAGTCTGTGGTAGAGGAAGTGCTGTAAAACAAAAGGGAACACCCGCCTGAAAGGTGTTCCCTTAAAAACTATAACAGACTGCCGCAAAGGCGATCCGAAAAGCAATTCTATTATATCATTATTATATATATATGTCAATAAGAATGCCTCACGGGGGGCTATTGCCGTCCTTGTAATAGGTATTATTTTATCGACGGTGATGAATCGGATGCCTGCGGCCGATGAGGCTTACGATGAAAAACAGAAAGAAGTATGTTCCGGAAAATTGTGATGTTTTGTTTGAAGAGGAGCCGCAGCAATGTTACGACGACAGAGAGGTGCGCGGCTGCCGTTTAAAGACGATCACGGCGGGAGAGATTCGCGAGTGTGAAGTATTTCCCATCTATCGGAGCCGCACCGCTTTATCCAGGGCGAGGAAGGCGATGGCGTCTTCTGAAAAGCAGAAAAGACAAAATGCAAAAAATACCAGGAAGAAGATCGTTCGATTGCTGAATGCCAATTTTACCAAGGCAGATATCTGGGAGACGTTGACATACGATGACGAGCATCTGCCCGAAGACATGAAAACTGCCCGCCGATTTTTGCGTAACTATCTTCGCAGGCTTGCGGCATGGATGAAAAAACACGGGCTCGGGGAGCTTAAGTATCTCTATGTGACAGAACGGATCGACGACGGGCGAGCGGTGCGGATCCATCACCATCTCGTTACAAATTTCCCCGACAGGGATGTGGCGGAAAGTTTATGGACAGGCGGCGGGAGAACTCAGTCGCGCAGGCTGCAGCCGGATGATTCGGGGCTGGAAGGTCTCGGGCGGTACATATCCAAAACCCGATCCGTGAAGTATGAAAAGGCGTGGGCGGCATCGCGCAACCTGAAACAGCCGAAAATCACTGTTTCGGATACGGCCGTATCTCGGCGCCGTGCGCGGAATATGGCTTTTAACCGTGACGATGCAGTTGCGTATTTCGAGAGGCTGAATCGAGGCTATAAGGTCATAGACCTGATACCATACGTTTCCGTGGTTACGGCAGGTGTGTATATTTACGTCAAGATGCGCAGGCGAGATTAAATGTTGCAAACATGCCGGAAACAGAGGAAATCATAAACAAAAAATTCAAGAGGAAAGGAAGAATGAATGATCGGTTGATTGATCTGCTGATAGAGTTTGACGAAATGGGATTTGTGCCGACCACGGTATGCGAGGATGCCGAGGAGTACGCAAAGAGATGGAAAGATCAGGTGTTGGAAGAAGTGAAGGCAATCGAAGCCGAAAACGCCGAACTGCGTGGAAGGATCGACAAGGCGAAGGGGGCATTGAGTGCAATAAAGGAAGAGATTTCGCCAAGTATGCGGAAAACAGATCTCGGATTTATCGTACGGGTTTGTACATTGTACGAGCACGAAGAACTTTACGGGACAGAGGAAGCCGCCAAAGCCCGCATCGCAGAGCTGAAAGGAGGGGAAAGATGAGAGAAGTTCTTTTTCGAGGAAAGCGTATTGACAATGGCGAGTGGATTGAAGGGAATCTCGTTGTATGCGGCGAAAGGTGCTTTATTTACATTTTGATTGGAAATGAACTTGTTGAATTTGAAATATATCCCGAAACAAGAGGACAATACACGGGATTAACGGACAATTATGGCAAAAAGATTTTTGAGGGAGATATTGTCAAATTTGTCCGAAAAGCCATTGTTACATGGCATGAAAGTCTCGGCGGGTTTGTACTGTTTTTTCACCCTAATGAAAAAGACAGCAGTAAACTCCATTGGATGATGTTTGATATAGGGGTTTGTCCTTATGAAGTTATCGGAAATATTCATGAAAACTCAGTAGGCGATATTTAAGGAGACAAAAATGCAGAATGAGATTGTTTCGGCGAAGGTATTGCGCCGGTACTTGAAAAGTTTTTCGCTTTGTAAAAATCAGGCGGCGGAAATAGGACGCGCTCTGCAGGAAGGTGAGATCATCGAATCAGTGCGCAGTGCGCTGATTGACAGTAAGAAGGAGTTTGAGCTGCATTGCCGAAACGTGCAGTACATTCTCGGCGTTTTGAAATTGGACAGCCTGGAATCGCGGATCCTGTGGAAGCTGTACATCTACGATCAGCCGATGGCGGAAGTGGCGCAGCAGTTAGGGTATAGTTACGGGCACTGCGCCAATGTGGAAGCTGCGGCGATCAAGCGCCTTTGCCGCCACGATATCGTGAAGGATATATTAAAGCCAAAGGGCAAATCTTAAAATTTCTGAAAGAAAATTAAAAAGTTGTGAAAAAATCTTAAAATTTCTTAAAAAGTCATGAAAGCATATTAAAAGAAATTCGCTATAATAAAGGAAAAGTTCAGATTTTTGTCACATTTAATTTTATTTTCTGCATACCCCCCCCAGGGGTGTGCAGAAAATATGCGCACGCGCGCAAGCCCGCGCAATGGTCTTTTGCAAACATTTCCGCTTTTTGCATTTTTTTGCAATTTTAGCTTGAATTAAAAAAAATCATGGAAAAACAAGGAAAATATCACGAGCAATACAACAGCTTTTATCAGTCCGTTGCGTGGCGGCGGATTCGTCGCATAAAATTCGCACAGGCGGGCGGTCTTTGCGAGCGGTGCCGGGCCCGCGGGATCGTGCGCGAGGGGAAGGAAGTGCATCACATTATTCCGATCGAAGCAGACTGGGACAGAAGACTGGACATTTCTAATCTTGAGCTTCTCTGTGTCGAATGCCATAACGACTACCACGGGCGGGTGAGCTCGCTGCAAAAATTCAATGAGTTTTGGGAGGAGATGGAAAATGCCGGGGCGAGCACCGAAAATATCGGCAGGGAAGGAGCTGCATCGGAGCAACCGGGAACTGCGGGAGCGCAGCGAGGCGATGCCGGTCTATCTTTCCCAGGAATTCAAAACTCCGAAAGGGCTGACGAGGGAAGAACGCAAGGTATGGAAATTCCTCGTGCAGATTTTCCGCGAAACGGTTAATTGCCGCGTATCGGATGCGGATGTCGATATGATGGTTCTGTATTGCCGCGCGAAGGTCGCCACAGACGAAGCGGATGCGGCGCTCAAGGAAGACAGCCGTGCCTATCTTGTATACGAATGCGGAACGGATAAAGACGGGAATCCGAAGCATGTTTTGAAGGCTAATCCCAATATCAAAAAGCGCAACGAGAACGCCGCCTTGTGCATCCGCCTTGCCGACCAGTTGGGGCTCTCTCCGCAGGCCCGGGCAAAGGCGGGCTTGCAGGCGGCGAACGCAAAAAGGAGGGATGACCCGTTCCGCAGGATGATGATGCGGAAAGACGAGTAACGGGCGGCGGCTATGCTGAAATGGATCACCGATTATATCCGCTATGTCGAAAACCGGCCGCAGGATTTTAACGAGTTTGTTAAAGACAACGTGCGGCAGATAAAAGAACTTATTTCCCGTAAAGATATTTTTTACAAAGAGGCTGATCCGCTGGCGTTTCAGGAATTTGCGCGGATGTTCAAACACCGGGAAGGGGTTTGGTCGGGGAAGCCCATTGAACTGAACCGGGAGCAGAAGTATATCGCCGCCTGCATCCTCGGCATCAAGTATTTCGACAAAAAAGAGGGCCGCTTTCTGCGATACTTCCGCGAGCTAAATCTGTTTGTGGCGCGCAAGTGGGGGAAGGATACTTTCATTGTCCCGCTCATCTGCTATTTCGTAGGCATCGACAAGGAGCCTTCTGCGTGGTGTCAGATTTTGGCGGAGAACGAAGCGCAGGCGAAGAGAACATTTGATCTCATTAAGGCGAGCTGCAAGGAAGAGCCGCTCGACTGCTGGTTTACAGGGACGGGAAAGACGTCGACGACAATCCTCTGTCCGGAGACGGAAGGGAAGATAGAGTACCTTTCGGGCCGGACTAAGGGAAAAGACGGTGCGAATCCGTCCGTCGCCGTCGTAAACGAAGCGCACGAAATAACAAACAAAAACCAGTACAATGCGGTAAAAACAGGCATGGGGGCAAGGTCACAGCCGATGATGATTGTTATATCCTCGGCGGGCATAACGCCCGAGAGTCTGTACGAAAGCCTGTACGAGCGCGATAAAAAGATTTTGAAACGGCGGCGGCTCGGGAATAACGACAGGATCTTCGCTTTGATCTTCGGGATCGATGAAACGGATGATTACCTGAATGACGCCTGCTGGATCAAGGCAAACCCGGCCATGCCGGAGGGGCGCCCGACGATCGCATTCCTGCATCAGCAGCTCGAAGCGATGAGAAACGATCCCGCCCTGCTCAATACCTTTATCGCGAAACATCTGAACAGACAGATCGGGGCGTCGATCGATTATTTCGACATGACCGCTATCCGCAACGCCATGCGCATCGTGCCGCCCGGCGAATACATCGACACTTACGCCGTGGGCGGCGTAGACCTGGCGGAGACGACGGACTTGTGCAATGCGACGGCGCAGATTTTAACGGGCGAAAAGTTTATCTACTTACAGGCATATTTCATTGCGGAAGACCGCCTCGCTCGGAACAGCGAGCGGGACAAACAGGATTATCGCCGCATGGCGAATCTCGCGACGGGCGACAGGCTGACAAGCGAGGTCGTTATTATTACGCCGGGCAGTTACGTCCGAAAGGAGTATGTCACGGCATGGTTCACGCTTCTGCGGGATGAGTACAAAATCAGTTTTCTAAAAATCGGCTATGACCGGGCGCTGTCCAAGGAATGGCTGACAGATATGCAGGAGCACGGCTTTTCGCACGAAAAGGTACGCCGAGATACCGAGACGGGGACAATCACGCGCGATCTAGGCGTGCTGACGGAAGTCGCGCAAGGCGGATGGACGCTCTCCGAGCCGATCAAGGTAACAAAGAGCCTCTTTGAATCCGGGAAGATCGTCGCCGATGTGCGAAACAAACTGTTCATGTACTGCTTTTATAACCTCAAAATCCGGCAGGACGTCAACAACAATTTATCTCCGCACAAGGCAAAATCGACGGGCCACATCGATGGCGCCATAGGCGTGTTCAATGCTTTTGTCGCCTATCAGCGGGCGAAAGAGATGCCGCTTTATCAAAAGCGGATCGCACATCTTTTTGGGATCTGACATGGGAAAGATACAGGAATTTTTCAAAAATCTATTTGTCCAAAAGCGAAGGGAGACATCGGTTCCGAAAAATCGTGAGCTGCGCATGATCATTCACGACTACTACGGTGACAACATCGGGTGGTTTGCTTATAACTATGCGAGCAGCATTTATCAGATCCCGGAAGTCCGTACCGCAATAGAATCGTACGCCGGAATATTTTCGATCATTCCGAAGTATTTTGAGCGAATGGATAAAAACGGGTACGTTACGTATCTGACAGGGGAAGAGGACCGCGTCATCAACGTACGGGCAAATCCGCTGCAGAACGCGTCGCAGTTTTGGACGAATGCCATAACTTCGCTGATGCTATATGCAAACGTATTTATCGAGCCGAGGTTTTCATCGAGAACGGGGAGGCTGTCGCAATTGTATGTCCTTCCGCGCGATACATTCGATTTCAAATTGTACGACGATCGGGCAACCGTGACATTCGCCTCGATCGGGAAAACGTACAACATGGACGATCTGATCTATCTGAACAGGTTTTCGGCGTTGGGCGGCGGGCAAAGGAATAATCTCGGCCTCTATGAGATGGTCATCCAGGCGCTTGCGGCGCAGGCGATTGCCGTAGCAGACCCGAATAAAGTACAGGCGATCATGCAGTCGGATCCTGCCGCGTTGGGAGCTCTGAAAGAGAAGGATGCCGACGGAACGATGAAAGACCTCGAGGTCAACTTCTCGAAAGCAGTCAGAGGCATTGCATACGTCGATTCGCAGTGGAAGATAACCCCCATCAATTGGACGGAGAACGACGTCAACCGTGAGCTCATGCAGATGGTCATCAACATCGTCTATAATTACTTCGGAATCACGGATGCGATCATCAACAATAAGGCGACGGAGATCGAATACCAGCTGTTTGTTAAAAATCATGTTGAACCCATTGCGCGGCAGGTCGAGCGGGAGTTCACGAGCAAGATTTTTTCGCGCGCGGAGCAGTCGCACGGGAACAGGCTGGAACTGGATACCTTTTGGCTGGAGGTCTCCACGCTCGCGGCAAAGACTCAATTTTTCAACGTGGTGTCGCGCAACGGCGTGATGAATGCCGACGAAATGCGCGAAATGATCGGTTACGGTCCGCTCCCCAATGGGTTCGGACGTATATACAGGACAAGCCTCGATACGGTGAACATAGAAAATGCAGATGCCTATCAGCAGGCGAAAAACGGCGCAGGCGGCGCAGGCGGGCAGTCGGAGAAACCGGCGGCGGGCAGCAGCGCGCAGGCGGCGGAAGGAGGTAACAATGCAAGCTAAAGGGAAACGGCAGCTGGAGTTCCGCGAGGTAGACTTCAAGACGGAATCACGGGAGGCGGAAAGCGGAAGGAAAGAGCTCCTTATCCGCGGCTATCCCATCCTGTTTAATACGCCTACCAAGGTGTGGGATTACTGGTACGGAGAAGTGGATGAAGTCATCCTGCCGCAGGCGATGAACGGGGTCGATCTTTCGAACGTCTTCCTGCTTTACGGGCACGACATGAACCGTGTGCTCGGCCGGGCCGGAAAGAATTTGCGCGTCGAAGTTGACGATACGGGCGTATTCATGGAATGCGTAATGCCGAATACGCAGGAGGCGCGCGACATCTACAATCTCATCGAGGCGGGCATCGTCGACGGCATGAGTTTTTGGCTGCGTACACATGATCAGGTTAATCCCGAGACATTGAAGCGTACCGTTACTGAAATTGAGGAATTGCCGGAAATCACTATCACGGCATTCCCAGCCTATAAAGAGACGGTTGTCATCGCTATGGAAGAGGAGCGAGTAAAAGCGCAGCGTGCACAGCAGGATATGGCACGCCGAATTGAAGAAGAGCTTAAAAAATTTAAATAAAGGAGCAATTATGGAACCTATTATCGAAATGCTGCGGGACGAAAATAACGCAATCGAGCAGCTGACACAGCGGCGCGAGGAGATAAAGCGCAAACTTGAGGAGCATCGCAGTGGGAATCTTTCGCCAGAAGAACTGGAAAAGCTCTCCGACGAGAGGAAGAATATCGAACAGGAGCTTTCGCTTCGTACAAAGCACCGCGACGCGCTGAGCGCAGCGGCTGAAAAAAACAAAACCAACGGAGGAGAGAGGGGAATCATGAACAACGATCTTTTGCACTATAGCGAGGGGATGGCGCGAGAGGAGGTATGGAGCACGGAGGAATACCGCTCCGCCTTTTTCAAGCGCCTGCAGGGGAAGAACCCGAACGAGGTAGAGCAGCGCGCCATGACGTCTGCGTCCACATCGGCGGGAGCGGCGATCCCGACGCAGACGATGAACATGATCATCGGGCAGCTCCGGGAATCTGCGACGCTGCTCAATCTCATTACGCTGACGGACATCCCGAGCTTGACGAGCTTTCCCGTGGAAAACGTCGTGAACGATGCTTCATGGGTGGCCGAAGGGACGGACAGCACGTCTTCCAGCGATACGCTTAAAGCCGTGTCTCTCGCTGCCTATACTCTCATCAAAACGATCAAGATTACGGCCCAGGTCAAGCGTATGGCGATCGATGCTTTTGAAACGTGGCTTGTCGATGCGCTTGTCAGAAAACTGCGCGCGGCTTGTGACAAGGCCGTTATTTCGGGGACGGGCAGCAATCAGCCGACCGGGCTGGATACGCAGACGTGGGATACGACGAACAGCATCACCGTCGCGAAAGCAGCGACTGTGACATATGACAACCTCGTGGATCTTGAAGCGCTCGTGGGTGAGGGATTTATCACGAATGCGGTATGGGTCTTCAACCGCAAAATGAAGGCGACCCTTCTGAAGCTTAAAGACGATCAGAAACGCCCGCTCTTTGAGCGTGCCATCGAAGACGGCTTTGTCGGGTATCTTCTCGGCTATCCCGTACGCCTCGATCAGAACGTGAAGGACGGAGAAGCATATTTCGGGGATTGGAAGGCCGGGTATATTATGAACTTCTCGCAGCCTATCGAGATCGAATCTTCCGAGGCGGCCGGATTTATGAGCGGGTCGGTGGTCTATCGAGGGATGGCGCTTGCCGACGGAAAGCCCACGGGCGTTAAAGGTGCAATCGTCAAGCTCGTACAGGCAACGGCATAACAAAGCGAGGTAACGCATGGCGGCGATCGACAAAGCGGCTCTGCTCGCAAAGTTCAAGTTGGCGATTGGCGACATGACGCCGGAGACGGAACTGGACGACTATTACAGCGAGAAGCTCGAGACGGCGCAGGAGATGCTCGCTGCAAACGATATTTCCGACGAGGTGCTCGCGTCAGACCTTGGGCTGGCTGCCATCGTCTTGTGGGCGAAGTGCCTTATGAACGGCGAGAATGTCGCAGAAAACAAGACGCTGCAGCTTTTGCGGAATACGCTTTCCGTGCAGACAAAAGGTGCGCGATACGGAGGCGACGATGCTGACGGGACCTAAACAGATCATCCTTGCAGACATTGCCGCCGGAATGCAGGACGCGGATACAGGCGACCGGAAGAAGCGCGTTACGCGGGCGCGGGTGCTTGCAGCGAATGTTGAGCTTGTCGGCGTCAATACGGCGCAGCTCGGTCAGGTACAGGGCTTCAAATTGAAATTCAGTGTCGCGGTCGGGCGGGTACAGTACAGCGGCGAGAAGTATCTCTATTCGGGCGGAACGCTTTATACCGTCGCGACGCTTTCCAAAGCGAAGTCGGCGGCGGAGATGCTTCTCAACGTGGAAGAAGTCAACGACGGTGCCGCAAAAGCCGCCGTGGAGGAGTGGATACATGCAAATCTTTCCGAGCGATGAGCCCATGACCGCGTTGTGGGATTTTCTGAAACCGCTTGCCGAGGAGCTGCATGTTTATAAGCAGG
>ERZ1643247.3617-NODE-3617-length-10715-cov-5.876454_pt1 | contig 10715 bp, 10 predicted proteins | sample MGYA00579264_ERZ1643247 | MGnify/ENA primary metagenome ERZ1643247 (study PRJEB29033, sample SAMEA4952262) | chicken gut metagenome | biome: Broiler Chicken; feature: Gastrointestinal Tract; material: Caecum | place: Ireland | collected 2018 | study: Broiler... | reverse complement strand
GCTTAGAAAGGGGAACTGCTATGAAAGAAAAGAACACAGGTGTGTTGCGCCTGGTACTGCGGGTGCTGCAAGGCATGCTGATCGGCGTGGGAGCCGTACTGCCGGGAATATCCGGCGGCGTGCTCTGCGTGGTGTTTGGTATTTACAAGCCCATTATGGAGCTGCTCTCCAACCCCATCAAAAAGTGCAAGACCCACGTGCCTCGGCTGCTGCCGGTGATTGTGGGGGCCGTGCTGGGTTTTTTAGGCGTGGCCAAGGTGCTGGCTTTCTTCCTAGAGCGCTACCCGGATCAGAGCGTGTGCCTGTTTGTGGGCTTGATTGGCGGCATGCTGCCCTCCCTCTTCCGAGAAGCCGGAGAGCAGGGCCGCACCCGGGGCAGCTGGGTGAGCTTGGCAGCGGCCTTTGTGGTCGTGCTGGCGCTGCTGCTGTCTCTCAATGTGCTGTCTGTAAACATTGTCCCCAACTTTGGGTGGTACCTGTTCTGCGGGTTCTGCATGGCGTTGTCCATCATTGCCCCGGGCATGAGCTTCTCAACGCTGCTGATGCCCCTGGGCCTGTACACGCCCCTGGTGGATGGCATCGGCAACCTGGATTTTGGAGTGCTGGTCCCGGCAGGCATTGGCGCAGTGGTGACAGTGGTGTGTCTGGCCAAGGCCATCAACGCGTTGTTCACCCATTTTTACAGCTTTGCCTTTCATGCCATTATTGGCATTGTCATTGCGGCGACCCTTGTTATCATCCCCTTTGGAAGTTTTACCCAAGGGGTGGGTACAGCGGCGGCTAACCTGGTTTGCTTGGCAGTGGGCGTAGTGGCAGCCTTAGCGCTGGATAAGTTCAACCAGAGTGTGCCCAAGGAGGAGACCGGCGAGCTGTAAAGCTGGCGTCCACGCCCTTCGCTATCTGCTGGGGCAGTAAGCGGACTCCCAAAGGGAGCAAGTTTCGCGCTCTTTCTTAAATAAGAAAAAGACACCGCTGGCTGCAGCGGTGTCACAGTACAATCCTCCGGCTTTGCCGGGGGATATTTTTTGCATGCATGCTCGGTCAAGTGCGGGTGGCCACCTGGAACAACTCCTGGGCAGTGGCCACCAGGAATTCCGCCCCCTGTTCCCGCAGCTCCTCTTCCTCCCGGAAGCCCCACAGCACGCCGCAGGGGTGCATGCCTGCGTTTTTCCCTGTTGCCATGTCCACACCGCTGTCGCCTACATACAGCACGCGGTCTGGCCGGACGCCCAGGTCGGCGGCCATGGCCAGCACGGCGGTGGGATCGGGCTTGGTGGGCACCCCTTCCCGCTGCCCGTGGGCTTGGTCTGGCAGGGCTCCGAACAAGGCCTGCACAATGGCGCGGGCCATGTTGTCCGGCTTGTTGGAGAGCACGCCCAGTTTCATCCCCTGCTCTTTCAGCTGCTGCAGCAGAGCGGGGATGCCTGGATAGGGTTCCACCAGCTTGAGGGGATCGCTTTCGTAGCGGCGGTCGTACTCCTGGCGGAATTCCCTCCGCTTTTCCGGGGAGAAACTTGCGCCCACCGCTTGCAGCATGCGATCCATCAGCACGTTTGCCCCGTTGCCCACCAGGGTTTTGTACCGCTCCACCGGCAGTGCCGGCAGGCCGTAGGCGGCCAGAGTTTCGTTTCCGAAGCCGGCGATGGAGGCCAAGGTGTTGGCCAAAGTTCCGTCCAAATCGAAAATGCAGGCGTCAAAGGGCCTTTCTTGCGTAGACATACCATATCCCTCCTGTTCTTCTCTATTATAGGGACAATGGTGAAAAAATCAAGGCCCTGGCTTGCGTGACCCTTTGGGGCGTGCTATAATGTTCCCAGAGAGAAGGGCCGGCGGTGGTGCAGAGGCAGGGCCCTGCAGTAAGCTCCGCGACGGTGAGGAGCGTTCGCGTTCTGCCCGCCGCAGGCGCGCAGGCGTGAGAGAAAGGATTGGATCATATGGACTATGCGCAAGAGGCTTTGAAAAAACATAAAGAGTGGCAGGGGAAAATCCGGGTGACCACTCCCTGTGTGCTGGAGAACCGGGACGACCTGTCTGTGGCGTACACCCCAGGGGTGGCGGCTCCCTGCTTGGAAATACAGAAGGACGTGGAGAAGTCCTACGAATACACCCGCCGGGGAAATTTGGTGGCGGTGGTCACCGATGGCACGGCGGTGCTGGGTTTGGGAGACATCGGCCCCGAGGCAGGCATGCCGGTGATGGAGGGGAAGTGCGCCCTGTTTCAGGCCTTTGCCGGCATTGACGCTTTCCCTCTGTGCGTGCGCTCGAAAGATGTGGATGAGATCGTCCACACGGTGGAGATGATCGCCGGGTCCTTTGGAGGCGTCAATTTGGAGGACATTGCCGCACCCCGCTGTTTTGAGGTGGAGGCAAAGCTGAAAGAGCGGCTGGACATCCCTGTGTTTCACGACGACCAGCACGGCACGGCGGTGATTACGGTGGCGGCTATGCTCAACGCCTTGAAGCTGGTGGGCAAAAAGATCGAAGAGGTTTCCGCTGTGGTCAATGGGGCGGGAGCCGCAGGCACCGCCTGCACCAAGCTGCTCATGGCCTTGGGATTGAAACATGTGGTAGTCTGCGACCGGAACGGGGCGCTGGTTCCGGGGCTTACGGGTATGACCGAGTCTCAGGCCCAGCTGGCGGAGGAGACCAACCCGGAGAGAAAGTCCGGCTCCTTGGGAGAGGTCATCCGCGGGGCAGACGTGTTCCTGGGTTTCTCCGCTCCCGGCGTCCTTACAGGGGATATGGTGAAAACCATGGCTCCGGATCCGGTGATCTTTGCCTGCGCCAACCCCACGCCGGAAATTTTCCCGGAAGAGGCGCTGGCTGCCGGTGCCCGTGTGGTGGGCACGGGCCGCTCCGACTATCCCAACCAGATCAACAATGTGCTGGCTTTCCCGGGAATTTTCCGCGGGGCTTTGGACGTGCGCGCCCGGGAGATCAACGACGCCATGAAGGTGGCCGCTGCCCAGGCTTTGGCGGATTTGATTCCCCAGGAAGAGCTCAGCGAGAAGAACATCATTCCCTCTGCCTTTGACAAGCGGGTGGTGCCCGCCGTGGCGCAAGCTGTGGCGCAGGCTGCCCGGGAGACCGGTGTGGCCCGGGCGTGAACCCCGAAGATATAGAATCCTACGTTTTTAGAAAGAAGATGGACATCATGGGAAACAACAACAAAACCGTGTATCGGGTCACTTTGACCGCTGTGTTCGCAGCGCTGGTGTTTGTGGCCAGCGTGATCAGCGTGCCGGTCCCCGCCGCCTTTGGCATGACCCGCATTCACTTGGGCAATATTTTCTGCCTGCTTTCGGGGTTTATTTTGGGCCCTGTGGGCGGCGGGCTGGCTGCGGGCATTGGCTCCGGCCTGTACGATGTGATCATCTATGGAGATATGCTCTCCGCGCCCTTCACCCTGGTGTTTAAGGGCATGATGGCAGTGGTCTGCGGGATGATTGCGTACCTGGGCGACAACCGGGGGGAAAACCACAAGCTCAATGTGGTGGCGGGCATCTCCGGCAGCGTGACCTATATTATCTTGTATTTGGGCAAGAGCTTTGTGGAGGGCCTGCTGTTGGGCAGCGCCATGGGCACCGTGCTCACGGCCCTGGTCACCAAGGCGATTACCTCCGGCATCAACGGAGTCATTGCCGTGGTGGTTTCCGTGCCGCTGTGCGCCGCTGTGCGGCTGGCTTTGAAAAAGAGCCACCTGTTGGAAAAACTGGGCTGACCATTCTTTTCGGAAAAATCAGAGAAGAATCCATAAGCCTTCACATCCTTTTCACAAAACCGGGCGATAATAAAAGCACAACAAGGGAATAAGACAAGTGAGACCTTGTAGTGCAGGAAACCTCGGCTTGGAAAGGAGTAATTGGTTTATGTATAATCCCTTTGACCACAACGACCCGAACACCAACGAGTCCAACCCTACGGAAACAAACGAAACAGAATCTACCCATACCGAATATCACTACACAAACGAATCCTTGCGTTCTCATACAGAGCCGGAAACCGCCCCTGGTGCGGAGAGTAAACCCCAAGAGCCCTATACGGCTCCTTCATATGGGACTACCGCCTCGCAGAGCGGCCCCTATGGGACCCAGCAGACGGGGCAAACCCCTTACCCCACCCAGACCGGGTGGCAGTATGGGGCCTCCCAGGGGCAGCAAGCCCAGCAAGTGCCTCCCCAGAATCAGGCGGCTTACACCTGGAACAGCGCCGCCCAACAGGGCGCGCCCTATTACACACCGGCCCAGCCCAAGCCTAAAAAGCACCGGGACGGGAAAAAGGCCAAGAAAATCGGCCTGCGTGTGGTGGCTGCAGTGCTGTGCTGCGCAGTGGTTTCTTTCGCGTCGGTAGGCATTTTCGCAGCCATGATTCAAACGGGCTTGATCAACGTGGAAAGCACCGGCTCCAGTGAAACGGCAGCCTTTACCTTGTATAAATTGGAGGACAGCAGCCAGGACAGCGAAACTGTGGTGAATTCCTCCGCCCTCACACGGCAGGAAGCCGCTCAGAAGATGATTCCTTCTGTGGTGTGCATCCAAAACTATCAGATCAGCCAGCAGGGATTTATCTTCGGCTACAGCAATGGGGAAGACAGTTCCAGCGGTTCTCTGGCAGGTGAGGGGTCCGGCATTATCATTTCCGAAGACGGATACATTGTCACCAACCAGCACGTGATCGACGGGGCCACCAATCTGCAGGTGGTCACCTCCGACGGGCTGACCTACGAGGCCACCGTGGTGGGTGAGGACACCCAGACCGACCTGGCTGTGATCAAAATTGACGCCACGGGCCTTACCGCCGCAGAGTTTGACTCCTCTTCCGACCTGCAGGTGGGAGACGAAGTGATGGCCGTGGGCAATCCCGGCGGCATGCAGCTGAATTCCACAGTGACCTTTGGCTATGTCTCCGCTCTGAACCGTCCTGTTACCAACAGCGACACCGGCTATACGGTCAACTGCATCCAGACGGATGCCGCCATCAACCCCGGCAACTCCGGCGGTGCTTTGGTGGATATGAACGGCCGTGTGGTGGGCATCAACTCTTCTAAGATTGCCGACACCAATTACGAAGGTTTGGGATTTGCCATTCCCTCCGATACCATTCAGCCGGTTGTCTCCGACCTGATGGAGTACGGCTATGTGAAAGACCGTCCCATGCTGGGCATCACCGGCGGGTTTATCAATCAAACTGTGGCTGGGTTCTACGGCGGCATTTCCGGGTTCTATGTCAACGAGGTGGTCAGTGAGGAAGCCACTCGGTCCGGGCTGCAGCGGGGCGATATTATTACCGCCATCGACGACACCCAGGTGACCAGCGCGACTACCATTGCCACCTATATTGCCGACATGAAACCTGGCGACACGGTGACCTTGACGGTGTACCGTTCTTCCAGCCAAAGCAATGCGGAGGTGGAGCTGGTGCTCTCTGAGAACACAGGCAGCTCCGTAAGCTCCTCTTCCAACTAACGTTTGCGTACAAGTTTCTTTTTCATAAATCTCCTTTTTCAAGCAAGGGGGGCGGGACGAAAGTCCCGCCCTTCTTGCGTGGAGAGAAGAACGCCTTCGTTTCTTGGGCGTTTAAACAAGGTGAGAGAGAAAAATGGGAAGGGTTTTGTGTGCGTTACGCATTTTGACAGATTTTTTCGTGGAAAAAGGAAACAATTTAGTTGCACCTACAATTATTTTCACTTCCACTTGACAGGGCAAATAGGAAAGCGTATGCTGTGCATGAAAGTGAGAAGTTTGGCAAACGCGCCGAGTTTTCGCTGCTTTTATTTTTTCCGCTTTTTTCCAGTGAGAGGTGATTCTTATGGACGGGATCCGCGACAAATTGATGGAAGAATTGAACAACCCGACCGCCTTCACCATCCCCCTTTTCGGAGGCATCCCTGTGGGACAGTCTGTGGTGATCACCTGGGGCATTATGGCTGTCTTGGTGCTCCTCTCCATCCTGTGCACGCGCCACTTAAAGAAGGTGCCTGGAAAGGCCCAGCTGGTGGCGGAGATGTACGTGGGCTTTATGAACAAGTTCGCCAAGAAGTATATGGGCGAGCACTGGAAAAGCTTTGCCCCCTACTTTGGCACCATTGGCCTGTACCTGGGCCTGGCCAACATGATTGGCCTGTTCGGCATCACGCCCCCCACCAAGGATTTAAACGTTACGGCGGGCCTGGCTTTGATGAGCTGCGGGCTGATTTACGGCTCCAGCTTCCGCTACAAGGGCCTGAAAGGCGGGCTGCACAAGTTTTTGGAGCCCACGCCCCTGCTGCTGCCCATCAACTTGATGGAGGTCATCATCCGGCCCCTGTCGCTGTGCATGCGGCTGTTTGGCAACGTGCTGGGCGCCTTCATCATTATGGAGCTGATTAAGCTTGCCATCCCTGTGGGCCTGCCCCTGGCGGCCAGCATGTACTTCGATGTGTTCGACGGCATCATCCAAACGGTGGTGTTTGTGTTCCTCACCGCTATGTTTACCCAAGAGACCATGGAGTAAGGGTTGGGAAGCCACGGGCCTTGGCCCGTTCTTCATAAACAGAGAAATTTGAGAGAATCAAAGGAGTAGATCATCATGAGTGTTGCACTTGGAGCCGCTATCGCAGTTTTCACCGGCATTGGCGCCGGTCTGGGCATCAGCTTTGCCACCGCTAAGGCTGTGGACGCCATCGCTCGCCAGCCCGAAGCCGCCGACAAGATTCAGAGCTCTCTGCTCATTGGCTGCGCTCTGGCTGAGGCCACCGCCGTGTACGGCTTGGTCATCGGCATCATGCTCATCATGTTCGCGTAAGGGCGGCAGCGGAGCGAAAAAATCTGAGGAAAGGGGCGGATAGGCTTGTTAAGCCTGGATTGGGACATTGTTTGGACCATTGTGAACCTTTTGATTTTGTTCCTGCTGTTAAAGCATTTTCTCTTTAAGCCCATCACCAAAATGATGGAGAGCCGCACCGCGGAGATTGAGAACAATCTCAAGGACGCTGAAGACCAAAAGCAGAAGGCTGCGGAGCTGACCGCCCAATATGAGGAAAAGCTCCAAGGGGCCCATGCGGAGGCCGCCCAGATCGTCTCGGAGGCAAAACAGCGGGGCCAGAAGGAGTATGACGCCATTTTGAAAAGCGCCGCCCAGGATGCCCAAAAGGAACAGGAGCGCTCTCGCGCAGACCTGGAACGGGAGCGGGAAGAGATGCTCCGGGGTGTGCAGGAAAATGTCACCGAGCTGGTGCTGCTCACCGCCTCCAAGCTCTCCCAAAAGGAGCTGGACCAGGAGTCGGACCGCAAACTGGTGGACGCCTTCCTTGCAGAAGGGGAGGAACAGCCATGAGGTCCCTGGAAACGCGCTATGCTCTGGCCCTGTATGAAACTCTGCAGGACGAGGAGGCCCTTTCCCGGGACGTGGAACTGCTGACCGGCACCCCCGCTTTGTGGAGCGCGCTGCAGAACCCCTGTGTTTCCAAAAGGGAGAAAGACCGGGTGTTGTGTCGGGTCTTGCAAAACAACACCCGGGAGGAGCTGCTGAGTTTCTACCGGCTGCTCTCCCAGCGGGACCGGCTGCCTTTGCTGCCGGCGATCCGGGAGAAATACCACCAGCTTTGTCTGGAGGGAGCAGGGGGCATTCAGGCGGAGTTCCGCTGTGCCCGCGAGCCGGATCCGAAGGATTTGCAGCGAATTGGCAAAGCCTTGGAGAAGCGCCGTGGCTTTGGCCACATTGAGTTTCACGTGGTGGTGGACCCCAGCCTGTTGGGTGGCTTTGTCATCCACGTGGGGGGCGTCACGTACGATAAAAGTGTGGCGGGCATGCTGCAAGGGCTGCGCCGCTCGCTGAAAGAGAGGGAATAAACGTTGAACGGCAAACCGGAAGAAATTGTATCCATACTGAAGGAAGAGATTTCCCAGTACCAGGGAAAGACGCAGGTCAGTGAAACCGGCTCCGTCGTTCAGATCGGAGACGGCATCGCCACAGTGTACGGCTTGGAGAACGTCATGTACGGCGAGCTGCTGGAGTTTGAAAACGGCACCAGGGCCTTGGCTATGAACCTGGAGACCGGCAGCGTGGGCTGCGCCCTGCTGGGCCCGGAAGAGGGCATTGAAGAGGGGGATCTGGTGCGCCGCACCGGCCGCCGGGCCGACGTGCCTGTGGGCGAAGAGATGCTGGGGCGGGTGTTAAACGCCCTGGGCGAGCCCATTGACGGCAAGGGCCCTATTCACACCACGGAGACCCGCCCCATAGAGCGGGAAGCCTCCGGGGTGGTCACCCGGGAGCCGGTCACAGTGCCCCTGCAGACAGGTATTCTGGCGGTGGACGCTATGGTGCCCATTGGCCGGGGCCAGCGTGAGCTGATCATCGGGGACCGGCAGACCGGCAAAACCTCCATTGCGGTGGACGCCATTCTGAACCAAAAGGGCCAGGATGTCATCTGCATTTACGTGGCCATCGGGCAGAAGAACTCCACGGTGGCTAAGATTTACAACAGCCTGGAAAAGGGCGGCGCCATGAGTTACAGCATTCTGGTGAATGCCTCTGCCAGTGAACCTGCCCCGGTGCAATACATCGCCCCCTATGCGGGGGTGGCCATTGCCGAGTATTTTATGAGCCAGGGCCGGGATGTGCTCATTGTCTACGACGACTTGTCCAAACACGCGGTGGCCTACCGGACCTTGTCCCTGCTGCTGCGCCGGTCGCCGGGCCGTGAGGCCTATCCCGGCGACGTGTTCTATCTCCACTCCCGCCTGCTGGAGCGGGCCTGCCGCATGGCACCTGCCTACGGCGGCGGTTCCATCACCGCCCTGCCGATTATTGAGACCCAGGCGGGGGACGTATCCGCCTATATCCCCACCAATGTCATCTCCATCACCGACGGCCAGCTGTACCTGGAGAGCAGCTTGTTCCTCTCCGGTGTGCGCCCCGCTGTGAACGTGGGCCTGTCCGTGTCCCGTGTGGGCGGCGCCGCCCAGACCAAGGCCATGAAAAAGATCGCCGGTTCCCTGCGCATTGATCTGGCGCAGTTCCGAGAGCTGGAGGTGTTCACCCAGTTCAGCTCCGACCTGGATCCGGCCACCAAAGAGGCCCTGGACCACGGCAACCGGCTGGTGGAGATTTTGAAGCAGCCCCTGTACCATCCCATGAAGGTGTCCCGGCAGGTGGTGATTTTGTACGCCGCCACCCAGAAACTTCTTTCCGACGTGCCGGTGGAACATGCCCAGGAATTTGCTTGGGGCTTGGCGGACTATATGGAAGAGCATTGTCCCCAGGTTTTGGAGGCAGTGGACAGCACCGGCGACCTTTCCCAGGAAGGGGAGCAGGCCATTCGGGAGTGCTGTGAGACCTACAAGAAGCAGGTGAGCGCCACATGGCAAGCATAACCGAGATTCGCAGCCGGATGCGCAGCATTGAGCAGACGCTGAAAATCACCAACGCCATGTACTTGATTTCCTCAGCCAAGGTGAAAAAAGCCCGCAAGCAGCTCTCTGAGGTGGAGCCCTATTTTGACCGGCTGGCCCGGACCATTTTGGATATTTTCCGCCATTCCCCGGAGCTGCAGCACCGGTTCATCGAAGGGCATCACAAGTCCCGGGAGGACCGGAAGACCGGCTTTGTGGTGATCACCGGCGACAAAGGCTTGGCCGGCGCTTACAACCACAACGTGCTCAAGCTGGCGGAGTCCTATCTGGAGCGGAAAAAGGATTCTACCTTGTTTTTGATTGGCCAGATGGGGCGCCATTACTTTGAAAAGAAAAACATCCCCATTGATGGGGAGTTTATGTATACGGCCCAGGACCCGACCATTACGCGGGCCAGAGAGATCAGCAACACCCTGCTCAACCTGTACGAAGACGGGGCCTTGGATGAGATTTATCTGGTGTTTACCCGGTCCTACTCGGCCATGCGCATGGAGCCGGAAATCATCAAGCTGCTGCCTTTAGACCGGGCCATGCTCAGTGCCCGCCGGGGTCTTTCGGAAGCAGACCAGTCCCGGGATGTGGTGCGGTATGAGCCCTCTCCCGAGGCGGTGCTGGATGTGTTGGTGCCCGGTGTGATCAAGGGCTACTTGTTCAGCGCTTTGGTGGAATCCTTCTGCAGCGAGCAAAACGCGCGCATGACCGCCATGGATTCCGCTTCTGAGAGCGCCCGGGAGATGCTCAAGACCCTGTCCTTGGAGTTTAACCGGGCGCGCCAAGGGGCCATCACCCAGGAGATCACCGAGATCGCCGGGGGCGCTGCAGGCTTGACGCAGCTGTAAAAAACGGAGCGTTTTACCGGGGAAATCTTCCCCGAGACCAGAGAGAAGGGGGTCCCTTGCATGGGAGAGAAGCAAGGCAAAATTCTACAGGTTTTGGGACCTGTGGTGGATGTACAGTTCGGCGAAGGGAAACTGCCGAAAATTTACGATGCCCTCACGGTGGATAACAACGGGGAAACCCAGGTGCTGGAAGTGCTCAAGCATCTGGGGGACCAGACAGTGCGGTGCATCACCTTGGCCACCAGCGAGGGCCTGACTCGGGGAATGCCTGTGACGGCGACAGGCGGTCCCATCCAGGTGCCTGTGGGCGAGGGGACGCTGGGCCGCATGTTTAACGTGTTGGGAAACCCCATTGACGATAAAGGGCCGGCTGCCTGCCAGGAAAAGTGGCCCATTCACCGGGAGGCTCCCGGCTTTGCAGAGCAAAGCGCCAGCGTGGAAATTTTGGAGACGGGCATCAAAGTCATTGACCTGCTGGCTCCCT
>ERZ1643247.3615-NODE-3615-length-10720-cov-5.708486_pt1 | contig 10720 bp, 9 predicted proteins | sample MGYA00579264_ERZ1643247 | MGnify/ENA primary metagenome ERZ1643247 (study PRJEB29033, sample SAMEA4952262) | chicken gut metagenome | biome: Broiler Chicken; feature: Gastrointestinal Tract; material: Caecum | place: Ireland | collected 2018 | study: Broiler... | reverse complement strand
TCATGGGTATGTTTGCCGCGAAGGGCGTCGATCTCTCGAAGCTCGAGGCCGACCATCCGCTCGACGATGGCACGGCCGGCGGCCGCGGGTTTGCCGTTTCCGGCGGCGTAGCAAAGGCTGTGGCCGACGTTATCCACAAATGGGATCCGGACCGCGAGGTGAAAACCGTCTCCGCGCAGGGCCTGCGCGATTGCCGGAAGCTGCTGCTTGCCGCCCGTGCGCACAAATATGACGGCTTCCTGCTGGAGGGCATGGCCTGCCCCGGTGGCTGTGTGGCCGGCATGGGCACGCTGCAGCCGGTGAACAAGTCCACCGCTGCCGTGAACAAGTATGCCGGGGAGGCGGAGCTGAAGAATTCTGCCGATACGCCTTATGAGCTCAACCTCGGTTTCATTGAATAATAGTGCGGCCGGGCCAGCCTGCCCGGCTTTGTGAGAGACAAAACAGCCGCCGCTTCCCGCAAGGGAAACGGCGGCTGTTTCTTTATACTATGCTTTCGCGGAGCGACGGCTCCCGGTTCGGCCGGGAAGAGGAAAAACCTGCGCTTTGAGAATCGGGAAAAGCGAAAAACGCATAGCGTGAAGGGCCGATGCATCCGGCGCCCGTTTGCAGGCTGTGGGGCAGGTGATACAAGCGGCAGTGCCCAGTGCTTCCTGAGGGGCTCGCCGGTGCGAGGGCCTTTTCGGGGCTTGCACAAGCCTCCGGCTTTGCCGGGGTTCATGGCTTCCATAAGCAGGGAGCAAACGCGCAGAAAGCGAAGAATACGGCCGGTTCAGGCGCGGCCCGCCTTGCGCAGGAGCACGTCCACGGCGGCGGCAAAGCCGAAGCCGCCCTCCAGCGGCGCCACATAGGCGGGCAGATGCGCCATGCGGTCCGCGAAGGGGCGGATGTTCGCGACGCCGCACGTCACGGGGAAGTGCGCAAACATCGGTTCATCGTTCGGGGAATCGCCGAAGAAGATCACGTCGTGGAGAAAATCCGTCTCGTGCAGCACCTCGCGCAGGAACAGCTCCGTCATGGTGAGCTTGTCGTAATCGCCGAACCAGGCGTTCACGTGGATGGAACTCACCTTCGCGTGCGCGCCCATCGACTCGCACACGGCGCGGATCTCCTCCGCCGCGGAGAGCGGCAGCACCGGCTCCTCCTCCGCGAAATCGATCGCGAGGTCGTACACGCGGGAAAACTGGTCCTTCGCCACACGGCAGCCCGGCACGGCCTTCAGGCACGCTTCGCGCACGGCCTGCAGCTTGCCGTGCACCTCCGGCGAGGCGACGCTCGGGTGCGTGAACACCTGCAGATGGCCCGTTTCGTCCAGGTAATAGACGACGGCGCCGTTTTCGCCCACCACGGCGTGCGCCGGCCACTCGCGCGCGATGAGGTCGCACCAGCCGCAGGAGCGGCCTGTGACGGGGATCACCCGGTATCCCAGTTCGTGCAGCTTCCACATGGCGCTATACGCTTCCGCCGGAAGCTTGCCGCCGTTCGTGATGGTGTCGTCGATGTCTGTGAGCACATAGCGGATGCGCGCGGCCTCCGCCTCCGGTATCTCTGCAATCGGTTTCATGATGGTCCCTCCCGCGTTACAGCAGCTCGATGCCGGCATCGCGGCAGGCGGCGAGCGTTTTCTTATCCCACACGGAAACCTGCACTTCGCCGATGTGGGCCTTGTGCAGGAGCAGCATGCACAGGCGCGACTGGCCGATGCCGCCGCCGATGGTGAGCGGCAGCTTGCCCTCGAGCAGCATCTTGTGGAAGGTGAGGGAGCGGCGGTTATCGCAGCCGGCTTCCGTGAGCTGGCGGTCCAGGGCGGCGGGATCGACGCGGATGCCCATGGAGGAGAGCTCGATGCTGCGGCGGAGCACGTCGTCCCAGAAGAGGAGATCGCCGTTGAGCGTCCAGTCGTCATAGTCCGGGGCGCGGCCGTCGTGGCGCTGTCCGGAGCGCAGCTTGCCGCCGATCTGCATGATGAAGGCCGTGCGGCATTCCTCGAGCAGCGCGTCCTCGCGCTCCTTGGGGGCAAGATCGGGCCAGCGGTCCTCCAGCTCCTGCGCCGTCACGAACGTGATGTCGCGCGAAAGGCCGCCGGGCAGCTGCGGGAAGTAATACTGCAGCTCCTCCATCGTGTTGCAGATGACGCCCACAATCTTCTTCATCGTCTCCTGCAGATAGGCGAGCGTGCGCTGCTCCGGCAGGATCACCTTTTCCCAGTCCCACTGATCCACATAGACGGAGTGGAGGTTGTCGATCTCCTCGTCGCGGCGGATAGCGTTCATGTCGGTGAGCAGGCCGTTGCCCGGATAGAAGTCGTAGCGGTAAAGCGCCATGCGCTTCCACTTCGCGAGAGAGTGCACCACCTGCGCCCCCTCCCCGCCGCTGCCGTCCACGGCGGGGATGTCAAAGCCCACGGGACGCTCTACGCCGTTCAGGTCGTCGTTCAGGCCGCTCGAGGGCGTGACGAACAGCGGGGCCGTGACGCGCTTGAGGTGCAGCGCCAGGCAAAGCTTCTGCTGGAACAGGTTCTTGATGAGGCCGATGGCCTTCTGCGTGTCATAGAGCCCCAAACAGGACTCGTATCCTTCGGGAATCCACACCTGGTTCATGGTTTTCTCTCCTCGTTTGCTTTCTCTCGTTAAAATGATATAACATTAGTATAGCGAAAAACACAGGCCCCGTCAATGCTCCCAGCCGCGGCTCTGCGCCATTTCGAGGTATTGCTGCCACGTAATGAGCACCTGGCGTGGCTTGCTGCCCTCGTGCGGGCCCACGACGCCCATCTGCTCCATCTCGTCGATGAGGCGGCCGGCGCGCGCGTAGCCGAGGCGCAGGCGGCGCTGCAGCAGCGAGGTGGAGGCCTGCCCCGCCTCCACGACGCAGCGCACCGCTTCGGGGATCATGGCGTCGCCCTCGGGGGCGGCGCTCTCGGCCTCCTGCTCGGGGGCCGCGCCGCGCTCGATCTCCTCCATCACATTCTCGTCATACTCCGAGGAGGCCGTGCCGCGGATGCAGTCCACCACGGCCTCGATCTCCCTGTCGTCGATGAAGCAGCCCTGCACGCGCACCGGCTTCTGTACGCCGAGCGGCGAAAACAGCATATCGCCCCGGCCGAGCAGCTTTTCCGCGCCGCCCATGTCCAGAATGGTGCGCGAATCCACCTGCGAGGACACGGCGAACGCAATCCGGCTCGGGATATTCGCCTTGATGATGCCGGTGATCACGTCCACGCTCGGGCGCTGCGTCGCAATCACAAGGTGCATCCCGGCGGCGCGGGCCATCTGCGCCAGGCGGCAGATGGAATCCTCCACCTCGTTCGGTGCGGCCATCATGAGATCGGCCAGCTCGTCGATGATGATGACGATCCGCGGCATGTGCTCCATGCGCGCGCCGGATTCCGCCACATAGCCGCGCTCCTGCGCGAGCCTGTTGTAGGAGGAGAGGTCGCGCACGTTGTTCGCGGCAAAGAGCTGGTAGCGGCGGAGCATCTCCGTCACGGCCCAGCCGAGCGCCCCGGCCGCCTTGCGCGGATCGGTAACGACCGGCACGATGAGCTGCGGGATCCCGTTGTAAACGCCGAGCTCCACGACCTTCGGGTCGATCATGAGGAAGCGCACGTCCTCCGGCCTGCTCTTGTAAAGCAGGCTCACGATCATCGCGTTGATGCACACCGATTTGCCGGAGCCGGTGGAGCCTGCAATCAGCAGGTGAGGCATCTTTGCCAGGTCGGCCAGCACGAGCTCACCGGCAATGTCGCGGCCGAGCACCGTTGTGAGCGGGCTTTCCGCGCGGCGGAAGGCCGGGGTTTCCACGAGCTCGCGCATGCGCACCGTGCTCACCTTGCGGTTCGGCACCTCAATGCCGACGGCCGCCTTGCCGGGGATCGGCGCCTCAATGCGCACGCCGGTGGCCGCCAGGTTCATGGCGATGTCGTCGGAAAGATTCGTGATCTTGCTGATCTTCACGCCGGCCGCCGGCTGCAGCTCATAGCGCGTCACGGCCGGGCCGCGGCACGCCTCGAGCATCGTGGCACGCACGCCGAAGCTCTGCAGCGTTTCGATCAGCTTTTCGCCGTTTACATTGAGCTCCTCCTCCACCGATTCCATGTCCGGTTCGGGGCTGTATTCCAGCAGCGAGGAGGGCGGCGGCGAGAAGGGCCGCGGCTCCGGCCGGGCCGGTTCGGCGGCTACGGGCTGCGCGCCGAACACGGGAGCCGGTTCAGCGGAAGCGGTGGCCTGCGGCTGCGCCGCTTCGCCGTCCGTCTCCGTGCCGTCGTCTGCTTCCGCCGCGTCTTCCTCGTCCGCTATGGGCCGTTCGACGTCCCAGTCGGTGAAGAAGCCGTCCTCATCCCAGTCGTCGTTCTCCACATAGACGTAATGGCTGCGCTCCTCCGGAGGAATGGTGCGGCCGAGCGCTTCCCGCTCCGCCCCATCGCCGGGAGCCGCACCGCCCTGCGCCGGGACGGCCTCAGCCTGCATGTCCTGCGGGGGCTGGCTGCCGGCCTGCGGTTCCTGCGCCGTTTCTGCTTGGGAGGCGCGCTTGAGCGGGGCCTCGCCGGGCTGCGGCAGGGCGGCCTGCGCGCGCTCCAGCAGTTCGCCCAATGCGCGTGCCTGTTCCCGCTCCGCAGCGGCGCGGGCCTCGTCCTCCGCATTGTCCTCCGGATCCGGCTGCGGCGGTTCCGGCTCTTCGATCTGCTCCGTGCTGTCCACGCGCAGCAGGGGCGCGGGACGCCCGGAAGGCTGCGGGTGCAGATGCTCGAGCAGCTCCCAGATATCATGCGGCGGGGCGGGCGGATCCTCCCCTCCCCCATCGCGCGCTTGTGCGGCGGGCGGCATTGCCTCCGTGCGCATGTCCGGGGCGGCGGCCTGCGGTTCCGCCTGTGCGGCAGGCATTGCCTCCGTGTCCGGGGCGGCCTGCGGCTCTGCCTGCACAATGGGCATCGGTTCTGCGGCATGCGCTTCCGTCGCACCTGTGGGGGACTCTGCCTGCGCGGCGAGTGTTTTGCCCATGCGGCGTGTGGGGCGCAGGTCCGGCAGCACGAAGGCGGGCTGTGCAGGCGGTGCACCCCACACCTCGGCCACGTCATAGGAAGCGGCGCGCGGGGCGGGCGGCTCCGGCTGGCGGAGCGGCACGGCCACCGGGTAATATGGCTTTTTCATCACGGAGGCGTAATATTTGCGGTAAGGCTCCGGCAGCACATCGTGGCCGGCGCGCTGCTGCGGGCGCACGGCGGGCCGGGGAGAAACATCCCTCTTCGTCTGTGTCCTGTGCGCAGGCGCGGTGCGGGAAGAGGGCGCAGCGGTTCCCTCGCGCCGCTCGGGGGCGTCCAGCGAAATGTCGATGTTCACACGGCGGCCCTCCGTGCGGTGCGCAAACGGAGCGGCAGCCGGATTTTGCCCGCCTGTGTGCCGTTCCGGCCGGTGTGCCGGTGGGCGGCGGCGCTCCTCTTCGCCATGTCCGAACAGGGCGGAAAGAAGCCCTTCTTTCTTTTTCCTTCTGCTGGTCAACCCAGTCACCTGACCTTCCCAATTTCTCGTTCCCATCCGCGGAAGCGCAGAAATACCACACCTGCGGTGAGCAAGACGCGCACCATGTTCGTTTCCTCTCCGCGTCTCGCACGCCCGCGGCTGTCATTTTTTCGGGGCCTTCGCCCGGCTCCTGTGTTCCGGGCGGGGCAAAAGCTTTTTGCGCGGCTGCGGTGAGCAAGACGCGCACCATGTTCGTTTCCTCTCCGCGTCTCGCACGCCCGCGGCTGTCATTTTTTCGGGGCCTTCGCCCGGCTCCTGTGTTCCGGGCGGGGCAAAAGCTTTTTGCGCGGCTGCGGTGAGCAAGACGCGCACCATGTTCGTTTCCTCTCCGCGTCTCGCACGCCCGCGGCTGTCATTTTTTCGGGGCCTTCGCCCGGCTTCTGTGTTCCGGGCAGGGCAAAAGCTTTTTGCGCGGCTTCGCCGGGCTAGCCGCACCCGCGCCTCGGCTTCCCTGTGTTCATGATACTACAATCTTTTTTATTATACGGCCCGGCCGGCTTGTTTGTCAAATAAGCGCGCCCGCGGAACACGGCACAAAAAAGTACGCCCCCCGGCTGGGGAGCGTACCGAAAATCTGATATAAGGGAGCTATATGAGATTTATCTTCTGGCTGCAAAGCACTCGCTGCAGTACACCGGGCGATCCTCCCTGGGCTGGAAGGGAACCTTGCAGGGCTTGCCGCATTCGGCGCAGACAGCGTCGAACATCTCGCGGGTGCCGTTGCTCTCGCCTCTCGCGCTCTTGCGGGCAGCGCGGCAGGCCTTGCATCTCTGCGGCTCGTTCGTGAAGCCCTTCTCCGCGTAGAACTCCTGCTCACCGGCGGTGAACACGAACTCGGCGCCACATTCTTTGCAGATTAAAGTCTTGTCCTCGTACATTGGATGCTATACCTCGTTTACTTCAAATTACGCGCCTACTCCACCCGAGAAGGCACTGTACATACTATACGCGATCTTTGGCTATTTGTCAATAGGCCCAAAAAATAAAGTTACAGCCTACAAAAACCCGAAAAATCAGACGAAATTCACAGCCTTTTCCTATGTAATATGAGAATCTGTACGGAATCTTGTCTGTTTTTACCAGAAATGCGCAGGTTATCATTCTCATGGAGAATCAAAAAGAGAAAAGGTGCGCCGTGCTTGCATTTTCCGTGCCTTTCGGCTATCATGAAGGGCAGTGGCCGCATTGCTGCGGAAAGGGGGCAAGACCGATGAATCTGCCGAAGGACCCGATGATGCTGCTGAGCGTCGTGAACACAAAGCTGCGCGATGAATATCCCTCCCTGCGGGAGCTCTGCCGTTCGCTGAGCATCGACGAGAGCGAACTGTGCAGCCGCCTGGCCGGCATCGGCTATGAATACGACGGCGCGCTCAACCGCTTCGCCTGAGATTGCGGACCCCATGCGGGGAAAATCTTTTTCAACAGATAAAAAGCCGGGCGGTGGAAAAACCGCCCGGCTTTTGCTTTGCCATCCCGCGCCGCTCAGGCGCGGCCGGGGAAGAGCGATTCCCGCACCTGCGGGAAGGGGCGAAACGGCAGCGGCGGGGTTGCCGGCCGGCCCACCGGCTTTTCCATCCACACCATGTCATACCACCGGCCGAATTTGAACGCGCAGCGCTTCGCGTGGCCCCAGGCGGAGAAGCCGAGCGCGCGGTGAAAGCGCAGGCTGGCCGGGGTGAGGAAGGGATCGTCCCGCTCGCGCGGGCAGGCGATGCAGGCGTTCAGGCTCTGCACATGCTGTGCTTCCAGGCAGCGGGCCAGCTCCGCGTAAAGGCGCGCGCCCAGCCCCTGCCCGTGCACCTGCGGCGCCAGATAGAGGGAGCTCTCGGCCGCCCAGGCGTAGGCCGCGCGCGGGTGGAAGGGGGAAGCGTAGCAGTAACCCACAATCTCGCCGTTCCGCACGGCGGCCAGCCACGGGAACCGGGCGAGCGTGTGCGTCACACGGCCGGCAAATTCCTCCTGTGAGGGCGGTTCCAGCTCAAAGCTCACGGCCGTATTCCGGACATACGGCGCATAGATGGCCAGCATGGCCGGCGCGTCCGCCGGGGAAGCGGGCCGGATCAAAACGGAATCGGGCAAGGGAAACAACCTCCTTCTCAAAGCCTCCCCGCGCATACGCCCGCGCGGCCCCGCATATAGATGGGGCAAACGAGTGTTAGGAGGCGCTGCCAGTGAAGGGCATCGTAGAAGAGCGGGCGGTCGAGCTGGGCCGGTATATCCTTGCGAACAAGGCCACGGTGCGCCGCGCGGCGAAGCAGTTCGGCGTCAGCAAGAGCACGGTGCACAAGGATGTGGCGCAGCGCCTGCGCACCATCGATCCGCCTTTGTACCGGCAGGTCAAGCAGGTGCTGGAGGTGAACAAAGCGCAGCGCCACATCCGCGGCGGCATGGCCACGAGGGCGAAGTACCGGGGAGAAAAATAAAGGGCAAGAGCCGCCGCATGGCGCCAACGGCTTTGCGGCCCTCACCGCAGCACGCCGGGAACCTCCCGCAGAATCCGGGCGGGGCGTTCGCTCAGGAGCTCCCAGAACGGATCCGCACTCTGTTCACCGGAAAAATACGTACGGGCGCAAGCGGCGGCTTTTTGCAAATCCCGGGAACCCTCCAGCGCGTCATACGCCTCATCATATAGGCTCATATCCCGCCGCTGGGGCGACGGATCGTCTACCTCTACCTCAAACAGACGGAACGCCGCCTTCTCCTCCTCGCTCTCCTCCCCCCAGGCGGTTTCAAACAAGCGCCTGCCGTCCGCGAAGTCAGCAAAAAAGAAATGGCTTGTCAGGCGGCTGTACGCCGCCGGGAATTCAGTTTTCCGCACATGCTCGAACACGGCCTCAGCCGCCCATTTGGCATAGTCCGCCCACTCCCGCAGTCCGGATTTCCCCAGCACGGCATAAAGGTACGCTCCGTTCAGCACCATTCCGTAAAAGCAGTCCTCTCCGCGCTCCAGAGCCTCCAGAAATGGCGCGACCAACGGGCGGCTGCGCCGGTAATCCGGCGTCATCTCGTCGCCGGGCCGGAGCGTTTGACTGATGTGATAGAGCAGTATGGTTCTTCTCCCCTTTCCTTTGCCTGCGCGCGAAGCGCCCGGAAGACGGTTCCGCCTGATCCGGGCGCTTCCTGCGCGTTTTATTTACCGTTTCCGGGGACTTCCAGAATTGCGCCGCGGTTGCCGGAAGTGACGAGCGCCGCATAGCGGGCGAGGTAGCCGGTGGTGATGCGCGGGGCGCGCGGCTGCCATTTCGCACGGCGGGCCGTCAGTTCTTCGTCGGAGAGGCGGACGCTGATGCTGTGGTTCGGAATGTCAATCTCGATGATGTCGCCCTCTTCGACGAGCGCGATCGGGCCGCCCACGGCGGCTTCCGGGGAAACATGGCCGATGGCCGCGCCGCGCGTTGCGCCGGAGAAGCGGCCGTCTGTGATGAGGGCCACCGTGCTGCCCAGGCCGCGGCCCATGATGGCGGAGGTCGGGTTCAGCATCTCGCGCATGCCGGGGCCGCCCTTCGGGCCTTCGTAGCGGATGACCACGACGTCGCCGTCCTTGATCTTGCCGCCCATGATGGCTTCCATGGCGTCTTCCTCGCAGTCAAACACGCGGGCCGGGCCGGAATGGCACAGCATCTCGGGGGCGACGGCGGAGCGCTTCACCACGCAGGAATCGGGGGCCAGGTTGCCGCGCAGCACGGCGATGCCGCCCGTCTTGCTGTAGGGGTTCTCCACAGGGCGGATGACCTCGGGGTTCTTGTTCACGCTGTGGGCAATGTTCTCGCCCAGCGTCTTGCCCGTGCAGGTGATGATGTCGGTCTTGAGCAGGCCGAGCTTGTTGATCTCGTGCATCACGGCATAGACGCCGCCCGCCTCATACAGATCCTCGATGTGGTGCGGGCCGGCCGGGGCCAGGTGGCAGATGTTCGGCGTGTGTTCGCTGATCTCGTTGGCCATGTCCATGTTCAGCTCGATGCCGGCCTCGTGGGCGATGGCGGGCAGGTGCAGCATGCTGTTCGTGCTGCAGCCGATGGCCATGTCCATCGTGAGGGCGTTGCGGAAGGCGTCGGCCGTCATGATATCGCGCGGGCGGATATTTTTCCGGACAAGCTCCATGATCTGCATGCCGGCGTGCTTCGCCAGACGGATGCGCTCGGAGTACACGGCGGGAATGGTGCCGTTGCCCGGCAGACCCATGCCCAGCACCTCGGTGAGGCAGTTCATCGAGTTGGCGGTGTACATGCCGGAGCAGGAGCCGCACGTCGGGCAGGTCTTTTCCTCGTATTCGAGCAGCTCTTCGTCGGAGATCTTGCCGGCGGCGTAAGCGCCCACGGCCTCGCTCGCGGCGGAGAAGCTCACCTTGCAGCCCTTCACCGTGCCGGCGAGCATCGGGCCGCCGCTCACAAAGATGGTGGGCAGGTTCAGGCGGGCCGCGGCCATGAGCAGGCCGGGCACATTTTTGTCGCAGTTCGGCACCATCACAAGGCCGTCAAAGCCGTGGGCCATGGCCATGCACTCGGTGCTGTCGGCGATGAGGTCTCGCGTGACGAGCGAGTATTTCATGCCCGCGTGGCCCATGGCGATGCCGTCGCACACAGCGATGGCCGGGAACACGGCCGGGGTGCCGCCCGCCATGGCGACGCCGAGCTTCACGGCCTCCACGATCTTGTCGATGTTCATGTGGCCGGGCACAATCTCGTTATAGGAGCTGACGATGCCGATGAGCGGCCGGTGCATTTCTTCCTTTGTGAAACCGAGCGCGTTGAACAGCGCGCGGTGGGGCGCATTCTGCAGCCCGTTGATGACAGATTCGCTTTTCATGGGGGATCCCGTCCTTTCTTCCGCAGAGTTTCCGTTTCAAGAGTTCATACAAGCATTATAGTTGTCATACAACTGTTTGTCAATGGAAATTCTGTTCCCTGTTTGTGGGTAGCCGACGTGCTACAGACTGCATCGCGGGTGATAAGCCGGTCGACGCAGACAGCCCTGCGCCGGGACGGCGCGTGCGCGTCTTGCTCACCGCAGGTGCAGGAGCCGCGCGTGGGCGCGCAGCCGGAAAGAACCGCGGGCGTGCGCGGCTGGGCGCAGGCAAAAACACGGTGCGCGAATTGCTCGGCGCAGCCGCGCGTCTTGCTCACCGCAGGTGCAGGAGCCGTGCGTGGGCGCGCAGCCGGAAACAGCCGCGTGCGTGCGAGACGCGGAGAAGAAAAAGACAC
>ERZ1643247.3611-NODE-3611-length-10730-cov-4.643372_pt1 | contig 10730 bp, 10 predicted proteins | sample MGYA00579264_ERZ1643247 | MGnify/ENA primary metagenome ERZ1643247 (study PRJEB29033, sample SAMEA4952262) | chicken gut metagenome | biome: Broiler Chicken; feature: Gastrointestinal Tract; material: Caecum | place: Ireland | collected 2018 | study: Broiler... | reverse complement strand
GTACAAGGTCATCCGCGCTTCCAGCCCCGAGGAACTGGGCCGCAACATCGTGGTCCAGGGCGGTACCTTCTACAACGAAGCGGTGCTGCGCGCCTTTGAGAAAGAGATGGGCGTGGAGGTCATCCGCCCCGACATCGCCGGTCTGATGGGTGCCTTCGGCGCCGCCCTCCACGGGCGCAGCCATGCAGGCGAAAACGCCCACAGCAGTGTACTGACCCAGGAAGAGCTGGAGAACTTCAGCCAGAGCGTCAAAACCGTGCAGTGCAACGGCTGTGGCAACCATTGCCAGCTGACCGTCAATACCTTTGCGGACGGCAAGCGGTTCATCTCCGGCAACCGCTGCGATAAGCCGGTCACCGGCAAGGCCAACAGCGAGGACCTGAACCTGTACGCTTACAAACTCAAGTTGCTGGACGGCTACCGCAACGCCCCCGCCCCGGCACAGCCCCGGGCCAAGATCGGCATTCCCCTGTGCCTGAATATGTATGAACTGCTGCCCTTCTGGCATACCTTGTTTACCAGACTGGGCTTCCAGGTGGTGGTCAGCCCCTTCTCCAGCCGCACCTTGTACCAGGCCGGGCAGGCCACTATCCCCAGCGATACCGCCTGCTTCCCCGCCAAACTCAGCCACGGTCATATCCGCTGGCTGGCCCAGCAGGGCGTGGATGCGGTATTCTACCCCTGCATGAGCTACAACCTGGACGAACACCTGGGCGACAACCACTACAACTGCCCGGTGGTGGCCTACTACCCCGAAGTGCTGGCCGGCAACTGCCCCGAACTGACCAACATCCCGCTGCTGTATGATTACTTTAATCTGGAGCGGCGCAAGGATTTCTACAAGCGGTTCTACCAGTCCATCACCAAAACCTTCCCGGGGCTGGACAAGAAGGCCGTACACGAGGCCATCGACGCCGCTTATGAAGAGTACGCCCGCCACATGCAGCAGGTACGGGACAAAGGCACCGAGATCATTGCCAACGCCCGCAAGGAAGGCAAACACATCATCGTGCTGGCAGGCCGTCCCTACCATGTGGACCCGGAAGTCAACCACGGCATTGACCAGCTGATCATCCGCCAGGGGGCCGCCGTGGTCACCGAGGATGCCGTCAGCTGGCACGAGGACAAGTTCAAGACCTCGGTGCTGAATCAGTGGACCTACCACAGCCGCCTGTACGCAGCCGCCAAGTACTGCATTTCCCAGCCCGACATGGATCTGGTGCAGCTGGTTTCCTTCGGCTGCGGACTGGACGCCATCACCACCGATGAGACCCGGGAGATTCTGCAGGCAGGCAATAAGCTGTACACCCAGCTGAAGATCGACGAGATCACCAACCTGGGCGCCGTGAACATCCGGCTGCGCAGCCTGTTTGCCGCGCTGGAAGAACGCCGGGAAGCCGTCGGGCAGGCCTGAGCCGCCCGTTTTCCCCTTACAATGAGGCAAAATGTATGGAATATATGACCCCGAACTTTACCAAGGATATGGTAAAGACCCATAAAATTCTGATCCCCAATATGGCGGTGACCCAATTCCGGCTGATGCAGGCCGCCATGGCCAGCGAAGGTTACCAGACCGAAGTGCTGGGCAACTGCGGCAGTGAAGTGGCACAGCTGGGCCTGAAATACGTCCACAACGACACCTGCTACCCCGCCCTGCTGGTCATCGGACAGTTTTTGGACGCATTGAACAGCGGCAAGTACGATCTGGAACATACGGCCCTGCTGATCACCCAGACGGGCGGCGGTTGCCGTGCTTCCAACTACATCAAACTGCTGCGCAAAGCGCTGGTCAAGGCCGGATACGGCAACATTCCGGTGGCCTCGCTGAACTTCTCCGGTCTGGAAAAGGACAGCGGCCTGCCCCTGACCATTCCCCTGCTGCGCAAGGTCATTGCGGCCATTTTCTACGGCGATATGCTGGCCGCCCTGCGCAGCCAGACCCATCCCTATGAGAACCACAAAGGCGACGCCGATGCCATGACCGAAAAGTGGATTGCCCGCATTCAGGACTGGATTCGCAACAACCGCAACTATTCTGCCCGGGATATGAAGAAGCGTTTCCCGGAGATTGCTGCCGACTATGCCACTATCCCGGTGACCCGGGTGCCCAAGGTGAAAGTGGGCGTAGTGGGAGAGATTTATGTGAAATATTCTCCCCTGGGCAACAATGACTTGGAAAAGTTCCTGGAAAGCCAGGACTGCGAAGTGAACCTGCCCGGTCTGATGGGCTTTGTGGAATACTGCGTGGCCAACTCCCGCCTGGACGTGGACCTGTACGGCGGCAACAAACTGGTGGCCGGCGGTGCCGATGCCCTGCTGGGCTGGCTGGACTCTATCGGCGTGGCCAGCTATGAGGCCATGCGGAAATACGGTTTCTACGCGCCGGGTTCCTTCCGGGAGCTGATGAAAAAGCCCGAAGGCATCATCTCTCTGGGTGCCAAGATGGGCGAAGGCTGGCTGCTCACTGCCGAGATGATCGAACTGGTGGAGGGCGGTTACGGCAACATCGTCTGTGCCCAGCCCTTCGGGTGCCTGCCCAACCACATTGTGGGCAAAGGCATGATCAACAAGATCCGCGCCCTGCACCCCGATGCCAACATTACCCCCGTGGACTACGACCCCAGCGCTACCCGCGTCAACCAGGAAAACCGCATCAAGCTGATGCTGGCTGTGGCCCGGGAAAAACTGGAGCATCCGGACGCAGCCCCCGCGCCCATGACTGCCGAGGAACTGGCCGGCGGTGCGCCTCAGCTGCAAACCACCGTGCAGTAACACAATACTAAAAAATCCCCCGCACATTGCTGAATGTGCGGGGGATTTTGCTTTTATTTCAGGTGACGCAGGTCGCCGCTTTCCCGGAAGTCCTCATAATCCAAAGACAGTGCCGGGTTGTAATAGGGGTCGTGAATGATGTTATCCCGCCCATGCACCGCATACAAGCGGTCATGTTCGGCATCGAACCGGGCTTTTTTCACCGGGTCTTTCTCGTCGGAACCGCGGGATTTGCTCTCGTGGTGGTAAAGTTCCGCGTAGGGCGTCCAGAGGATGCGCCAACCGGCATCCCGCACCCGCAGGCAGAAGTCCACATCATTGTACGCTACGGTCAGGTTCTCGTCCAGACCATGTACGGCATCAAACACCGCGGTGCGCACCAGCAGGCAGGCTGCCGTCACGGCGGAGAAATCCTGCACCGTAGCCAGCCGGAACATATAGCCGCTGCCGCCGCGCTTGTGGTACTTGTGGCTATGGCCCGCGTAGCCGCCCAATCCCGTGATAATACCCGCATGCTGGATGGTATCGTCTGGATAATAGAGCATAGCACCGCAGATGCCCACGCCGGGCTGGATACACTCCCCTACCATCTGGGTCAGCCAGTCGCCGTTGATGACTTCAATATCATTGTTGAGCATCAGCAGGTAGCTGCCGGTGGCGTACTTGCGGCCAAAGTTGTTGATACGGCTGAAGTTGAATCCGCCCTTGTACCGCACCACCCGGGCGCGGTCGTACCGCAAAGGCAGCTGTTTGTAATAGGCTTCGGTAGCGGGGTCGGTGGAGTTGTTCTCGATGACAATGACCTCGAAATTCTCATCGGTCGTCTTGGCATAAAGACTGTGCAGACACTTTTCCAAATCGTCGGTGTGGTCCTTGTTGGGGATCAGGATGGACACCAGCGGCTGCGGGTCCGGGATATCCCACACCACATGGCAGGTGCCGGGGAACTTGCCCGCTTCCACCGTTCCGTGGCGGCCGGTGGCGGCCAGGTGGTCGGCCACCGCCTTGCGGGCTGCGGCTTCCACATAGGGTTTGGCCGCCGTGCCGCCGCTGGTAGACGCCGCATGCACCCGCCAGTAATAAAGCACCTGGGGAATGTGCAGGGGTTTGGCCGCCGGGTCCCGGCGCTGCATCTCGTCGATGAGCCGCAGGAACGGGTCGTGGTCCTGGGCACCGTCACATTCCGGGCGCTCGCCCCCCACCGCTTCAAACAGTTCCCGCCGGAACACCGCCAGGTGGCAGATATAATTCACCGCCATCAGGTAGTCGGGGGCATAATCCGGCTTGAAGTGCCCCACCCGGGGACGCTGGGGTGTCTTTTCAAACAAAGCTTCGTCGCTGTAGGCAAAGTCCGCCTTGCTTTCGGCCAGAGCCTTACCCATGCAGTAAATGGCATGGGGCGCCAGCATATCATCGTGGTCGGCCAGGGCCAGGTATTCCCCGGTAGCCAGGGCCGCCGCCGCGTTGGTGTTGGCAGCGATTCCTCCGTTCTCGATCTTCCGGTAGACGATGCGGGAATCCCGGGCGGCACGTTCCTGCACGGTCCGGCCCACATCGCCGTGGGCTTCATCGCTGGCATCCACCAGCACCAACTGCCAGTTAGGTGCTGTCTGTTCCTGTACACTGTCCAGGAACTGCTGCAAAAAACGGGGCGGCGTGTTATACAGCGGCGTCAGGATACTGATGGTGGGCCAATTTTGGGCATTCCCGGCAGCATCGGCCCGCTGGGCTTCCAGCGTCTTTTTGGCAGGCAGATACCGTGCCCGCTTGCCGAAAAACCGCCGTTTGAAAAAGCCCGCCGCCCGGGTGGCCATGACACCGACGCCCTGCTCTTTGGTCAGGGTACGGGCATAGCCGAACAGTTCTTTGATTCGTTTTGTTTCCAGACTCATGGCATCAGCCGTGCAGGCCGTTGGCCTGACGCTCCATATTCTCAATAATGATGGTGTGGATGTCCCCCTGGGTGGCGGCGTATTCCAGCACTTTCCAGGGCGTGTCGGTGTGGTAATGGACCTTGATCAGGTCCTCATCCCCCACCACCAGCAGGCAATCGCCCTCAGCGCAGTTCAGGATGCCGTCGTGGATCACATCCTCATCCAGATCGTGTCCTTCGATGAGGAGCTGGGTGTCAAAACGATTTTTCATGGAAAGGCCCTCCTTATTTCAGGCCGAAGTTTTCAAACAGGTTGTTGAAATGGGGGTTGTAGTAGGGGTCGTAGTTATCGATATACTGCTGATATTTGGCGTAGAAGTTGGCCTTCTCCCGCTCGTAACGCTTGGCATTTTCCGACAGGGTATCGAGTCCCCGGCTCTTGCTCTCGTAATGGTAAGCTTCGGCCCGGGGGGTGTAGACGTTCAGCAGTCCCTGTTGCCACAGCTTCATGCAGTAATCCACATCGTTATAGGCCACCGCAAACTTTTCCTCATCCAGGCCGCCTGCCGCCTTGTACAGCGAAGTTTTGGTCATCAGGCAGGCGCCGGTGACCGCCATATAATTCTGGGTGGTGACCAGGCGGTACATATCCCCCACCGCCGTACGGGCGTAGCTTTTATGGCTGTGGCCCGCGCTGCCGTTGATGCCCATGAGCACGCCCGCGTGCTGGATGGTATCGTCGGGATAGTAGAGTTTGGCCCCCACTGCCCCCACGTCAGGGCGCTGGCTGTAGCTGAGCAATTCCCGCAGGAAATCCCCGGACAGCACCTCAATATCGTTATTGAGCAGCAGCAGATGTTCGCCTTCGGCAAACCGGGCACCAAAGTTGTTGATGGCCGAGAAGTTGAAAGGTCCCTGATACCTCACCACCCGGCAGCGGTCAAACCGCTGGGGCAGCGTCTGGTAATAGGTTTCGGTGGCCGGGTCGGTGGAGTTGTTCTCGATGACGATGACTTCAAAGTTGTCGTATCCTGCATTTTTGTACAGGCTGGTCAGGCAGCGATCCAGGTCATCGGTGTGGTCCTTGTTGGGGATCAGCACACTGATCAGCGGCCGGCCTGTTAGCCCATACCGCACCTGGAAGGCACCGGGCGCATAAGGCACTGCCATGGCCCGGCCAGGCAGCCCCAGCCGCTGCAGCTGGGCGTCGATGGCCCGCTCCCCTGCCGCAATGGCGTAGGGTTTGGCCTCCATGCCCGCAGCGGTAGAACCGGCGTGGCCCCGCCAGATATACAGTACCTGTTTGATGTGCTCGACCTTCTTTGCCTTTTCGGTCAGGCGCAGGATCAGGTCATGGTCCTGGGCGCCGTCAAACTCACTGGATTCATAGGCGCCTGCTTCATCCAGCAAGGGGCGGCTGAATACCGCCAGATGGGTAATGAAGTTGACACCCCGCAGATAATCGGGAGCAAAATCCGGCTTGAAGTGGTAACCGCCCAGCTGCTTCAGATCCGCCGACAGCACAATCTCGTCACTGTAGACAAAATCCGCGCCGGTCTTTTGGATGGTCTGCACACATTCAAAGAGCGCGTTGGAGTACAGCACATCATCGTGATCCAGCAGGGCCAGATACTCGCCGGTGGCAACCTCAAAGCCTGCCGTGGTGTTGGCGGCAATGCCCTGATTCTCGATTTTCCGGTAAACAATGCGGTTATCTTTGGCGGCATACTGCTGCGCCCGCCGGGAAACTTCCCCGTGGGCGTCATCGCTGGCATCCACCAGCACCAGCTGCCAGTTGCCATAGGTCTGGCGCTGGACACTTTTTGCCATCTGATCAAAAAAGCGCAGCGGCGTGTTGAACACCGGCACCACCACGCTGACGCAGGGCCCCTGCAGGTTGGCGGCCCGCTGGGCTTTCAGGGTACGGCGCAGGGGCAGGTCCGCCCGGTGACGCCAGTCATCGTGATGGAAGGCCAGTCCCACCCGGAAAGACACATCCCGCCACAGCTGCTCGGCCCCCTGCTCCCGCAGGGTGGCGGCCGAGCGGCGGACCAGGTCTTTCAGGTGGGCAGGGTTCAGCAGACGGCGGGCCATGCCGCCCACACTGTCCTGTACAGCCAGGTCAGCGGGGCGCTCGTTATTGGGTTGTTGCTTCATGGATGGCCTCATTCCTCCGTCCGCTTGGCGGGCATGGCGTCTTTTTTCTCAAATTTCCGGTATTCCGCCGTGATCTCGGCGGTGGGGCCGTTGCGGCGCAGATGACCGTGGTCCAGCCAGGCCACCTTATTGCACATACGCTCGATCTGGTCGATGGAATGGCTGACCAGAATGACCGTGGTGCCGCCGGACAGCAGTTCCGCCATGCGGCGCTCACACTTTTCCTGGAACAGGAAGTCACCTACCGACAGAATCTCGTCGGCGATGAGGATGTCCGGCTTGGTCATGGTGGCCACCGCAAAAGCCAGGCGTGCCACCATGCCGGAAGAATAGTTTTTCAGCGGTACATCAAGAAAATCCCGCAGTTCGCTGAATTCTACGATGTCCTCGAACTTGGAGTCGATGTACTTAGGGGTATAACCCAGCACGGTGCCGTTGAGGTAGATATTTTCCCTGGCCGTCAGATCCATATCAAAGCCAGCGCCCAGCTCGATGAGGGGCGCGATGGTGCCCCGCACCGTCACTTTGCCGGCAGAAGGCTTGTACACGCCGGAGATGATCTTGAGCAATGTACTTTTGCCGCTGCCGTTGAGGCCGATAAGGCCGTAGAAATCCCCGGGCATGATGTCAAAACTCACATCATCCAGGGCAAAAAACTCATCAAAGCGCACACCGCCGTGCATAAGAGCCACAAAATACTCTTTTAGGCTCTCATGCTTTTCTTTGGCAAGGTTGAAGCGCATGGAAACATGGTCGATGGAAATAATCGGCTGTTCAGCTGCCATAGGTGCGCCCCCTTACATATACAGGACAAATTTGTCCTGGTTTTTCTTGAACACCACAATGCCCAGCACCATGCTGACAGCCGCACACAGGAAGCAAACCGTGATCATGGTCGCGTCCAGTCCTTCGCCCCACAGCACACAGCGACGGAAGGCCGTAATGTACCAGTACATGGGGTTAATGTGAATCAGCTTTTGCATAATGCCCGAAAGGGTCTCGGGGTCGTAGAAGATAGCACTGGCGTAGACCAGCAGGGTGCAGAACACTTCCCAGATGTGCATAATGTCCCGCACAAAGACGTACAGGGCCGATAGCAGCAGCCCAATGCCCAGGCTGAAAAAGAACAGCATGACCAGCGGATAAAGTGCCATCCAGGCAGTGGCCCAGCTTACCGGCGTCCAGGTAATCACAAAAACAATGACCAGGGCGATAAAGCTGAATGCACAGTTCACCAGAGCAAAACAGCACTTTTCCATGGGGAAGATGTACTTGGGAATGTAAACTTTACGCAGCAGCGGGGCATTTTTGAGCACACTTTCCATGGCCATGCTGGTAGACTCCCGGAAGAAGTTGAACAGCAGCTGGCCGATGATCAGGAAGCCCGCAAAGTTGGGGATGCCTTCTCCCCGCAGGCCTTTCATGATGGAATCAAATACCAGGAACATCACCAGGCAGGTCAGCAACGGGTTCAGAACGCTCCAGGCCACGCCCAGCACACTGCGGCGGTATTTGAGCTTGAAGTCACGGGTGATCAGGTTTTGCAGCAGGTATCGGTATTTCCAGAAACTGGCAAAACTGTTTTTGAAACTTTGCACGGCTGCTCCTTAGTACTTCTCGAAGAATTCAAACTTCTGTTCCGCAAAGGGAGTATGCTCCTTGTCCTTGGCACTGGTCTTGTGCTCACAACCGCAATCCGGCCACTGGACATTGACGGTGGGATCGTTGTAAGGAATGCCGCCTTCCGAGGTGGGATCGTACACATCGGTGCACTTGTAGCAGAACTCCGCCACATCAGACAGCACCACAAAGCCGTGGGCAAAGCCCTCGGGGATGTAAAGCATCTTCTTGTTTTCGGCAGAGAGGGTCACACCCACCCATTTGCCGAAGGTAGCGCTGTGCGGACGGCAGTCCACGGCCACGTCGAACACTTCACCCATGGTTACACGGACCAGCTTGCCCTGGGTATGGTTCTTTTGGAAATGCAGGCCACGCAGCACGCCCTTGGTGGAACGGCTCTGGTTATCCTGCACAAAAGGCTTATCGATGCCCGCAGCTGCAAATTCATCGATCTGATAGGTCTCCATAAAATAGCCTCGGTCATCACCGAACACCGTGGGTTCGATGATCTGCACCTCAGGGATCTCGGTTTTGATAAAATTAAACTTGCCCATGTTACTCTGGCTCCTTTACTTCCTACACGTTTTTGGTATACGCGATTGTTTTTTGCACATAACGATACAGGATATATTATACTCCATTTTACCTCTGTGGGCAAGATGGGCAGTCTGGTTTGTGCCTCCTTTTTTGCCTGCGTTTTCTTCTTGCCAGAAGCGTTTCTGTATGGTATGATACCCCCAGACGCCAGAAAGGAGGGCTGTTTATGACCAAACGGGATGCCCGCAACCGTGCCAAAACGCTGCGTGCCGGGTTGAATATGAAGGCCATCGGCAGCCAAATGGCACAGCCCCTGTTTGCCCTGCCCCAGTGGCAGAAGGCCGAGGTTCTTCTGGGGTATGTTTCCCTGCCGGACGAACCGGATACCTTGCCCCTGCTGCAGCGTACTCTGCAGGAAGGCAAACGCCTGCTGCTTCCCCGGGTGACCGGTCCCCACACAATGGACTGGGTGGAAATTCCCCACCTGGACCTGCTGCAGCGCGGGGCTTACGGCATCTGGGAACCGCCTGCCGGTCTGCCGTCTGTACAGCCATACACTGCCCCAAACGCACTGGCCCTGGTTCCCTGTCTGGCTGCCAGCTGCGACGGAATCCGCCTGGGCCGTGGCGGCGGGTATTATGATCGTTTTTTGGAACAATATAAGGGGGAACGGTTGTTGCTATGTCCTTCTGCCCTGGTATGGCTGGATGTTCCCAATGATGATTGGGACATACGTTTTGCTCCCGAAGAAATTTTAACGGAGAAAGGAATTCTTATATGAAAAAAGCACTGATTTGCCTGAGCCTGGCCGCTTCACTGGCCCTTACCGCCTGCGGCGGCAACGACACGGCGACCGAAGCCACCCCCACCCCGCTGCCCGATGACGTGATGAATCAGCCTGCCACCCCGGAAGGCGACGGTGAAGTGGACCCCGGTATGGAGATGACGCCCGAAACCGGTGCTGAGGTAACTGCCGATGCAGAACTCAGCGGTATGGTGGACCAGATCTACGAAGCCTATCCGGTGGAACTGATGATGATGACCACCAGCGCCGTGGACCTGAGCGACGAAAGCTGGCTCACCTACAACACCGGCCTGACCGCCGAGCAGGGCGCTTTGGTCGATGCGGGTGTTCTGTCCGAGTCCATGACCGGCAGCCAGGCTTACAGCATGGTCCTGCTGCGGGTGAAGGACGAAGCCGATGCTCAGACCATCGCCGATGCCGTGCTGAACAATATCCAGATGAACAAATGGGTCTGCACCATGGCCGATAAGGCCCGGGTCGTCACCTTCGGCGACAAGGTTTTGTTTGTAATGAGCAACAGCGAACTGGCCGACGTGGATGCCCTGATCGACGCGGTACCCGACGCCTTGGGCGTAACCTTTGACTACGACCAGAGCAAGACCGCCGAAATATAATTATCTCCTATAACAAACAGACCGCTCCCGGCAGAACCGAGGGCGGTCTGTTTCTGTTTTACCGCACAGCAGCCCGGAATTTTCCACGCTGTGCAGCAATCTTTTTCTCACTCTACGGACCGTGGGTGTTCCTGCATCGGCTCCCATGCTATAATACAGCCAGTAAGGAGGGACAAGCCTATGGACCAAAGCAAAACAGGAAAGTTCATCGCCCAGGAACGACGGGTCCAAAACCTGACCCAACGGCAGCTGGCCGACAAACTTGCCATCAGCGACAAAACCGTATCCAAATGGGAGTGCGGGGGTTCACTTAGATAAAGATACCACATCAATCCCACGCTGACTTTTGCTC
>ERZ1643247.3609-NODE-3609-length-10732-cov-3.794605_pt1 | contig 10732 bp, 7 predicted proteins | sample MGYA00579264_ERZ1643247 | MGnify/ENA primary metagenome ERZ1643247 (study PRJEB29033, sample SAMEA4952262) | chicken gut metagenome | biome: Broiler Chicken; feature: Gastrointestinal Tract; material: Caecum | place: Ireland | collected 2018 | study: Broiler... | reverse complement strand
GGGCGTACATAACGTGAAGATTCTCGCCAGAGAATAACGGATGGGGATCGCCACAGACACATGGAAATCGCCGCCCGGGGCGGCAGAAAAGACAGGAGGCAGATTGAAAAGCGTGCCTGATGACACATTTTTTCGGTCGGCACTCCGACAGGAGGAAATACATGATCAGCATAGCGGTTTTGGGATACGGCACGGTAGGCAGCGGCGTCGTAGAGGTGATTGAAAAAAATAAGGATGCGATCGACAAACGGGCCGGAGAAGAAATCCGGGTGAAATATATTCTGGATCTCAGGGATTTCCCCGGAGACCCCTATGCGGACAGAGTGGTTCACGATGTGAACATCATCCTTCAGGATCCGGAGGTTTCGATCATCTGTGAAACCATGGGCGGAAACGAGCCGGCCTTCACCTATTCCATGCAGGCTCTGAAGGCCGGAAAGAGCGTCTGCACGTCCAATAAGGAGCTGGTTGCAAACCACGGGGCCGAGCTGATCCGCACGGCGAAGGAAAACTCCTGCAACTACCTGTTCGAAGCGAGCGTGGGCGGCGGCATTCCCATCATCCGCCCGCTGAATGCGGCTCTGACCGCCGAGCGGATCGAACTGATCAGCGGAATCCTGAACGGAACCACCAACTACATCCTCACGTGTATGGCGGAGGAGGGCAGTGATTTTGAGACCAGCCTGAAGGAAGCCCAGGAAAAGGGCTATGCGGAGCGCAATCCCGAGGCGGACGTGGAAGGCTATGATGCCTGCCGCAAGATCGCCATCCTCGCATCCCTCATGACGGGAAAGACCGTCCGCTATGAAGAGATCTATACGGAAGGAATCACGAAGATCACTCATGAGGACTTCCTTTACGCTCATAAAATGAACCAGTTTATCAAGCTCCTCGCCAGTGCCAGAGAGGTGGACGGCAGATACTACGCCATGGTGGCTCCCTTCCTGATCGGAGAAAAAAATCCCCTTCACAGCGTGAATGATGTGTTCAATGCCATTTTCATCCGCGGAAATACCCTGGGAGACTCCATGTACTACGGACGGGGCGCGGGAAAGCTTCCCACGGCCAGCGCCGTTGTTTCTGACGTGATCGACTGCGCCAAGCACGGACGGACCCATATCCTCTGTCTGTGGGATGAGGAGAAGCTTTCCCTCTGCAGCATTGACGGAGCTTCGCGGAGATTTTTCGTCCGCGCGAAAAAGGGCTGTGAAAAAGAGGCGGAGAGCCTGTTTGGCGCGATCGAGAAAGTGGATGCCGGCCTGGAGGGAGAATTCGGTTTTGTGACCCCTGCCGTCACTGAGAAGGAATTTGCAGAAAAAAGCGCGGCGCTCTCCGGCTTCATCAGCCGTATCCGCGTGGAAGAGGACTGAAAATGAAATATGTAGTTGTGCTGGGAGACGGGATGGCGGATGAGCCGATTGCCAGGCTGAACGGACGCACACCGCTGGCGTATGCGAACACGCCGGCGCTGGATGCGCTGAGCCAAAAATCGGAAATCGGCATGGTCAGCACGATCCCGAAGGGAATGAAGCCCGGCTCCGATACGGCGAATCTGTCGGTGATGGGCTATGACCCGAAAAAATATTATTCCGGACGTTCCCCGCTGGAGGCCCTGAGCATCGGGGTGCCGATGAAGGACACGGACATCGCCATGAGATGCAATATCGTGACCCTTTCTGAGGAGGAGGGAATCCCTTTTGAAAAGAGAAGGATTCTGGATCACAGCTCCGGAGAGATCGAAACAAAGGACTGTGCCGTCCTGCTTCATGCCGTGATGGAAGAACTGGACCGGCCGCCCTACCATTTTTATGTGGGGACCAGCTATCGACACTGCCTGATCTGGGAGAACGGAGAGGTGGAGGACCTCACCGCGCCCCACGATGTGCTCGGCCGGGAAATCGGCCCCTACCTTCCTTCGGACCGGAAGCTGTATGAGATGATGGTCCGAAGCTATGAGATTTTAAAGGACCATCCCCTGAATGTACAGCGCAGAAAGGAAGGCCTGAATCCGGCCAACTGCTGCTGGTTCTGGGGAGCGGGAACCCGTCCCTCTCTTCCTTCCTTTTATGAAAAAACAGGGAAAAAGGGCATCATGATTTCTGCCGTTGACCTTCTGAAGGGAATCGCGGTGGGAGCGGGCATGGATGTGGCAGAGGTGGAAGGTGCGAACGGCGGTCTTGACACCAATTATGAAGGAAAAACGCAGGCTGCACTTGACGCGCTGGTCCGGGACGGTTATGATTTTGCCTATATTCATATCGAAGCCCCGGATGAGATGGGACACCAGGGCAGCGTGGAAAAAAAGCTTAAGGCCATTGAATATCTGGACAGAAGGGTGGTTGCGCCGCTTACGGCAGGGCTTGACGCCAGCGGGCTGGACTACAGGCTGATGGTACTTCCGGATCACCCTACGCCGATCCGGCTGCGTACCCATACGGCGGAAAGCGTGCCCTATCTGATCTATGACAGCACGGCTCCGCAGAAGAACGACTGGAGCTACAATGAGGCGGAGGCTATCCTGAGCGGAAATTATTTTTCGGAAGGCCCTCAGCTGATGGACCATTTCCTCGGTCTGAAGCAGCCCAGCTACCGGCTCTGATCCGGCTTCGACGAAAAATACGAAAAGGAAAGGCCGCATCCAGGCCATACAGGCCCCACAGCAGCGGCAGGAGGATGACACAGTTATGAAAAAAGTGGTGAAATTCGGCGGAAGCTCCCTGGCGAGCGCAGAGCAGTTCAGAAAGGTAGGAAGCATCATCAAGGCGGATCCTGAGAGACGCTTTGTGGTTCCTTCCGCACCCGGCAAACGCAGCAGGGACGATGAAAAGGTAACCGACATGCTGTATGCCTGCTATGCGCTGGCGGAAGAAGGAAGCGATTTTTCGGAAAAGCTTTCCGCCATCCGTGCCAGATACGAGGAAATCATCAAGGGGCTGTCCCTGAAGCTGTCCCTGGATGAGGAATTTCAGAAAATTGAAGAAAATTTCAGGAATAAGGCCGGAAAGGATTATGCGGCTTCCAGAGGAGAGTATCTGAACGGAATCGTCATGGCCGCCTATCTGAAGTTCCCCTTCATCGATGCGGCAGAGGTGATTTTCTTCGACGAGGAAGGGAAATTTGACGATTATAAGACGGACAAAGTGCTGTCAAAGCGGCTGGAGCAGATGGATGCGGCTGTTATTCCCGGCTTCTACGGTCCCATGCCTGACGGAAGCGTGAAAACCTTTTCCCGGGGCGGCTCCGACATCACGGGCTCCATCGTTTCCCGTGCGGTGCATGCGGAGGTGTATGAAAACTGGACAGACGTGTCCGGCTTTCTGATCGCCGATCCCCGCATCATCCCCAACCCGGTGGGCATCGATACCATCACCTACAAGGAGCTGAGAGAGCTTTCCTACATGGGAGCCGGCGTTCTGCATGAGGACGCTATCTTCCCGGTCAGAAGAGAGGGCATTCCGATCAATATCCGCAACACCAATGCGCCGGAAGACAATGGAACCTGGATCGTGGAGAGCACCTGCCAGAAGTCCCGCTTCGTCATTACGGGAATCGCCGGAAAGAAGGGATTCTGCTCCGTCAATATTGAAAAGGACATGATGAACGCGGAGATCGGCTTCGGACGCAAGGTCCTCCAGGCATTTGAGGACAGCGGCATCTCCTTCGAGCACGTGCCCTCCGGGATCGACACCATGACCGTATTCGTCCACCAGGATGAGTTCATGGACAAGGAACAGAAGGTGGTTTCCGCCATTCACCGCCTTGCCAGACCGGATACCATCGACATTGAATCCGACCTGGCGCTGATCGCGGTCGTGGGACGCGGCATGAAGTCCACACGCGGAACAGCAGGACGCATTTTCTCTGCCCTCGCCCATGCCAATGTCAACGTCAAAATGATCGATCAGGGTTCCTCCGAGCTGAACATCATCATCGGCGTCCGCAACGAAGATTTCGAGGCGGCGATCCGGGCAATTTACAATATTTTTGTTCTGGTGCAGCTCTAAAAAACAGGAATGAAGCAGCAGATTCAGGCAGCCGGAAAAGCGGTTTTTCTCCGCTTCTCCGGCTGCCTTTTCCGTGACGGAGGATGTTTGCCGCAGGAAGCGCGTTGATCTGCCGCAGAAAAAACGTCGGAATATAAAATCTGTCTGATCAGTCTTTTCTGTCTGCCGTCAGTATGAGAAGTGTCCTTAAATTGTCAGATAATTCAATAAATTTAAAACAAAATACACATAATATTATGTAATATACTAATAAAAATAGAAAACAATGTAAAAATAGAAAAAAAGTCAAAAAACTTGTTGACAATAAGAAGACGTAAGACTATAATGAAGTCACAAACAAAGAAGAGAACAAAAATAAAAAGAAGGAGGTACGGACCGCCGAAAACGTAAACCTTATTTCTTAAAAGAAGAAAGCTTTTAAGAAAAGAAAAAAGACAATTTCATAGGAAAAGCCTTAAAGACGGATCAGAAAGAGGAAAAGAATCTCCGGGAGGAACGCCTTTGGATTGAAGGAAGACAACCTGAAGAAACCGGCAACTATAAATTGAGATTCTTTTAGAAAACGGACATTTCCTGAAACTATCGAGAATGATCTTTATCATCAGAAGAAGAAAACAAAAAGGTTGACATCTTTAATGGAAAAGACAGAAATCGAAAGGAAGACGGAAGAAATTGAGAAGAAGGATGATCCAGACAGGATCGGATTTCAGGAAAATTGATTCCATAAGGAAAGAAGTTTTTGAAGGAAGTAATTCCTTAAAACAAAAGACCCAGATTTAGGATAGATGGACTTCAGAAGATCAGGCCGTCAGTTTAGAGGAATCCGAAAAGAGAGGACAGAAATCTTTCAGAGACGTAAAAATAAAATCTTTAAGGAACAATGCTAATCTAACACCGAAGCGAAACGAGTACACTTACCTGAGTGGCGAAGAATCATCGAAGGATGAAAACCGTTGCAGTACATGAGTACAAAAGGAAGAAGGAGTGGAAAGAAGAGCAGAGGAGAAAAAATGGAGGTATAGGCCATTGGATAGCATAGTTTGAGAGCGGGTATCATACATGAAAATGATTGATACCCGCTTCTCTTTGTGGTAGTCTGTCAGTAGGAATATGTCAGTCGTTCAAAGGACATGTGCCCGGTCTGAAGCGGGAAGAAAGCCGGCTGCGGAAAGGTACGGTAAACCATGAACCGCAGGGAACTGAGAAGAAAAAGAAGGCGCAGGAATCAGACGATCGCCTATATTGTGGCCGGGCTGATCCTGGCGGCCATTGTTTTTGGATGCGTTTTTATTGTCCGCAATATTTCCGGCGCGGCTCAGGGGGACAGCACGCGGGAGGAAGGCAGCAACGTCCGGACAGAAGGCGGCATAATGGCGGATGAAGAAAATGCGGATTCGGACAGTCCGCTTCAGGAGCAGACGGAAGCCTCCGGGCAGACCGGGATTTCAGGACAGCCGGAGGAGCCTTCAGAAACGGAGCCGGAGGCTCAGACAGAAGGAACAGCCGGGCAGGCGGAAAGCTCGGGAGAGAAAACGCCGGAGGAACAGATCAGCAGCTATGTGGAGGCCATGAGTCTGGAGGATAAGGTGGCCGGTCTGTTCATCATCACTCCGGAGCAGCTGACCGGAGTGGAAACGGCCGTACAGGCCGGGGAAAGCACGAAGGAGGCTCTGGAACACTATCCAGTAGGAGGGCTGGTTTATTTTGCCCGGAATATCCAGTCAGACAATCAGCTGAGGGAAATGCTGGCGAATACGGCTTCCTACAGCAGATATCCGCTGTTCCTCGGCGTAGATGAGGAAGGAGGACAGGTTGCCCGCGTGGCGAAGGCGCTGGGTCTTGAAAATGTGGGACCAATGGGAAATGTGGACGCGGCATATGAGGCGGGAGCGGCAATTGCCTCCTATCTGAAGGAGTACGGATTTAACCTGGATTTCGCTCCGGTGGCGGATGTGCTGACCAATCCGGACAATACGGTGATCGGAGACCGTTCCTTCGGAAGCGATCCTGTGCTGGTCTCTCAGATGGTTGCAGCTGCGGTACAGGGACTCCAGGAGAACGGCGTGAGCGCATGTATCAAGCATTTTCCGGGACATGGCAATACGGCGGGAGATTCCCATGACGGACAGGTGGAAACGGACAGAACGCCGGAGGAAATGCAGGCAGCGGAATTCCTTCCCTTTACGGCGGGAATCGAAGCAGGTGTGGACATGGTGATGGTCGGGCACATTTCAGCACCGGGCCTGACGGACGGGGATAAGGTTCCGGCATCCATGAATGAGAAGATTATTACAGGTGTTCTGAGGGAACAGCTTGGATATAACGGAGTCGTCATCACGGATGCCATGAATATGTCTGCCATCACCCAGTATTATGCGGCTGATGAGGCGGCAGTGAAGGCTCTGAAGGCGGGAGCGGATATGATTCTTATGCCGGAGGATTTCACCACCGCTTACAACGGGGTGATCGCTGCGGTGCAGGATGGAACGATTGCTGAGGAGAGGGTTAACGATTCTCTGAAGCGGATTTTCCGCGTGAAATACGGGGCCGGGACGTAGAAGTGAAAGCGGACGGCCTGTTGGAATGGGGAGAGCGCGGAGCGTGGCTTTTCGAATGGCGCGGAATGAACTGTAACGATATTCCAGGAAATTGATAAAAGAAATTTGAAAAACTTGTTGACAATTCTGTAAAGTTCATGTATAGTGATACTTGCCCGTCGGGAAAACGGCGGGCAGAATGAAAATGCGATAGTGGCGTAGTTGGTAACGCGCGACCTTGCCAAGGTCGAGACCGCGGGTTCGAGCCCCGTCTATCGCTCTCTGATTTAAGGAAGAAGTCCAGTAAATACGGGGCTTCTTCTTTTTTTGTCTCATCAACGAGGGGAATACAGCGGGAATACAGGCGGCTTTTTTATGAAGAAAGCGTCTTTTCCAGTTCCATCTGGGTTTTCTCCTGAGAATATCTTGAAAAGCAATAATTCTCAATAAAAATCTGAACGTCCTTATGGCCTGCAAATTCCATCGCATACTTTAAGTTGATATTTGGATTATCAGCCAGCTTTGTAATGCAGGTCTTTCTCACCTTATGGTTGCTTTTTCTGATAATATTCAAAGCATTACATGTCTTTCGGTAACATTTCGCAATCGTCCATGTCCTCAGCGGGTCACCGTTGCGATTATAGAAAATGCAATCATCCGGGCCGCCTCCCAGACCGTGTTTCTCATCATATTCAAGAATCATGTCGAGGATTTCACGGGCCTGCGGTACTAAATACAGGAATCTGTCCCCCTGATCTGTTTTCGTATGGGGCACCACAGTCACGTATTGAACACACCTTCCTTCCGGCGTAAGTCTGAACTGCCTTGCCTCCATCCATTGAATATGGATGTATTTGCGGTCAGGAAGCAGGTCACCCTTCTTTATGGCGGCCAGCTCTCCAATTCTCAGACCGAGATAGAAATTGAGCAGAATCGCAAGCGGCGTTATATCGAACGGATTCTTGTAATATTCTCCCAAAAGATAGGCTTTTACCAGCTTTTCTTCATCTTCATTGAAAACTTCAGTTTCAGAAGTTTTCTTGGGCGGCATGGTGTAGATTTTGTTGTTTACCTTAAACTGCCTGTAGGGGTTGATCGGAATCATTTCAAGCTCCACCAGATAGTCATACACCTGCCGGATGATGATAGACATGTTAATGTACTGCTTTTTGGTGAGATGGTTGGTTAAGATTTTATCATGAGCCCATCCCTTTAATTCGATCACCTTCATGGAAAGCAGGGGTTTGTGAATGATTGGGTCATTCAGGTAGTAATGCTTCCAATCATCGTGAATCCTTTTCATGTAATTCGAGTTCCCTGTTTCCTGTCCTTTTACCTTTAACCAGATGGGAAAATATTTTTCCAGAGTCACTTCTTCCTTTTCGGTTTCCTTTTTCTCCTGCTCATCACGGCTCAGGTAAAAAGTGACGACTGCATTTTCCAGCTCTTCACGCGTCTTTTTGGCAATCGGTTTTCTGCCTTTAGGACGGGTTTCGTCTGGAAGATAGGAATGGTATCTGCCATCACTTTCACAGTAATAGATGCTATATTTTTCAAGGTGCGCGGCGAGAATCGCCTCTTTTACAGATTTTTTTAATTTGGACATGTACTTACATGCCTCTGAGGTGTCGGAACCAGCTTTTTCGGCCAGTTCTAAGAATAATTTTAATTCTTCTGCTTTCATTATGCAACATCCAGAATGTTGCCCTTTTGTTTCTCTTTATATTTTGTTTCACTTTTATGGCAGGGGCATTTCTTCCTCCTTTCATTCAATTATTTTTCTTCATCGGACTGTTTTTCTGCCTCAGAGAAGGTTTCCTGCGGCTCTGCGGCCTCTGAAGGGTTTTCCTGTGGTTCTACGGCTTCCGGGGAGCTATTCAGCGGCTCCACGGCCTCTGAAGGGCTTTCCTGCGGTTCCACGGCGCCTGATGGAGCTTCCTGCGGTTCCACGACCCCTGAAGAGCTTTCCTGCGGCTCTGCGGCCTCTGAGGGGCTTTCTTGCGGCTCCATGATCTCCGTAGGGCTTTCCTGCGGTTCTTCGGCCTCTGAAGGGGGTTCCTGCGGCTCCACGGCCTCTGAAGGACTTTCCTGCGAGTCAACAGCCTCCAAGGGGTTTTCGCTTTCCTGCGGCTCTTCAGCTTCAGAAAGGGCTTTCTGTTCCCTCTGCGGAAGTTCAGGGGCTTCTATCGCCACAATGCTGATTTTACCGTTTGGGTGCTTCTCAAAGAAAGATTTCAGGTTCTTCAGGAGTTCCTTTTCCTTCTGTGTATAATCTTCCCAGTTATCACAGGAAGCAAGGATTTTCGAATCCTTCCTGACCTTCCTGACTTCCTTCTGCTTTAACCTTGCAATCTCCCTTACAGACATCTGGGCTGTTATTTTCCCCCAGTCTGCAACGGGAAGATCGTGCATAGCCAAGAGCTGAGAATATGAAAATCCTTCGTACTTCTCTTTCAATCTGTAACCTTCTTCTGTTCTATCACAGAAAGCCCGCGCAACTTTTAAATAGTTGTACGCGTTTGTCCTGCCAATATCAAACTCATCCCTTGCATACTTAACTGTCTGAGGGACTTTACCGTTATGCAGAAGATCACAGATCATCGCAAGGGCCTCAGCAACCTGAATACTGCCATTTTCCTGTGCCGACAAACCAGCTTTAACCTCATCATGCAATTTACTGATGCCAGCAACAACATCTTCCGAAGTCTGGGAAGAAACAGCTGAATTAACAGTTACACTTTCGATTTGCTTCTTCATTCGTTTACCCTTTCCTATTGAATCTAAATTTCCTACAGTTACTTTAGTAAAAATCAGAGCATTTTGACCGCCCCCTTCCTATTGTCCAGACGTTTGGATAACCGTATCAGGCAGTCGCACTAAAGGGCCAAAGGACGCCCCTTAAGTGCTTTGTGCCAGCTTAGACGCTAAGCATATTACGGACAAGGGAAGGGTTATTTCAGCTTCAGCGAGGTCTGGCGGTAGGTTTTCTTCTGCCCGGGCGAAAAAGGGGTTACATTTTCCGGCGGAAGCGACTTGAAGGAATATACTGTTTTCATGTATTCCTCCCGGCTCTGCGTGATATATTGGTTCATGCCCCGATATGTTATCACCGTCTGGATACGGCGAAGAAAAGCTCCCCATACCTTCGGGTGTTCCTCCTGAACCTTGAAATACTGTTTTTCCAGCTCCAGATTACTTATGATGAAAACTTTTGTGAATAGCGCCGTCTTGTCCGAATACCGGGCAGGAAGTTTCAGCGGGTAGCCGTCCATTATATTATTCATGTCCGTAATTTTTATGTCGCTTGACATAAATTCATCAAACAGCAGGACGTCCTGCCCTTCGTAGGTATCAAAGGGATGTACGTAGTCCGTCACCCGGAAAACATTGCTGTATCCATATTTTTCCATTACGCCCCGGGTTTTTCCTGTTCCGGGCGGCCCCCAGATGTAAGTGGCTTCGATCTGGCGGAAGATTTCCTTCTGGCTTTCCTGTTCCACCAGACGGCGGTAACGCTGAATATCTGTCAGCCGGGGAAGCAGTGAAGGGTTATGGTCGATGATTTCAAGATCAGACATGCCGTCTTTAATCTGCTCAATCACCAATGCAAAAGCGGAACCGTCTCCCCGCGCATCAGAAGGGAGCTCCCCCTGTTCCACCTGCGTACCGTCAATACGGGTGCTTTCCTTCTCTGTTCCTTCCCATTTCCCGGTTTTGAACACGTAATCCCGGTTTTCCGAGTGCGTGCCGAACGGCCTGTCTATATGGGCTTCCGGGAACAGGTTCTTCAGGGTGCTGAACCGCTTCGGGTGCTTGAACACGGCGTAAATGTGATAGTGGGGCGTATGTTCTTCCCCTCCGATTTCCTTAGAGAAGCAAAAATACTCCACATTTTTCACGCCCGTATTCAGACGTCTGGAAATTTCTTCGGAAGAAATCCCCTTCTCGTCCGGGTTGTTAATGGTGAACAGAGCCCGGCGCATTTGAGAATCCTTATCCATAATCCAGTTCCTTTCCTGAGTTTATTGTAAAAACGTATTTTACTATTTTTTTAAACGAATTGATACATTTGATACATCTGGTGTATCAGGCTGGGAATCCCAGTGTTTATGCATGTTTCGTTCTGATTGCTTCGTTCGGGGGGTAATACTGGGCCCCCGAAACAAAGGGAGGCGGGATGAACCCGCCTCC
>ERZ1643247.3608-NODE-3608-length-10732-cov-31.589210_pt1 | contig 10732 bp, 10 predicted proteins | sample MGYA00579264_ERZ1643247 | MGnify/ENA primary metagenome ERZ1643247 (study PRJEB29033, sample SAMEA4952262) | chicken gut metagenome | biome: Broiler Chicken; feature: Gastrointestinal Tract; material: Caecum | place: Ireland | collected 2018 | study: Broiler... | reverse complement strand
GAGCACTTGACTTTTAATCAAGTTGTCCGGGGTTCGAATCCCCGCACGCTCATTTAAATTGAACCGAGGAAGTTATTCCCCGGTTTTTTACTTATAGAAATCTTTTTTAAATATAAGACTTATAGAAGAACAATAAAAAAGCCGGAATCGTTTACCGGCTGAGAAAAGAGGAAATATATATAAAAAAGCATTACAGCTTTGATTGTTTATAATATAACCTTTGATTGTGAGAAATATGTGTCTAATATATAAAAAGGATGTAAAATTATGTAAAGACTCGCGAAATAAATGTATGCCGTATAGTGCGGTTTATTTGTAGAATACGCGGAGAAAATTGTAATATGGAATATTTATACGAAAAACTGAAAAAACTTGAAAATTCGGACGTTTACGGCTTCCATATGCCGGGGCATAAACGAAATGAGACACTTACCGGTGCTGATCTGCCTTATGGGCTTGATATTACGGAGATTGACGGATTTGATGATCTCCACCATGCGGATGGCATATTAAAAGAAGCTCAGGAGCGAGCGGCATATATCTGGCATGCAGATGAAAGCCATTATCTGATCAATGGAAGTACGGTCGGTCTTATAAGTGCAATACTCGGGTGTACTCATCGCGGAGATACGATACTTATGGCCCGTAATTGCCACAAATCTGTCTATAATGCGGTCTTTCTCAATGAACTGCGCCCGGTGTATCTTTACCCGCAGCTGCTCTCTTCAGGAGAAAAGGAAGAGGGAGATTTAAACGGGCCTGTTACAGCGCTGCAGGTAGATCATGCATTGAATGATAATCCGGATATCAGGGCCGTAGTCATTACATCTCCTACATATGACGGTGTTGTTTCGGATGTTCGCAGTATCGCGGAGTGTGTTCACAGAAAAGGAATCCCTTTGATTCTGGATGAGGCGCATGGCGCTCATTTTGGATTTCATCCGTATTTTCCGGACAATGGGAATGATCTGGGAGCAGACATAGTCATTCATAGTCTGCACAAGACGCTTCCATCACTTACCCAGACCGCTCTTCTCCACATGAACGGGTCTGTCGCGGACAGAGAGAGGGTGCATATGTATCTTGATATACTGCAGTCCAGCAGTCCGTCCTATGTACTTATGGCATCTATGGATGAATGCGTAAGACTTATGGAAAAGAAGCATAAAGAGATATTTGGAAGATATGTAGATTTGCTGCAGAGAACAAGAGAACAATTAAAGAATATGGAACATCTGAGCTTATGGGAGAGTACTGCCTATGACCGCTCTAAGATACTGATATCTACTGCCGGATGCACAATACAGTGTGAAGAAATGAAAAAGTATACAGGGAAACAATTATATAATAGTATGAGAGAAAAATATTTACTTCAGCTTGAAATGTCTGCACCCGATTATGTAATTGCCATGACAGCTCCGGGGGATATAGAAAGAGGAATGCATAGACTGGTTGATGCTTTATCAGAAATTGATTCAGAACTTGCAAAATATAAAGAAAATGAATCAATTTATGCAAAAAGCAGAGAGATTGGAATAGAGTTACAGGAAAATCTTCAGGTTTATTCAAGCTCAGAAATTAATAAGTTTCGAAATAAAAGAAAAAAAATCTCACTTGAAGCTTGTGCCGGATATGTCGCTGCGGAATATGCATATGTATATCCGCCGGGAATTCCTTTGGTCGTACCGGGAGAGCGGATATCAGAAAAAACGGTGCGGCAGATTGTAAAATATCAGAAAACAGGATTTGATATTCATGGCATACATGAAACAGGCAGAATTGAGGTACTGGATAATGGGTAAGATTTATTATGTGATGGGAAAGAGCTCTTCGGGAAAAGATACGATATATAAGGAACTGCTAAAGAGACATCCGGAATTCCATACAATAGTTCCCTATACAACACGTCCGATACGTGAGGGAGAACATGACGGTGTGGAATACTATTTTGTAGATGAAAAACGTTTAAAGGAGATGCAGCAGGCAGGACAGGTTATAGAGGTTCGTTCCTATAATACAAAATGCGGGATCTGGACATATTTTACAGCTGACGACGGACAAATCGATCTGGAGCAGTATGATTATCTTGTGATCGGGACTCTGGTCTCTTATGAGGCGATGAAGCGGTATTTTGGGAAAAATGTTCTTGTACCGATCTACATCGAGGTCGAAGACGGGGAACGTCTGTGGCGGGCACTGGAGAGAGAAAAGAAGCAGCAAGTCCCCAGATATGCAGAAATGTGCAGACGCTTTCTGGCGGATGAGAAGGATTTTGCGGAAGACAACCTCCAGCGTGCGGAAATTACGTACAGATTTGAAAATGCAGATCTTTCCGATTGTCTTACAAAAATTGAAAATTATATTGGACTATAACTTCATTTGAGAATGTGTTATACTAAATAAGTAAATTTATGAAAAATAATATACGGCAGGTGATAAAATGAGTGGTTTCAAAGATGTGGTCGGCCACAAAAATATAATTAAGTATATACAGAATGCGGTAACGGCGGACGCGGTCTCTCATGCATACATCCTGAACGGAGAGAGAGGATCCGGCAAGAAGCTGCTCGCAAATCTCTTTGCCATGAGTATGCAGTGTCAGGATCGGGCTGAAGACGGCGATGCCTGTGGAAAATGCCAGTCATGTAAGCAGGCGATGAGCGGCAACCATCCGGATATTATCCGTGTAACGCATGAAAAGCCGAATACGATCAGTGTAGATGATATCCGTGTGCAGGTAAATGATGATATTGTGATCAGACCTTATAGCAGCAAGTACAAGATTTATATTATCGCGGATGCAGATATGATGACTGTACAGGCTCAGAATGCGCTTCTTAAGACGATTGAGGAACCGCCGGAGTATGCGGTGATCATGCTCCTTACAGAAAATGCCGAGGTACTTCTTCCGACGATTCGGTCAAGATGTGTTATGATGAAGCTCCGCAATATCAAAGATCAGCTTGTGAAGAAATATCTGATGGAACAGCTTGAAGTCCCGGATTATAAAGCTGACGTATGTGTGGCATTTGCGCAGGGAAATATGGGAAAGGCTATCATGCTGGCTCATTCTGAATATTTCAATGAGATTAAAGAAGAGGCGGTTCATCTTCTCAGGAACATTGACGAGATGACAGTTCCGGAGCTTACAGAAGCAGTAAAACGCTGCATGACATATAAACTGGAGATCAATGATTATCTGGATATTATCGCAATCTGGTACAGGGATGTTCTTATATATAAAGCTACAAAGAGCGTCGACAGAGTTGTATTTTCTGATCAGATGAAATATATCAAAGAGCGTGCCAGGAAAAGTTCTTATGAGGGGATAGAGAATATACTGGATGCATTGGAAAAGGCAAAGGCAAGAATGAAAGCCAATGTCAATTTTGAGCTGGTGATGGAGCTGCTTTTGCTGACAATAAAGGAGAATTGACAGGATGACAAAAGTAATTGGAGTCAGATTCCGGACAGCAGGGAAGATTTATTTCTTTGCACCGGGCAAGTTTCAGATAAAGCGGGGAGACAATGTCATTGTTGAGACTGCCCGCGGCGTGGAGTTCGGCCGGGTCGTAAGCGGACCGAAGGATGTGAAAGACGAGGAAGTAGTGCAGCCACTGAAGTCTGTAATAAGGATGGCGTCTGACCAGGACCGGCGAACGGTTGAGAAAAATAAGCAAAAAGAAAAAGAGGCGTTTAAAATCTGCCTTGAAAAGATCCGGAAACATAATCTGGAAATGAAACTGATAGATGTTGAGTACACTTTTGATGGTAATAAGATATTATTTTATTTCACGGCAGACGGCCGAATAGATTTCCGTGAGCTGGTAAAGGATCTTGCAGCGGTATTCAGGACCAGGATTGAGCTTCGGCAGATCGGTGTCAGGGATGAGACAAAGATCCGTGGGGGTATTGGAATCTGCGGACGCCCGTTGTGCTGCAGCACATATCTGACGGAATTTTCGGCAGTGTCGATCAAGATGGCAAAAGAACAGAACCTTTCTCTGAACCCGACGAAAATATCAGGTGTGTGCGGAAGGCTTATGTGCTGTCTTACTAATGAGGAAGAGACATATGAGGTATTGAACAGCCAGCTTCCGTCAGTGGGCGATACTGTTACGACAAAAGACGGACTGACAGGGACAGTTCAGTCTTTGAGCGTCCTGCGTAAACTGGTGAAAGTAGTGGTCAATCTTGATGACGACGAGAAAGAGATCAGAGAGTATCCTGCAGAGGAGCTAAAGTTCAAACCACGTAAGAAAAAGAAAAAAGTCTCAAAAGAAGAGATGAAGAAACTGGCAGCGCTGGAAAAAGGGCAAGGAGCGTCAAAGTTAGATGACAAATAACGGGAGAACAGATCTGTTAAAACCGGGAGAACGTCTGGACGACCTGCAGATCGGAGGACTTGAGCTGATTCAGAATCCTTCGGGATTTTGTTTTGGTGTAGATGCCGTCTTTCTGTCAGACTTTGTTAAAGTCAAACCGGGGGAGACGGTGCTCGATCTGGGGACGGGAAACGGAATCATTCCAATTCTGTTATCGGCAAAAACCGGTGGAAAAAAGTTTACCGGTCTTGAGATTCAGGAAAATACTGCAGATATGGCAAGGCGGAGTGTGGCGTACAATCATCTCGAAGACCGGATTGAAATTGTGACCGGAGATATCAAAGAGGCGGCAGAGATATTCAAGCCGGCCTTTTTTGATGTCATCACTACAAATCCACCTTATATGCTGTCGCAGCACGGCCTTCGCAATCCGGATGATGCAAAAGCGATTGCGAGACATGAAGTGCTCTGTACGCTTGATGATATCCTGCGGGAGAGTATGAGGCTTCTGCAGGATAAAGGAAGATTCTACATGATCCACAGGCCATTCCGTCTGACAGAGATTATGATCAAGATGAATCATTATAAGATAGAACCGAAGCGGATACAGTTTATTCATCCGTATATTGATAAGGAACCGGTGCTTGTACTGATTGAAGGCGTGCGGGGCGCAAGATCAAGAGTGACTGTGGAACCTCCGATCATTATTTACGATAAGTCCGAACAGAAGGATAAATGATGGAGAAATAGCGGAAGATGGCAGGGGACTGCTGTGAAGTCAGGGAAAAAAGAAGGAGAATATCATGTCGGGAACTTTATATCTTTGTGCGACTCCGATCGGCAATCTTGAGGATATGACATTTCGGGCGGTGCGTATATTACAGGAAGTCGATCTGATCGCGGCGGAGGATACGCGCAACAGTGTGAAACTTCTGAATCATTTCGATATCCGTACACCGATGACCAGCTACCATGAGTATAATAAATATGACAAAGGACGCAAACTGGTAGATAAAATGCTTGAAGGCAGCAGTATTGCATTGATAACGGATGCAGGAACTCCCGGAATATCAGATCCGGGGGAAGAACTGGTGCGCATGTGTCACGACGCTGGGATTTGCGTTACGGCGGTCCCGGGACCGGCTGCATGTATCACAGCACTTACCATATCGGGACTTCCGACAAGGAGGTTCTCGTTTGAGGCTTTCCTTCCGTCAGATAAAAAAGAGCGGGAAAATGTACTTCTGACGCTGGAGCGGGAACAGAGGACGATCGTACTATATGAAGCTCCTCACAGACTGGTGAAGACGCTGAAGCTGCTGACGGATCGTCTGGGCGGAGAGCGGCAGGTGAGCGTATGCCGTGAACTGACAAAGCGCCATGAGACTGTGTACCGTGCCACACTTTCAGAGGCCGTGACATATTATGAGAGCCATGAACCGAAAGGGGAGTGCGTTCTTGTAATAGAAGGAATGAGCCGCCAGGCAATAGAACAGGAAGAAAAAGAGAAGTGGGCGGACATGAGTATAGAAGACCACATGGAATATTATCTTTCCCGGGGATTAGAGCGGAAAGAAGCAATGAAGAAAACAGCGAAAGATCGCGGAGTTTCCAAACGAGAAATTTATAACTATCTTGAGAAAGTAAAAAATTAATTAAGAATAAATATAATCATGAGTGCTTGAACTAACAATAACAGACATCAGGAACTTACCTGATGTCTGTTATTTTTCCGTCTTTCATAAATACGACTTTCTTATTTAGGCTGACAGCCTCCTGATAGTCATTTGTCACATAGAGGACAGTAATGTGAAGCTCTTCATTGATCTTGAGTATGTCGCCGAGCATTTCCATACGCCGGGCATCGTTCTGCCGCGCAAAGTCTTCATCTACAAGAAGCACTTTAGGCTGGCAGACAACAGCACGTCCCAGTGCAACCCGCTGCTTGTCCGTGTCAGAAAGAGATTTGATCTTTTTGTCAAGAACGTTCGTGAGTCCGAAAAAATCGGCTGCTGATTTTACACGACTGTCAATCACTGTTCTGGGAAGATCTCTAAGCCTCAGACCGAGAGCCATATTGTCATAGGCGTTAAAATGGCGGTACAAGGTGTAGTTCTGAAATGCCATTGCAAGACGCCGGTCGCGGGGCAGGATATCATTGAGCAGATCTTTACCGAGCCAGATTTCGCCGGAAGTGATATCCTCCAGACCTCCGATCATACGCAGGATCGTAGATTTTCCGCAGCCGCTCGGTCCGTGAAAGATAACAAATTCACCGTCTTCTATATGAAGGCTGACGTCATTTACGGAGACGAATCCGTTTGGGTATGTTTTAGTCAAGTGCTCTAATGTCACGCTTGCCATAAGGAAACCTCCATATCTTTTATAACGCAGAAAACTGCGTATTCTGTTATTCTGTACAGATATTTTAGCACAAAGGGAAAGCTCCTACAATCCCAAAGGAAGAAGAAGATCTGCAAGGAACACACTTGCCGCGAGTCCGGCGAATGTAGCGAGCAGCGCTCCGGCTAATGTATAACGGGAATGTTTGACTCCGGCAGTCATGAAATAGACGCTCATCGTGTAAAAGATTGTCTCAGTACAGCACAGTGAGATTGAAGCAATCAGTCCGATACGGGAGTCTGTTCCGAATTCTTTAAAAATATCCAGCAAAAGGCCGGTTGCGGCGGAGGATGAGAACATTTTTACCACAGTCAGGGGCACAAGTTCTCCGGGAAATCCGATCAGTCCGGAAAACTGTCCGATTGCATCAGCTATAAAGTCAAGAAATCCTGATGCGCGCAGAATTCCTACTGCGGCCATAAGACCGATCAGTGTGGGCATAAGACGGATCACTGTGAGAAAACCGCTTTTCGCTCCCTTGATAAAAGATTCGTATACATTGACTCCGTTCATCACTCCATAGACAACGATGCTCAGGACAATAAAAGGAACAAGATAGTCAGAGATATACATTAAAATATTCATAGATGCCTCCGTGGCAGAAAGTGTACTCTTTAACTATATGCACCATTGCTGTGGAATATCGCCGGATAATAAATCATAAGATGCAGTAAAGAGTGTTCTGCAGAGGTTCATATGCTGCATATTGTGAATTCTTACATAAAATCCATTTTTAAATATCAAAAGAAATATATAAATTTCCTGACGCTGGCAGCAGGCTTAACAGGAATGCTGTTATTGTCTGCGTGCGGAGCCCGGAAACCCGAAGACCAGAACCAAAAGTTTGAGGAATATACGAAAGAACTGTTTTGCAGCGAGGTGGCGTCCAACACGATAAATCTGCACTATACGCTTAAGAATCCGGAGGACTATGGCATTACCGGCAGTGAGGTTTCACTGGGCAGTTTTGAGAGCGACACAGATATGATAAAGGCCTCTGCGGAAAATATGTGGCAGTCGCTTCAGAAATTTTCCTATGACGGACTGGATCTGCAGAACAGGATTACATTTGATATCCTGGGGTATCAGATAAAAACGATAGAACGAAATGCGGATTATATATTGTATGAGGAACCGCTGGGACTTGTAAGCGGCGTGCAGACACAGTTACCTGTTGTTCTGTCAGAATACAGATTCTATGACCGGCAGGATGTGGAGACATATCTTGAACTTCTGGAGATGACAGAAGATTATTTTGACAGCCTCATAAAATTCGAGAGAGAGAAGGCGGAGAAAGGTCTTTTTATGGCAGATTATGCACTGGATACTGTTCTCGATCAGTGCAGGGCGTTTCTGGATATGGGAGATGGCAATTATCTGTACTCGACTTTTGCAGATCGTGTTAAAGATGTAAAAGAGTTGACAAAAGAAGAAATAAGTGACTATATTCAGGACAATGCACTCGCTGTAAGTGATTATATATTTCCGGCATATGAAAAACTGATTTCTGCTCTGGAGGAACTGCGGGGAACCGGGGAGAACGAAAAAGGACTTGTATATCTGCCGGATGGGGCGGATTACTATGAACTGGTTGTCCGGCAATCAACAGGGTCTGACAGGTCGGTGGAAGAAATGGAAGATCTTACACGGCGGCAGATGACAGATGATCTTGAAGCGATGGAACAGGTGCTTGGAATTACCACTGAAGAAGCGCAGGAGGCAGCAGCGGCCATGACACAGGACTCAGCTGAACTCATATTGTCAAAACTGCAGGACGGAATCAAGGCGGCATTTCCGGAGGCACCTGATACAGCACTGGAGATCAAATACGTGCCGGAGGAAATGGAAGAACATCTGAGCCCGGCATTTTATATGATTCCGGCAATTGATAATACGGAAGAAAATGTAATCTATATCAATCGCGCGCATATGAACGATGATCTGACTCTGTTTACGACACTGGCCCATGAGGGATATCCGGGGCATCTGTATCAGACTGTCTATTACGAGAACACAGATCCGGATCCGATCCGCAGTGTGATGGATTTTGGGGGCTATGTAGAGGGATGGGCTACTTATGCAGAGATGGGGAGCTATTATCTGACCCCTCTGTCTAAAGAGCAGGCTGTCCTGCTTCAGAAAAACAGTTCTATCATACTGGGGCTTTATGCTCTGGCGGACATGGGAATCCACTATGAGGGGTGGAGCCGGATGGATACAGTTGCATTTTTCAGTAATTACGGCATCACGGATGCAGAGACGATTGAACGTATCTATGAGCTTATCATCGGATCGCCGGGAAATTATCTGAAATATTATATCGGATATGTGGAATTCCTGGAGCTTAAGAAGGACTGGGCAGAGGAAAAAGGCACGGGATTTTCACAAAAAGAGTTCCATGAGGCTGTACTCGAAGTCGGGCCGGCGCCGTTTGATATTGTGGAAAAGTATATGTGGGAGATGGAAAATTAGTATGCTGAACTATCTGTGGGCGGGAATGATTCTTGCCGGAATTATTTTCGGTGCGTTTAACGGAAAAATGCAGGATATTACAAACGCGGCTCTGGAATCGTCGCAAGAGGCTGTGACTCTGTGTATTACAATGATTGGCGTGATGGCATTCTGGACCGGTATCATGGAGATTGCTTCACGGGCCGGCATCATACAGATGGCAGCACGGAGAATGAGGCCGTTGATCCGGTTTCTCTTTCCGAATCTGCCTGAGAAGCATAAAGCAGTGGAGCATATCTGTACCAATTTTATTGCAAATTTTCTCGGACTCGGCTGGGCGGCTACTCCGGCCGGGCTAAAAGCTATGGAAGAACTCGGTAAACTGGAAGAAGAGAGAAGAAATAAAAAGATTTACGGGTTGGCGAGAAAAAGAGGAATTGCAGGAAATGAAATGTGTACTTTTCTGATCATTAATATCTCATCACTGCAGCTGATTCCTGTCAATGTGATCGCATACCGGAGTCAGTATGGCAGTGTAAATCCGGCCGGGATCGTAGGAGCGGGAATTGTGGCAACGGCAGTGAGCACCGGAGTGGCTGTAATATTTTGTAGACTGATGGACAGAAGACAAAAAAACTTCCATAATGAAAAAAATTTTTTGTAGCCGGCATGTATTTCTCAATGATACAATAGCATAAATGGAAGAAAGGAATAAGAACAAAAATGATGAAAACTAAGATAATGATTCCAAATACTGATATAGAGATCCATCCGCTTGGTCTGGGTACGGCAAATGCGGGTCTTGCATGGGATGGAAAGAACGCAGACAGAATATTTGATGCGTTTCTGGATATGGGCGGCAGCCTGATCGATACAGCTCATGTATATTCTGACTGGGTGAAACCGGAACGCGCGAGAAGTGAGCGTGTTATAGGGGACTGGCTGGAACGCAGCGGTAAACGAAACTATATTGTACTTTCAACCAAAGGCGGGCATCCGGATATGACAGTTCCGAATCCTGATACACATATCAGCAGAATGAGAAAAGAGGATATGGAATCAGATCTGGATTCATCCTTAAAACAGCTTCGGACAGACTATATCGATATCTATTTTTATCACAGAGACGATGAGAGACAGTCGGTAGAGGAGCTGATTGAAGTAATGGAGGAGTTCCGCCGGAAAGGAAAGATCCGCTATTATGGATGTTCGAATTGGACAACTCCCAGAATGAAAGCGGCCGACCGGTATTGTTCGGAGAAAGGATACAGAGGTTTCGCTGCTAATCAGGCGCTTCTGAATCTGGGATATAAATATATGAATCCTCTTGAGGACGATACGCTTGTGTATGCAGATGAGGAGATGCAGCAGTACCACCGGGAGCATACCGGGAATCTTCTCATGCCGTATATGGGGGTGTGCGGAGGGTTCTTCCATAAGTATATCGGGCAAGGTCCGGATGCAGTCAAGAGGAGTCCATATTATACAGAAGGAAACCTGAAAGTGGCAGAAAGAGTAAAAGAGCTTTGTGATAAATATCATGCGACGGTATC
>ERZ1643247.3607-NODE-3607-length-10733-cov-3.913842_pt1 | contig 10733 bp, 12 predicted proteins | sample MGYA00579264_ERZ1643247 | MGnify/ENA primary metagenome ERZ1643247 (study PRJEB29033, sample SAMEA4952262) | chicken gut metagenome | biome: Broiler Chicken; feature: Gastrointestinal Tract; material: Caecum | place: Ireland | collected 2018 | study: Broiler... | reverse complement strand
CTTATTTTATTAGCAGTATTTATACTCCCAGGCCATCCTATATAAAGTAGCATACGCTGTGGCCCCGCCCTCAGAAACGTATTCCAGAGGCCGGACCTCAGACATTGATCTCCGCCGTCATGCCCAGCAGCTCTTTTCTCTCCTCCAGCATAGGCCGGATAACCTGTGCCAGATAAGCATCCACCTGACGCTCAGCCCTTCCCGTATAACGGGCGGGATCCATGGTCTTTTTCAGATCTTCCAGAGACAGGTTGAACGTCGGATCCGCCGCAATCCGTTCCAGAAGGTCGTTGTCTTTTCCTTCTACCTTCACGGCTTTTCCGGCCTCCATAGACAGCTCACGGATCCGCTCATGCAGCTCCTGTCTGTCTCCGCCGGCTTTTACCGCATCCATCATGATATTTTCCGTGGCCATGAAGGGCAGCTCGGACATAAGGCGTTTCTCGATAACCTTCGGATATACCACCAGGCCGTCCACCACGTTCAGCATCAGATCCAGAATGCCGTCCACGGCCAGAAAGCCTTCCGGAATGGACAGCCTCTTATTGGCCGAATCATCCAGTGTTCTCTCAAACCATTGAGTCGCAGATGTGATGGCCGGATTCAGCGCGTCGATCATCACATACCTGGACAGGGACGCGATGCGCTCGCTCCGCATGGGATTCCGTTTGTAGGCCATGGCCGAAGAACCGATCTGGCTCTTCTCAAAGGGCTCCTCAATCTCCTTCAGGTGCTGCAGCAGCCGGATATCGTTGGAGAACTTATGTGCGCTGGCGGCAATGCCTGCCAGCACGTTGGCCACTCTGGTGTCCACCTTCCGGGAATAGGTCTGCCCTGATACGGGATAGCAGGCGGAAAATCCCATCTTTTCCGCAATCATCGGATCAATTTTATCAATTTTCTCCTGATCGCCGTCGAACAGCTCCAGGAAGCTGGCCTGGGTACCCGTGGTTCCCTTGGAGCCCAAAAGCTTCAGCGTACTCTGCACGTACTCCAGATCCTCCAGATCCATGGCAAACTCCTGCATCCAGAGGGTCGCCCGCTTCCCTACCGTGGTAGGCTGCGCCGGCTGAAAATGAGTGAATGCCAGGGTCGGCTGGGCCTTCTGGGCCTCCGCGAATTTCGCCAGCTCCGCGATTACGTTCACCAGCTTCTTCCGCACCAGCTTCAGCGCCTCATTCATAATGATAATATCCGTATTGTCGCCCACGTAGCAGGAGGTTGCGCCCAGATGAATGATCCCCTTGGCCTTTGGGCACTGCACGCCGTAAGCGTACACATGGGACATGACGTCATGGCGCACTTCTTTTTCCCGCGCCCTCGCCACGTCATAATTAATATCCGAAACGTGGGCCTTCATCTCGTCGATCTGCTCCTGCGTGATCGGCAGGCCCAGCTCCATCTCTGTCTCAGCCAGCGCGATCCACAGCTTCCGCCAGGTGGTAAATTTCATATCCTGAGAGAAAATATACTGCATCTCCCGGCTGGCATACCGCTCGGAAAGAGGGCTTGAATATCTGTCTGTTCCGCTCATGTTTTCCGTCCTCCCTGCCTGTTTTCAGGCCAGTCCCAGACGGCGGAACACTTCCTGATAAGCCTCTTCCACGTTGCCCATATCTCTTCTGAAGCGGTCCTTGTCCAGCTTCTCATTGGTATTCACATCCCACAGACGGCAGGTATCCGGCGAAATCTCATCCGCCAGAATGATGGTGCCGTCAGCCAGACGTCCGAATTCGATCTTGAAGTCGATCAGACGGATGCCCACGCCCAGGAAATATTCCTTCAGAAACTCATTGACCTTCCGGGTATACGCTTTGATGGTGTCAATCTCCTCCTGGGTAGCCAGTCCCAGCGCCAGCGCATAATCATCATTAATAAAGGGATCGTCCAGTTCGTCGCATTTGTAGCTGAATTCAATGATGGGGCAGAGCAGCTCTCTGCCTTCTTCCACGCCCATTCTCTTGGAAAAGCTGCCTGCCGCCACATTCCGCACGATAACCTCCAGCGGAACGATGCTGACCTTCTTCACAGCTGTCTCACGGTCGCTGAGCTCTTCCACCAGATGCGTGGGAACTCCGGCCTTTTCCAGCTGTTTCATCACATAGTTGGACATCCGGTTGTTGACTACGCCTTTGCCCATGATGGTGCCTTTTTTCACGCCGTTAAATGCGGTGGCATCATCCTTGTAGTCCACGATTACCACTTCCGGATCATCGGTTGCAAAAACTTTCTTGGCTTTTCCTTCATAAAGCTGTTCTCTCTTTTCCATGTACGCTATACCTTTCTTTCCCTGAGATAGATTCTTTTTCAGTTACTACCATTGTTGATTATAAAGCATTGCCCCGTCAAAAGCAATCCAAAGTTCGACTCTTTACACGCCCTCCGCTTGGTGAAAACGCCCCAGAAACTCACGCATCCGGGCATTCTCAGAAGAAAATACGTATTCCGGGCTGCCCTCTTCCACAATAACGCCCTGATCCATGAAAATCACCCGGTGCGAAATGTCTTTCGCAAACTGCATCTCATGAGTGACGATGACCATGGCGATATCCAGATCTGCCAGAGACCGGATCACCTTCAGGACTTCCCCTGTCAGCTCCGGGTCCAGAGCCGACGTGGGCTCATCAAAAAACAGGATCTTCGGATTCAGCGCCAGGGCCCTGGCAATAGCCACACGCTGGCACTGTCCGCCGGAAAGCTGGCAGGGATAAGCGTCTTCCTTATCCTCCAGGCCCATTTTCTTCAGCAGCTCTCTGGCTTCTTTGTAAACTTCATCCTTATTTCTCTTCTGCACATGAATCGGCGCGTCCGTGATGTTCTTCATAACCGAGTAATGAGGAAACAGATTGAAGCTCTGAAATACCAGCCCGAAATAGCTGCGGACCTTTTTCATGGTATCGCCCTTTACATAAACTGCCCTTCCATCCTGCGCAGACGCCACCTGTTCTCCCATGTAGCGGATCTCCCCGCCGCCGATGGTCTCCAGCATGGTAGCGCACCGGAGCAGCGTGGATTTTCCGGAGCCGGAGGGGCCGATGATGGACAGGATTTCTCCCTCTTCCACGGAAATAGAAATGTCCTTCAGCACTTCCAGATCGTCAAATGATTTCTGTATATGGTTCATCTCCAATAATTTCAGACCGGTTTCCTCCTAATGGTAATAGCTCAGCTTCTTCTCGAACCGTTCCATGATCCAGGCTACCAGGTAATTGAACACGTAATAAAATACGCCTGCCATGAAGAGAGGCAGCACGGTGGTTTCCGCCGCCGCAATCTGCCGTGCAGTGGCAAACAGTTCGATATAAGAGACGGAATACACCAGCGATGTATCCTTGACCAACGTAATGACCTCGTTGGTTACAGCCGGAAGGACGTTTTTCACCATCTGCGGAAGAATGATTTTCATAAATGTCTGCCGTTTGTCATATCCCAGCAGCTGCGCGGCTTCATATTGCCCTCTGGGAATAGACTCGATACCGGAACGGTAAATCTCAGCAAAATATGCCGCATAGTTCATGGAGCAGCCCAGAATCACAGCGGTAAATTTATATCCGCCGATAGGCATTCCCCATAAATAATAGGGGCCAAAATACCAAATCAGAAGCTGCAGCATCAGGGGCGTTCCGCGCATAATGGAAATAAAGATTTTCACAATCCAGCTCACCGGTTTGATCCTGCTGACCCTGCCAAAATAGACCAGCATGCCCAGCGGCAGGGAAAAAATCAGCGTCAGGATAAAAATCAGGCAGGTCTGCCCGAATCCCTGCGCCAGCTGGCTTAATATCACATCAAAGCTCATACAGCCTGTTCCTCCCATTTCAAAGCATTTTCAGCAGAGACAAGCGCACCCCACGGGTGAAAACCCGCGGGGTATACGCCTTTCTCTGTCCTTCTTCTGTCCATTTTAATTGTCTGAACCTGGCTTTCGCCAGATCTTTATTCAGCGCCCAGAATCAGCATGTCCGCAATTCCGTATTTCTCTGCCAGCTCCTGCACGGTACCGTCATCAGTCAACGTCTGCAGGTCTTCGTCAATCGCGTCGCGCAGACTCTCATTGCCCAGCTTAAAGGCAATCGCATATTCCTCAGAGTTCAATGTCTCATCCAGCATCTTGAAGCCCTCTCCTCTGGACTCCAGCTGATATTTCGCCACACCGATATCAATGGCCAGAGCATCCAGCGCGCCTGCCTGGAGCTCAGTGAAAGCCGTATTGTAATCAGCAAACTCATTCAGGGAAGCAAAGGTATCCGCCAAAGCCTTCTGACCTTCTTCATCCTGCAGCACCTCCAGCGCTGCCGAAGCGGCCTGTACGCCTACGGTTTTACCGGCCAGATCTTCAAACGTCTCTATACCTGAACTCTCAGATACTACGATCACCTGGCTGTTGTCTACATAAGGCACAGAAAAAGTATACTCACTTTCCCGGCCGGTCATGGTAAATCCGTTCCAGATGCAGTCGATGGAACCGGACTCCAGTTCCATATCTTTTGAATCCCAGGCGATGGGCTTCTTCTCCAGCTCCCAGCCTTCCAGATCGCAGACCGCCTGGGCCAGCTCCAGGTCGAAGCCGGTGTACTCGCCGTCCTCACCCATGTATCCATAGGGCGGATACTCCGCGTCGAAGCCGACCGTCAGAACGCCGTCCTCCAGGCCTTCCGGCACGTCGCCGGCCTCTGCGGATGAAGAATCTGCCGAAGATGTGCTCTCCGCAGAAGCGGAAGAAGAGCTGCTCTCCGCTGATGATCCGGAAGATGCGCTTTCCGCACCCGCGGAAGAAGCCGTGCTGCTTCCCGATGATGTATTTCCGCTGCCGCAGCCTGCGAGAGCCGCTGCCGTCATTGCTGCCAGCAGGCAGCTGATTATTTTCTTTTTCATATTTTCCTCCTTGTACACTGCTGTTTTCCTGTCCGTACCGCTTCTGGCAGTTTATTTCATTAGCAATGAGCCACTCTACCACACGAAACTGTACTGACAAGGCTTATACTACCATATGCTCCGGGAATCTGTCAACTGATAATCCCCGCAGCGCCGGTCTGTATTCAGGGATCTGCAGCAGTGCCTGCCCGCCATCCTACCGATATCCGATCTCATCCAGCACTCTGTCCACTGTTTCCGCCAGAGACACACTGAATGCTTCCGTCAGATACGGTGTCTCTGTTCCGCGGACGCTGCGGCCGAACTGCTCTACTTCCAGACAGTAATTATTGGGAACCTCCACAGTCTTCAGCTCATCCGTGCCGTCAAAGGTCCGCAGGCGATAGCTCAGCGTTCCCGGCCCGTTGAACGCAAAGTCCACAGATGTAACAGATCCCTTCGAACCGTGAATCTGAAAGCGGTCCAGAAAGGCGTTCTTCTCCGTCTCCAGCGTCATGCCGCAGTCAAAATGTGCCTTCGCGCCGCCTTCATATTCAAATATCCCTGTGGTCAGAAGGTCAATTCCCTCTTCCGAAAAGCTGCCCACCGCTCTGATTTTCTCCGGCGTTTTTCCGATCATGCTCTGCAGCAGGCTGATAGCATAGACTCCCACATCATACGTGCAGCCGCCAAAGGTATCTCTTCTCATGCGAATATTGCTGCGGTCGTAGTCAGACGTAATCAGCGCCGCTTCCGCATAGCAGATCCTGCCGATCTTTCCCTCTTCAATCACCTGCCGTATCTCCTGAATATAGGGACTGTGCTGATACGGCCTTGGCATCCGCGCTGGTGTGGGCCATGGGCTTCTCACACAGCACATGCTTTCCAGACTGCAGCGCCCTGACCGTCCACTCGCAATGCAGCTGATTGGGCAGCGGAATATACACTGCCTCTACCTCCGGATCCTTCAACAGTTCCTCATAGCTTCCATAAGCTTTGCGAAAACCATACTTTTTCCGAAAGGCTTCCGCTTTCTCCAGGGTGCGCCCGGCAATCGCAACCAGTTCGCAGTTGTCAGCCAGTGCCATTCCCCGGGCTGTATCCCTTTCAAAAATATAGGCCGTTCCCAGCACGCCCCATCTGACCTTTTCCATACTGTTCCTCCTGTGCTGTCTGTTATTTCCGTCTGTTTTCTACAGACCGTAAACCCTGGTCACTCTGCGGCTGATGCCGCAGGCCATCTCATAATTAAACCTGGCGGCCGGATCAGCAATTTCTTCTATGGAAATACTGTTCTCTCCGTCGCGGCCCACCAGCGTCACCACATCTTCCACCCGGACATCCGGAATCCCGCTTACGTCCACCATAAACTGATCCATGCAGACCCGTCCCAGAATCGGCGCGTACTGGCCGTGGATAAGCACTCTGCCCTTGGAAGAAAGGGCCCTGGGATAGCCGTCGGCATAGCCTGCTGACACTGTGGCAATCCTGGTCCGTCCCTCATGGGTCACATAGGTGGCCCCGTAGCTGACACCCAGCCCGTTTCCCACCTCCTTCACATGAATTACGCGGCTCTTCCACTCCAGAGCCGGAATCAGATCCAGACGCTCCTTCCGCACCTCCTCAGACGGGTACAGACCGTAGGTCACAATGCCGGAGCGCACCATATCATAGCGAAAATCATCGAACTCCATAATTCCCGCGCTGTTGCAGACGTGCTTCAGCGGTATTTCCACTTCCCGCTCTTCCAGCATCCGTACCATCCGGTTAAATTTTTCCAGTTGCCCGGAGCAGTATGTCTTATCCTTCTGATCGGCACATGCAAAATGTGTAAACAGCCCTTCCATCTTCAGATGCGGCAGTCTCCCGATGGCCGCAATGACGTCTGCGTCTTCCTCCGTCACCTGAAAACCGATGCGGGTCATGCCCGTATCCAGCGCGATATGGATTCCGGCTTTTTTGCCCTGGTTCGCCGCTTCCCGGTCCAAGAGCTCCGCCGTCTCGCGGCTGTAGATGGTCTGGGTAATATCAAAGGCCACCAGATCCTCATACTGGGACGGTGAAGTATAACCCAGTATCAGTATCGGCAGCCGTATTCCGTTCTCCCGAAGCTCCAACGCCTCTTCCAGCGTGGCCACGGCGAAGTAATCCACCCGGTCCTCCAGATATTTTCCGACCCTGACGGCCCCGTGGCCGTAGGCGTCCGCTTTGATCACAGCCAGCAGACGGACGCCCGGCGCCAGCCTTTTCCTGACTTCTTCAATATTATGGCCTATGGCGGAAAGAGATATTTCCGCCCAGCACCTGAGATAATCGCTCATGTCTTTCCCTTCTTCAGTCTTTTATCGTTTCTCCGGCTTCCGGATGGCCGAATAGATATTTTTTACATTCTTTAACACCACATGAGTTCTGGTATCCGATACGCCGTCCAGGCTCATGATATCCCTGTGTATCTGCTCCAGCTCGTCCCCCGACTCACAGCAGATTTTCAGAAGCAGGTCGAATTCTCCGGTCTGATAATAACAGGACACTATGGTATCCATCCCCCGGATAGCATTGGCAAACCCGTCGAAATATTTGGGATTGCTTAAACTGACCTCCATCAGCGCCGTCATCGCGTTGCCCGTGCGCTTTTCATCCACGATAATCGTATATTCCTTGATAATCTTATTCTCTTCCAGCTTACGGATCCGCTCAATGACGGCCGAAACGGAAAGATGGATTTCCTTGCTGATATTAGACGCCGTCTCTCTGGCATTCTTCTGCAGTATCTTCAGAATCTTATAATCGATATTGTCCATCTTGCGCTGCCTCCTCTATTTTTTCTCCCTTATTGCTCTGTCTATAGCCAGAAATCCGTCTGCTTTCTGCGGACAGCTTTCTTCAGATTTTATGATACTACTTTTTAAGTATAGCAAATTTTCCGAAGAAGTCCACTGCTCAGAGTAAATTTTTTCGATTTGCATACAGGTTACGATCCACATCAAGTCTGCGAAGCAGGAACCCCGCCCACATGAGCAGCCTTAGCACCGCAAGGCGCGGAACTGGAGCCTCGAAGATGCGACGGGTGCGAATGCGGGTGGAGTGTAAATCGTAACACAGACAGAGAAAAGCCCCTGCATTCACTCTTATCAGACATGAATGCAGGGGCTGCTGAACAGCTGCCTCCATTTCGTTTATTTTCGTCCCGCGCCTCTGGTAGTGAAAAATTGTACTGCCATACCCATGGCTGCGATAACCACTCCCGCCAGTATCCGCATCGAATCGCTGCCAAGCGCTGGTATCAATGTCCGCAGCGCATTCACAGCATTAAAAGCTCCGGTAACAGCCGTCACTGCAATGATGCACGGCCGGGCGAATTTTGCCGCCAGAAAACCTGCCCCGAAGAATGCTGCCACTCCCAGCACTATGAGCAAAATATTCCAGCCCTGCCCTTCCGGAACGGAAATCGTCTGAACAGCCGAAAAGGCCATGAAACCGCAGTACAGAAAAACGCCTACAATATACAGACGGAATGCCACCAGCGCCAGCACGATACCTGCCACCAGGCCGATTACGGCAGGCAGATAAGCCTCTCCCGCAATAGTGCTCGACGAAATTCCAAATCCCAGCACAAAGCCGGCCAAAAAGCCTATGACGCCAATCCAGAATTTCAGAAGGCGATAGCCTGAAAAACACTGCAGAAGCGCCAGCGCCACCGAAAAGACCAGCATGATCTGTCCAAAGCCCGAAAAAAATCCATTGAGCATATCAAACACTCGACAATACCTCCTTCAGTAAAAATGCTCTGGAGTTATAGTACCCTGTTTTCTCCGCGGATTCAAGCCCTTTTCTGCATTTCTCTTTTTTCATTTTTCTGTTTTCAGTTCTTGACACCCAATACCCCTATGGGTATATTATACCTATGGGGGTATTGGGTTATTTAAAAATACTGAAAAAACTGCGGGAGGATCGTATGAGAAAACAAATTGCTGAAAAACTGGAGCATTTTCTGGAACTCGGCGGCATCAGAAAGGAAATCCTGCTTCTGATTATTTCCGGAGCCGCCCTGCTGGCCAGCATTTTCAATCTGCTGCCGCTGCCCTTTAACCCGGCCTGGGCTGCCATCATCCTCTGCGGAATTCCTATTATCCTGGAAGCCGCAGCAGGACTGATCTCTTCTTTTGATATTAAAGCGGATGTGCTGGTGTCTCTGGCTCTGATCGCTTCCGTCTGCATCGGAGAGGATTTCGCAGCCGGAGAAGTGGCTTTTATCATGCGGCTGGGCGGCCTGCTGGAAGATCTGACAGTAGCCCGGGCCCGGGCAGGCATTGAAAAACTGATTCATCTGACGCCGCAGACAGCCCACCTGATCCAGAATGGCACAGAAACTGTCATACCGGCAGAGCAGGTCCAGGTCGGAGATATTCTCCAGGTGTTTCCCGGCGAAACAGTGCCTGTGGACGGCGTGATCCTGGAAGGGCGCACGTCCGTCAACCAGGCCGTCATGACCGGCGAATCTCTTCCCGTAGATAAGGAACCCGGCGACGAAGTGTCCAGCGGCACAGTTAATCAGTTCGGTACCTTCCGAATGAAAGCCGCCAGGGTAGGTGAAGACAGTTCTATCCAGCGCATGATCCGCCTGGTACAGTCTGCTGACGCCGGCCGGGCAAAGATTGTCAGTCTGGCCGACCGCTGGGCCACCTGGATCGTGATAATCGCCCTGACGGCGGCAGCTCTGACCTGGCTGATTTCCGGAGAAATTATCCGTGCTGTTACCATTCTGGTTGTTTTCTGCCCCTGCGCTCTGGTTCTGGCTACGCCTACTGCCATCATGGCTGCCATTGGCAACGCTACCCGGCACGGTTTTCTGATCCGGGAAGGAGATGCCCTGGAACGCCTGGCAAAAGTATCCAGAATTACCTTCGACAAAACAGGCACCCTGACCTGCGGCATTCCTCAGGTAACAGCTGTTCTGGAAGCACCGGGCTTTTCCGGAAAAGAGCTTTATGCTGCCGCTGCCGCCGCTGAACAGTTTTCCGAACATCCTCTGGGCAGGGCAGTCGTCCGCTGCTACTGCCAGTCCACAGGGAAGTCCTGCCCGGCCGCCGAGCAATTTCAAATGCAACCAGGCCGCGGTGTATCAGTCACATCAGACGGGCAAAGGATTCTTGCCGGCAACCGGGAAATGATGGAAGAGAACGGTATTCACCTGCCCGACGTCCTGCTCCAGGCCGCCGAAGAACAGCTGAAGCACGGCTGTACCATCATTTACGTGGCGATTTCGCAGACCATCGCCGGCTGCCTCTCTCTCTCAGACACCATACGTTCTGAAAGTTCCGGGATGCTCCGGCAGCTCTCCGGCCTGGGCGCACAGCCTGTACTGCTGACAGGAGACCATGAAAACGCTGCCGCTTTCATCGCATCCCAGCTTCAGATTTCCGAAGTCCATGCCGGCTGTCTTCCGGAAGACAAACTGAACCGGATCGACAGCTTTCAGAAACAGGGACAGTCCGTCTGCATGATCGGAGATGGCATCAATGACGCGCCGGCTCTGAAAAAAGCTGACGTGGGAATCGCCATGGGCGGCGTAGGCAGCGATATCGCTATGGACGCAGCCGATATTGTCCTGGTAGACGATGAAATCCGGGAGCTGCCTCATCTGCTGGCTCTATCTCACAAAATGATGCATACCATCAAATATAATCTGGCCTTTTCCCTGGCGCTGAACTTTCTGGCCATCGTCCTGGCCATCAGCGGCATCCTTAACCCCGTAGTGGGCGCGCTGGTACACAACGCCGGCTCGGTGTTCGTGATCATACACTCGGCATTGCTGCTGCGGTGGAAATTCCGGTTTGACGGGGAGGGCGCAGGTTAATACAACCCGAACGGAAAGGTAC
>ERZ1643247.3606-NODE-3606-length-10735-cov-6.982210_pt1 | contig 10735 bp, 9 predicted proteins | sample MGYA00579264_ERZ1643247 | MGnify/ENA primary metagenome ERZ1643247 (study PRJEB29033, sample SAMEA4952262) | chicken gut metagenome | biome: Broiler Chicken; feature: Gastrointestinal Tract; material: Caecum | place: Ireland | collected 2018 | study: Broiler... | reverse complement strand
CGGGCAGGTTGAAGAACTTGGCAAAGCGGGTCCGTGCCCGGTATCCGGTGCCCTCGGGAAGCAAGTTGTCAAGAGGTTTTCCGCATTTTCTCTAAATGCTCCAAATTAGAGTGTCTGGCTTCGTTGAGAATGTCCCGCGCACAGGCTTCACGGAGTGCAGCTTCCAGCGCTTTTCCGTTGTTTTCTGCCGTCAGAACACGCACGATAAACCGGGTTTTGCCGATCTTCACAGAAAAAGAGCCGCCCGTGATGGCGGCTTGACAATCCAGTGTATTGACGGCGGTAGCGCCGTTGCGTTCGATATCGTTCATTCTATTCCTCCTTCCCTTAGGGAAAACGTTGTCAAAATATTCAGAAGGAATATCTTCCGAGTTTTTGTCTCAAAAATTGGCGGTTTTAATATCATCCAACATCAAAGCTTCATTTTGCCCTCTTAAGCGTCTTTAGCAGTCTGGTCGAAGTGAATCCTACCACATAGGTGGTATTTCAATCTTCACAATGAAAGTGCTTGCTGGGGTCGTTTGCCCTGTGGTCAAAGTCCGTGTTTCTTGCTCCATGTCTTCATTCCCCCTTTAAAAAGTTCAAACAAAAAGGCACCTTCTCTCCAAAAGAGTCAGGTGCCTTTTTGTCATATTTGGGTTATGTAATCTAAATGCTCCTTATCCTTAATAAAGTAAGTTTGATTTTATCTTGAATAATTACAAATATTTATATTCTGGCAGGTCATTGCAAATAGCCGCCCGCAGTCGCTCCTTGTAGGAGAACTAGTGCTCCAACTCTAATCCATCATAGTGGAGAAAACAGTTCTTCCTATAGATCCTTGGGCTGTTGATCATAAGCAGGTCATTTTCCAAACATACCCAGTCAGAAAGCTACCGCACCACCCGAGCCGAGCCGATGAGATCCCGAAACTTGTGGAAGCAATCCATCGAAGTGGAGTTGTAGTAGATGTGGTTATGAATGTGCTGGCAGTCTGTGTGGATAGCAATGAAAAAGGCACACTTGCCCTTTGTTCAGCGCATCAACAGTCTGTAGTCGTACTCATAGGAGGAAATCAATTTGCCTCCTTGCATCTTGTCCAGGTTGTGTCCATAGTCAAATCGCGCTTTCAAGGATTGAGCGATGATTTCATCCTTGCTGATCTTGTATTTTTTGAAATAGATTGTGGCCGCAGGCAGTACCTCTACTGGTAAAAAACAGTCAGATTGCCTGAGAATTTCTATAATTCTATATTTTCCTGATCTTCCTTGCTACTTTGCGCATCCTTTATCATATCCAGATTATGAATTACAATATCTCGGTTTTCCTGAAAGACACGAAAGAACTCTCTAAACTCCTGCTTTTCTTCTTCCCCGTCATTAAGATATTCAGATAGAGTAACTAATCCTACCATAGAAAACGTACAGGCTAGTGAAAAAGTAGAACTCCCCCCCACGGGATTTCTTATATATTTCAAACTAATTCCATTTTCGTCAACACTCTTATCCATTGTTGAATTCAATGCGTGCGTTTCATATGAAAGTCCTCCATATATGCTCCGATAATATTGTTCATATCCTACTTCTTTCATTAACCCATAAAAACTCGATGCATTGCTACAGACTTCATACCATTGAATATAAATTTTTTTCTTTTTATTGTGCCCTTGCTTTTGTTTTAATTTTGCTTTTCTATCATTGTCTACTTGTTGAAACACCTCTTTTGATTTAATTATTCTTTCAAATGCGGCTTTCTTCTTTTTATATTGTTTATAGCCATCGTTAAACTGGTTTTCTCGTCCATTTTCGAGAAGCATATTTCGATAATTTGAGTTTTCCGAGAACAGTTCATCTCCTAATTCTATCTCCTGATAATGGTGCTCTAATGAATATGCCGCAGCCCTTTTCTTAGTATCTTCTTTTAATATGAATTTCATGCTTATGATATTTTCAATCAGTGACCTCAATATGATTTGAGCTTGAGTAAACAGACCAACTGAATAAAGTACATTGATTGCATCCAGCTGCTCCATAATTTTTCTAACAAATAAGCAAATAACCATGTTAACAAAATCATCTTGCCCGGAAGTTCCATAAGAAATTTCGTTTTCGATTTCTCCATACCTGGTTATTATAGATGATAAAACAGCACCAACCTGATTAATAGCACATTTCACTGGCTCACTTTCTTCAACATTGAAAAACATGCCCTTAAATGTTCTTAAATAATCATCAACCATTGTTATTCTCCAATCTATCTATTTTACAAACAAATGATATCAGTCAATCATCAGCTTGTTTAACTAGTGTATCATATTTCTACCAATAAGCTACCACTTTATGAGATAAAATGTTCTAAAATAAAAAGCCGTGGAGTAGCCACAAGGTTACTCCACGACAGGACAGAGTTCCATCACTGCTGGCAACTTTTTCAACAGATCAGACAGTGTCCCTCGATCAGCGACTGCACCTCCGGCGTCACCATCACAGGGAGCTGAACACAACTGCGGCATTTACTTACACTCCCCGCCTCCTGTGCTTGTTGGGGGCATTTACCTTGTTCAGCTCCTTTTCTGGAGATTGGAGGGCAGTGTCGGAGTATTGTTCACTATTCCATCAATTTATAGTTCTATTCATTTAAAATCGCTTCACGATTTTCAAAGATAAGGTTTTCAGTTTTTACAAAGAACCTGCTGATGAAAACATCACGTCCAAACTGTATTGGAATATCTACAACCACTAACCTCGGTCTCCCCTGGAGGTAGGGAGAGGCTGTCAAAATTTCTCCTGCCTAACGTTGGCAAACCGTCTCTCTGAACGTTTCCTCCCGTCCTGTTTTGGTCTTCTCTCCTTTCTTATGAAGCTGCTCCACCACCGACTGCTTGCCCTCGGCCTTGTCCACCGCTTCCACCTGTTTCGCTCCCAGAACCTGACTGACCCAGTAGCGGGTTTCATTCAGCGGTTTCAGCTCTGCCTGCACCTGTTCCAACTGCCGGGCAAAGGCTGCGTGATCGGCTTGCAGCTTGCTGTATTCAGCTTCCAGGGCATCCAAATTCACATTCAGGTCAACGTGCTGTGCTTTCAAATAGCGGTAGGCTTTGTTGTAGGCTGTCAATTCTTCCTGGTGGCTCTCGGCAAAAGCAGCCTGTCTCTTTTTCCAGCCGATCTTCAGGTACTTGTCATGGATGGGCTTCTGCTCCTGGCAAACTGCAATGGCACTCTGAATCCCGGCAATGTCCTTCATACGCTTCTCGGCCTTTCGCATACCGGTTCGAGCCTGGCTTACTTTCTGCTTCATGCCAGACAGAACGGTGTTCAGCTGCTCCAAGGTTGCAATCTTATGCTGTTGGAGATAAACAACAGCCCTTGCCACATCCTTCAAGTCCTTCAGGTCGCCCTTCTGCTGACCGGACCAGGACCAGTCACTTCGTTCTGCTTTCCGTTGGTTCAGGTAATCATTGAGGAGTACCCCAAGGTCTGTGGAAGCTGCTTCCTCTTTCAGCAACTCTTTTTCTGACTGGATAAGCTCCCCCACCCAATCTAACAGGCTCCGAATGGTTTTGCGAATGGCGGACAATATCTGGTTGGCCGCCTTGATATCCCGGTTGAGATTGCCGATGTTGGTCTGAATGCCGCGCCGCTCCATCTGCACCACCGCAGGCCCCATGTGAACGGTGGGGATTATATCCAGACCCTGCCGCTCATAGGAGCGCAGGTCAAGCCGCTCTGGCCGACCGACTGCTTCCAGGTAACGGTTGACGGTATCGGCCCAGCCCTGCCGCCAGACCTCTGCATACTTCTGGTCGTTCCAGTCAACGGTATCTTCCTTGTGGCTTTTCCAGTTGCCGGAAGGCAAGCGGATGCGTTCACCGTTCTCATCCAGGTCGTACACCTTTCGGCTCTTGGGAAGCCACCTGCCTTGTTCGTCCATGGCTCGAAGGGTCAGCATCACATGGCAGTGAACATTGTGTCCGGGCGGGGCCGGATCATGGATGGCGAAGTCGGCGATCATACCTTTGGAAACAAACTGTTTCTCGCAGTAGTCCCGGATCATCTGCGGATACTGCTCTGGTGGAACTTCTTTCGGTAAGGCCAGCACAAAGCGCCGGGCCAGCTGGGCATTCCATTGCTTTTCGGCGGCCTCCACCGAGTTCCAGAGTGTTTCCCGGTTAGCATATTCCGGCGGAGCGTGAGCAGGCAGCATGATTTCCGTGTACAAGATACCGCGCTTGCCAGAGTAGTTTTTGGTTTTCTGATCATACTCCGAAAACAACTTCTCGCCGCTCTGGTAGGCGGCACCTGCCACCGCCGACTGGCCCTTGCTGCGCTGGGTGATCGTGATGTCAAAATGTGGGTTGGACATAGCTGTCACCTCCTTCCTCACATCCATATCCATATACTGTAAAGGAAAAAGGCATCTGACTCTACAGAATCAGATGCCTTTTCACGTTCATGCTTATATTTTCTTGAAGCTTATCAAAATAAAATTTCCACCGTCTGGAGGACGTTGAAACAGGCGCTGCCGTGCAGCATTGTCAATACGCTCTGGTGATCAAGCTGCCCCATAATGCTGGGCAGAAGCCCGTTGGTCTGATTCGACCATTCCTACCCACAATGCGGGGCACCATTCCCAGATAGCCATACAGGCTTGCCGTCATGGAAATACGCTTTTTTCAAATCGCGCTGTCGATACAAGTTTTTGTCTATTCTCATGATAGAAAGCGCCGAATCGTCCAACACCTTGTTTTTATTGTGATTCGCTCCTGCCAGAAGTTTTCTAAGCATATTTGTTTGCTTATGGAATTCAGTTCAGGATATTAGCATTATTTTCATTATTCAGATAGTAGAGGCTATCTGTTTTTTGCCATTGTATTGCCAAAATAATGCTTTTATTTTCTAATATTTATTCTTCAGGATCATCTACCGTAGGAAGCGATGCCGCTTTCATTTTATCCAAAAGCGAGTTTGCTGCCACACTCAAGTCGGGATTCATCCCAAAAATAAAGTCTTTCATAACGTTATACCGAATCATGCGGTTAGTATGCTTATTAAGTCCTTCTGAAGAAGCTAACTTGTACTTCTTCAGTCGATCAAACAGTGTTTTTTCATCCTCACTAATTTGATCTATTAAATCCATGTCATTGTTAAATACAGAATATAACTCAACAAATCTTTTAAAATTAGACAAATATTCTTCAGTGACTTCTATGCCATTTCTTTGCATATAGAATATTACTGAACAAAGTGTATACAGTTGTGTTTTTTTCTTCAGGAATTTAGTGACATCCTCAGAGACAAAAAATTGAGGTAATGACTCAATCGCAGCAAATACAGCAGCCTTATCTTTTTCTGCGTCTTTGTATCCTTCCTGTAGTGCCTCATAAGCTTCATTTAACGCAGTTTGATCAGTTTGGTCAATAATACCTTCTCTATAGAGCAAGATAAGGGACGCGCAGAATTCAACATCTTTCATTCGTTTAACATCGGTAGTAGTAAACAAATGACGCTTTTCCCAAATATCTGCATCAGAAAGTTCTCTGGCCAGTGCAGCAAATTCACCAGACATACTATTTCGCTTTTCTTGATCGTTTAGATTATAATCAGTCAGGTTGAGTCGGTTGAACATCGTAATAATGTCTGCACGTGTCGCAGCCGGATCAATATCAATAACCATCAATTGATAATTCCAAAACAACCTTTTATCATCTGGGTTAAGATCTTTAAAATATTTATTTGCATATTTTTCTTTTGCAGTCACATCCAGAAGAGCTTGCGGTTTTAATTTAAATTCATTATTGACATATGAGCATATTGCCTTTATACGCTGCTGACCATCAACAATATGTGTAATAGATGCGCCTGTTTCAGGATCAGTTTCTGCTTTCCAAAAAAACAAGACTGGAATAATTAAGTTCAAAAGAATAGTTTCAACTAAACGAATTTTATCCTTTTCACTCCAAACCGACCTTCTTTGATACGTTTCATCAACAACTAAGCTTCCTTCGCTAAACATCGAAGTAATATCTTTTATGCTTTTTCTGTTATCAGTATAATTAAACATCGCAGCTTTCCTCCAATGAACGACGGGCTTTTGATATCCCTATAATTTGATATTCCTCTAAATCTTCCCAACTTCGATATACTCTATATGTAATCGGATGAATAAATCCAAGTTCATCTTGTAATGCTACGTTAATTGGGCGAACAAGTTCCGCCCATTCTTCACATAGTCCTTGCACTTTTTGTAAATCTTTTTCGTTTATATAGCCTCGAAAGATGGATTCTGTCAAGTGATTGTAATATGCTTGCATATATCTAATTTTTTTAATATGCCTTAACTCATCCCAGAATTTCTGATATAGACGGTCCGATATAATAGCTATATCTATATCAGAAGACGGCTTGTCCGGGCACTCATCATGAAAAGGCGTAAAAAGTTTTGTAGGAGATAGACTATACCCCACCTTTGCACTACCAACAATTTGAATATTGTGGAAATTAACGCCCAATCTTTTAGACACAATTTCTTTAAAGCAATCCATCCTATCAACCAATTCCGTCGGTTGAAAATGTAGATAATCAGAAAAATACCAATTATGAGATTTCACAATATGTTTAAAATAAAAATCTTTAGGCTCAAGTGACAATAAATCAGCTTTAAGCATCTCTTCTTTAGACATATTACTCACCTATTCTATGTTGGAATTCAGCTATCCATTCATACAGCTCATTTGCAATTCCTAATGCCAATAAGTAAGGAACTCCATTACCAACCATTTTAAACTTGGAAGACAACGGGATTCCTTGCGGCAATTCAAACCATTCTGGAAGCGATTGTATAGCTAATGCCTCAGCAACACTTATTCGTCTTGGTAAATACGGATGTAAATGGACTTCATTGTTTCCATATGCAGCAGTAGGGGAATATTTCCATCTATGCAACCTTTTAAATGATTTACCGCGAGATTCGCCTTCTGGAATTGTAGTATATCGTTCTTCATTTTTTATTGCAAAGATATCGTGCCCATTAGGGTGATTTAGCACATGATTTTGGTCAAACCAGTGTTGTATGGTTAAATTCTCCAGTATATTTTGAGGCATATCAATATGGCCGTTTTGCTTATATGGTGTTATATCAGGCCAATCCATGCTTAAAACATCCTCAAGGTTATATATACGATTATTTCCGATCTGATATCTAATTCCTTTCCCAAATTTTTTTCTACTGAAGCCTATCAATATTAATCTATCTCTATATTGAGGGACACCATAACATAACGCATTTTCAATGGAGTCAAAAAGTGAATACCCGTGTCTATATAGTTTGCGCTTTATACGCTCATAAAATTCTTTGTGCTTTTTTGTCTTATATAGGCCCTTTACGTTTTCCAAAACAAAAAAATCAGGTTTTCGTCTAATTATTAAATCTACATACGCAGATGTCAGCTGACCGTTTTCCCCGTTTTCGCCTTCGTTTTTGCCTGCAATAGAAAAATCGGGGCAGGGAGGTCCTCCAATAAAACCTATTAGTTTATTTTTCCGATTATTATACTCTGGAAAAGCTTTTTCCCATTTTTCGTCAGACAAATACATCCGAACATCTTCGTGGCTATACCCCAAAATCGGTATATGATTATTCTTTCTCCTGGCATATTGATATGCCTGTAAAAAACGCTCATTATATTCATTGACGAAAACAATATTAAAGCCCGCGTTCTCAAATCCCAAATCTAAGAAGCCTACTCCAGAGAAAAAAGAATACACCTCTATTGGCATTTTCCCCTCTCCTAACGCATTTAATGGCTTTTATATCTATAAATTCATGCTATTTAGTACAGCATCTGGATTTTCTTAATTAGTTGCTGCTTATTTTTTATTTTAAGCTCGCACTCCCAAATCCGCAACACCGTCCAGCCGCGCACCTCAAACATGGCAGTTACTTCTTTATCGTGCCTTATATTCCGCTCGCGCTTTTTCTGCCAATATTCCTGATGGTCGGCCGGACGAGTGTTTCGGCAATCATGTCCATGCCAGAAGCAGCCGTCCACAAACACTGCAATCTTTTTCTCTGGGAACATAAAATCAGGATGGCCCTTTACTGGGTAGTTTCTCCGCCAACCTGTGATTCCATTCTGCTTAAAGATTTCAATCAGTCGTAGTTCTGTGGACTTGTTCTTTTTGGACTTAACCTGCCGCATGATGTCAGACCGCTTTTCCGTATCAAAAACATCTGCCACAGCAAATCACCTAGCTTCGAATTCTATGCGGAGGCTGGGGTCAGTTTCCGTTTCCAGCACGATTTTGTTATATCGTTCGATGATACCCGAAAGTGTAGAATTCCGCTTATTTTCATCAAAAAAGCTATGCTCATAGACGTTTGCGGATAAGAACTGTTGGATGTCCCATACCTCGACGCGTCCTGCTAGACCGGCATCCTCGGCAAGATTAAGAGCAGTATGTACACGCTCGAAAATCGTGATGATAACAGGATGATAGCCGGCGCGGAGGTTAGCCCTGCACTTGTCGATCAACAGCGCGCCAGGCATGGTCGTGCAATGGATAACCGTGCTACCGATGACAAAATCACCATTGCGATCCGTAGGGCCGTCAGCTACAGAAGCACCGTGGATTTCAAAAGAATTTTCAGGCATAATCAAACAGAGCTTTGCTGCTACAAGGTGCTGCAACACAGTGCCGAGATACTGTGTTCCTGGATTTTGCTTCTGACGCTTTTTCGCCTGTTCAAACAGTTCGTCCAGGTTTGCGCCAATCGTTTTGGAAGTATCGGCGGTTAGCACGAACGGTTGATTTCTAAAGTATTCACGCACTTGCTCGGCCCAGAATTCCTCGACCACGGAAAAATCTACTGATTCCTCTTCGTTCCATGCATTCAAAAAGTCCACATACTTGATCATCAATCCCATGCTGCCTCTGCTGGTTCTCCCGCCCTCGGAGGACAGTTGTTGGGTTATACCATATTCTTTCAGTATCTTTTTCAGATTGGCTCCGCCAAGCCCGGCGACTTGTCCTTTACTGCTTGTTTGAAAGTCATCTGGATTTAGTGGAAAGTTTTTGTCTCTCACCATACGGGTAAACTGCACAACCAGAGACAGCGGCCCTTTTGTGGTGATATGGTTTTCAGATTGAAACACGGCTAAGCGTTCCTTAGGACTCGTCATCATATACCGCCTCCGCAATTTTTGTGAGGAATCGTTCCCCTATAAATTGAGCGACCGGCGCAGCCACGGCATCACCCATCGCTTTATATCCGTCATTATAGCTACCAGGAAGCACAAAACCGTCCGGCGCTCCCATTAGTCTAGCCGCTTCACGAACGGTCAAAAGGCGCGCATGGGTTTGGTCGTTCTTCTTGACAACCAAATACTGTTTGCTGCTCCCACCTTCCGGTGTCCGCAGACAACCGGCAATCCCATCAAAGCGCAACTCCAACTGCTGTGTTCCATTCCGCGTTCTGCGATAACCTGTGGCATACACAGTGTCATACGCACGCAGTTTTACTTGATGTCGCTCAGGAACTAGCCGCAAAACATTGTCTTTGTCAAAGGCTACGTCATCCTCGACAATATCTTTGAGGGATATGATACGACGCGGAGGTTTTTCCGTATACCACCAAATCCACCCTGGCAGTTCATGTCCTAACCGTGTTGCAGCGTTGTTGTGCAACCAACACGGTCCACTTCCCACCAATTCATCTGGAATAGGGCAACCCTCTTGTACAGCAATGATAAATACCCTAGGTCTAGATTGAGGAACGAAATGGGAAGCGTTCAGCAAAATAGCTCCACATTGATATCCGCGCTCTACGAGCGCCAAATGAAGAACTCGGTAATTATCGCCGCTGTTCGTTGAAAGTAACCCTGCCACATTCTCCAACAAAAGCATCTTTGGCTTATTGTCCATCTCATCCAGCACGCGGAGCCATTCCCAAACCAAACCGCTGCGGGACGCATGAATTCCGCCAATGAAACCAGCCAGGGATAAGTCCTGACAAGGGAAGCTGGCCCAGGAAAGGTGAGCAAAAGGCAAGTTTCTTCCTTTGATATTCCTTATGTCGTCAAGGACAAACCGCTCGCACCCGAAATTGGCTTCGTAGACAGCGGCCTTTTGTTCGCTGATGTCATTTGCCCAAACAGGCGCAAACATTCCCCTTAGACCATACGCAACGAGACCGCTACCAGCAAAAAATTCGTGCATTGTCCAAGGCGCAGACAGCAGATCAATATCCAATTTTCGATTTGTGGTGCTTTGAAGCTTCATACGTTCCTCCTGGTCTGCGCCCGCTTATCGCCCGTGGGCTTCGGTGCATTTTCAGGAATGAGCCAAATACGGCTCAACCTAGTCGCACCTTCAATGCGATTTTCTTTACATAAAATTTGAACTTGACGGACAGTAACGCCCCATTTTTCAGCAGCTTCTTGTGCGGTTATATAGCCATTCATTTAAAACACCCCATACGCACTTGCGAAGCCTATAAAGCAAGACTTCTACTTTTTAGTATATTCGTTTAAACGAAATCTGTCAATCTTGGTTATCACAATTCCCCCTATTCTCTTATGTCCTTTGGCATAGTCCACTAGCTCCCGTGCATTGCTGGCGAGGTGCCCGGCATAAACGATCAGATAGTCTACATGATCCACAACATAGCGGTTTGTTCTTACGATTGCAACCTTATGCGGCACTTTTCGGAATAGCTCAACCAAGCGATCTGCTAGACAAGAGCAGCTTGCAACGCAAGG
>ERZ1643247.3605-NODE-3605-length-10735-cov-36.700375_pt1 | contig 10735 bp, 11 predicted proteins | sample MGYA00579264_ERZ1643247 | MGnify/ENA primary metagenome ERZ1643247 (study PRJEB29033, sample SAMEA4952262) | chicken gut metagenome | biome: Broiler Chicken; feature: Gastrointestinal Tract; material: Caecum | place: Ireland | collected 2018 | study: Broiler... | reverse complement strand
TTTTTAGCTTTTTGAGGATTTTCATTTTCCTCTTATAAACGGCGGGCTGAGAAATACCGAGTTCCATCGCCAGCTCGCTCTCCTTGCGCTCATCAAAGAATAATGCCTGGATCAGCGCACGTTCTTCTGGGGTAAGCAGGGAAAGCGCGGTATGTAGCCTGTCCACTTCCAGCTTGTGAAGCACCACGCTCTCCACACTTTCCTGCTCATCGGAGAATTGCTGGGCATTTTCATCCACCAGCCGGTCCAAAGAATCTTCGCGGCTGGGGATGATCTGCACCACTTGGCCCTCCTTTCCGAGAACGAACCGCTCGGTTTTCAAATCGTTCTCAAAATAGCGCATTTTCCGGTCGCCCTGCATATAGGCCCGGTACACTTCATCCGTGACCTCGACAAATTGGCCGCGAATCCATATTCTTTTTTTATCAGCGTCCACGCTGTTTTACCTCCGATCAGTCTGAATTGCGAGAAATTCAGACTGGTCGGGCGGCCCCCTACAACGTGGGAATGATGGGGTTCCTCTATATAGAAAAACGCACCTGCAGAATGGGGTATTACCCCAAACGGCAAGCGCGTTTCTTTTTAGTTCGTGTAAATCATGGCATGATGGTTCAGTGTGAAGGGCGTAGTATCCCGCTGAAAAACGGGAAGTTTTTTTGACCGTACACCGTCAAGCAGGCGGCCTACGACATAGAATCATACTCGCTGCTTCTAATGAGCAGCGGTGCGCAGGATGACCAACGCATGAAATATCCCTCCAGGCCAAAAACGTGGTCTGGAGGGATGGGCATGACAAACCACCCTGCCAAAACCTCGTTTTTTTATTGGCAGGGCCATCTATACGATCCTGGTCAGTTCACTTTTCTCCGCACTGTCAGTTCTCTAAAATTTGAACTGCTATGCCATTATAAATCTGGCATAAATCCGTAAAATAGAAGGAGAGGTGAACTGAAAGTGCAGAATGAACATGAAACACTTGGTGAGATCATCAAGAATGCCCGCATAAAAGCAGATATTACGGTCGAAGATCTGGCCGCCAAGGTCGGAGTAGGCGAGAGATTTATATATCGTATCGAGAACGAAGGCAAAAAGCCCAGCTACGACATTCTCTACAAGCTGATTCGGGAGCTGTCCATTTTACCCGATCAGATTTTCTTCCCGGAAAAGCAGATTGAGGATTCTGAAATGGAAAGCCTTGTCCGTATGCTGTATAACTGCGATGAGCGTTCTATGCAGATCATCAAGGCGACAGTTAGGGCGGCCTTGGACAGCCAGCCCAAAGAGTGAAAAAGAGCCGATGTCCGTGGGAAATTCTCACAGGTTCATCGGCTCTGCGTCTATGCGTCTGGCTCTTTGACGACGGTTATATGTAATTCTTTAGCGTTAATTAAAGTTTCCTTTTTGCACTTCGGGCAGTAGAGAGGATAGTTTATCAAAACTGTATCTTCTCGAATTCTGTTACGAGTTTTATTCCCACACACAGGACATAGTATCCATTTGTTCTGTTCCATGCTCAATGCTCCATTATTTTAAGCAGCATTTGAATATCTGAAATCCATTCACCGATTGCTCGGCTATAGTCATTAAACTTTTGTTCATCTTTTTCAAATCCGCGTAATAGTTTTAATTGATGTTTCCAATAATACAGTAGATTTTCAAAAAGTTTTTGAGAGATGTTTCTTAATCCAATTCCATTCTCAACTTCTTTCTGAATCCTATCGAACTCTTTTTTGACTGTTTCAGCCGGAACACCCATATATTTTTTGAAATCTCGTAGTACCCATTGACGTTCAAAAACATTTCGGCTTTGCCAACCGTTGTATTGAATCATAAACGTGCGAATTATTTTCATTAACAGTTCAACTGATGGCAACTCATAATCTTCATTGGCACAAGACGATGAAGTAAGCACAGGTGAGTTGTGGAAATCATTTAATGCCTGTAAAGATGATATTTCTTGTCCATGATAGTCACTCGCTTTCAAGACAGAAATAGCAAAACCAATACCAGCATCATGAACATCTATAATGTGATCTTCGTTCTGATGGTAAAATTCATTTGTGGTTATACCCATAGCTTTCGATACAGTTTCAATACTTCTTGCGGCGGTTTCAGTTTTTACTAACCCCGGCGCAATGGTATAAGTATAAACGTGCGTTCCTTCCAATTCCATAGATAGTGCATTACAGAATTCAACCTGTGCTGTTTTATATATCTCGTAAGCACCTAAATATGGGGCTGCACCTGACGAAGAAACAAAAACTATACAGCCGCTGTTCCTTTTTCTCATTTTCTTCAAAAACAATGTCGTTAGTATGATGGGAGCTTTCAAATTTATCGAATAACTCAGATCCCACTCTTCCAAGTTAACCTCTCCGATTTCGCCGGTTATAACAATCGCGGCATTGTTAAATATAATATCCGGACAGCCATATTTTGAAAGTATATCTTCGCATAATTGCTCGGTAGCTATTTTGTTTGCTAAGTCCACATGAAAGAAGTCAGCAGCATTGTAGTACTGTCTGTTGATATAAGTGGTCGCTTGTTCTCCTTTTTCTTGATTCACTTCTGCAATAAGAACTTTTGCACCCATTTCAACAAATGCTTTTGCGGCTTCAAAGCCAATACCACCGCCCGCGCCGGTTAATAATACAATCTTCCCATCCAACATATTATGGTTTAATGCGATCATGCTTTTATCTCCTAACCATATAAGAAGCTATTTTCCCCAACAACATAACCAGTTGCTGTTTTTCGTTTTCATCAAGGCCACTTATAATTCTATTTCCTATATCTGTTTGGTATGAAATGTAGGAATTCAAAAACATCTGCCCCTTTGAATCAAGGGTTAGACAATATGAACGCTTATCCTTACTGCTAATAGTACGGTGAATATAGCCTTGTTTTTCAAGTCTGTTAATGATACTTGTTAAAGTGCTTTTTGAAATATGCAACATATTTGCATAATCACGCAAAAGTAATTCGTTATTTGTCCCGGTCATAAGTATTATCTGAATCTCAACAGGAGACCGATTCATCAATTCAGAATATCGTGCAACATCATCTTCATTTGAGCTATTCATTAGAACCTCGTGCCATATTTGGGCTACATATAAACCGATATTTTCCATAATAGACCTCTTTCCAAAAATACGATTTTCGTATTATATTATATATCGTACTTTTTTGAATGTCAACAGGTATTATGTAAAGAAAGGAACCGATGAATTGCGAGAGAATTTAGCAAATCATCGGCTCTGCGTCTATGCGTCTGGCTCTTTGATGACAACGATATGTAGTTGTTTCGCCTGAATCAAGCTCTCTCGTTTGCACTTTGGGCAGTAGAGAGGATAATTGATTAAAACCGTATCCTCCCTGATTCGATCACGGGTTTTATTCCCGCAGACGGGACAATAAACCCACTCTGTTTGCTGCATGGGAATCACCTCCATTCTCCTGTTTTCAAGACATGGCCGAGGGCCTGCTGCTTTGCAAGCCCGTCGGCGTTTATTTTTTATGATACTTCTACTGTCAGGGTCCCTTTTTTCAGACGGAACACCACATCGGCCTGCTTCGCCAGCTCATTGGAGTGAGTAACGACCACCACGCACTTATTCATCTTGTGGGCGCTCTCTTTGAGGATCTCGGTAATGTCCTGGGCGGTGTCCTCGTCCAGATTGCCGGTAGGCTCATCGGCCAGGATCACCGGGGCCTCGCTTGCCAGGGCGCGGGCGATGGCCACCCGCTGCTGCTGTCCACCGGAGAGCTTCAGCACATTCCGCTTGGCTTCTTCTTTCGTAAGCCCCAGCCGCTCCAAAATGGGCAGCGGCGGCAGCTTGGAAGTCAGCGACACATTCTCCGCGGGGGTCAAATAGTCGATCAGGTTGTATGCCTGAAAGATAAAGGACACATGGTTTTTCCGGTGGTCCGCAAGGCCTGTTTGAGATATATCCTTTCCGTCGAACAGAATGTTCCCGCTTGTAGGGCTATCTAAACCACCCAGTAGAGAAAGCAGGGTGGTTTTGCCGCACCCGGATGGGCCGAGTATAGCATACATCTTTCCCAGTTCCATTTGACCGCTGATTCCTTTCAAAACCCCTTGTTTTCCGTCATAGCTGTATTTCAGATTTGAAAATTCTAAAATGCTCATATTATTTTCCTCCTATTTTAGTCCATTTGTGTTAGAATCGCTTTTGGTTTCAGACGAATTACCGTCACCGATGCTACCAGTACCGCCAAAATCAAGATCAGTGCGCCGACGCCATAGACTGCCGTCATATCCGCAGAATGAAGAACCACGCTTATTCCCTCAATATCGCTGGCAGTCCGGCTGACAAGAAAAGCCCCAACCTTATCCGCCAGCAGAACAGACAAACCAAAGGAAACTGCCGCCGCAGGAATGGCGATAAAAAGGTTTTCCGCCAGAAATTGCAGCACGATTTCCACCTTGCTTCTGCCTACTGCCATCAAGATACCAGCCTCCTTTTTCCGGCCCCGTGTCCAGAGGATCAGCAAAAGGGCAATGACCGCCGCTCCTGTAATGGCAATCACTGTGACCGCTGTATCCACCATTTTCTGGAGAGAAGAAAGGGGATTGGAAATCAGGTCAAAATCCGCTGTATCCGTAGAAAAGGTGAAAGTCTTGCCTTTGATCTCCGGCAGGTTTTGGATGGTCTTGAGGACATCCTCTACATTTTCAGCCGAATCCACATACACTTCCAAAGAACCAAGCTCTATTGCTGGTTTATGAAAAATCTGATTATAACTGTTTACGTCAATATATCCTTGATTGGCAGGGATGGAATCTACCATCATCGCATCTTTGGACATTCCCTCGGTGCCGCTGAAGATCCCCACAATTTCAAAGGTATTTTCAGAATCGTTGTCCAGATCATACATAGATATATGATCTCCCACGGAAAGCCCGTTTTTATCCGCAAGCTCCTTAGAAATCATCACAGCAAAAGAATCGTCTGCTTGAATGTGACGCCCTTCTACTAATGTATAAGTGCCATTTATAAAATTCTTACTTAACTCGGAATTTATAACTACCGTATAGGAGGAAGGATCGCTGTGACCATTATAGTAATTCCCAAAATCAAATGAACCAGGAAAGTATTCAAAATCTATCCCAGATCCGTAATATCCCCCTTCTCTTTCAGCGTTATAATTCACTACACCGTCAACTTTGGCAATGGCGTCAATCACTTCTTGGGTAATATAATCGCCATTATATTGGTATGTAAGTCCGTTTTCATTCTGCGTTGGGGCATCATAGTTTTCTGGATTGTCGCCGTCAAGATCCAAACGAATTAACGCTCCGACGGTTTGTTTTACTTCGTCCGTCCCTTCCGCAGTAGCGTGGCCTACCGATAAGGCGATGAGCGCAGCGGAAGATAGCAGCGTAAAGACCAGCAGCAGGATGATACTCCTTATTTTTTGCCGCCAACAGTAGCGGACTGCCCGTTTCAAAAAATTCATGCGAAATGCCTCCTTAACTCATTTTTGTTAAAATCTCTTTTGGCTTTAAGCGGAGAATGGCTCCACTGGCCGCCAGCACTGTCAACAGGACAGCCGCCAGCTCTCCGGCAAGCAGCGCACAGGAATGGAGCAGATCCGGCTGCAAATAATTTGCTCCGCCGCCACCTGTCTGCAGCGCCGCGGTCCCCGTTCCCTGGGCCAGCGTGCCAAACAGCAGACTATTCACCGGGCCAGAGCAGAACAGCCAAAGCAGAACAGCGCTGAGAAACCCAACGATCAGAAGCCCCCATGCCTCCAATACAAACTGTCCGATAATTTCCATTTTAGGCTTGCCCACGGATAGGTAGATCCCGGCTTCCCGGATGCGTCCCCGTATCTGCACCATGAGGATCAGTATGAGAATGACAATCCCCAAAGCGGTAGCAAGAGCGATCAATGCCACAGCTAAGTTTTGAAGATTTTGAAGCTGCCCGGCGATCTGCTCGTATTGGAAATCATTTTCTTTTAAGATGTGGTTGTCCCAATCAATGGATTGGATGGCCTCCACACGCTCCAGCAGGGTATCCAGTTCCAGAGGATCAGCAATGTAAAAGGCGATTTCCCCCTCGAAAACGTCTGCCTGCTGCTCCTGCAAATTCACCAGCAGATGGCTGTCGGAATAAATATGGTTGACCGCTTTTCCAGCGGTAGGGGAATCTGCGCTGTCGGCAGCTCCGTCACATTGGAAAATGCCTACGATCTCCACCTCGGCAAAGGCAGTTTTTTCTGGGATCGTGTCAATATACGTCCCATCATCCTGTTGATCCAAACCGGCATGGGTGAGGGTGAGTATGTCCCCAACTTTTAGGTCGTTTTCCGCCGCCAGTTCTGCGCTGATAAGGATTTTATTCTCATCCTCCGGTTGGATATGGCGGCCAGAGATCAACGTACATTCCTCATTCAGAAACACATCGGTCAACTGGGAATCCCGCACAGCAGTTACCTGGCCCATATTACTGGCCTCATTGTCACCGGCACCCGGCAGGAAGTGAAGCTGTTCGCTCTTGGCATAGCCATAGTGTTCCGTGTTGTAGGCTTTTACTTGTCCTTCGGCAGCATCCACAATCTCGTCTATGCTCTTTTGGGAAATGATAGGCGTCGCTCCTTCACTGACCGCGCCGCCCTCAAAAATCATCTGCTGGTAGGGGCGTACATAAAAGACTGCGCCAATATTAGAGCGCAGATCTTTCGCTGCCTGTTCCGTTCCGTTTAGAACGGAAAAACAGACCAGCAGAAGGGCTGATATCAAAAAGAAAATCAGGAAAAGCAGCGCCGCTTTTCCTTTCTTGCGGGCTAAATACAGAACAGCCCGCTTGTGCATGTGCATAAAAACACCGTCCTTTCATTTGATGGTGCTTCCATCATACAAAAGGACGGTTTAATTTTCGCTTAGATTTGATTTAATTTTGATTTAGTTTTTTGAGGAGAGCAGGTAAAAAGCTGACGGACAAAGATGGATTTACTGATTTATTCCAGTTAATCACTCCGCACTTTCTACTATAAATTTTACGCTTCCCTTTGTTTTTTCTCCTGTTACTGTTACTGTATATGTTCCGCTTTCTTCTACCTCGACATCAAAGTCTACTGAAAAGAAAATACCTTCACTTTCAGCAATGGGTTCATCATCATTTTTCTGAATTTTATATGATAACTTACCGTCCTCAATTTCAATTTCTGTATGAATGGTATCCCCAGCTTCAAGAACTAAATCTTGGGAATCAGTAGTATTAAACGCTGTATATTCCATAATTAGTTGCTTGTCATTTCCTGTTCTACTTCCATTGAAATCTGGCGAACAGGCTGTCAGTGATGTAACAAGAAATATAACACTAAAAAATAGTAATAATTTTTTCATTTTTTCAACTCCCAATTCATCGCTAACTAAATTATATCAAAACTCCACCGTAAACACCACACCCGTTTCCGTATTTTCCACCCGATACTGAAACCCATGCAGTTCCAGAATCGTCTTGACCAGATACAGCCCCAAGCCGCAGCCGCCGGTAGACTTGTTCCGGGATTTTTCCACCCGGTAAAAAGGCGTGAACAGCACGGGCAGATCTTCCTCCGGGATAGAAGTGCCGGTATTGGTTACAGTCAGAACAGAGGGCGTGAGGTGGATAAAGACTTCCGCCCCCTCCGGTGAGTGACGGATGGCATTGCTCAGGATATTGTGAATGGCCTTTTCCAGCAGAGAGGCGTTGCCGGATACCGTGACATCCCCAGCAAGCTGGGGATGAACAGTGATCTGTTGATGGTGCTTCCATCATACAAAAGGACGGTTTATTTTGGGTTTAGATTTGATTTAATATTGATTTAGTTTTTTGAGCATTACGGGTAAAAAACAGATCTTCTTCTGTGGTGTCTCCTTATGGGCCGTTGTCATGTAATTTGGTACAGAAAAAGGGCTATTGAACGGCAGCTTTTTCTTTTGCCATCTTTTAAATATTTATGAGGCAAAAAAGAAGACATAAACCATCACGATTACCAGAAACATTATTCCTGAAGTAAAAATAGGAATCCATATGGAACTTTCAGATTTCTGATTACGTGCTTTTAAAGCCAAACGGTCGCTATCATCTTTCAATTCTTTCTCCAATAATGATTGGAGAATTTCCTTGTCATCTTCCGTTGTTGTTCCAATCGGAATATCCAGTTCATTATTGAGCAAAAAATCCGCAGTAACATTAAAGATTCTGGTCAACTGGACAATATTATCTGTATCTGGAAGAGATTCGCCCAGCTCCCACTTTGAAATCGCTTGGCGAGATACAGTTAGTTGCATCGCTAACTGTTCTTGAGATAATCCATGCTTTTTCCTTAAATAAAGTAATTTTTCACTTAATGTCATTATAAAAACCTCCTTAGCCTTATGATAAAAGAATACCTTTTATTGCAGTTGCATTCTACCATATCAGCATGGAATATCCGCAACCTTAAGTTGCATTGTTTAAATATCGTCATTGTACATTTCTAAGTTAGCATTTTTCTTTTTACATAAGGCTCCATATTAAAATTCTACTGTAAACATTACACCTGTTTCTGTATTATTTAGCCGATACTGAAATCCATGAAGCTCCAGAATCGTCTTTACAAGGTACAGCCCCAGGCCGCTGCCGCCAGTAGATTTGTTCCGGGATTTTTCCACACGGTAAAAAGGCGTGAACAGCACGGGCAGATCTTCCTCCGGGATAGAAGTGCCGGTATTGGTTACAGTCAGAACAGAGGGCGTGAGGTGGATAAAGACTTCCGCCCCCTCCGGTGAGTGACGGATGGCATTGCTCAGGATATTGTGAATGGCCTTTTCCAGCAGAGAGGCGTTGCCGGATACCGTGACATCCCCGGCAAGCTGGGGATGAACAGTGATCTGTCGCTCCTGGGCCAGCGGGAGCAGTGTTTCCGTGACTTTAGCAAGCGTATCAGGCAGCGGCACCGACTCGGCTTTCCCAGCCAGACCATCCATCTCGATTTTAGAAATCGTAAGGATTTCCTTTACCAGCCGCTCCATGTTTTCCACTTCTTTCAGGGTTTCCGGCAGCACTTTTCCTGTGTCCTTATATTTTCCGATCCCCAGGATCATGCTTTCAATCTGGCCTTTTAAGATGGTAATGGGCGTTTTCAACTCATGGGAGGCAGCCGCAAAGAAATCCCGGCGCTGGCGGGACAACTCGGTGATATGCTCCATATCTTTCCGCAGTTGTTCATTGGCGCTTTCCAACTCTTTCATAGCAATGTCCAACCGCTTTGCCATCGTGTTCAGACTGTTTGCCAATACGCCAATTTCATCCGTGCGGTGAACTCTACACTCCCATGTCATATCCAAATTGGCCATCCGCTTGGAAACACGACTGATCTCAAGAACAGGCCGCACCAGTATCCGGCTGCACAGGAACGCTCCTAATGCTGAGATAATCAGAATCAGCAGCAATATGAAGGGCAACAACTCCAGAAAAGCCATAGTCAGTTCATTACCGGCAGACACAGGGGCTGTAATGCTGAGATAATAACTTCCATCCCGATCCACAAACTCCACATCTACTGCGGTTGTCATAACTTCTCCACGTTCTACACTCTGTTCATCCACTGTGCCGAAGGTGTACATATTGATTCCATCGTTCAAGATCACAGAAGCCCGATTGCTCTGGCAGAATTGTTCGATAACATTCCCGGCGTCGTCATAATCGGTTTGAGAGAGTGTATCAATGAGTTGTTCGATTTCCTTTTCAACTCGACTGCTCACCACAACCGTGTAGCTTTGGGGCAGAAATATCATTACCATGCCGTAGATCAGCAGGCTGCACAGGATGAGCAGACTGGCAATCCACAAAAAAACCTTTGCACTTAAACTGTTTTTAATTCTCTTCACCAAGTCTGTATCCCACCCCTCTAATTGTTTCAATTAAATCCGTGTCCAGCTTTCTTCGCAGGTTCATAATGTGGATATTGACGGTTTTTTCTTCCCCGGCGAAATCATAGCCCCACACTTCGTTGAGCAGATTATCCCGTGTAAATACCCGGCCTGGATGGAGCATAAACAGTTCCAAAAGTCCATACTCCGTGTGGGTAAGGGAGATTGGTTTTCCGTCAACAGAAACCGTGTGGCTTTCCCGATCCAACCGGATATTTCCGTAGGAAAGTATGGCTGTGGCTTCTTGGTCCTTCCGTTCTTTTACCCGGCGCAGAACCGCCTCCACCCGCATGAGTACCAGCTTCACGGAGAAAGGCTTTGTGATATAATCATCCACCTTCAACTCAAATGCCTTGACCTGGGCTTCTTCTTCGTCCAGTGCTGTCAGCATAATAATCGGCACATTGGATTCCTGCCGGATCATCTCGCAGACTGTGTATCCGTCAATTTTCGGCATCATAATGTCCAACAGGACAAGGGAAAAGGGGGTCTCCCGAAATTTTGTGATCCCCTCCAGACCATCGCCTGCAACCTCTATCTCGTATCCGGCATCCGTCAGCAGCTCCGAAAGGATCGACTGGATGGCGGTTTCATCTTCGATAATCAAAATTTGCTCGCTCAAAGTATCACCTCAATCGTATTATACCATGCCTTTATTTAGATTTGGTTTAGATGTGCGGATTCTTTAATTCATATTTTACCTGAACTGCGTTACCAGGAAAAGTGTGCAAATTTGAATTTTGTATCTCTGCTATGTACCCAGCCGACTACGCGGCTGGGTTTCTTCTTTTTTTGAGGAAGTTAATA
>ERZ1643247.3602-NODE-3602-length-10747-cov-5.496165_pt1 | contig 10747 bp, 10 predicted proteins | sample MGYA00579264_ERZ1643247 | MGnify/ENA primary metagenome ERZ1643247 (study PRJEB29033, sample SAMEA4952262) | chicken gut metagenome | biome: Broiler Chicken; feature: Gastrointestinal Tract; material: Caecum | place: Ireland | collected 2018 | study: Broiler... | reverse complement strand
GGGGAGCCCGCAGAATTCGGAAAAAATCGTACGCTAAGGTTTTCCGGGCATCCGTAAGGGCCGAAACTTCCCGTCTTCCAGTCTGCGGCTCTGCCGCCAGACGTAATCGCCGGTTAGGTTGATGTGCTCCCAGCCCAGCGGCGACAGGAATTGCAGCAGCTCGCCGTCCACCGGCTTGCCGGCCTCGACCAACCCCTGGGTGGCGCGTTCCAGGTACACCGTGTTCCACAGCACGATAGCCGCCGTCACCAGGTTGAGGCCGCTGGCCCGGTAGCGCTGCTGCTCGAAGCTCCGATCCCTGATTTCCCCAAGGCGGTTGAAGAACACCGCCCTGGCCAGCGAGTTGCGCGCCTCACCTTTGTTCAGGCCGGCATGCACGCGGCGGCGCAGTTCAACACTTTGCAGCCAGTCCAGGATGAACAGCGTGCGCTCGATCCGGCCCAGCTCGCGCAGGGCCACGGCCAGTCCGTTCTGGCGCGGGTAGCTGCCGAGCTTGCGCAGCATCAGCGAGGCGGTGACGGTGCCCTGCTTGATCGAGCTGGCCAGGCGCAGGATGTCGTCCCAGTGGGCACGCACGTGCTTGATGTTCAGGGTGCCGCCGATCAGCGGGCGCAACGTCGGGTAGGCTTGCACGCCCTGCGGCACGTACAGCTTGGTTTCGCCGAGGTCGCGGATGCGCGGCGCGAAGCGGAAGCCTAGCAGGTGCATCAGGGCAAAGACGTGATCGGTGAAGCCGGCCGTGTCGGTGTAGTGCTCCTCGATCCGCAGGTCGGACTCGTGGTACAGCAGGCCGTCGAGCACATAGGTGGAATCGCGGACGCCGACATTCACCACGCGGGTGCTGAACGGCGCGTACTGGTCGGAGATATGGGTATAGAACAGCCGTCCCGGCTCGCTACCGTACTTCGGGTTGACGTGCCCGGTGCTCTCGCCCCGGCCACCCGCGCGGAAGCGCTGGCCATCGGAGGATGAGGTCGTGCCGTCGCCCCAGTGGGCGGCAAAGGCGTGGCGATACTGGTGGTTGACCAGCTCGGCCAAGGCCGCCGAATAGGTTTCGTCGCGGATGTGCCAGGCTTGCAGCCAGGACAGCTTGGCGTAGGTCAGGCCGGGGCTCGACTCGGCCATCTTGGTCAGCCCGAGGTTGATCGCATCACCGAGGATTGCGGACAGCAGCAACGTCCTGTCTTTGGCCTCGGCCCCGTCCTTCAAGTGGGTGAAGTGGCGGCTGAAGCCCGTCCAGTCGTCCACGTCCATCAGCAGTTCGGTGATCTTGATGCGCGGCAGTAACTGGCTGGTTTGGTCGATCAGCGCCTGCGCCCGATCCGGCACCGCCGCATCCAGCGGGGTGATTTTCAGCCCTGACTCGGTGAGGATGGCATCGGGCAGCTCGTTGTCCTTGGCCAGGCGGGTGACGGTGGCCAACTGCTCGTCCAGCAGCTGCAAACGCTCTTCCAGGTACTGGTCGCTGTTCGGGTTGATCGCCAGGGGCAGGGCCTGCTCGCGCTTGAGTGCGGCGAACTTCTCGGCCGGCAGCAGGTAGTCGTCGAAGTCGCGGAACTGCCGCGAGCCCTTGACCCAGATGTCGCCGGAGCGCAGGGCGTTCTTCAGCTCGGACAGGGCGCAGATTTCGTAGAATTTCCGGTCGAGGCCTTCCGGGGTGATCACCAGCGGCTTCCAGCGCGGCTTGATGAAGGCCGTGGGTGCATCGGCCGGCACCTTGCGCAGGTTGTCGGCGTTCATCTCACGCAGGGTCTGCACGGCTGCCAGCACGCCTTGCGCGGCCGGCGCGGCGCGCAGTTCCAGCACCTCCAGCAAGGCCGGCGTGTAACGGCGCAGGGTGGCGAAGTTCTCGCCGACCAGGTGCAGGTGGTCGAAGCCTTCCGGCCGGGCCAGCAGCTCGGCCTCGCTGACGCTCTCGGTGAACTCGTCCCAGGGAATCACCGCCTCGATGGCGGCATAGGGGTCGCTGCCGCTTTCCTTCGCTTCCAGCAGCGCCTGGCCGATCCTGGAGTACAGGCGCACCTTGTCGTTGATCGCCTTGCCCTGCTTCTGGAACTGCTGCTGATGCTTGTGCTTCGCGCCGCTGAACAGCTTGACCAGGATGCGGTCATGCAGATCGACCAGCTCATCGATCACGGTCGCGGTGCTCTCCAGCACCACGGCGGCCAGGGTCGCGTAGCGGCGCTGCGGCTCGAACTTACCGAGGTCTTTGGGCGTCATCTGCCCACCCTCGCGGGCCAGCTTGAGCAGGCGGTTCTGGTGGATGTGCCGGCCCAGGCCTTCGGGCAAGTCCACCAACTGAAATGTCTTCAGCCGCTCGATGTGTTCCAGCATGTGCCGAGAGTTGGGTTTCAGCGGTGCCTGGCGCAGCCAGGTCAACCAGGTGATGCTGCTGCCGGCCTTGAGCTTCAACAGCTCGTCCAGCTTGGCCCGATGCGAGTCCGTGAGTGGTTCGACCAGGGCGCGGTAGACCCGCCGATTGGCTCGCGCAATGGCTTCCGAGCAGGCCCGGTCAATCACGCTCAGCGCCGGCAGGATGCGTCGTTTCTGCCGTAGGCTCTCCAGGGCCTGACCGGCCAGCAGCAAGCCTTTGTCGGTCTGCTGGGCCAGCTCGGTTAGCTCGCGCACCAGGGCGCGGAAGTCGGACAGGCCGAACGGGGCCAGTTGCAGGTAGGTGCGCAGTTCCTGGGCATGCTCGCGACGGGTCACGTCGCGCTCGCCGTACTTTGCCCAGCTCGCCGGCTCGGCCTGGACTTGCTTCGCCACCCACAGGATGACCGGCTCGGGCAGCTCGCTGTCGGTTCCCAGCGCGTAACCGGGGTAGCGCAGCAGGCAGAGCTGCACGGCGAAGCCGAGGCGGTTGGCGTCGCCGCGTCGCTGGCGGATCAGCGACAGGTCGGAGTCGTTGAAGGTGTAGTAGCGGATCAGGTCATCCTGGCTTTCCGGCAGCGCAAGCAGGGTGTCCCGCTCCGTGGCCGAGAGGATCAAGCGACGCGGCATGTGTCAGTCGTCCGTGCGGAGGTACTGGTAGAGGGTTTCCCGGCTGATGTTGAACTCGCGGGCAAGCTGCGCCTTGGGCTCGCCGGCCGTCGCTCGCTGCCGCAGGGTAGCAGCCTGCTCATCGGACAGGGCTTTCTTGCGGCCCCGGTACGCGCCACGCTGCTTGGCCAAGGCGATGCCCTCACGCTGCCGCTCGCGGATCAGGGCGCGCTCGAACTCAGCGAAGGCCCCCATCACCGACAGCATCAGGTTGGCCATCGGCGAGTCCTCGCCAGTGAACACCAGGCCCTCCTTCAGGAACTCGATGCGCACGCCGCGCTGAGTCAGCTTCTGTACCAAGCGACGCAGGTCATCGAGGTTGCGGGCCAGCCGATCCATGCTGTGCACCACCACTGTATCGCCTTCGCGGACGAAGCTCAGCAGCGCTTCGAGCTGGGGGCGCTGGGTGTCCTTGCCCGATGCCTTGTCGGTGAACACCTTGCTCACCTGGGTTTGTTCCAGCTGGCGTTCCGGGTTCTGGTCAAAGCTGCTGACCCGGACGTAGCCGATGCGGTGCCCCTGCACGATGTCTCCTTGGTTGAAGGCGGCTTAAGTGCACTTTCTGTTCCGTTGTGCCTCAAAGCCCATTTCTGTCAGGCTGAAATCTATAACCTTCGCGGGCATGTGTCAAAAAATGGGAAAGCAGACTCTATTCTGACGAAGCGGCGCGGCCCTGCCTGACATCAAGTTAGGGTATAGCCTAGATTGACATGCGCGATGCAACCCTTAACTTGCTTGCACCTATCGTTTCCATGCTAGCTTTATCGTAACGCTCAAGAAATTGGGCTTAATGCCGAAAACAATAAAATAAAACAGCCAACCCTTGAGGTTCTTATGCGCCAGAATTTACCAGTGACGGGTCGAAACTTAGAACTCCCAAAAGATGCCAATATTCTTTCGACTACCTCCCCTCAAAGCCATATCACGTACGTTAATCCTGACTTCATTAAAATCAGTGGTTTCACTGAGGAAGAACTATTAGGCCAGCCTCACAACATCGTAAGACACCCAGATATGCCGCCTGCTGCATTTGAGCATATGTGGAGTACATTAAAATCTGGCCGCTCATGGATGGGGCTAGTAAAAAATCGCTGTAAAAATGGCGACCACTATTGGGTAAGTGCTTATGTAACGCCAATAGCTAAGAATGGTTCGATTGTTGAATACCAGTCTGTAAGGACCAAGCCTGAACCTGAGCAGGTTTTGGCTGCGGAAAAATTATATGCTCAATTGAGAAGCGGGAAGGCCGCGAGGCCGAAATTGGCTGCTAGCTTTTCCGTGAAAATACTCTTGCTCATATGGGGTAGTATTATATCAAGCGCAATGGCTGCCGGCATGCTTACTGATACATCAATAAGCAGCTTATTGTTAGCCACTTTAATGTCAGGAAGCTTAAGCTCTGTTAGTGTTTTGGCTATTCTCTCTCCTCTTGGAAGACTGGTTGAAAGAGCCAGGAATATTTCCAATAACCCATTAAGTCAATCCCTCTACACTGGGCGCACCGATGAGTTTGGCCAAATAGAGTTTGCTTTACGAATGATGCAAGCTGAAACAGGCGCCATAGTAGGTCGCATAGGTGATGCATCAAATCGGCTTAGCGAACACACCCGAGGCCTACTAAAGGATATTGAGTCAAGCAATGTACTTACAGTTGAGCAGCAGGCAGAGACAGATCAAATAGCAACGGCAGTAAACCAAATGGTGGCAAGCATTCAAGAGGTTGCGAGCAATGCACAGCATGCTGCAGATGCGGCCGGAAGAGCAGACACTGAGACGGCATCTGGCCAGCGTCTGGTAGCCCACACAAGCCAGTCAATCACTGCCCTTGAAGGTGAAATTAGGCAAGCCACTCAGGTTATTCATGAGCTTGAAGGTCAAAGTAACGAGATATCAAAAGTTCTTGACGTTATACGAGGGATCGCCGAGCAAACGAATTTGTTGGCACTCAACGCAGCAATTGAGGCCGCGCGTGCTGGTGAGCAGGGGCGTGGTTTTGCTGTTGTCGCCGATGAGGTTCGCAGTCTTGCTGCTCGCACACAGCAATCGACAACGGATATTCAAAGCATGATCAGCGCTCTACAAGAGCGAGCGCAATCCGCTGTTACAGTCATGGAGCAAAGTAGTCGGCAAGCGCACACGAGTGTAGCTCACGCAGAGGAAGCAGCTACAGCTCTTGATGGAATTGGCCAACGCGTTAACGAAATTACCGACATGAACGCGCAAATAGCGACTGCGGTCGAGCAGCAGGGAGCAGTAAGTGAAGACATAAACCGCAGTATTATCAATATACGCGATGCTGCTGATACCAATGTACAGACCGGGCAGAATAATTTGCAAAGTGCGAAATCTGTCGCTCAGTTAACTAGCGCTCTGAGCGAACTGGCAAAACAGTTTTGGGAAAAACGAGGATAACGCTTTTCAGTATCTCGACAGGGATAACTTACTTTACCATCGGTTATCCCTTTTAGCCGCACAAATTTTAGCCATGGCTTTTCAGGAAGTCAGGGCTATCAGAATGGCCTTAGAAAGCCTAGTCAAAGAGCTGTCACGAGAACACCGTTAGCTTAGCGTACGATTTTTTCCGAATTCTGCGGTTCCCCCTGGAAGCAGCTGAATTCATCGAGGCGCATGGCGGGAAAGTGCCGCCCCTGATGCTGGAGCAAATCAAAGCCGATCTGCGTGCTCCTAAGACCAATACCGATGATGAGGAAAGGCAAACAGCCGTCGGTGGCCCTTCTCTTGAAGATCTGGACAAAGTTGCGCGAGAACGGGCCGCCAGCCGCCGCGCCGATGCCGCATTGTGGATTGAGCAGCGTAGGGAAGAAATCGCCGATATCGTTGATACAGGCGGTTATGGAGATGTTGATACTGAAGGTGTATCAAACGACCCATGGCTGGAACAAGACCTGGACGAAGACGAGGAGGAAGACGAAGAAGTTACCCGCAAGCTATACGGGGATGATGATTAATGGCCAGAAGTTGCGTAACGGATCCACGTTGGCGCGAGTTGGTGGCGCTATATCGTTATGACTGGATTGCGGCCGCTGATGTTTTGTTCGGCAAAACACCTACCTGGCAGCAGGATCTGATTATTGAGTCTGTGCAGGAACAGGGTAGCAAGACATCTGTTTCGTCTGGTCACGGTACCGGGAAATCAGACATGACTTCTATCATGATCATGTTGTTCATAATCATGTATCCCGGTGCCCGTGCCATTATCGTTGCGAACAAAATTCAGCAGGTAATGACCGGTATATTCAAGTACATCAAGATAAACTGGGCTACGGCCACCAGCCGTTTTCCGTGGCTTGCTGATTATTTTGTTCTGACAGAAACCGCTTTTTATGAAGTTACTGGTAAAGGTGTATGGACTGTAGTACCGAAGGGCTTTCGTCTGGGAAGTGAAGAAGCTCTCGCAGGTGAACACGCAGATCATCTTCTGTATATTATCGATGAAGCCTCCGGTGTCAGTGATAGAGCTTTCGGTATCATCACCGGTGCTCTTACCGGACAGGATAACCGCATCTTATTGCTGTCACAGCCTACACGCCCAAGCGGCTATTTCTACGATACTCACCATAAACTGGCCAAGCGTCCTGGTAACCCTGATGGCGTTTATACGGCGATCACGCTTAACAGTGAGGAATCACCGCTGGTAACGCCAGCATTTATCAAAATGAAGCTGGCGGAGTACGGCGGGCGTGATAACCCTATGTACATGATTAAGGTACGCGGACTATTCCCTAAATCACAGGATGGCTTCCTTCTTGGACGTGATGAGGTTGAACGTGCGACGCGGCGGAAAGTCAAGATTGCCAAAGGATGGGGCTGGCTTGCATGTGTGGACGTTGCTGGTGGTACGGGACGGGATAAGTCCGTTATCAATATCATGATGGTGTCCGGCCAGAGAAATAAACGCCGTGTAATCAACTATCGAATGCTGGAATACACAGACGTTACAGAAACGCAGCTTGCCGCCAAAATTTTCGCAGAATGTAATCCTGAGCGATTCCCAAATATCACCATAGCGATAGACGGCGATGGCCTGGGTAAAGCAACGGCGGATCTGATGTACGAGTATTATGGTATTACCGTACAGCGTATACGCTGGGGTAAAAAGATGCATAGCCGTGAAGATAAGAGCCTGTACTTTGATAAACGTGCTTATGCCAACGTTCAAGCCGCAGAGGCCGTAAAATCTGGTCGTATGAGACTGGATAAGGGTAATGAAACTATTGAGGAAGCGTCGAAAATCCCTGTAGGGATTAACTCCGCGGGTCAATGGAAAGTGATGAGTAAGGAGGATATGAAGAAAAAACTCAACCTGCACTCACCAGACCATTGGGATACATATTGTTTCGCTATGCTGGCGGATTATGTTACTCAGGATGAAGTGCTTAGCGTCGAAGACGAAGCGCAGGTTGATGAAGCTCTGGCATGGCTTAATGAATGAACATTTGCTCTAATGAATTGTGTTTTTTAACTACCGATGTTACATTGAACCTGACCTCTTGCGCCTTGAGGCATTTTCGGTTTATGCTTATCAGGCACCTCATTAAAACGGGTGCCGGGATTGAGACCCCGGATAATGCAAAAGGCGACACAGACGCCAAAAGCGTCTTTTTTTGTGTCATGCCATCGCACAGCCATACGTAGCGTTTAGCTCAGAGATCAATGGTAGTGCTGGCTGGGCTGCCGAAAGGCAGGCCGGTTCCCTTTTGCGCCGGTAGTCTCAACCCAGTCAGTGCTACCGCCATTGAGATTGAGACCTCACGCGGTAGCTCCTTAAATTAGCAAAAGGAGGCTGCCATTGTGGCTACTATCCCTACCCCTGCTCATTCTGAATTTATCTGGCGCTTTTACTCCTGCCAAAAACGTCACTATCACTTCGTTATTGCACCGACAGAAGATGAGGCACGTTCTCAGCTTCCGGATGCTCCCTGTATTTTCTCTGCCCGCTTTTCTACCGATTCGCGCAATTCTCTCAGTTACTGGTGCCTCCCTGTTAACGCTTCTGCTCAGGAGGGACTATGAGAACGTCATTAGTCACCCGTGAAGAGATGATCGAGGCAATTGAACAGCACACTGCCTGTATCAGTACCAGGGATATACCGGGCGTTATTGCCAACTACTTCATGATCACCAAACAACTTTACCGGAGAAAGGACAAACACGCGGTTCACCGCATTCTGCTAACCGATATCCGTGAATACCTGCTCGAACAGGGTCATCTGAATTACGCAACCGTCGCAGCCGAAGCACGCAAGGAGGCACACAGAATGAAAGCAACTAACGTTAAATCAGAAAAAATTTATGCACCTTCAGTTCAGGAATCGGAACTGGTGGTTGTTCAGAATCAGCCGGATGAAATTCCCGTTCTGGAATGGCAGGGAGTACGTGTCGTGACAACCGAAACTCTTGCTAGAGGGTATGGGGTCGATGAAGCCAATATTCGCAACAATTTGTCTCGCAACCTTGACCGCTTTGAAGAAGGTAAGCATTACTTTCTTCTAACTGGTTTAAAATTAAGAGAATTTAAGAACAGAGTAACCGGAAGTTACTCTGTTGGTAAGAACGCCAGAAGCCTTACACTCTGGACAGAGCGCGGCGCTGCACGCATGTCTAAGATCGTGGACACAAATGAAGCATGGGCATTCTTTGAAAAACTGGAAGACAGCTACTTCCGGCAAAAAGAACAGCAACCGGTTGCAATCCCCCAAACATTACCAGAAGCCCTACGCCTGGCTGCCGAACTGGCTGAACAAAAGCAGCTTCTGGAACAGAAAGCCCACCAGCTAAATCAGCAGCTGGTAGCCGCCGCTCCTAAGGTCGATTTTGCCGACCGGGTATCAGTAGCTAAAGGGATCCTGATTGGGAATTTTGCAAAGGTTGTTGGACTTAAGCAAAACGCGCTGTTTGCCTGGTTACGGGAGAACGGCATCCTGATAGCGTCCGGTGGACGTAAAAATGTGCCGTTCCAGCAGTACATCAACGCGGGGTATTTCACGGTGAAAGAAGTGGTGCTGGATGATGAAGATGGCTACCAGATACGGTTGACGCCTCAATTAACGGGTAAAGGCCAGCAGTGGTTGACGCGTAAACTGCTCGATGCTGGCTTGTTAAAACCGGTGGCGGCTGAATAATGGAAGAATGCCCGGTTGATGCCGGGCATAATTTATTGCGCGCTTTCGGGGTTGTCGTTTACTGGCTGCCCCTTCTTGGTTTTACGGCTGCGCGTAACTGATGCGGCTGACTTAACCTTTTTCTCTTCGCGAGTGATGGCAATTTGTTTTTTTACATTTTCAATATCTGCCAGGCGATATATTTTTGCTTGCGGCCAGCGGTCGCAGATGATCGGTTCTATGGAGTCATAAAGGCTAAATTTTGCTTTTTCGAATTCACCGTTGATGATAATTCCATCACGGAGAGTTTCATCGCAGATAAACACGCCACACAGTGGCACATGGTAACTAACTGATTTACCATCATTGTAGTTAGGGCTACTGGAAATGTAGTGGACGCGCAGCATTGTTTCGCTAAAGCCGTGTACGCGCATACGGAATTTTTCATCCTCCGGGTACTGCTTCATTAGCTCTTTTGTTGCTTCCAGGTTCTCTATGTATTTCGCACTGTGCTCATTGATCCCCGCGCTTTTTTGGGTGCGAATATCCTTATCAATCAGATGAATAATGCGGCCAGCGGTCATGTTGACGCTGTTCACAGCCTCTGTCTGATAAGTTGTAACCTTACGCACACCGCGAAGGATGTTAGGCACTGGATATAAAATAGTCTTTGGGATATTGAGGTCTGGGTACTGTTCCAGTTCCCGCGCCATTAAAGTCCATTTATCAATTTCAGCCTGAATGCTGTCAGTTTCTTTGAACGGTAGAACGACAACCGGGCGTACAGGACGACCGTCGCTGGCTGTATCAACGTGTTGGGCGCGTGCAACAGCTTTTTTTAGAAAGAGATCCCTGAAGCTGACGAACTCCTGGTACAGTTGTTCGCCGTAGACATAATTTATCATTGATCCTCCTCCAGAATTGACATGGCCAATAACGCCCGGCTGAGAAAACCGGTCATTACTGACCTATATTATAGAGGGATCAAACAAAAATAATAGATTTATTAGTGCATTTATTGTGAGTCTAACTGGTTAGTTGCCATGAGATATTCGATTGTGTCAGTGAGGTCATCCAGGTCGTCTTGGGTGATGCGGTACTCCTGATTGGATATCTTTGAGTAGTGTTCAGCAATGGCGCGGGCAGCGTCGGTTTCGGCAGGGTCTACAGATAAAGCGTTAGAGCAATGTCTAACGTCGTCGATGGTTGGTTGAATGAAAGCCATAATTATGCCTCACTGTATTGACAACACAGAGCCTGAAGCTCTGACCTACTGTTTCACCCATGATCCATGCTGGGGTAATCTAACAACATTGCGCTGTGTGTAAGATGAGCAATGCATAGCTGTAATGCCGTTGTATAAGGTTTCCCTGTTTGCTCATTTCCTTCTGAGCCGCTCTACAACGCTGAAGACACATTAAATAGTGAATCCAAAGTCGTATTACGTAACGGCGGCAAAACTATAATTTATTAGAGCAATTGTCAAACAACTATGAAAAACAATCCAGTTTTTGGCTGGTGGAGTGGGATTTTTCTCTCAAAATTTATTGCTCTAATAATTCTTGATTTTTATGCGCAGCTGGACG
>ERZ1643247.3600-NODE-3600-length-10755-cov-16.124953_pt1 | contig 10755 bp, 6 predicted proteins | sample MGYA00579264_ERZ1643247 | MGnify/ENA primary metagenome ERZ1643247 (study PRJEB29033, sample SAMEA4952262) | chicken gut metagenome | biome: Broiler Chicken; feature: Gastrointestinal Tract; material: Caecum | place: Ireland | collected 2018 | study: Broiler... | reverse complement strand
TTGCCGAAGGCCATGGCGAAGTTCTCGGCGTTGAGCTGGCCGGAGACGGTGAGGCTGGCCCGCTTGCCGAAGAAGTCCTGGGCGTAGTCCACGGTGCCGTCGGGATTCTTGGGCACGTTCTCCAGGTCCAGGGTGGTCACCTGGAACATCTCGCCGGCACCCTCGCAGTCGCTGGCGGTGATGATGGGGGTGTTCACATAGACGAAGCCCCGGTCCTGGAAGAAGCAGTGGACGGCGTGGGCGGCCACAGAGCGCACCCGGAAGGCGGCGGAGAACAGATTCGTTCTGGGCCGCAGGTGCTGGATGGTCCGCAGGAACTCCACGCTGTGGCGCTTCTTCTGCAGGGGGTAGTCGGGGGTGGAGGGGCCCTCCACCGCGATGGAGGCGGCCTTCACCTCCAGGGGCTGCTTGGCCTCGGGGGTGAGCACCACCGTGCCGGTGACGATGAGGGCCGCGCCCACGTTCTGGCCGGCGATCTCCTTGTAATTATCCAGCACATTGGCGTCCATGACTACCTGTAAATTCTTGAAGCAGGAGCCGTCGTTGAGCTCGATAAACCCAAAGGTCTTCATGTCCCGGATGGTGCGGGCCCAGCCGCAGACGGTGACCGTCTGTCCGCCCAGGGCCTCCTGGTCCGCGAAGATCGCGGCAATGGTGGTGCGCTCCATAGTCGTTTTTCTCTCCAATCGTAAAAGGATAGTTTAGAACAGAACAAAAGCCTGCCGTTTTTACACTCGACAGGCTTTATTATAATGCCCTTTTCCCGGTTTTACAAGAGTTTTCCCGGGATTTTCAGCTTCGTGACATAGGCCGAACTTGACAGGGCGGCCAAAATTGTCTATAATGGAATCAGAAAGAGGCACTGCCGGACACGGTCAGCCCTAACTAGTCATTGAAGTGATCGCCGTACTTTGGAAGGGTGCCGGCGGTCACTTCTTTTTATGGCTCAAAAAGAGGCCGATAATACCCACGATCAGGATACCGATTTGAATCAAATCTGAGTATGTAACCATTGGGCAGCCCCCCTTTCGTAAGATCGGAGGGCAAAGAGGCTGCCCTCCGTCCGGAGAGCTGACCGCAAAATCCAGCAGCGCCGCTTATAGGATACCATAAAATAGAAAACCGTGCAAGTCTCCCTAAGAAACAGTGGCAGTCAGGCAAAATGCCTGACTGCCGTTACTTTTTCTGTCATTCCCGCTTTTCAATACGCACCACCAGGGCGGTGCGGTCGTCGGTGGCCCCCTGGGGGCTGTGGGCGATGAGGTCGGCGGCCAGCTCCTTGGGGCTGTCCCCGGTAAATTTGGAAAGCCGCTCCCGGAGCCAACCGTCCTCCCCCGTCCCGGCCACCCCGTCGCTGACCATGAGCACGCAGTCCCCGGGGGACAGGTGGATGGGGAAGCGGTCGGGGGCGGTCCGCTGGTCGGCGGACAGCCCCGCCGGGAGGGCGGCCCCCACGATCCGCCGGACGGCGCCCCCCTTGCGCACATAGGTGGGGGCGGCCCCCAGCTTGAACACCACCCCGTCCCCGGAGAACAGATCCACCTGGAGCAGGTCGATGGTGGTGAAGCCCCCCGCCTCCTCCCCACGGAGGGCCAGGGCGGAGCTGAGGGTGACCAGGGCGTGCTCCGTGTCCACCCCCGCCTGGAGGAACTGCTCCAGCAGGCGCAGGGCCAGGGTGCTCTCCCGGTTGGCCTGGGGGCCGGAGCCCATGCCGTCGCACAGCAGGACGTACAGAATGCCGTCGGAGCGCTTGAAGTAGGTGCCCGCGTCCCCGCTCACCGTCTCCCCGTCCTTCTTCCGGGCGGCCACCCCCGCCACCGCCATGAGGGGCTCCTGCTGGACCAGGGAGAGGGACTCGGCTTCCTGCTCCTCCAGGCGCAGGGGGACCCCCAGCAGGGCGGAGAGCTCCGCCGCCTCCTCCCCGGGGGAGAGGCGGGCGCAGGCGGGGCCGGTGAGCTCTAAGCGCAGCAGGCCCCTGCCGTCCCGGAAGGCCTCTCCCCGCAGCCCGTCCCCCTGGGCGGCGAGGCGCTGGCGCAGCTTCCGCCCCGCCGCCAGATCGGGGGTGAGCTCCTCCCCCAGCTCGGCCGCCGCCCGGCCCAGCAGGGAGGACAGCTCCCCGTACTGGCGGCACACCGCCTGGCGGCTGTCCTGGATGCGGCTGTTGTACTGCCGCCGGTAGAGCAGGGCGGTGACCTCCCGGTTCACCGCCGCCAGAAAGTCGGGGAAGTGGATGCACCGGCTGGCAAAGTGCTGGGGAAAGTCCCCCGGTTCCCCCCTGCCCCGGTCCAGCATGGGCTGGGCGGCGTTGTTCAGGGCGTCGAAGGTGGACACATAGTCCCGCTCCCAGCAGTTGGAGCGGAGGGAGCAGGTGCGGCACACCTGACAGGCCGCCCGGTCGAAGACGGTGGCCACGTCGTTGTCGTTCTGGGGCGGCCGGAAGGAGGCCCGCATGGTGTCGTACAGGGTGCGGAAGGCCTGGGCGGCCTCCTCCAGGCGGCGCTGGACCCGGCTCTGGGCCCGGCGGTCTGCCGGGAGGGCCCCCTTCTGCTCCGGGAGCAGCCAGGCCGCCAGCCGCCGCAGGGGCCGCTCGGGCAAAAGGAGGAAGGCCACAGACCCCAGGAACACCTCGTACAGGATGGAGACGGGCAGCCCCTTGTCCCAGGTCCACAGGACCGCTCCCCCGTTGGCCAGCACATAGGCCAGGGCGGCCCGCAGCCGGCTTTTCAGCCGAAAAGCCCCCGCCGCCAGGCCGGACAGGCCGTAGGCCATGGCGTACAACGGAACCCCGTTGGCCGCCAGGTCCAGGGACAGCCCCACCGGCACCCCCAGCACCGCCCCGGCGGAGGGGCCGCCCTGCCAGGCGGCGGCGAGGACCACCACCACCGCCAGGGAGCGCCCCAGGGAGACGTCCTCAAACAGGGTCAGGGAGGACAGGGACATGAGCACCGTGCAGGCCAGCGCCGCCAGGCTGACCCGCCTCTGGGGGGAGAGAACCCCCTCCCCCCGGCCGGTGCGCAGGGGGAGGAGGAGCTGCCGGTAGCACCAGCAGGCGGCCACGGTGAGAAAGCACTCGGTGAAAAAGTAGATCACGTCCTCCGTCCGCCACCCGGCCTCGGACAGGTAGATAAAGCCGGTGACGCCGTTGAACAGCCCGGCCACCATGGGCATGGCCCAGGGCTTCCGCAGCAGCTTCACGTCGTAGAAGGCGAAGTTCACCGCGAAGGTGAGCATGGATGCGGAGATGTACCGCAGCCCGCCGGTGAAGCCCAGGAGGGTCAGATAGCCGAAGCAGGCCCCCACCAGGGCCGCCGCCCCGCACACCCCCGAGCCCGCCGCCCCCACCAGGGCCACCCCGAAGGGGGCGTAGTCCCCAAAGACAGCCGCCCCCGCCAGCACCGCCGAGAGCAGGAAGTGGATGCCCCCGTCGGCAAAGCGCAGCAGGGCGGAGGCGTCCACGCTCACCTTCTCCCCCCGGGACGACCGCCCCCGCAGTCTGTCCAGCTTGGCCCGTACCGTCTCCTTGCCCGCCATATGCCGCTCCTCCTTTGTATGGGACGGCTCAAGTACAGCCTGTCCCGGTGTGGAGGCCATTATATTCCATTATATGGAAAAATTGAGTCGGAATGGGGAGCGGGATGCCTTCTTTTTCCGCCCCGGAAAAAATGGGCCGGAGGCTTGACTTGGAGTGGACTTCAGGTGGTAAACTGATACTATCAAACCTGCCTGCCGCAGATAAGGAGGAATTCAGCATGTCAGAGTTTTCTCATCAGTACCGGGAGAAGCTGCTCCCCGGACAGAGGCACGCCTTCGCGGACACCGACCCGGAGTTCGTCCAGATCTTCGAATCCTTCGCCTTTGACGAGGTGGTCAACCAGGGGGACCTGGACGAGCGCACCCGGTTTATGGCCATTCTGGCCGCCCTGCTGGGCTGCCAGGGGGTGGACGAGTTTAAGGTGATGCTCCCCGCCGCCCTGAACGTGGGGGTCACCCCGGTGGAGGTGAAGGAGATCGTCTATCAGTCGGCGGCCTATCTGGGCATCGGCCGGGTGTTCCCCTTCCTGAAGGCGGTCAACGAGGAGCTCGCCGCCCGGGGCGTCTCCCTGCCCCTGGAGGGACAGGCCACCACCACCCCCAAGACCCGCCTGGAGGCGGGCAACCAGGTCCAGGTGGACATCTTCGGGGAGGCCATGCGGGGCTTCCAGAACAGCGGTCCCCAGGAGAGCCGCCACATCAACAAGTGGCTGGCGGACAACTGCTTTGGGGATTACTACACCCGGAAGGGGCTGGATCACAAGCAGCGGGAGATGATCACCTTCTGTTTCCTGGCCGCCCAGGGGGGCTGTGAGCCCCAGCTCACCAGCCACGCCACGGCCAACATCCGCATCGGCAACGACAAGGACTTCCTGATCCAGGTCCTCTCCCAGTGCCTGCCCTATATCGGCTACCCCCGGAGCCTCAACGCCCTGCGGTGCGTCAACGAGGCGGCGATGGGGTGAGGAGCCGGCCCCCATCCCTCTATACCCGCAAAAACGGCGGAGCGCCTTGGCGCTCCGCCGTCTTTGCTTCTGTGTCTTATTTTAGGGCGCTCCCCCGCTTGGGTACGGAGAACCGGCTCACGTCCACACCCTCGTGGATGAGGAGCCGCTGCTTCCGCTCCACCCCCCCGGCGTAGCCGGTGAGGCTGCCGTCCGCCCCCACCACCCGGTGGCAGGGGATGATGATGGAGATGGGGTTGCGGCCCACGGCGCCCCCCACCGCCCGGGGGGAGGCACCGTCCAGCTCCCGGGCCAGGGCTCCGTAGGTGGTCACCGACCCCCAGGGGATGGCCTGGAGCTTCTCCCACACCGCCCGCTGGAAGGGGGTGCCCGCCGGGGCCAGGGGCAGCTCCGCCGGGCTGGGCTTCTCCCCGGAAAAGTACCGGTCCAGCCAGGCCCGGGCCGCCTGGAACACGGGCAGGTCCGGCTGTCCGGGGGCCAGCTCCTCGCTGGAGGTCCCGCCGAAGTGCTTCTGTCCCTCCAGCCACAGCCCGGTGAGGGCCGTCCCGTCGCTGGCCAGGGTGAGCTCCCCCACCGGGGAAGCATAGGTGGTGGTCTGGTACATGGGTTCCGCCTCCTCCCGTCCCGCGGCTTTGCGGGACAGATCCGGTTTTCTCATCTGTATTATAGGGAGCGGTGCCCGCTTCTGTCAAGAATGGGCCGGAAATGACAGGCTTTGTTGATTTTTTCCGCCGGAAACCCTGCCCCTCCCCTTGCGGTTGTTCGGGCGGATATGGTAAAATATATTGTTTTTCTCTTTCCCCTGAATGGGGGATGTCTGTTCCGGCTCAGAGGGAGGATTTTACATGAGGGATTTTGTGTATACCGTTTCCCGGTGCCTTCCATGCGCCGTCTCCGCGCCCCCATAACTGCGGGGCTGATTGGAAAAGACCGCGCCTGCTCGGGCAGGCGCGCTACTATGCTGTTATTTGGAGGGTAACCTATGTCTTTGGAATCGGAAATCAAGCGCCGGCGCACCTTCGCCATCATCTCCCACCCGGACGCCGGTAAGACTACCCTGACCGAGAAGTTTCTGCTGTACGGCGGGGCCATCGCCCAGGCCGGCCAGGTAAAGGGCAAGAAGAACACCCGGGCGGCCACCTCCGACTGGATGGAGATTGAGAAGCAGCGCGGCATCTCGGTGACCTCCTCGGTGATGCAGTTCCAGTACGAGGGCTTCTGCATCAACATTCTGGACACCCCGGGCCACCAGGACTTCTCGGAGGACACCTACCGCACCCTCATGGCCGCCGACTCCGCCGTCATGGTCATCGACGCCGCCAAAGGCGTGGAGGCCCAGACCCGGAAGCTGTTCAAGGTGTGCGCCATGCGGGACATCCCCATCTTCACCTTCATCAACAAGATGGACCGGGAGGCCCGGGACCCCTTTGAGCTGTGCGAGGAGCTGGAGCACGAGCTGGGCATCGACACCTACGCGGTGAACTGGCCCATCGGCTGCGGCAAGGAGTTCAAGGGCGTGTACGACCGGCAGAACCGGAAGGTGATCCACTTCACCTCCAACACCAACGCCCGGGCGGCCACCGCCACCGAGATCGAGCCCGACGACCCCGCCCTGGCCGGCCTCATCGGGGCGGACAAGCGGGAGCAGCTCATGGGGGAGATCGAGCTGCTGGACGGGGCCTCCTGTGACTTTGACCTGGAGCGGGTGCGCCACGGCAAGCTGTCTCCGGTGTTCTTCGGCTCCGCCCTCACCAACTTCGGCGTGGAGCCCTTCCTGGAGGAATTTTTACGCATGACCACCTCCCCCCTGCCCCGGAAGGCGGGGGACGAGGTCATCGACTCCTTTGACCCGGACTTCTCCGCCTTCGTCTTTAAAATCCAGGCCAACATGAACAAGGCCCACCGGGACCGCATCGCCTTCATGCGGGTGGTGTCCGGCAAGTTCGAGGCGGACCGGGAGGTCTACCACGTCCAGGGGAAAAAGAAGATCCGCCTCTCCCGGCCCCAGCAGCTCATGGCCGCCGAGCGGGAGATCATCGAGGAGGCCTACGCCGGGGACATCATCGGCGTGTTCGACCCGGGCATCTTCTCCATCGGGGACACCCTGTGCGCCCCGGGGAAGAAGTTCCAGTTCGACCCCATCCCCACCTTCGCCCCCGAGCACTTTGAGCGCATCCGCTCGGTGGACACCATGAAGCGCAAGCAGTTTTTGAAGGGCGTGGAGCAGATCGCCCAGGAGGGCGCCATCCAGATCTTCAAGACCCCCTACTCCGGCATGGAGGAGGTCATCGTGGGCGTGGTGGGCACCCTGCAGTTCGACGTGCTGGAGTACCGCCTGCGCAGCGAGTACAACGTGGAGCTGTACAAGGAGGGCCTGCCCTTCGAGTACCTGCGCTGGATCGTGAAGGAGGACGAGGACGCCCCCGCCCTGAAGGAGGAGGACCTGCTGCTCCCCAACGACGCCAAGCTGGTGGAGGACTACAAGGGCAACCAGCTGCTGCTGTTCGCCTCCCAGTGGTCCATCCAGTGGGTGCAGGACCGGAACAAGAACCTGAAGCTGGCCGAGTTCGGCGGGGCCAAGTTTTAAGACGGCCCGCCGGAGCCTGTTCTCCCCGCCCGTCCCCCGGCCATATGGACCCGCCCCCGGCGAAAACCCGCCGGGGGCGGGTTTTCTTTGTTCCAACTCCCCTTCTAAACGGTTCACTTGCCGCATACAGTAGGATGACGGACCTACACAGGATAAGGGGGAGACGGCATGGGGGACAAGCGGCGCAGGAGAGACCCGCTCCGTCCGCTGCGGAGAGGGGTAGGGCTGGGGCTGGCCCTGGCGGCGGCGTGGGGGGTGAGCCTCACCGCCGACCTGTCGGGGGCCTGGTCGGCCCTCCAGAGGTGGGCCTCCGACTCCCAGGCGGTGGTGGCCCTGATGGCCGGGGAGCTGGGCCAGCCCCCGGCGGAGACCGCCCTGGCGGGGCTGGACGGCTGGGGCAGGCTGCTGGTGGAGCAGTCCGCCCTCCTGTCCGCGGGGACCGAGGCGGTGGCCCAGCGGCGGCAGGCGGAGGAGGAGACCGCCCCCGCGGAGCCCATCCCCGACCTGGACGCGGAGGACAACGACGACCAGACCCAGGTGGAGCTCCAGCCCCCGGCGGAGCCAGACGACGTGGTGGAGACCACCAGCGTGGGACAGGAGGGGGGCCACTACCTGAGCCAGGACGGGGTGTACCTCTACAACCGCTCCGGGAAAGAGCTGGACCCCTCGGTGCTGTCCGCCGGGTCGGTGAGCTTCACCCTGGGGGAGGGCCCCCAGATCCTGATCCTCCACAGCCACGGCAGCGAGGCCTACTCCCAGAACGACGGGGACCTGTACCAGGAGAGCGACTCCTTCCGCACCACCGACTGCGCCCACAACGTGGTCCGGGTGGGAGAGGAGATGGCGGAGGTTTTCCGCGCCCACGGGTTCCAGGTGGTCCACGACACCAACCTGTACGACTACCCGGCGTATAACGGGGCCTATGACCGGTCCCAAGCGGCGGTGAAGGACTGGCTGGCCAAATATCCCACCATCAAAATCATTCTGGACGTGCACCGGGACGCCCTGGTGGGGACGGACGGGGCCATCTATAAGCTGATCTCCCAGGAGAACGAGAAAAAAGTGGCCCAGGTCATGCTGGTGGTGGGCACCGACAGCGGCGGGGCCAGCCACCCGGGCTGGGCCGACAACCTGGCCCTGGCTGTCCGCCTCCAGAAGGAGCTCATCTCCGACTACGTGAGCCTGGCCCGGCCCATCGCCCTGCGCAGCAGCAGCTACAACCAGGAGCTCTCCCCCGGCTCCCTCCTGGTGGAGGTGGGGGGCCACGGCAACACCCTCACCGAGGCCCTGGACGGGGCGCGGCTCTTCGCCGAGAGCGTCAGCCAGGTGCTCAGCGGAATGAAAGGGTGAGGAGAACTGCAGAATGCGGGAATGCAGAATGGGGGGCGTCACGGGGCCTTCAGCAGGGTCATCTGAATCAGGCCCCGCTTCTCCCGGCGGAGGGCGTAGTCCGTGATGGTCCGGGAGCCCCCGAATCCCGGGCTGGCGATGAGATACCCGCTCTCCCCCGCCGCCATCTGACCGGCCCGGAGAATGGCCAGCCGCTTGGGGACGGTCTCCATCCCCTCCGGGTAGTAGGTGCCGTCAAAGCCGGACGGGACGTCCACCGGCCGCTGGGCCGGGTGATAGGGAATCAGCAGCCGCAGGCGGATTCCGGGATGGCGCTCCTTCGCCCGGCGGAGGGCCTCCGCCGCCAGCTGGTCAAACCGCCCGTACCGCCCCACCAAAAACTCGGTTACCCCGTACTCCGCAATGTGCTGCTCAATGGCCTCGTCCAGCAGCGGCGACAGAGCGTCCGGGGAGAGATGGAAACCGATTAGGAAACAGGTGGACATGATTACGCCCCCTTAATAAATTTACGCAAATGCGTATAATTGAATGATAACAAATTTGCAATTTATACGCAAGCGCGTATACGTCTGTGCGCATAATACTTTAATCTTGGAACAGGTGAAGTATTATGCGGATCAAAGAGGCGGTTGTTGCGCGCTTTTCTCAATTATGCGAGGAGCGCGGATTAAATAATAACAGTCTGGCCAATTTAGCTGGGGTAACTCCTTCCACTGTGTACAGTATGATGGACCCGACACGGCATGATGTATCGGTTGTTACAGTTAAAAAATTGTGTGATGGGTTTGATTTGTCCATCAGCGACTTCTTTGACGACCCAATCTTTCGAAATTTAGATCAGGAAATACAATAACGAGGACTGACCTCGGCCAATGGCTGTGTCAGTCCTCGTTTTGTCTGTGGGCGAGAAGGGGCGCTGCTGGGGCAGCTTTCGGGCGGGTCTGGGACCCGCCCCTACAAAAGACAAAACCGTTTCGGGTATGCCGTAGGGGCCGGACACTGGCCGGCCCGCCCGGGAATGGGAGACGGTTAGGCAGGGCGGCCCAGTGTGCCGCCCCTACGAAGAAACGGGAGCGTTCCGAAATATCGGTAGGGGCCGGTCCCAGACCGGCCCGCGGGCGGCCACATGGGGCCGCCCCTACTGGGTCACCTTCTCCCAAAGGAAGGCTTTCGGGCGACCGCAAGGGTCGCCCCTACGTATTTCCAAAAACGGCGGGCGGGTCTGGGACCCGCCCCTACAAAAGACAAAACCGTTTCGGGTATGCCGTAGGGGCCGGATACTGGCCGGCCCGTCCGGGAATGGGAGACGGTTAGGCCGGGCGGCCCGGTGTGCCGCCCCTACGGCGATTCAGCACCGGTGCCGTTGGTTCGGCAAACCCAGGCGCAGGCATGGAACCGCACCAGCGGCAATTTTTGCAAACTCAGGGCCCCGTGGCCCGGCGGGAATTTAGAGTGTCACTCAGATTTTGCGCGCTGGAAATCCATTGCCAAGCTAAAGGAATGACCCCCGTAAATGGGGGTCCTAGGGGGGCGGCGAATATGGACACGAAGTGTCCATCCTGAGCCGATCCCCTAGTGGCTCTTTGGTGACTTTCTGGCCGCCCAGAAAGTCACTCGCCCCGCAGGGCGAAACCCTCCTGCGGCAAACGGAACGGTTCCCTCATCGCCCCCTCATCCGGCCCTTCGGCCCATCTCCCTACCCCTTTTGGCCTTCGGCCATTTCCCCCTGACAGGGGGAATCGGCCTTCCCCCTTGGAGGGGGAAGGCTTTCAGGCGGCTGATAGCCGCCCCTACGAAGAAACGGGAGCGTTCCGGAATATCGGTAGGGGCCGGTCCCAGACCGGCCCGCGGGCGCACGCTGTGCGCCCCTACGGTTGAAACGGTCTGCCCTTATAACCAGGGCCGCTCCCCTCATCCGTCACGGCTTCGCCGCGCCACCTTCCCCTAAAGGGGAAGGCAGGGGGATGGGCCTTCCAAAGCCTTCCCCTTTAGGGGAAGGTGCCCCCGAAGGGGGCAGATGAGGTATCCCATGTGTTGAACCGGGCATGTTGGCTCGGCAAACCCAGGCGCGGCGGCGGAACCGCACCAGCGGCAATTTTTGCAAACTCAGGGCCCAGTGGCCCGGCGGGAATTTAGAGTGTCACTCAGGTTTTGCGCGCCGGAAATTCTTTGCCTGAGCAAAGGGATAACCCCGTAAATGGGGTCCGGGGAAAGGCGACTATGAGCACGGAGTGCTCATCTGGAGCCGTCCCCGGTGGCGTTTTGCCTACTTTGCCGCCATGCCGATTTACAATGCAAGTGCAACAGTGAAGAAAAAGAGTG
>ERZ1643247.3597-NODE-3597-length-10757-cov-8.531583_pt1 | contig 10757 bp, 12 predicted proteins | sample MGYA00579264_ERZ1643247 | MGnify/ENA primary metagenome ERZ1643247 (study PRJEB29033, sample SAMEA4952262) | chicken gut metagenome | biome: Broiler Chicken; feature: Gastrointestinal Tract; material: Caecum | place: Ireland | collected 2018 | study: Broiler... | reverse complement strand
CCAAAAAGGAGCCATTTTTTACCAAAGCCACAAAGTTTTTTACACTACCATAGAATCTATAGAGCAATACCTATTTTTACTCTTCCAACTCGGATATACCAAACAAGATTCTCATATAGTCCTGCTGACGGGCTGTCTTTGTAATTTTCTTTAGTACTTCTATTGCAAGGTTTTCATCATCAAATTTCTCTATAATTGATTCTTTTATATTAATCAAATCATTCCCTGCTTCCGGCGTATAATACAATTCCATACTCAGATTCCCAACGATGACTCTACTTCATCAGCAGATATCCATCCTTCCTTTCTGGCAGAATGTTCACCTTCTTCTAATTTGGACATCAAGGCAATCGTAGCACGCATTCTATCATACTCTTTCATATCAAGAATCACGTATTCCCCACGCCCATTCTTTGTAAGAAATACAGGAGCGCCTTCCTGAGCTTCCTTTAAAACCTCTGTGTAATTTCTCAAATCTGAAATCGGCTTAATATTCGGCATAAAAATAAGGCAGAACCCGTAATGAGTTCTGCCCGTAGGTAGTGTTATCAATGTTATAATATACAATTATTTTCCTGATAATTTTTATTACATACCATATTCAAAATAATCTGCGTCAATTATCAGCCACCCGGAAGATGGACTTTCTGTAACAGTTCCATACACAGTTACCTCGTCTCCAATTTCAGGATATTCGTCAAATTCTCCCATAACAGGAACTGGAGACCATTCGTCTGTTCCATAAATATCAAATGCTGATGATTCCCCTGTTGATTGTACAGTACCATATGTATATATCTTTTGATTTAAATAACTTGTATAATTATCGTGCAATGTGTCTGCACTTACATAAGTATATTCTGCATCAGCACTTGTATCTTCAAAGCCACCATTTTTTTCATCCAAGTAAACATAATTTACATTATCTGTAAGATCCATAATCAATCCTGCATCCATTCCATAAGGATCGCCTGTTCTGGTCACAGTCATATGTTCACTATCTGACCATGTACAGATAATTGAAAAACCTGTCAAAGGTATCTGAAGTGTTTTATTATCCAGCATAGGACCATTTCCGGTAATTATGTCATAACCCATTTCCGGGACACTTAACGTAAAATCACAGGTATTTTCTACCTGAGTTATCGTAATTTTTCCCATGACATTTCCTTCGGAGTCTGTGTAAGTATAATTTCCCATGCTGCCAATAAATGTTTCATCTGTTTCTTCTTTTTCGATATTCTGAACATCCTCTGACTCTTTTTGCTCCTCAGGTTCTGTTTCATCTTCCACAATAAGCTGCTTTTCTGGTCCAATATCTTTGCTATCTGTATTCTTTTCAATATCTGATAATGAAAGAGCGCCAACTTGTTCAACAGAAAGTTCCATCTGACTTAATTCATCCTTAAAAACAGATACATCTTCTTTTAGGGTGTCCGCTAATTCATATGAATCCAGATATTCTGCGAATTCATCAGATGGTTCATAACGTTCTCCATCGACATTTAAAGTAAATTCATCATTTTCTAAATTATATGTAATTATTGATAGATTACCATCAGGAACAATCGCATCAAAGTACATATTTAAGTTTCCAGTATCAAAATCGTAACTAAATGTACTATCATTACCTGCATCAATAATTTCAAATGCATCTTCCACACAGTCTGAAACTTCCTGTTCCGGTATTTTCGCAAATGAATTTTCTTCTGTATAAACTATTTCCCATTTACCCTGATAGTTGAATATATAGCTGTTATCCGTTTTATATAAGTCTGTTGCTTGCAATAATTTTTGTACAGTTTCCTTTTTATCAGAATCACCGTTTACAACCAGAAACACAACTATTGCACCAATTATAATAATTAATACTGGGATAATAAAAATCCATTTTTTTGATTTTCGTTTTTGTCCCTTTATCTTTGTATTTTCTTGTTTTATTTCCTTAATATCGTCTTGTTTATTAATGTTTTTATCATTCACCTCAGCCTTTTTTCCCGTTTCACGTTTTCCCTCTACAGCCTGCCCGCAATTCGGACAAAATTTTTCGCTGTCTTTCATTTCTCTTCCACAATTCTTACAAAACATAACCTTTTCTCCTTAGTGTATCACTAATTTTTTATAGTTTTAAATAATTATACTCCAGCTATATAAATATTACAATCAGGACAATATATTTTATACCAAATTCTGTGATTCTCCCTCTAATTCTTTCGCTACTTTAAACAATGCCATAACATTTTTATCCCCTTTATAATCGCATCACAATTTTCATGGATCTTATCCTGATCCGGTTTATTCATATTACAGGTGTCAGCTAAATTCTCAGCCCCTGCCGATATCTGTTGTAACGCCCTGTCCGCTTTTACACTGTACAGATCGCCTTGTTTTTTAAGATTTACAAATAAAATAAAGCTACCGGAACTTTTTGAATCCGGTAGCCTTTATTTTATAATTTCCCATTTTCCCTTTCCGCCGCTTCCGTTAAATCTGATACGCCCTTCTTTCTTAAGCACTTTCAATTTATATTGAGCGCCGGAAAGGCTGCATCCCATTTTCTTAGCTATTTCTTTCGCTGTAATTGTCGGAGTTCCCCTTATCAGTTCTATAACCTGATTGCGTATCTCTTCTTTCTTTTTCAGTCGGTCAAACATGGCACCGTATTCTATATGGGTTTTTTGCTCAAATTCTTTATGTCCATCTTTCCTTCCTATCACATTTGCCGGATTATACACAATTTCCATGTATCTGGGATATATAATAAGTTTGTCTATTTCCTCCAACATTTCATTTACGGTGGCTGTCTCAATATCACCTCCATTTCTTAAATTCTTTTCAATTTCCAAAAGGCGCTGTTTTCTTGATATGTTTTTTATACTCTGTTTCTCTAATTTCTTTTTCTTTTCTCTACAGGATTTCAAGGTACTCTCTAAACTCTGCTGTCTTCTCTGATATATTTCATCAGACAGTACGCCGTTAAGTAGTTTATCAAGCAATAAATCCTGCTGCTCTTTTATACGGCTTTCTTCCAAAACAAGCAACTGAATTTTATCTGCAGTTTGGTCCTCCACCAGTACTTGACGCAGCAGAGATATTGTTTCTCCGATTACTGCTTCCCTGTCTATTGAAAACTGCTCTACACAAACATTTTCAAGAAGTTTAAATAATTTCTCCTCGTCAAGATGTATGTTATCACATCCTTTGTCACCCTTCATTCCTACTTTAGAAATCTGCGGCCTTGCCTTTTCTTTAGATTTTCTCCCCTCTAAAGCATATTTCCTGCATTTCCACTCCACAATCAGCTTTCCATCTGTACGTTTTTTTCTGAATCTTCTGTAATATGGATTTCCACAAAGTCCGCATATTATCTTGCCGCTCAGATTATATTTGCCGGGATTACTCCCCCTTGGGAATGAATCTTTCTGTTTTACTTTCACCGCCCTTCTGTCTATCTCGTCATTTGCTTCCCTCCATAACTCTTCTGATACTGTCTCCGGCACTTTATGTTCATATCTAAACTGCTGATCTTCAGGTACTTTTTCCATCTTCTTACTCTCAAAATCAAAATGTTTCTTATTCATTACAGCAGTTCCCATATTTAAAGGATTCCGAATGATCCGCAGAATATCATCTTCAGTAAATTTTTTGCCCGTTCTCTTTCTGATTCCTTCATTTGTCAGTATGTTTGCTATTGTCCTGCTGCCGCATCCGTCAGCACAGAGCTGGTACATTCGTCTCTTCACCTGAGCTTCTTCTTCAATCAGTACAATTGATTTATCCGGAAGTTTACGAAAGCCGTAGGCATTTGGGGTAAGAATCACGGAACCGCCATTTTTCTGACGGTTCCGGTGTGCATTGTTAATCTTTTTACTCAGCTCACGGCTGTACTCTTCCGCAAGAATCGCTTTGATTCCGGTAATCAGTGCATCGTCTGTAGTATAAAACTTATTCTCTATATAAATATACAGTTTCTTTCCATTCGTACACAGGCGGTCCACAAAAAGATACCAGTCCTTCGTATTACGCATAAGCCGATCCTGTGATTTAATAACAATCACATCAAACAGATTCTTCTGCAGATCGTCATACAGGCGGTTATATTCCGTACGCCCCTTTGTAGTCGTTCCGGACCGGCTCTCAATATATGTATCTACCAGTATCCAGTCCATGCGCCTTACACACTCTTTCGCCTCCTTTACCTGATTGGTAAGCGCATCCTTCTGGCTTTCTTCCTCTGTACTGCAGCGGGCATAGATCACCGCGCGCATAGTTACTGTCCTTTCCGGATGAGATCTGCCATCTTCATTCGCTCGGAAGTGCTTATAATATTCTGCTGTTCCAGCAGACGGGCTAACCGCAGGATTATCTTTTGATTTTTCATATCTTTGTTCCTTTCTTTTAATTTGTCGCTTTGAGTCACAAGCTTGCTCCAAACACTGTCCTTTGTAAAGCATATGACATATCTTTCGGGTCAATTCTTCAGAGTCGTATTTCCTTCATCCTCTAATATCGGTTTGTGGATATAAATCACATTCATTACCTCCCGCTATTCTCCAAACACTTTATTTTGTCTTTAGTAACCAGCGCCCTGTTGGCGGATTCCCAATTTGTATGCATTTGAAAATGAATCAACTAAATAACCCAGAAAGTTCACATAGCTTTCTTCCCCGCTTTCCACTTTTTTGTATCAAAGATATGCAAAGCAATCCTGTCATTACCTGCATAAATCCGGTTAACTGACTTCAAATTCTGTTCCCGGCCGCTTACTCTTGCATACCCAAAAGCTCTCGCCATAATTCCATTACTCTCCTATATTTCTGCAAAATAAAAGGAACACCTCACAGGATGTTCCCAAATTATTTTATATATTATAAATTTTCTTCAATTTCTCTGCTCCATTTTCCAACGAAGCTTCATGTAACGGGAAATATTTATTATATAATTCCTCCGGCTTAATCTTATCTACGATATTCTCTGACTTCAAATCATATTTCCACTGCATATAAGTATATACATCTGCCATCCATTCTAAAATAAACTCGTCATACTTCTCATTTATTCCAGCTTCAGGTTTTATTCTGATCCCGATACTTCCTAAGATCTGCTTTGGCGTCTTGTTCAAATACAGGGGATTCCCGCGATCCATAGCCTTACGGTAGTCACTTTTCATATAATCTTCGATCACTCGAAACGGCTCGTCCGTATTCCGGGCAATCAACTTGAACAGATATCTGTTTTTTTGGATCATACTATCATAATAGCACATATCATAAGCCGTTTTATTCATAATAATCATTCTCCCTATGATAGATCAGTTTTCTCTGAATTGCATACCGCGCTGTAATGCCCGGAACAGAATATCCCTCTATCAGAATTGCCTGCATACGCCCCTGCATAAATTTATTTACTTCCCGTCTTGCTTTCAGATCATCATCTGCATATTTTTCTTCTGATGCAGTCTCATATGATCCAAGCCATTTAATCTGGCTGAAAGCTTTCTCAGATTTCAAAAATATCTGATTTCCTAACGATCCCTTATAAAACAGCTTCTCTACTTCTGCAATGTTCATCTGATTCAGCAGAAATGCTTCTATCACCTGTGTATAACTGTCATCTGCACGATACCCTTTAATAATATCATATAGCGACGTGTCCACTTTATACATTTCAACAAGCCTTTTCCCCAGTATTTCTGTCGCTTCCTGACTTGTTCCCCGGTTAGAGACGACCTCAGCGATCCACGCAAGCACTCCGAAATCCGCCAGATTAAGTACATTTAAACCATCCAGATCCAATTCATATTTATTTACGATAGAATGGGACGGATCACCATTTAAAGCAGCCCAGCTTTTTGCACGGTCTTCATATTCTGTTGTGTAAAACCCGTTGCCATAGTCATTATCATCCTTACCTCCAAGATATATCGGAGTGTGGATGATATGATCAGAGCCATGGTATACCAGAATTTTCTTTATATCTTGCACAGACACTTTCCTCCACATTTCTTACGTTTCGCTAATAAGACAGATCATCAGGCTAATATTAATTATTATTCATTTGCATATTTTAAAAACATCTCTTCAACCTGACGGCTTACATAAAATCCATTCGCCTTTAATTCGGAAATAATCGGACGAATCTCCTGTATAAATCCCCGTTGTTTCGCTTTGATAAGAACACCCAATGTTCCGGTTATAGGAATCCCCGGATATTTTGCTGTCTTCACGATAAACCGCAGCAGATATCGTTATCTCGGTGTACATTTCCGAAGAATCTCTAAACATCCTATACCGCAAAGCAGGATCAATGGCGTTGAGTTTACAATCACTTTACGCATTATTCAACTCCTCCAGAAATTCTTCTTTATTGTCATATTTAAAGATTGATATATGGTTTTCTCCAAGATATTTTATAAACTCTTCTTCTGTCATACCTGCAATCTGAGCACAATAACCGATTGATACGCCGCTCTGAGTATAATATTCCACTGAAACTGCGCATCTCGCAAAACGATTTGCCTCTTCCCTGCTCATTTTGGTATCAAAAAGGACTTCATCTGGTATACTTATCGCTATCTGGCACATTCTTACTATCTCCATGTTTATTATGCTATTTACATTTACCTCTATATAGGGGTATTTCCCTTTTCATTTTCAAACGAACCAATCGTCTCCTCATTTCTCCCGGAGAAATTCCCTGCACAGCAAATTCTGTAGAACACGTTATTTATCATGCACTGAGTCTTACCCCCTCATCTCTTACATTACGATAGTAAGGCAGATTATCTACCCAGTAGTTAAAATGATCTATATTGGTTACTACCGGCGAAATATCTACTCCGAATTTCATCAAATATTCAAAAGCCGTATCACTGATCTCATCAGATATTTTCTTTATTTTTTCCTCTGTCAGAGTAACCAGAATCATAACATCAATATCTGAAAGTTCAGAATAATCTCCTCTCGCATATGACCCATATACAATAACACTATCAAGAGTATTTCCCAGAAGTTTCCTCAAACTGCTGGCGAACTGCTGCATTATATCTGTAATATTTGTCGGCATTTAACCTCACCTCTTTCAGGTTTAAGCCTCTTTATTTTAATATTTATTATACCGTACTCATTAAAATTTGTATACCTGACACCTTCAACGTTTTTCGTCATTCTTATCAGCTTTCTGTATTACTTGAACGATAGTCATTTTGTCTTTTTGTCCCTTCACCTCTTCAAGATGGATTGGCTGCTCATGTCGATTGTATTGCTGTGTATTATGGCGATGGTGCTGTATGCGGTGATCGGAGTAGTCGAGAAAGTGTATCAGAAAAGGATTTAGTTTACCCTTTTCCTCCCGTCCGGCTTATGCCATGCAGCTCGATTTTGCTTTGCTTCATCTCGCTCACGGGCTGCGCTCCGTCCGGCTTATGCCATGCAGCTCGATTCCGCTTTGCTTCATCTCGCTCACGGGCTGCGCCCTATGCAAAAAAGAAAGGGAGGGGGTTCATTCGTGCGAGCACGATGAACCCCCTCCCTTTCTTTTTTGCGCATGGCTTAAGCCTAGGCTGCAAATTTGCTCCAGTAGCCCTGGAGGAAGAGGAAGATTATGATTAATGGTATGATGAAGGTTACGTATGGTCTTACCCATTTGGGGAATTTGGGGCCTTCTCCGGCGTTGGCTTCGGTGAGGAAGTTTTTCCATCCCCAGCCGTAGCGGGTGGTACAGAACAGTACGTAAATCAGACTTCCGATGGGCAGAATGTTATTGCTGACGATGAAGTCTTCCAGATCGAGGATGGCCGAGCCTTCTCCGAACGGAGCGAAACCGCTCAGCACGTTGTATCCCAGTACACACGGCATGGAGAGCAGCAGAATCGCCACCAGATTTCCTGCTACTGCCTTTCCTCTGGAACATCCTGTCAGATCCATCGCAAATGCAATGATGTTCTCAAACACTGCAATGATTGTGGAAGCTGATGCGAAAAACATGCACAGGAAGAAGATTGCTCCCCACAGTCTGCCGCCTGCCATTGAATTAAAGATATTCGGCAAAGTAATAAAAATCAGGTTCGGGCCGCTGTCCGGGTTTACTCCGAAGGCAAAGCTGGCCGGGAAGATAATCAGACCTGAGATCAGTGCTACGCTTGTATCAAGCACGGTAATAGCGACAGCCTCTCCCGCGAGTCTGCGTTTTTTATCAATGTAGCTTCCGAAAATTGCCATTGCGCCGATTCCCAGACTCAATGTAAAGAAAGACTGATTCATGGCCGCAGATACAACTTCCAGAATTCCGGCTTCTTTCATCTTTCCGAAATCGGGCAGGAGATAAAACTCCAGTCCTGCTCCTGCACCCGGAAGCGTAATAGCCCGGACGGCAAGTATAATCAGAAGAACCAGCAGCAGAACCATCATGATTTTGGTAATGCCCTCGACTCCTTTCTGAAGCCCCAGTCTTACGATTCCAAAGCAAAGGATCACAACAAGTGCCATAAATACGGTCATCAGCACCGGCTGTCCCATCAGTTTTCCGAATTCGCCTTCTATCTGCGAGGCATTCATTCCTTCAAAACTTCCTGCAGCCATTTTGTACAGATAAATCAGAAGCCAGCCTCCGATTGTAGTATAGAACATCATAAGCAGATAATTTCCCGCCATACCAAGCCATTTATACCAATGCCACTTTGTTCCCAGCGGCTCCAGCTTATCAAAAGCCATGGCGATACTGCAGCCGGCGCCCCGGCCTACAGAAAATTCCATTACCATAATCGGCAGCCCCAGAAGCACCAGACACAGCAGATAAATCAGCACGAACGCCGCTCCGCCGTACTGTCCGGTAATATAAGGGAAACGCCACACATTTCCCAGTCCGATCGCACATCCGGCTGAAATCAGAATGAATCCCAGCCGGGAACCAAATTTTTCCCTTTTCATAACATATATCCTCTCTTCCTTATTTTGCTCTTTTTTATTTCCGGTCACTTTGTCAGACCCCCGTAAACTCTGACCGTGACTGTTTATACCTCAATCAACTCATACTCTCTGCTGCCAAGTCCGATCTTTTCCGCATGCGCCAGACAAGTCTTCCATTCACTCTGGGGCGTTGTGTTTACAAAATGATCGTGATGATCGCAGAAGTCTTTTTCATGCATCCGTTCATCCAGAAGGCTCCCCGGCAGAGGTTTCTGCGCGTTGCAGGCATCCGCACAGGCCTGATCCAGAGCGACCGGATCAAAGCTTGCAAACATCCCCACATCCGGAATAATAGGAACATCATTTTCACCATGACAATCACAGTAAGGAGATACGTCCAGAACCAGATTAATATGGAAGTTCGGTCTGCCGTCTACTACCGCTTTTGAATATTCTGCAATCTTCATATTCAGTTCCTTAACTGCGGATGAATTTTCGTTGTAAATCGCATCAAAGTTACATGCGCCAAGGCATCTTCCGCAGCCTGCACATTTATCATGGTCAATCACAGCTTTTTTATCCGGGAAAGAAATTGCACCGTGGGCGCAGTTTCTGGAACAGACTTTACATCCGACGCAGACATCCTGGTTAACAGACGGCTTGCCGCTGTTGTGCTGCTCCATCTTGCCGGCCCGGCTGCCGCAGCCCATGCCGATATTTTTCAGACAGCCGCCGAATCCGGCCATTTCATGGCCCTTAAAATGACTGAGGCTGATAAATACGTCCGCATCCATAATTGCTTTTCCGATTTTTGCCTCTTTTACAAGCTCTCCGCCCTTCACCGGAACGCTTATATCATCTGTCCCCTTCAGACCGTCTCCGATAATAATATGGCAGCCTGTTGAGAGAAGATTAAAGCCATTTTCATATGCGGCGCTCAGATGCTCCAGCGCGTCCTTTCTGCGCCCTACATAAAGGGTATTACAATCTGTAAGGAAAGGGCGGCCTCCCAGTTCTTTTACCACATCCGCCACAGCCTTGGCATAATTGGGACGCAGATAGGACAGATTGCCCGGCTCGCCGAAATGAATCTTAATCGCTGTCATCTTCCTGTCAAAATTAATGTTTCCGATCCCCGCCTTTTTTATAAGTCTCTGAAGTTTTTCCGGAAGATTCGTCCCCGGCTTTGCCCTGAAATCACAAAAATAAACTTTAGATTTTTCCATCTTTTCCTCCTGAAATGTAAATTATTTTCAAAAATTATTTTGCCACGCGAAAACTGGTCGCCGTCACCGCCGCAGTAAGATTTCCCAGATCATCCGTTACATCAATTCTATAATAACTGGTCGTTCTGCCCTTCTTTACACAGACCGCCTCTGCTGTCAGCTTCTCCCCTTTCGCCCGGCTCAGGTAGGTAATCTGAGAATCCAGAGAAACAGAACCCATTTCCTGCCAGTTCGATGCCACAGCAAGCGCAAAATCTGCAAGCGTAAAGTACACGCCTCCCATAACTGCTCCCATGGCATTTTTGTGCCTGTCTTCAATCATCAGACTGCATTTTGCATAATGATCATCGACTTCTTCTATATAGGCTCCGTTATCTGTAGCAAAACGATCCTGTTCAAACATCTTTTTTACATCTTCTGATGGCTTCATTTTTGCTTCCTCCTGACTGAATTATCACATATATGCGCAGAGAAAAATATACGCACTGACTCTATCAGTATATCATATAATTTCTTTCTATGACAAAAAAACGCACCCCCGGAATTTTCACGGGACTGCGTCTTTTTGAATAAGCCGGAAATCAGACTTGAACTGACGACCCCTTCATTACGAGTGAAGTGCTCT
>ERZ1643247.3596-NODE-3596-length-10762-cov-17.199496_pt1 | contig 10762 bp, 16 predicted proteins | sample MGYA00579264_ERZ1643247 | MGnify/ENA primary metagenome ERZ1643247 (study PRJEB29033, sample SAMEA4952262) | chicken gut metagenome | biome: Broiler Chicken; feature: Gastrointestinal Tract; material: Caecum | place: Ireland | collected 2018 | study: Broiler... | reverse complement strand
CGACAGCTCATAACCCGGAGGTCGGAGGTTCAAGTCCTCCTCCCGCAACCAGAAAAAGCCGCCCTTTCCGAAAGGATTGGGCGGTTTTTATAACTTTTTTGAGATGTTTGTTTTTAGGTGGGTGCGAATAATTCAACTTTAGTTCAACTCGCCTCTAAAATTCAAGCCTTTTTCAGAAAAACGTCGGCTAGTATGTCGGCGTTCTTTTTGTCTGCGGCCTCCATGACATGGGCGTAAATGTTGGCCGTGGTGGACACCTGGGCGTGTCCCAGACGCTTGGAAATGGACACACTGTCCACGCCGTTGAAGTAGAGCATACTAGCCATTGTGTGTCGGAAGGCGTGAGCGTTGACGTGGGGGAGGCCGTGGCGCTTGCTGAACCGGGAGAGCCATGTGGTCACGCTGTCAGGGTGCATGGGGCCGCCGGTGTCCTGGGCAAACACAAAGCCTTGATCCTGGTAGTATTCTCCCAGGCGCAGGCGCTCCCCATTTTGCCATGCTCTGTACTGCTTCAACAGCTGCATGGTCTCCGCCGGTAAAGAGACATACCGCTTAGACCGCTCTGTCTTGGGCGTGTCCTCATAAATACCCACGTCGGCGGAGTAAAGGACGTTGTTGCAGATATACACCTGATTGCTGTTGAAGTCCACCTTGTCCCATTTCAGGCCCAGGATTTCCCCACGCCTCGCGCCGGTAATCAACAGGAGGTGGACCAGCGTTTTCCACTTGACCGGCTCCTGCTCCAGCGCCTCTCGGATCGCCGTTACCTGCTCCGGCTGGAAGAAGTTCACGTCCTTCTGTTCCACCTTCGGCGGCGTGGCCCTGTCCGCCACATTGACGGCCACAAGGCCCTCCTTCAACGCTTGATCTAGCACAGTATGAATGAGCCGGTGATACTCCCGGATCGTCTTGCCCGATAAGGTGCGTTCTTCGGTATTCAGGGAAAAGAAGTCCTCCAGGTTCCCACCCAGGGCCGTGGAAATAGCCCCTGCAATCTCCTTTTTGACCCGCTCCCCCTTGACTGCTGCATAGACGGTTTTTAAGGAGATGCCGGTCTCATTGGACACCACCAGGCGTGTGAGGCGCTTTTCTTTCAGCAGGGCAGCAAGGTCTGCTTTTGCAACTGCGTGAGCGCTCCCGGCTCCAGGCTGGGCAAGCTGGGAATATAGACTGTTCAAGTGGTCGGGCCGGATATCCTTCAACTTCATGTGTCCAATAACGGGGTATATCCGGGTGGTCAACTCCTTGTACCTCACAATGGTGGAGTGCTTAATTCCAGTTTTCTCTTTCAGGTCAATCACATAATCATAGTAAGGGGCGAACTTCTGGCGGCTGTCAGTGGCAACCCCCTCCCTGCACTCCTTTTCAAAGGTCGCGGCGAAAGCCTCGGCCCGTTTTTTTGCGCTTTTTTCCGTCCAGGTGGGAGACACGTCAAAAGTAGCCGTCCAGGGTTTGAGCTGTCGTCCATCAGCTCCCCGGCCACGGTGGACGCGAATGGAGTAGGAGATCAGCTTGCCGTCCTTATTCCTTCTCTCTTGAATGTTTGCCATGCTCCAACATCTCCTTGCAGGCATCCCGGAACGCATCACACGCTTTTTGCAGATACAGGTCTTTAACTGCCTCCCGCGGAATAAGTTCTTGCCCCTGTTTGTCCGCCCAGATCATAAAGCGCTTCCATTCTTCTATGCCGAAGTTTACTTCTTCGGTGTGGGAAATATCTGGTTTTATTGCTCCCCCATAAATGAGGTAAGCCCCCAAGCTGTTACACAAGTCATAAAGAAATGATGATTCAATGAGGCCACTAAGACAGTCTTGAAATTTTGATGTACACCCAATAGCGTCCACTTTCCCAGTTGATAATTTACGCAAAATTTCAATGGCTCTGTCCGAAAGGCCGGTTTCTCTGGAAATGTCCAGATTTTCCGTCTTGATCCCCCTTAAAATGTAATCGGTAGTAGTTCCGAGGGCATCGGCTAACCGGGCTATATCCTCCCCCTTGATTTGCCGTATACCATTTTCCCACTGATTTACTGTCTCGCGCTTGACCGACAGCATGTCGGCAAGTTCCCTCTGTTTCAAACCCATTTCATTTCTTCGCTCTGCAACTCTCGCGCCAATACTGTTACTTTCCATTTGTGCACCTCCAAAAAGTTATTATTTCGTTACTTTTATATTTTTTGGTCGAAAATATATTGACCGCGACACGAAAAATTGGTAGACTAAGTTCACGATAGAAAACGACCAAAAATAAATCGAGGTCTTTTCTAACGATACCATACCATAACCGTGGTCAAAAATCAACACATTTTTTGAGCGGAGGTGCAATGTATGTCCAGCTACTTAACCATCAGACAGACCGCAAAGAAATTGGATTTCCCAGAAGCGAGAATCCGGATCATGGTCAAACGCGGCGAGTGCCCGGGAATTTACTCTGGAAACCGTTTCCTAGTGAATCTGGAGGCATTTGCGGAGCAACTTGACGCGCAGAGCCGCCGCAACAGCAAGGTGGAGGCGGTGACGGCGTGAGCAAGAAAAAGAGAACCCGCCCCAGTGTTGGCGCACCAGGACGGGCAGAAGCGGGAGTAAACCATGCAAAGGGCTATTCCCACAGACAGCATACCACCCAGGGCCCCGGCGGTCAACGGAAAATTGCTGATCTTCTCAGCTATGGGCAGGAGAACGGCCTGCACCTCCGGGATCTGGTCAAGCTGACCGGGTGGCCGGAGCGGGAAGTCAGGGCGCAGATCCACCGGGAACGGCGGAAACATATCCCCATTCTGAGCAACAACCGAGACGGCTATTACTTGCCGGGCGATGAACAGGAGCGGGCCGCCTGCGTCCGCTCCATGCGCCACAGGGCGGCGGAAATCCTGGCGGCAGCTAGGGCGATCGAGAGGGGCGGTAACTGATGCTAGATGTGCGGCGCTATGCCGATTACTACACTAAAAACATGGGCTTGCGGGTATTCCCCTGCAATGGCAAGACACCGGCCACCTCTCACGGATGCAAAGACGCCACCACAGACCCGGCCAAAATTGCGGAGTGGTGGGGCGGCGGCAGTACATACAATGTCGCTATCGCCACCGGCAACGGCCTTGTGGTGCTGGATGTGGACACAAACCACGATGCAGGGAAGTTTGGGGACGAAACCCTTGCAGACCTGGAACAGCAGTATGGCCCCCTCCCGGAAACCTGGACTTGTTTGACCGGCGGCGGAGGTGTCCACCTCTACTTCCAGTGTGACGACCCGGCCCTGACCGTGGCGGCGGGCTTTGCCCCCGGCCTGGACTATCGGGGGGCGGGCGGCTATGTGATCGCGCCGCCGTCCATCCATCCCACGACCGGGCGGGCCTATGAGTGGGAGGCCAGCAGTACGCCGACAAGCGTGCCGCTGGCACCCCTCCCCGACTGGCTCCACCGTCTTATGCTCCAGGGTAAGAGGGAGAAGCCCAAACAGGCAAAGAGCAAGGAGGCCCCCGGCAAGGTCAAAGAGGGGCGGCGAAATGAGGAAATGTTCCGTCTTGCCGCCTCTCTCCGGGCAAAGGGGCTGACTGTGGCAGAGATTACCGCCGCCTTGACAGAGGCAAACAAAACCCGCTGTGATCCGCCGCTAAGTGAACAGGAGATTAAGACCATTTGCCAGAGTTCCGGGCGCTATGAGCGGGGGCCGGTTGCCGCCACCACAGACAGCATAAAGCCCCCGGATTATTCCGACGCTGGAAACGCCGCCGTGTTCTCCCGTGTGTATAGGGATGATCTACTATATACCGATGCCCTGGGCTGGTTGTGGTGGAATGGTAAACACTGGGAGCGGGACGACCACAAGGCCACAGCCTGGGCGTTGGAGCTGTCTGAAAAGATGTTGCAGGAGGCAAAGGAGAAAAACCGGGCGGCGCTGCTGCAAGTGGCGGAGGCCACGGCCAAGTATGAAGAAACCGGCGCGGCGGAGGATGCCGACACGCTGGAAAAGGCAAAAACGCAAGCGTTGGCGGCAAAAGCCTATCTAACCCACACCAAGAACAGCCGGAACGCCGTCCGCATTAAGAATATGCTGGAACTGTCCAAACCGGCCCTTGTCATCAAGGCGGACAAGCTGGACGCAAATCCATTTGACTTGAACACCCCCGCCGGGATCGTGGAATTGACAACCGGGCGGCTCCGTCCCCACGAGCGGGCGGCCTATTGCAGTCAGATCACACAAACCGGGCCAGACGATCGAGGCATGGGGATGTGGAGCGACTTCCTTGACACCATCACTTGCAGGGACGGGAGTATCAGGGGCTTTCTCCAACTTGTGGCCGGTATGTCGCTGATCGGTGCCGTGTTCCAAGAGGGCATTATTATTGCCTACGGCGGCGGGCGAAACGGCAAGAGCACTTACTTCAACGCCCTGGGTGCTGTCCTGGGAGACTATACCGGCAGTATCGACATTAAGGTGATAACCACCGACCGGGCCAACAAGGGCGCGTCTCTTGCTACCTTGCGGGGGCGGCGGCTGGTAGTAACCGGAGAGCTGGAAGAACACCAGAGATTGAGCGTTGCGACCTTAAAGCAGCTTGCCAGTACAGACCGACTTGTGGTTGAAGAAAAATTCAAGCAGCCAGAGACAGTAAAGCAGACCCACACCCTTGTCCTGTTCACTAACCATCTTCCCCGTGTCGGCTCCACCGATAACGGGACATGGCGGCGGCTGATCGTCGTGCCGTTCAACGCCACCATACCGGCAGGGACAGGCATACAAAACTATGCCGACGTGCTGGTGAAGGAGGCGGGTGGTGCCATCCTGTCATGGGCTATTGAGGGCGCTGTGAATTTTGTCCGCAACGGTTTCCGGCTCCAGATCCCCGAAGTGGTGGAGGAGGCAACCGAGGCATACAGAGCAAGAGAGGACTGGTTGACAAACTTCATCAATGAACGATGTATCAGGGAATCAAACGCCCGTGTGGGTGCTGCTGACCTCTACCGGGAATATCGGGAGTGGGCGGAGGGCACCGGGGACTATGTGCGGCGGCTCAATGACTTCACCGCCACAATGGAGGCGGCAGGCTTCCAAAATATCCGCCCGAAGAACAAAAGTACATGGGTTGGGTTAAGACTTGACTTGGCGGCAAAGTTCGGAAACCCTTATGCCACAACGATTTGACGGTTTGGGTTAGGGCAGGTTAGGGTTAAATACAAGCCTCCCTATAAGAAAAGGGTCAATTTCGATTTTTAAAAAGTATGTTTTTGACCCTAACCAGCCCTAACCCGCCTCACACTGAGAGGAGAAACGATGCAGAAGTTAGACTACTCACGCATGAACTGGTGGGCGGATTGCCCCGGCCTCTTTGGTTGGGCTTACCGTGACCGTTGCGGACGTGACCGGGGTCCCCGGCCTGTGCAACGGGATCGTTCTGACAACAGGGACCAACGTGTATAGTATCGAGCCGGGCAACCCAGGCCTGGAGGTCTACCGGGGCAGAAAGGAGGGAGGTGGGCACTTGATTGGAACGTAGCGCGACACGGCACAAGAAAAAATAGTTAATAGAGATTTGAGGAGCTGATTTTTTATGAGCAGATTTGTCAATGTAAATGGGCGGTATATAAACACCGATCTGGTACGAAGTTTTCATATTATGGAGGACGGGACCCTCCGTGCCGTACTGTTCAATGATTTTGTGTCTGTGCCAGGTTCAAAGGTTGAGGAGGCGATAAGGGATTTAAGAGGAGAACGACACATTATCCAGGTGTTTCCCACCGCACAGCCGCTCTACGCGGTGTACAAGGCCGAAGGCGAATATTTTGCCGAGTTAGTATCCTATCTGGCTTTATGCGCAGATGGTGAAATCCGTGGCCTGGAATGGCGTGAAGGCTGGTTCGACATTATTAGTGAAAATGAGAATTGCGAGGGGCTGTACCCAGAGGATCAGCTCGCCCAGTTTCCAGGTATTGAGACGGGAGCGGGTGGTTCCACCCTCTCAGAAAATACGGAATCATAACATATAAAAAGCCGCCCCCCGGCAGAAAGGACATGACCGAGGGGCGGCAAAGGCAGGAACAAACTTTGGAAGTAACTATATTATACACGAAAGGCAGTGAAAATGCAACTATGAGACAGAGTTTTACCAGAATGTGCTACGGTGAGCGGTTTCCCTTGTATATCAAAGATGCGAAGCCAAAGCCCCAGGCAAAGCCCGTGAAGAAGATCAGCGACGACACTAACAAGAAGCTGGAGCACATTCTCCTTCTGCTGACTGCGCTTTTGGAGGGCGAGAAGAAGGCACGGGATACGGCAAAACAGCGGCGTTTCCAGGAAATGTGCAATGAAGCTCAACAGGGATATCGCAGCCGCAACCCCCACGCCCGGCGGAACCAGAACCGGCTTTCTATTCCTGTGGAGAACTGCGACCGGAAGCCCATTTGTGTGAGGGACCGGGCTATGTCCAGCTATGAGCGGGCTTGCCTGGAATCGCAGAACGCTTATGAGGCCCGCAACCCGCACAAGAGGGGGTGAGAGTATGGCGGACAGAATTGAAATGGCCCGGTTTTACCACCAGTACCAGGACGCAGCGATAAAATGCAGCCGGGCAAAACAGGAGTTAGACAAAATCGAAAAGTTGCTCCAGACTATGCCGGACCCGGACACCCTGGACGACCTTCTTGCAAAGAAGGAAGCGGCACAGGCGCGATATGATGAACTCAAAGAGGCGCTGGCTGACGCTGAAAGCCTGGCTATGACCGGTCAGCCCCGGCAGACGATGAAGGCCGCCCAGGAGGTGCAATGGTTTACTCCCTGGGGAACCAGGATTACGAAGCAATAACAGTGGAATTACCAAATAACCCCTTAAAATGACCGACAAAGAAGGTGGTACAACTGACACAGAAGCAACAGAAGGCACTTGTGGCCCTGCTTACCAACTCCACAAAAGAAGCAGCAGCAAAGGCGGCTGGGATTGAAAGCAAAACCTTGAGGCGCTATCTCTCCGACCCTGAGTTTCAAGCAGAATATCGAAAAGCGTTCACTTCAATGGTGGAGGACGCAACCCGGCAGGCGCAACAGGCCATAGCCCCAGCGCTGTCCTGTTTGCGGGAGATTGTGGAGGACAAAGAAGAAGCCGCCCAAACTCGCATACAGGCCGCCCGCTCTACCCTGGAATATGCGCTACGCCTGACAGATCAGCTTGACATTGTTGATCGTATCCAGGCATTAGAAAATGCTATGAAAGAGGAAAAGTCTTGAACGTATTACACAGGCTCCAGCGCCTGGAGGCCAAGCTGGGGGAAAAGCGGGCATGGCTGACCGTGTTCAAGCTGGAGGACGGTTCTACCTTCACCACACCGGACGACCCTCTGACCTACCTGCTGAAATACGGGGCCAAAACGGAGCGGGGCCGGATCGTCGGCTATGAGCCGCCGCCTGGAACACATGACCCTATCACCGGCGCGGTGTATGCGGAAATCCGGCGGCAGGTCTTTGGTGAGATACTGGCCCACCCCGTCCCGGACCGGAACATACACGATTATGAATGAGCAAGAGGGAGCTACCCACACCGGGCGGCTCCCCCTTCTTATTTGCCCTCTGTTTGCCCCTCAGAAGCCCCAGGAGCGGCTTTGTCCCGCTGCATGGTTTCCTCTATGGCCCTGCCCACAAAAGCGTTTACAGACTCTCCACGGGCCTCTGCGTGGGCTTTGATAACATCTTTCTGGCCTTTGGGCATTCTAATCCTGATTTCGTCCAGCTTCTCAAGGTATTTGATTGATGCCTTTTTTTGCGCTTCGCTGACTGACATATTGTTCACCTCCTGGGGGTGCCCTGAAATGAGGCATACCCTTTCCATTGTGCTTTTATTATAGCGCATTTGTCTATATGTGTCCATATAAAAAGTCAACAAATATATGGGAACATATTTATTTAATCTGTCAAGGGATTTCTATGGGAACATATAGTATAATTCATATTGTCAGGAGGGAACAGAACCGGCGAAGGTGGACGGGAGTACCGAAAGGGAAAGCAAGAACACCACATAAGAGCGGGACTGGATACGGGAGATTGGGACGCACTGAGAAGAACGCTATGCCGTAAAGCCCACCGCCGCCGGGGATAATTCCCCCAGATAGGGGCAGAAGCTAAAATAAATAGGAGGCAAAGAGTATGAGCACCAACGAATTGGAAATGAAGTGCCGGGAGCTGCGCCAGCTCCAAAATCTGATCGAGGAAGCCCAGGCAGAGGCGGAGGCCATCAAGGACGCGATAAAGGCCGCTATGGGCGATTCTGAGGCCGTCCAGGCCGGGGAGTATAAGATCACCTGGAAGCCGGTGACGACCACCAGACTGGACAGCAAGGCCCTGAAAGCCGCTCTCCCGGACGTGGTGGAGCGGTTCACTAAGACCACCACCACACGCCGCTTCTGCGTGGCATGAAGAAAGCCCCTTGTATCAGCACCGACCAAAGCGAGATACAAGAGGCCCACACAACCCCGGAGGGGGTCATGGATAGTTTACCACGGCCTCCTCCAAAAAATCTAGAAGAAAGAGGTTTTTCACTTGAACAAAATCGACCTGGAGAGTGCACAGCTTTTTCTAAAAGGCATTGTTTCCACTCTCGGCCTTATCCTAGAGGACTTAGAAACGGAGTACGCAAGCTCCGAAGGTATTGAAAAGGCATTCGCGGCGCGTGTGGAATCTGTGTACATGCCCGCACTTGACCTGATCCAATATTCTGCCGTGGACCTATTGAAACAGATGGAGGCGAGTATATGAATATGGAGGAAGCCCGCATCACCCTAACCAAGATGCTCTTAGCACTGTCTGACGATGCCCTGGAGTACGTGTGGAGGCCCATTATCTATGCCTACTACTACACGGACGGCAGGGACCCCGACCGGCTGACAGACGACGACGTCAAGCGGCTGTCCCTCATCGGAGTTGCCGCCCACAGTGGGGAGAAACTGGTTTCCCGCCTGGATGCAGTACGGCGGGCTTATGAGAGCGTGCTTGCTGAAAAGGGGGTGCCCGTGTGAAGCCAAACATTCAGAAACTCGCCGACTACATCAACCAACAGGAGGACCCGGAGTGGTTCATGCAGGTGCTGTTTGCCCTGGTAGGACCTAAGAAGGAGGCAGAGAAAAAGTGAGCGTGTCCATCGTCTACGGCTGGCCGGAGGAAAGCAGCGTTTCTCTGGACCTGGAGACAAACCAGTGTACTATTCGCGTTTCTGCTGGTGATCCTGATCCCGGCGGCGTAGTCCAGCGGGCTATGGAGGAAGTCAGGAGACGGGGGTGGGATTAAACCCAGGAGCGGTACCTGCTTTGTGGTGGGTGCCGCTCCTGTTTTTGTGTCCGGTTTATGGGACACCCTGAGTTCAACAATAATTCAACTCCAATTCAAAAAGTTCAACTATTTTACTTCACGATACAAAACGATGAAACAGCAAAAACCTAGTGTTTTCAATACTTTACGGCACATTGCAAAACGATAGAAAACGCGAATTTCTGAACTCATAACCCGGAGGTCGGAGGTTCAAGTCCTCCTCCCGCAACCAGAAATCCGCTGGAATCAGGTGATTCCAGCGGATTATTTTTGTTTTCCGCAACTTTTTTGAGAGGTTTATTTTTGGCTTTCAAATCTGACCCAGATCCTGACCCATACGGGAATTTTTCCGGACTGGGCAGGACTATAAACTGCCGGAGAGGACGTGTTCCATCGCTTCCGCCGCCTGCCGCTGGGCCGAGGTGGTCACATGGGCGTAGGTGTCCAAGGTGAACCCGGCGCTGTAGTGGCCCAGCATGCCGGAGACGGTTTTCACATCCACTCCGTTTTGCAGGGCCAGGGTTGCGAAAGTGTGCCTCAAATCGTGGAACCTGACCCTTGGCAGTCCTGCCCGCTTCAGCACCCGGTGGAGCATGTGGAGCACACTGTCTGGGGACATGGGGCCGCCAGTGGAACCGGGAAACACCCAGGGACAGCTCCCCACTTTCTTTTTCTGCTGATTCAGAACGTCTACCGTATCCTTTGCCAGAGGCAGGGTGCGGTAGGCGTTTTTTGTTTTCAAGGGAGCTTCCACCACCTCCCCATTGATCCTTGCCACCTGCCGCTTTACCCGGAGGTCGCCTTTCTCAAAATCAAGGTCCTCCCACTTGAGCCCCAGCAGCTCTCCCCGCCGCAGGCCGGTGGCCAGCTCCACATAGTAGAGCTCGAACACGCCGCTCTCCTTCGCCTCCCGCAGGAAGGACGCCAACTGCTCCACCGGGAGGATTTTCATCTCCCTGTGCTCCAGTTTTGGCAGAGCACAGCCCTCGGTGGGGTCTGCGGCGATGAGCTTCTGTTCTTTGGCCAGCTTCATCGCCGAGGCAATGATCTGGTGCAGGTTCCTCACCGTCTTGGGGCTCAGGCCCTTGCTCTGTTTTTTGCTTTCAATCCGTTCTACTCTGCCGTTGCTGAGCAGCTTCTTGTAGAATTTCTGTACCTCCAGAGAAGTAAGTTTGCTCAGAGGAATTTTTCCAATGTTAGGCTTGATGTGGTTGTCGATGTAGCCCCGGTAGGTTTGGTGGGACGAGGGGCGGACCTTCACCTTGGCGTAGTTCTCGAACCACACATCCATCCACTCTCCTACGGTGTACTGCTTTGCCTTCACCGGGTCGATCTGCTTGGCTTCCTCAATGGCCTGCTTCAGTTTGGCTCTGGCCTCTGCCTGAGTCCGGCCCAGGACGTTCCGGTAGATGGCCTTTCCCGTCTCCGGGTCGTGACCGGCGGTGTACCGTCCCTCCCAGCGGCCATCCTTCC
>ERZ1643247.3591-NODE-3591-length-10772-cov-3.551554_pt1 | contig 10772 bp, 10 predicted proteins | sample MGYA00579264_ERZ1643247 | MGnify/ENA primary metagenome ERZ1643247 (study PRJEB29033, sample SAMEA4952262) | chicken gut metagenome | biome: Broiler Chicken; feature: Gastrointestinal Tract; material: Caecum | place: Ireland | collected 2018 | study: Broiler... | reverse complement strand
CGCCCGCCGGTGTCCAGAATCCGTCTTGACCTGCAGCAGGAAACCACACAGCGCTATGAAGAAGATCCCACGCTTTCCGCGCTAGTGAGTGCTGACCCGATCACCGCCGCGATTGAGCGTTACAACGCAGCCGCCGAAGGTCTGCGGCGCATCTATGAAGAGTATAACGGCATCAAATCCTTGTTTGGTTCTGCCACCAGCACCGACGAAGAAAACCCCGTTATCAGCTTTACAAAGCCCTACAATGAGGCCATACGAGAATTGCGCGGCCTGTACTGGCGCAATCAAGGACAACCTGACTTATAAAATGAGCATCGAATACAGCCGGCGGATTGATGAATTAAAGAACTATGATTTCAGCCAGTACAACATTTTAACCATCCGGGAAGAAATTTCCCGCAACCTGGTTGCCGGCATCGAGCAAGAGATCATCGGACTGTTTGACGACTGGACAAACATGCACTATTCCGACTATAGCAAAAACGTCCACTACTATAATGGCTGGTGCACCAACGAGGCGTACAAAGTTGGGAAAAAGGTCATCTTCCGCTGCAACGCCTTCAATATGTGGGGAGAATATGAACCCCATCTTTACGACTGCGAGAGAAAATTAAGCCAGATCGAGCGCGTTTTGCACTTCCTGGACACCAACGGCAAAACCTACGACGGCCAAGCCATGCGGGACGCATTGAAAGCCGCAAAGGAAGCCCGCCAGACTTCCAAAATCCAGCTTGAATACTTCACCGCCACATTCTACAAAAAAGGCACATGCCACATTGAATTTACCAATACAGATGTGCTTAAAAGTTTTAACCTTTTTGCAAGCCAGAAAAAAGGATGGTTGCCACCAACCTACGGAAAGAAAGCATACAAAGACATGAGCGACAGCGACAAACAAGTTATTGACAGTTTCGAGGGAGAGGCCAGCTATACCGACACTTTAGCCCGGCACCTGATCCCGACCACCACACAATTTTTACAGCTACACGCATAACACAAAAGCCCCGGAAACCCGGGGCTTTTTCTGACGATATTTTGACGATAAAATGCCCCGTCTGACGATAGTTTGACGATACATTTTGAAGCAAAACCAAGCACAATAAAACACAATAGAACACAAGAAAAACCGCGTAACTAAAGGGTTTCCCAATAGTCACGCGGTTTTCTCACATGGTGCGGCTAACAGGATTTGAACCTGCACGTCTTGGACACTGGACCCTAAAACCAGCGCGTCTGCCAATTCCGCCATAGCCGCACAATAATCCCCCTCTGATTTGTGCGGCGAGGGGGCGCCGAGGCTGTCACAATGTCACAGCCATTTGTATGGAATATATTTTAAGTGTAACAACTTTGGGTGGCTTTGTCAATGGCAGGTCATTGAGGAATCACACCATTTTCGTCCACCTCAACCGGGTCCGCATAAACGGCATAACGGCGATCGGTATGGGTCAGAATTCCAAAGGGATAACAAGTGTACAGGATGCAGCTTGGCTCCGTTGCTCCCCACCGGACTTTGTCGATGTCCGTTTCGTAGATCACCTGTGTTTCGGTGATCTCGTAGACAAAATCGCCCCAATCCATTTGCAAATGAATGTGCGCACCAACTTCTGCGGAACCAAGGTCCGCAAAATACGTACCGGTATGGGCGCCGACAAACACCGTGCCGTTCTCGCCGGGCAGTACGCAGCCATTCTCTGCATGGCAACCGGCCCCGGCATCGAACTGTGTATTGCTGTTTCCCCAGTAAAGATCACAATCTATCTCCGTTCCCTCTACCCAAACCGTGCCCAGTTTATCACCATACTGCACATTTTCGCGGGCGGCGGCAGCGTCTTCTATCTGCTGTTGACGCAAAGCAGCCTCCTCCGCCTTACGCTGCTCTTCCGCTTTTTGCGCCGCCTCACTGGCGGCACGCTCAGCTTCCGCTTGCGCAGCTGCTTCCGAAGCGGCGGCAGCTTCTGCGGCTGCGCGTTCAGCTTCGGCACGCTGCCGGGCTGTATGGTTTGCGTTTATAATCAGTGCAACACTCACCGCAGCGCTGACAAATACAGCGGCTGCACAGCCTGCAAGGCACCGACGCATTTTTTTACGGGAAACAGGTTGCATCTTTTTCCACTCACTCATGCAGGGCAGCCAGGTACGCAGCCGGGCCGCTCTCGTAAAGATCACCGCCGTGCGGGTCCAGCAAGACCGTCAACGGAAAGTCCTTGACCACCAGCCGACGCACCGCTTCGCAGCCCAGATCAGGCCATGCAATGATTTCGCAGCTTTGCACGCTGCGCGCCATCAAAGCACCGGCTCCGCCGATTGCAGCCAGATAGACGGCACCGTTTTTTATAACGGACTCCTTCACAGCCTGGCTGCGTTTTCCCTTACCGATCATACAGGCAAGCCCCAGATCCAGAAGCCGCGGTGTATAAGCATCCATACGGCCAGAAGTTGTGGGACCTGCAGCACCGATGGCACAGCCCGGACGTTCCGGTGTGGGCCCCACATAGTAGACCGCAGCACCTTCCATGGGAAACGGCAGTTCCTTTCCCGCATCAAGCAATTCCATCATCCGGGCATGGGCGGCATCCCGGGCTGTATATACCACCCCGGAGAGCAGGACCGTATCCCCTGCGCGCAGCGGTGCCAGATCGGATTTTTTGAGCGGAGTCTGTAATGTATACTGCATCAAAATCCTCCCTGTTCCCGCGCACGGCGGCGCATTTCCTTGTACTCCTCGTGATGACGGTTGACAAATTCATATTCCTTGTCGTTGATGCCGTCCGCACCTCTGCCGCCATCCAGCGGGATGTCGATGCTGCGGCGGGTCGGGCGCTTGTTCTCCCCCACCCCGTCCAGCGAAATATCAATAGAACGGTTTGCCATACTTTTACACCTCCCGGCTGGCGCGGCGTGTCACATGGCAGCTCATGTTCACTGCCACCGGCAGGCAAGCCACATGGGTGGGCCGCTGTTCAATGGAAACCCCCAGGCAGGTGGTGGCACCGCCGAAGCCCTGAGGGCCGAACCCGGTGGCATTGATGGCGTCCAGCAATTCTTTTTCCAGCGCAGCATAATACGGATCAGCATTGGGCTGGTCCAGCGGGCGAAGCAAGGCTTTTTTTGCCAATGCAGCGCAGTGATCAAAGCTGCCTCCGATGCCGATGCCCAACACAATAGGCGGGCAGGGATTGGCCCCCGCCTGCCGCACGGTATCCAGCACAAAGTCCTTGACTCCCTGCACACCGTCGGCCGGTTTGAGCATCGCCAGACGGCTCATATTCTCGCTGCCGGCACCTTTGGGGGCCACGGTGATCTTGCAGCCGGTGCCCGGCACCAGGTGTCCCGTGAGAAATGCCGGGGTATTGTCCCCCGTATTGACCCGCTGCAACGGGTCTGCGGTGATGGATTTGCGCAGATAGGCTTTTTCATACCCACGGCGTACGCCCTCATCCACAGCAGCGTTCAGATCCCCATTGATATGCACATCCTGCCCCAGTTCCAGAAAAACGCAGGCCATGCCGGTGTCCTGGCAGATGGGCAGTTCCTGATCTGCCGCCACACAGAGATTTTGCTGCAAAAGCTGCAATGTCTGCTTGGCCAGCGGCCAGGGTTCCTGTGCTTCCGCCTTATCCAATGCTGCCTTTACATCGGTCGGCAGTGTGGTATTTGCTTCTATGCAGAGTGCTTCCACTGCATCCCGGATGCAATCGGCACTCAGTTCCCGAATGTTGCTCATACGCGTGCCACTCCGCTTTCCCGGGCAGCCTGGGCTACCGCTGCCGCGACGGCTTCCGGCACACGGGGATCAAAGGCTTTGGGCAGAATATTTTCCTCGTTGAGTTCTTCGTCCGGAATCAATCCGGCAATAGCCTTGGCAGCCGCCATCTTCATAGCAGGATTGATATCCCGTGCCCGCACCGACAAAGCACCTTTGAAGATACCGGGGAACGCCAGAACGTTATTGACCTGATTGGGGAAGTCCGAACGTCCGGTACCGATGACCCGTACCCCCGCTGCCTTGGCAGCATCGGGCATGATCTCCGGCGTAGGATTGGCCATAGCGAAGACAACCGCATCCGGCGCCATGGTCGCGGCCAGTTCCGGCGTGAGGGCACCGGCAATGGACGTACCGATAAACACATCCGCACCACGGATGGCTTCTGCCAGACCGCCCGTCAGTTTTTCGGGGTTGGTTTCCTCTGCCAGTTTTTCTTTGTGTCCCGCCAGCCCCTGAGGACGACCGGGCACCAGAATGCCGTGTTCATCCACAGCAATGATATGCTTGGCACCAGCCACCTGCAGCATGTGGATAATGGCCGTGCCGGCGGCGCCGGGGCCGTTCTGCACGATCCGCACATCCTCGATACGCTTGCCCACCACTTTCAGGGCATTGAGCACGCCTGCCAGCACAATGATGGCGGTGCCGTGCTGATCATCATGGAAAACGGGAATTTCCAGATCCCGCTCCAGTTCAGCTTCAATCTCAAAGCATTCAGGGCTGCGGATATCTTCCAGATTGATGCCGCCAAACGTGGGCGCAATAGCCTTGACCGCGGCAATGACTTCTTCCTTGGTTTTGGCATTCAGGCAGATGGGAAATGCATCCACACCGCCAAACTCCTTGAACAGCGCGCACTTGCCTTCCATGACAGGAAGTCCGGCTTCAGGGCCAATATTGCCCAGGCCCAACACCGCTGTGCCGTTTGTTACAACTGCCACCGTGCGGCCCTTGAGCGTGTAGGTGTAAACATCATCGGGGTTGGCCACGATCTTGCGGCAGGGTTCGGCAACCCCCGGCGTATAGGCTGTGGACAAGGCATCCTTGTCTTTGCAGGGTACCAGGCTCTGCACGGTCAGTTTACCGGGGCCTTTTGCGTGCAGTTCCAGCGCAGCTTGATTGTAATCCATAAGTTTTCCTCTTTCCCTTAGTTTTGCGTATGTGTACACGGTGCGTAATCGGGTTCCAGTTTAATCACGCAGAAATGGTCCGGCCATTTCTGCTGGGTGGCTGTGCGCAGTGCCGCAACCAGTTTGGCCCCGCGGCGCTGCTTGTCGGCCAGGTATTCCGCCGGCACCGCACAGTCGAAAATTATATTGGTGTGGGACGGTCCCGGCACAATGCGCAGGTCATGGACGTTGGCCTTGGGTTCCAGCTGTGCCACTTCCTCCTGCAGGAAACTGCGGATTTCCTCCACGTGGGCATTTCCCGTCACGATCGGGTCATAATGGATCGTTGCGATCATACCGTCCTGAATCAGCAGGTCTTTCTCAATGGTGTCAATGACATCGTGGCTTTGCATTACATCGCCTTTGGCATCCATTTCGATATGGAAGCTTACAAGGCGGTTGCCGGGGCCATAATCGTGAATCATCAGATCATGGACGCCCAGTACGCCGGGGTAGCTCAACGCTTTCTGTTCAATATGTTCTACCAGTTCCGGGTCCGGTGCCGCGCCCAGGATCGGGTCAATGGTGTCCCGCACCAGCTGAATACCGCTGTACAGAATGAAGGCCGCCACGCCCAGACCCATGATACCGTCCAGGCGATCGATACCCGTTACAAAGGTCAGCACAGCCGCCACCAGAACCGTGGCGGTGGTGATCACATCGTTGCGGGCGTCGGCGGAGGTGGCCAACAGTGTATCGGATTGGATGGTCTGGCCGATTTTCCGGTTGAGGACGCTCATCCAGAGTTTGACCAGGATGGAAGCAATCAGAACCGCCACCGTCAGCCAGCCGAACTGAACCGGCGTGGGATGCAGCACCTTGCCGAAGCTTTCTTTGAGCAGTTCCACGCCAATGACCAGAATCATGACCGACACAGCCAGACCGGCCAGATATTCATACCGGGCATGACCGTAAGGATGTTCCGAGTCCGCCGGGCGTGAACCCAGTTTGAATCCTACCAGACTGACAATGTTGGAACTGGCGTCCGACAGGTTGTTCATACCGTCGGCAGTGATGGAAACACTGCCCGCCAGGGTACCAACAAGTGTTTTGCCCGCAAACAGAAGCAGGTTGCACACCACGCTGACGATGCACGCCAGATTGCCGTAAGCGGTGCGCACCGCACGGTCTGCGGTATTTTCATGATTTTTGATGAAAGTACGGATCAGCAAATCTACCAACCCGTTCTCCCCCTTTCACAAAACGGCGGACTCAAGAAGTCCGCCGTTGCTTAGATTCTTCAGATTTAATAGCGCTTAGTCACGCACAATGCAGGCATCACGCTCGGGGCCGACCGAGATGTACTTGATCTTGCAGCCCACCAGTTCTTCCAGACGCTTGACATAGTTCTGGGCTTCTACCGGCAGATCCTCGAACTTGCGAACGCCGGTGATGTCGCAGTGCCAGCCGGGCATCTTTTCCACAACAGGCTGTGCGTCATCCAGCGTTTTGCCCATGGGGAACCGGGTGGTCAGGCTGCCGTCAGACAGACGGTACTGCGCCACTACGGGGATTTCCTCCATGTAATCCAGCACGTCCAGCAGGGTCAGTGCCAGTTCATCGCAGCCCTGGCACTGTACGCCATACCGGCTGGCAACCGCATCAAAGGGACCAACCCGGCGAGGACGGCCGGTAGCCGCGCCGTACTCATGGCCATGCTCACGCAGAACGTCCTTTTCCTCCTCGGTCATCGCCAGTTCCGCGGTGAAGGGGCCTTCACCCACGCAGGAAGAATAGGCTTTCATGATGCCGATGGAAAGGTTCAGCTTATGGCCGGGGATACCTGCACCGATGGGCGCATAGGCGCCGATGGTGTTGGAGGAAGAAGTGTAGGGATAGATACCGAAATCGATATCACGCAGCGCGCCCAGCTGGGCCTCGAACATGATCTTCTTGCCGGCTTCGTCAGCTTCGGCCAGATACTGGCCCACATCGCAGATGTAGGGTCCGAAAACCTTGGCATAATGCTCGCACCATGCCCACATTTCGTCCACGCTGACGGGCTTCTGACCGTAGATTTTCTCCATGGTCAGGTTCTTGGATTCCACAATGGTCTCCAGACGCTTCTTGACGCCTTCGTCCATGTGGCACAGATCCCCCATACGCAGGGTTTTCTTCATGAACTTGTCGCCGTAGGTGTAGGCGATGCCGCGCTTGGTGGAACCAAACTGTGCGCCCGTTTTGGACAGGCGCTCTTCTTCAAGACCATCCTGAGCCACATGGAAGGGCATGGTGATGGTGGCGCGGTCAGAAATTTTGAGGTTTGCGGGGGTGATCTGGATGCCCTTTTCGGTCAGGGATGCGATCTCCTTTTCGAGATGCTCCGGGTCAATGACCATACCGCCGCCCATAACGCAGACGACCTCGGGACGCAGAATACCGGAGGGGATCAGGTTCAGGATGAACTTTCCCCGCTCATTCTTGACGGTGTGGCCGGCATTGTCGCCGCCCTGATAGCGCGCAACGATGTCATAGTCCTGGCTGAGCAGGTCTACCATACGGCCTTTGCCTTCGTCGCCCCAGTTAATACCGGTGATTGCAGTAAGCATAGTTTCTACCTCTTTTGCAGATTCATTCGGCATTTCAGCCTTTTCCGGTATTCCCGGGATCCGCTGCCGTTATGTATTATACCACACCCAAGACCGGATTTCCATACCTGTTTTGCACAGGATTTGGATTTTCCTGTCATCCCCTGCCGGTTTTTCCTCTTGATTTTGCCGCAGCAAGACTTTACAATAGAAACAATTCCGATGAAAAATCCATGCGGGCCAGACGCCCTACATAGAAGGAGCGTAAAAGTATGAGCGATCAAAAGTATTCCATCAACACCCTGTGCGTACAGGGCGGTTACCACCCCGGCAACGGCGAACCCCGCCAGATTCCCATTGTACAGAGCACCACTTTCAAATATGACAGTTCCGACGAAATGGGCAAGCTGTTTGATCTGGAAGCCAGCGGTTATTTCTATTCCCGTCTGCAGAACCCCACCTGCGACACCGTCGCCGCCAAAATCACCGAACTGGAAGGCGGTACCGCCGGTATGCTGACCAGCTCCGGCCAGGCGGCCAACTTCTTCGCACTGTTCAACCTGTGCAACGCCGGTGATCATATTGTGTCCTCCAGCTCCATCTACGGCGGCACCTTCAACCTGATTGCCGTCACCATGGCAAAGATGGGCATTACCGCCACCTTTGTTTCCCCCGACTGCACCGAGGAAGAGCTGGACGCCGCTTTCACGCCCAACACCAAGGCTGTCTTTGGCGAGACCATTGCCAACCCCGCCCTGACGGTACTGGACATTGAAAAGTTTGCCGCTGCGGCCCATCGCCATGGCGTACCGCTGGTCGTGGACAACACCTTTGCCACCCCCGTGAACTGCCGCCCGCTGGAATGGGGCGCCGACATCGTGACCCATTCCACCACCAAGTACATGGATGGACACGGCGGCTGCGTAGGCGGTGCCATCGTGGACGGCGGCAAGTTTGACTGGATGGCGCATGCCGACAAGTTCCCCGGCCTGACCACGCCGGACGACAGCTACCACGGCATTACCTATGCCGAGCGTTTCGGCAAGGAAGGTGCCTTCATTACCAAGGCAACCGCCCAGCTGATGCGTGACCTTGGCTGCGTTCAGAGCCCCATGAGCGCTTATATGCTGAATCTGGGTCTGGAAAGCCTGCATGTACGCATGGCCCGTCATTGCGAAAACGGCCAGGCCGTGGCAGAGTTCCTGGCATCCCACCCGAAGATTGCTTACGTTAATTACTGCGGCCTGCCCGGCGACAAATACCATGCCCTGGCCGAGAAATACCTGCCCAATGGTTCCTGCGGCGTGGTCAGCTTCGGCGTCAAGGGCGGCCGTGAGGCGGCTGCCAACTTCATGGGCCACCTGAAAGTGGCTGCCATCGAGACCCATGTGGCCGACGCCCGCACCTGCTGCCTGCATCCCGCCAGCAGCACGCATCGCCAGATGAACGACGAGCAGCTGATTGCCGCCGGCGTGCAGCCTGATCTGGTCCGCATGAGCTGCGGTCTGGAAGACAAGCGCGACCTCATCGCCGATATTGAGCAGGCACTGGCGCAGATCTGAGCGCCCGTTCCCAATTTGAAACACGGAGCAAGATTATGCCTCTGATTATTCCCAAAGAACTGCCCGCCTATGATGCACTCTCGCAGGAGAATGTTTTTGTCATGCACCGGGAACGCGCACAAAGCCAGAACATCCGGCCGCTGCGTATTCTGATTCTCAACCTGATGCCCACCAAGATCGTGACCGAAACCCAGCTGGCCCGGTTGTTGGCCAACAGCCCGCTGCAGGTGCAGATCACCCTGCTGCAAACGGCCACTCACGATACCTCCCATACTTCGCCGGAACACATGAAGGCTTTTTACAAGACCTTTGACGAAGTGAAGCACGAGCGTTTCGACGGCATGATCATCACCGGCGCCCCCATTGAGGATCTGGATTACCCCGATGTGGATTACTGGGATGAGCTGTGCGAAATCATGGATTACACCAAGGAGAATGTGTATTCCACCATTCACCTTTGCTGGGGTGCCCTGGCCGGTTTGTATTATCACTTCGGAATCCCCAAAGTCCATCTGCCGCAAAAGATGTTCGGCGTTTTTGAGCACCGGGTAACCCGCCCGTCCAATCCTCTGGTACGCGGGTTTGACGAAGTGTTTTACGCCCCCCACAGCCGCTGGGCCGGACTGGACCGGGCCGCCATCGACGCCTGCCCCGAGCTGCGGGTCCTGGCTGAGAGCGATATCGCCGGTCCCATGCTGCTTTCCACCGATTCCGGGCGCCAGATTTTTGTCATCGGTCACCCCGAATATGACAAGTACACGCTGGATGCCGAGTACAAGCGGGATGTTGCCGCAGGCAAGCCGATCCACATTCCCTGCAACTACTATCCGCAGGACGATCCCAGCTGCGATCCGCTCTTCCGCTGGCGCGCCCACGGGTATCTTTTGTACACCAACTGGCTCAACTACTATGTGTATCAGGACACCCCCTATGACCTGAGCCAGCTTGAGGCACTGAAAAAGTAAGGAGTTTCCTCATGGCCAAAATCAGCGCCTGCATTGTGGCGTACTGTGATTACGACGAAGTCTGCGCCGCCGTGCGCAGCATTCTGCACTACACCGCAGCCCCGGATTTTGTTCTGTATGTGGTGGATAACGGCAGTCCCGATGGCTGCGGCCAAAAACTGGCTGCAACAGACTTTGGAGATGCGCGGGTATCGGTCGTGCCCCTGGCGGAAAACGTCGGGTTCGGCAAAGGACACAACAGCGTGCTGGACCGCCTGGAAAGCGACGTACACTTTATCCTGAACCCCGATATCCTGCTGACCGAAAGTATACTGGAGCCCATGGCCGACTGGCTGCTGGCTACCCCCGGTGCTGCCATGGCCACCCCTCAGTTGCATTATCCCGACGGACGCCTGCAGCATCTGCCCCGCCGCAAACCGACGCCCTGGCTGCTGCTGGCCCGCCAGCTGGCGCCCCGGCTGGGCGGCGGATTCCGCAAAGCGGACGATCACTACACCATGCAGGATGAGGACCTGACAAAGCCGCGCCTTATTGAGTTTTGTACCGGCAGCTTTATGGCGGTTCGCACCGATGTACTGAAAAAAATCAGTGGTTTTGATCCGGAATACTTCATGTATGTGGAGGATGCCGACCTGACCCAGAAAGTTCTGCAAGAAGGTGAAGTCTGGCTTGTCCCGCAGTTTTCGGCCGTGCATGCGTGGCACCGTGCCCCCATGCGGGATGCTGGCAAGTTCAAAATGCAGCTGGTAAGTATGGGCCGCTATTTCAAAAAATGGGGA
>ERZ1643247.3590-NODE-3590-length-10772-cov-12.359522_pt1 | contig 10772 bp, 9 predicted proteins | sample MGYA00579264_ERZ1643247 | MGnify/ENA primary metagenome ERZ1643247 (study PRJEB29033, sample SAMEA4952262) | chicken gut metagenome | biome: Broiler Chicken; feature: Gastrointestinal Tract; material: Caecum | place: Ireland | collected 2018 | study: Broiler... | reverse complement strand
AGCGCGATGTATTCCGGGTTCTGGGTAAACAGCCGGACAAAGATGCCGGACACCGTCTGCGAGATGATGAACATGACCAGGCAGAAGGCAAAGGCCATCTTGACAATCTCCTTCTCCCCTTTGCGGATGCGGTCGATGTTTTTGGCGCCGTAGTTAAAGCTCAAAATCGGCTGGGTGCCGCTGGTGATGCCGCCCAGCGGCAGGGTGACAATCTGCATATAGCTCTGGACGATGGTCGCGCAGGCGATCAGCATGTCGCCCTGCGCCCCGCCGTACTGCTGCAGGACGGTGTTGAGCGCGATGATCAGCACGCTGTCGCCCGCGATGATGATGAAGGGGCAGAAACCAAAGGTGAGCACCCTGCGCATGATTTTGGCAGAATAGCCGCCGAAACTGATCTTGACATGGACGCGGTCGCTGAACAAAAACCACAGCACGAACGCGCAGGAGCAGGCCTGCGAGATGACCGTCGCGATGGCGGCTCCCCTGACGCCCATGTTGAACAGGAAGATGAAGATGGGGTCGAGGATGATGTTCATCACCGCGCCGATGATGGTGGAGAGCATCGCCTCATTGGCAAAGCCCTGGCAGGTGATGAACTGCCCCAGCCCTGCCGTCAGGATGGCGAACACCGTACCGGAGACATAGTAGGTCAGGTAGGAATTTGCATAGGGGAAGGTCTGCTCGCTGGCGCCGAAAAACATCAGCATCGGCTCACGCAGAGCGATGGCCGCCGCCGTCAGGATAGCGGAAAGGCCCAGCAGCATGACAAAGCAGTTGGCCAGAATCTTTTTGGCTCCTTCGTGGTTGTTTTCCCCCATGCGGATGGCCATCAGCGGGGCGCCGCCGATGCCGATCAAAAAGGCAAAGGAGGAGATGAGGGTCACAATCGGTCCGCACACGCCCGCGCCCGCCAGGGCAATCTCTCCCACATCCTTGATGTTTCCGATATACATGCGGTCGACGATGCTGTAGAGCACATTGACAAACTGCGCCAGCATCGAGGGGATCGCCAGGTGGCGAACCAGTTGTTTAATGTCGTCGTTTCCAAGATCGTTTTGTCTGAGGGCCATAGTCCCAATATCCTCCCACTTCTTTTTTCTATCTGGAGCGCTCAGCGCGCCTGTATAGTTTACTACTGAAAAAGTGGTCAAGTCAACCAGTTTTGCGGTGAAAAATTGGCTGCGCAAAAGATTTGTTGAGTTTTGCGAAAGCCTTTGTTTGCGCCTGTCAAAATTCCGTCGAAATTGTCCTGTCCGCCTTTTCGCTTGACAGGATATGTGCTTTTGTGCTTGAATAAAAGAAAATCTTTTCCTGCGAAAGGAGCTTCCCTGCTTGCTGCAAACCATCCTCACCGCCATCCTCTGCTATACCAGCACCAACATCGACGACCTGTTTTTGCTGACCCTGCTCTGTGCGCAGGCCGACAGCAAAGCCGGCCAAAGGAGCATCCTGACCGGGCACTGTCTGGGCATCGGCGCGCTGACCGCCGCCAGTCTGCTGGGCGCATTTGGCCTGCAGGCCATCGCCGACGAGCGCCTCGTCCGCCTGCTGGGACTGATCCCCATCCTGCTTGGAATCCGCAGCTGGCGGCAAACCCAAAGTGACGATGCCCCTTCGCCCTCCCGGGCAACGCTTGGCACCTCCGGTATCTTCCTGCTCACCGTCGCCAACGGTGCGGACAACATCGGCGTCTACATTCCCGCCTTCAGCCGCTCCACTCTGTCGCAGCTGGGAGTCACCTTCCTCCTCTTTGCCCTGCTGTGCCTTATCTGGTGGCTGCTGGCCGAACGCTTTGCCGCCTACCCGCTGCTGCGGCGAAAGCTGCAGCAGTATCAGCACATCCTTGTCCCGCTGGTGCTGATCGCCATCGGCTTGAGCGTCCTTCTCGGATAGAACAAGAGACAGCTTTTATAAAAAGCTGTCTCTTGTTTTCTTTCACTCTTATTTTGCCTGCAGCGCGCGCTTGCCGATGTCGCGACGGCTGAAGCAGTTTTCAAAGTGGATCTTGTCCACCTCGCGGTAGGCCTTGTCCAGCGCCTCCTGCAGCGTGTCCGCCTTGGCGGTGACACCCAGCACGCGGCCGCCGTTGGAATAGAAGGTGCCGTCCTCCAGCTTGGTGCCGGAGTGGTAGACGCTCACGCCCTCCCGCTGGCCCTTCTCGTCCAGACCCTCGATCGGGCAGCCCTTCTTGTAGGATTTGGGATAGCCGCCGCTGGCGATGATGACGCACGCTGCCTTCTGACTGCTAAAGCGCACCATCTCCGGGGTCAGCGTTCCCTCATAGACCGCCTGCATGATCTCGACCAGGTCGCTCTCCAGCAGTTCCAGGACAACCTGGGTCTCCGGGTCGCCGAAGCGGCTGTTGTACTCGATGACGTACGGGCCCTTCGGGGTAATCATCAGGCCAAAGTAGAGGCAGCCCTTAAACGGGCGGCCCATCTCCTGCATCGCTTTTACGGTCGGCAGGAAGATGCGCTCCATGCACTGCTGGGCGACCTCCGGGGTGTAGTAGGGGTTGGGAGCCACAGTGCCCATGCCGCCGGTGTTGAGGCCCTTGTCGCCGTCCAGGGCGCGCTTGTGGTCCATCGAGGAAACCATCGGAACCACCGTCTTGCCGTCCACAAAGGCCAGCACCGAAACCTCCGGGCCGGTCAAAAATTCCTCGACCACAACCTGGTTGCCGCTGGCGCCAAAGACCTTGTCTTCCATGATTTCTTTCAGGCCCTCTTTGGCCTCGTCGTGGTCGGCGGCGATGATGACGCCCTTGCCCAGCGCCAGGCCATCGGCCTTGATGACAACCGGGTACTCGTTTTTCTGCTCGATGTAGGAGAGCGCCTTTGCCGGGTCGTCGAACACCTCATAGGAGGCGGTCGGAATGTTGTGCTGCTTCATCAGATCCTTTGCAAAGACCTTGCTGGCCTCGATCTGCGCAGCGGCCTTGGTCGGGCCAAAGGTCATGATGCCCTCGGCGTTTAAAGCGTCGACCATGCCGGCCGCCAGCGGGTCGTCCGGAGCGACGACCACCAGGTCGATCTGATTTTCCTTGGAGAAGTTGACGACGCCCTCGATGTCCATCGCGTTGATGGCGACGCACTCGGCGTCGGCGCTGATGCCGCCGTTGCCCGGGCAGCAGAAAATTTTCTCCGCCTTTGGGCTCTGTTTTAACTTGCGGATGATGGCGTGCTCCCTTCCGCCGGAGCCCACTACCAGAATTTTCATTGTACCTCTTCCTTTCTAAGCCAAAAAGCCGGGGAAGGAAACTCCCCTTCCCCAGCTTTTTCTCAGGGGAGATGCTCCCTCTTTGCGATTAGTGGTGGAACAGACGAATGCCGGTGAACGCCAGGACCATGTCGTATTTGTCGCAGGTCTCGATGACGTTGTCGTCGCGGATGGAACCGCCCGGCTCCGCAATATACTGCACGCCGCTGCGGTGCGCGCGCTCAATGTTGTCGCCAAACGGGAAGAAGGCATCCGAACCCAGCGATACGCCGCTCAGGGTATCCAGCCAGGCGCGCTTTTCCGGACGGGTCAGCGGGTCCGGTTTGGTGGTGAAGTATTTCTCCCACTCGCCGTCCGCCAGAACATCCAGATAGTCGTCGGAGATATAGACGTCGATGGTGTTGTCGCGGTCCGCGCGGCGGATGTCCTTGCGGAACGGCAGGTTGAGCACCTTCTCATGCTGGCGCAGGTACCAGATATCCGCCTTGTTGCCTGCCAGTCTGGTGCAGTGGATACGGGACTGCTGGCCGGCGCCGATGCCGATGGCCTGTCCGTCCTTGACATAGCAGACCGAGTTGGACTGGGTGTATTTGAGAGCAATCAGAGCGATCAGCAGGTCGATCTTTGCGCCCTGCGGCAGCGCCTGATTTTTGGAAACGATGTTGTTGAACAGCTCGGTGCTGATCTTCAGGTTGTTTCTGCCCTGCTCGAAGGTGACGCCGAACACGTCCTTGTGCTCAAGCTCAGCCGGAACATAGTTCGGGTCGATTTCGATGACGTTGTAGCCGCCTTTGCGCTTCTCCTTCAGGATGGCCAGCGCTTCGTCGGTGTAGCCTGGAGCGATGACGCCGTCGGAAACCTCGCGCTTGATGATGCGGGCGGTGCATTCGTCGCAGACGTCGGACAGCGCGATGAAGTCGCCGTAGGAGGACATTCTGTCCGCGCCTCTGGCTCTGGCATAGGCGCTGGCGATTGGGGAAAGCTCGCCCAGGTCATCGACAAAGTAGATTTTGCGCAGCGTCTCATCCAGCGGCAGGCCGACTGCGGCGCCGGCCGGGGAAACGTGTTTGAAGGAAGCTGCTGCCGGCAGGCCGGTGGCCTCCTTGAGCTCCTTGACCAGCTGCCAGCTGTTGAAGGCGTCCAGGAAATTGATGTAGCCCGGTTTGCCGTTGAGCACCTTGATCGGCAGCTCGCTTCCGTCCTTCATAAAGATGCGGGAAGGCTTCTGATTGGGGTTGCAGCCATATTTCAGCGCAAGCTCATTTGCCATAAAAGATCCGTCCTTTCTCACTCGATGGTTACTTGTTTTTGTTGACGATTCTGGTCTGGGTTTCGCCGGTGGCGATGTCGATAAAGCGGGTGAACAGCGAAACCTTGTTGGCCTCGTTGAGGTTTTCCCAAATTTCCTTGGTGAAGGCATCGATGTCGCCGCTGATCTTCACCGGGGTCGGCTCTCCCTCATAGGAAGGGATCGGGTTGCCGTCGCACTTGTAGGTGTGGATAAAGTGGCCCTCGCCCGCCTTGGGGTCGCTGTACTCAAAGAAGTAGCGGTGCGCGCTGGCCGGATCGCCGTTGTTGCTCTTGAGGATGGAGAGCTTGTAGTTTTCGCCCTCGACGACACCGGAGATGCGGGGGGTAAAGTTTGGCGCATCCGGCTCGAAGGTGCGGGTGCGCAGCGCTTCCTCAAAGGTCTTGCCATCCTTCATAAAATCGTAGATGGTATCGGTCTGGTCACCGTTGGTGACGATGGTCTTGCCGTTGAGGACGCGGACCGGCGCGTAGATAATCAGCGACGGGTCGGACAATTTGCTCGGGTCAAAGGCCTCGGTGCGGATGCCGTCCTCCTGCTCCACAAAGATGCGGTTGCGGCTGTTCTCGCTTCTGCCCATGATAAAGTAGGCGATCACCATCTTGCTTCCATCTTCACTTTTGCCCAGGACAATTCCTCTGCCCGGGTAGGTATTGCCGCGCAGCTCCTGCGCCAGTTCAACACAGTTCATAGATACCTCTCCTTCTCTTGCTGTTACTGTCTGTCCTTTTCCTCCTGGATTCTTTGGCAAACCATTGCGGTCGCTTTGGGCAGCAGTTCCCATTCCGCCTGCTCCATCACGCGACGCTGCAAGGTTTCCGGTGTGTCGTCCGGTTCGATGTAGACCGCCTTCTGCAAAATAATGCTGCCGCCGTCGGTCACCTCGTTGACATAGTGGACGGTGGCTCCGGTCACCTTGACACCGTAATCCAGGGCAGCCTGATGCACCTTCAGCCCATAAAAACCCTTGCCGCAGAAGGAAGGGATGAGCGAGGGGTGAACGTTGATGATCCGGTTGGGGTAGGCCTCCACCATATCCTTGCACAGGATGCTCAAAAATCCTGCCAGCACCACCATCTCCACGCCGCGGCTCTGCAGCTGATGCAGCACCCTGGCGCTGAATTCCTCGGCGGTGGCGCAGCTTTTGCGGTCCACCACCACCGTCTCAATTCCCGCTTTTTGCGCGCGCTCCAGCGCGTACACGCCCGGGCGGGAGCTGAGCACCAGCCCAATCTGCCCACAGCCAAGCTCCCCTGCCTGCTGCCGGTCGATCAGCGCCTGCAGGTTGGTTCCGCCGCCGGACACCAATACCGCTATCTTGACCATTTGCACCGCTCCTTTTGATAAAATGAAAAAGCAGGCGCGGCAACCAAAGGCCCTGCGCCGCACCTGCTTTTTTGTTAAGGAATCTCCGTTTGGAGAAATTAAAGGATCTCGATTCCCTGCTGGCCCTCCTGGACCTGACCGATGACATAAGCGTCCTCGCCCGCTTCCTTGAGGGTGGCAAGCGCCTTGTCCGCATCCTGCTCAGAAACGATGGCAATCATGCCGACGCCCATATTGAAGGTGTTGAACATGTCGTGCTCCGAGATGTTTCCGACCTTCTGGATCTCCTCAAAGACCGGCAGCACCCGAACCTTGCTTCGGTCGATGAGCGCTTTGGTGCGGGCGTTGAGCGCGCGCGGAATGTTTTCATAAAAACCGCCGCCGGTGACGTGGACAATCGATTTGACCTGGACTGCATCGATGAGTTTGAGCATCGGTTTGACATACAGTCTGGTTGGGGTCAGCAGCGTCTCGCCCAGGGTGGAGCCGTTAAACTCGCGGAAGATATTGCGCGGTTTTTCCTCCAGCTCAAACACCTTGCGGACAAGCGAGAAGCCGTTGGAATGAACGCCGGAGGATGGCAGCGCGATCAGCACGTCGCCCGGCTGCACATTTTCCGGATTGATCATCTTGTCCTTATCGACCACGCCCACGCTGAAGCCGGCAAGGTCGTACTCGTCCACCGGGTAGAAGCCCGGCATCTCGGCGGTCTCGCCGCCGACCAGCGCGCAGCCGGTCTCAACACAGCCGTCCGCCACGCCCTTGACGATGTCCGCTACCTTTTCCGGAATATTTTTGCCCAGGGCAATATAATCAAGGAAGATCAGGGGCTTTGCGCCGCAGCAGATGATGTCGTTGACGCACATTGCAACGCAGTCGATGCCCACGGTGTCATGCTTGTCCAGCATGAAGGCAATCTTCAGCTTGGTGCCAACGCCGTCGGTGCCGGAGACCAGGACCGGTTTGGTGATGCCGGTCAGGTCCAGCTCAAAGGCGCCGCCAAAGCCGCCGATGCCGCCCATCACACCTGCTGTCATGGTTCTGGCAACATGAGCCTTCATCAATTCAACCGCTTTATATCCGGCTGTAACGTCTACGCCGGCTGCCTTATAGCTTTCGCTGAAACTTTCGCTCATAGGTTTAAAATCCTTTCCTGTTCACTCTCTGTACTGTTTAGTTGTTGCAGAGCTTCTGAGAAAATTTGTCGCACGGAGTCTCTTCCGGGACCTCGATCGGGTACTCGCCGGTGAAGCATCCCATGCAGAAACCGCAGCCGGTGGTGACCTGCGCGATTTGCTGCAGGTGCTCCAGGCTCAGGTATCCCAGGCTGTCCGCATCCAGTGTCTTTCTGATTTCTTCCAGGCTCATGCGGCAGGCGATCAGCTTATCCTTGCTGTCGATGTCGGTGCCGAAGTAGCATGGATTGATAAACGGAGGGGAGGAAATGCGGATGTGCACCTCGGTGGCGCCAGCCTCACGCAGCATGTGGGTGATCTGGGTAGTGGTGGTGCCGCGGACGATCGAGTCGTCTACCAGGACAACGCGCTTGCCGGCAACCGCTGCCTTGAGGACATTGAGCTTGATGTGTACCGCTCTCTCCCTCTCCTTCTGGGTCGGCAGGATGAAGGTTCGGCCGACGTAACGGTTTTTGATAAAGCCGATGCCGTACGGGATACCGGACTGCTCCGCATAGCCGAGCGCCGCATCCAAACCGGAATCCGGGGAACCGATGACGATGTCTGCCTCGACCGGGTGCTCGATTGCCAGGAAGGCGCCGGCGCGCTTTCTTGCCATGTGGACGCTCTCGCCCTCGATGACCGAGTCAGGACGAGCGGTGTAGACGTACTCGAATACGCACAGGCCGCTCTTCTGTCCGCAGTGGCTTTCCATCGAGCGCATGCCGTTTTTGTCGACGACAACAATCTCGCCCGGACGGATGTCGCGGACAAACTCAGCGCCGATGCTGTCAAACGCAACGCTTTCGGAGGCAAAGACAATCTGGTCGCCAAGCTTGCCCATTGCCAGCGGGCGGATGCCCTGCGGGTCGCGGACCGCCATCAGCTTCTGTGGAGACATGATAACCATGGAATATGCGCCCTTGAGCTTGTCCATCGCCTTTTCTACCGCTTCCTCAATCGAAGCGGTGTTCAGGCGCTCGTGAATGATGACGTGAGAGATGATCTCCGCGTCCGAGCTGGAGTGGAAAATAGCCCCTTTCAGCTCCAGTTCCTCCTTGAGCGCCTGCGCATTGACCAGAGCGCCGTTGAAGGCAAAGGCCATGGTGCCCTTGACGTGGCGGACAACCAGCGGCTGCACGTCCGCGCGCTCCGGGGTGCTGGCGGCATACAGGACATGGCCAACCGCCATGCGGCCGCTGCCCAGATCGGACAGTACCTGCTGATTAAAGGTATCCGGCACCAGGCCGATGTCGCGGTAGGAACGGATCACGCCGTCGTCATTGACCGCGATGCCGCAGCTCTGCTGGCCTCTGTGCTGCAGGGCGTAGAGCGCCATGTAGGTGTCTCCGACAACGCTTGGGGTATTTTCCGGAGAGAAAATTCCGAAAACACCGCACGCTTCATGAATCTGATCAAACATCAAAAATTCCCCTTTCCAGTTTGGTTTCAATCACTCTATTTTTTCCCCACCGGCCCTGAGAAAACCACAACCTTTCCCAGGGCCATCCAGGTGGAACCGACGTAGAAAATTATTCGCCCAGCAGTCTCTTCATGATCTCATGGTAGCCTTCATCGACATTGTCCATGTCTCTTCTGAAGCGGTCCTTGTCCAGCTTCTCATGGGTGGTCGCATCCCAGAAGCGGCAAGTGTCCGGAGAGATCTCGTCTGCCAGGACGATGGTGCCGTCGCTGAGCTTGCCGAACTCGAGTTTGAAATCTACCAGGTCAACATTGACCTCTTTGAAGTACGCTTTGAGGATGTCGTTGATCTTGAAGGCATAAGAGGCGATCTGATCCAGCTCCTCGCGGGTGCACAGCTCCATGGCCAGCGCGTGGTAGTCGTTGATCAGCGGGTCGCCCAGGTCGTCATTTTTGTAGCTGTATTCCAGAACGGTGACCGGCAGGACCTTGCCCTCCGGGATACCCAGACGCTTGGACATGGAACCGGCTGCGATGTTGCGGATGATGACCTCCAGCGGAACGATGTGTACTTTCTTGACAACGGTCTCGCGGTCAGAAAGCTCCTCAACAAAGTGGGTCGGGATGCCTTTGGTCTCCAGCATCTTCATCAGGTGGTTGGTGACGCGGTTGTTGATGGCGCCTTTGCCCAGGATGGTGCCCTTTTTCAGGCCGTTAAACGCGGTGGCATCGTCCTTGTAATCGACGATGTACAGCTCCGGGTCCTCGGTCGCATATACCTTTTTGGCTTTGCCCTCATAAAGCATGTCACATTTTTTCATTGTAATTACCTCCATACTTCTCTATTCTCTCTGTATCTTAGCAACCCAGCTCCTGCTGGAGTTTTTTGTCCTTTTCGATGACCGCCTGGCACATCTGCTGCTTCATCGCGTCCAGCTGGGAGGCCAGGGCCTCGTCGCTCAGCGCCAGCATCTGCACCGCCAGGATGGCCGCGTTTTCCGCTCCGTTGATGGCGACGGTGGCAACCGGAATGCCGGAAGGCATCTGCACGGTGGCAAGCAGCGCGTCCAGGCCGTCCAGGGTCGAGGATTTGATCGGGATGCCGATGACCGGCAGGGTGGTGTGCGCCGCCAGCACGCCGCCCAGGTGAGCCGCCTTGCCCGCCGCGGCGATGATGACGCCGAAGCCGTTTTTCCTGGCGTTTGCTGCAAAGTCGGCAGCCAGCGCCGGGGTGCGGTGGGCGCTCATGACGTGGGCCTCCACCGGTACGCCGAAGGATTTGAGCTTATCGATTGCCGGTTTGACCGCCGGCAGGTCGCTGTCGCTTCCCATGATGACCGCCACTTTTTTTGCTGTGTTGTCCATCTTTGTTCCTCCTATCTTTTCATCTGCCGGACCGGGGCCGGCAATAAAAAGAAGCTGCGACACTTTCTGCCACAGCTTACACTTTACCTGTTTTTTGATTTTGCTCGCATGACCGCAGACCCCAGCCCCTGCTGTGGCGCCAATTCCAGGAGAGAGTGCAGGCTGCAGCTATTCCAGATGCAATTCTGGCAGTCCAAAACAGCTTTGTTCTTCACAGTTCCTTCCCCCATTCGCTCAAATCAACAGGACATACGGGCTCTGTATCAATCCGATAATACTATTATTTTATCTGAATCCTGTCTAAAATGCAAGAGGGCTGTTCCTTTATGCGAAAAAATCGTACAGGTATTTTAATTTCCCGGCGGATTTGGAAGGATATTTGTTGATATTGGCTAAGATTTTTCCCCATCTTCGGCCAGATGACGAAAAGGAAAGAAGGAACGCCGCAAGTTTTGCCGGGCGTTCCTTCTTTTTTACATGGATTTTACATCGATTCGAATTGCGCCTGGGCGTACAGCTCACAGAGCTGGTCAAAGGTCCAGTAAGCCTTGAGCGCGGTTTTTTGCTGGGCCGTCGCGGGGGTGATGAGCAGGCGCTGGCCGTTCCAGCGCAGGTCGACCACAATGTCCTCGTCCAGCAGGCGAATCTGCTCCATCACGCTGGCGGGCATGTTGGTGTAGTCGGCGGGGACGTGGACGCGCAGCGTTTCGCCGTCAGCGGCGGCGCGCAGGTCGGCCTTGACGCCCATCCAGAAGTGATAGCGTTCGGTGGCCTCGATGTCCTGCGGGTCGGGGCGCTCGCGCTGCTCCATCTGCCGGACGGCGGGGACGGAAGTGCTCTCGGCGGTGGTGCTGTCCGCCGGCGGGGCGGTGGGGGTTGGGTCGGGGGTTGGGGGCGTTGCCTCGCCAATTATAATCTGGATTTCACCACCATTTTGATTTGTCAGTCCTGCT
>ERZ1643247.3588-NODE-3588-length-10777-cov-5.066126_pt1 | contig 10777 bp, 10 predicted proteins | sample MGYA00579264_ERZ1643247 | MGnify/ENA primary metagenome ERZ1643247 (study PRJEB29033, sample SAMEA4952262) | chicken gut metagenome | biome: Broiler Chicken; feature: Gastrointestinal Tract; material: Caecum | place: Ireland | collected 2018 | study: Broiler... | reverse complement strand
GATAACCCGTATGATACTATAGCCGATATCATATTAACTAATAATTGTATATGGTAAGATGACCTTTTCTCTACACCCTGTTTCACTACATGGCCTCCATATTTTTGTATTTAGCGATTTGAAAATAGCTTATTAACTATAAATAAAACAACAGAACTTCGATAAATAGAAAAATAAATTTTCATTATTCGGCAATAAACCCAGACGTTGAAATTAAAAAGGTTCAACTTCATTTTATTTTTTTTACTTAAACGTTGCACTGCTTCATTAGGTAGTGACTGCTTCAGCTCATAAATTAACGCTTTTCTTTGATTTTTGCAAGAAGATATTCCAGAAGAACTAACCACTAATTGAAGGCAAATCTCAATATGATTTGCAATAGCGTCATAATAGTATTCTGGGCAATTTTTTTTATAAAATTTAATTCGCTCGCGGCTTAAGTCTGATTCAGTAAAACGGCTCGGAGAGCAGACCGCTCTGGTGATACTGCCTTCTGACATGTAATAATGGTAATATGGAATTGGCGTATAAACAATCTTATGTGCTTTCAATAAACAAGATGGCATTATTTCAAAATCTTCATTTATTCGTCCTTTTGTCATTCTAATATTTTGAAATATATAACGAGAAAAAAGCTTATCACATACACTGTTGCTTATTTTTATGTGATATGTCAGCTCTCTTAGTGCTTCTTTAGAGGAAAATGTTTCAATATCCTTAAATTGAGGATATTGTGGATTAAAAAACAAAGTCCTTTGATCTGCATAATCTAAAAAAATTCCGCCAGCCGCGATATCAGCGTTATTTGCTATAAGCAAATTATACAGCGTATCATACATATCCGGCTCAATCCAATCATCTGAATCCACAAACCCGACATAATCCCCTGTCATAACATCAAGGCCGGCATTCCGCGCATCGGAAAGCCCTCCGTTTTCTTTATGCACCACACGAATGCGCGAATCCTGCTTTGCAAACATATCGCACATTTCTCCACACTGATCCGGAGAACCGTCGTCAACCAAAACGATTTCAAGGTTCTGATAAGTCTGAGCACAGATACTTTTTACACAACGCTCTAAATATTTTTCTACTTTATATACTGGGACAATAACACTAATTAAAGGCTTATTCATATCAGCATCTCCTTTTTCCTGAATACATTGGCTACTGCCATAGCGAAAACATAACAGGAAATTCCAATTGTTGTATTCATGCAGGGATTAAAGTATGTGATGACCATGAAATAAAATATAGAGCTTAGTGATATATATTGCAGAATAGCATCCGAATCTGTTTCCGGATTTTGTTTTCGCCTGCAAGTAAAAAACGCAATCAGTCCAAATGGAGCGACAAAAAGCAGCAAACCAACAAGCCCCATTTTATTCATGATATCATAGTATGTGTATTCAACATATCCATTGTTTACTTGAATTGCAGCGCCAAGTCCATTTCCAAAAAGCCAATTTTTTGAAATAGACGCCTGAAGCTGTACGATTTTCTCGTCTCTTAAAATTAAGCTATCCATCTCAGCATCTAAATCTAAATAGTCATCAGAAGGCGTTTCTTCAATTGGCTTGCCTCCGGGTTCTTCTTCTATTGAGACGGAAAGCAATACCCGGTAAATTCCCACTTTAAATAAATTTGTGTGCTGGACCAACGACAATGTTCCTAAAATTGCGCAGGCAAGTATTACAGCGCAAGCGGAACCGGCTATAGCCTGTTTCATAAAAGAGCGCTTTTTCCATAAGATCATAATCAAGGAAAGAACAACTGCCAAAACACTTCCCAAATACTGCGCACGCGAATAAGAAATAAAAATCGCTACAATAAATATTGCCATCGGAAGCAGCCAGATATATTTCCTTTTTGAATCCCCTGTTAAAAAGAAGTAAAAGGAAATCATATAAGCCACCAGGCAATATCTGCTGCCAGTATGAAAATAAATACGTGTTGCATTCTGTCCCATCTCTGTTATAGAGCACAAACCACTTTCCCCTGTAAAGCGATAGACAGAAAGTTGATTGGGGAAATAAGCATAAAAGCTTAAAACAATCGCGGCAATTGCCACGATAAAAGTCGCGGCTACAATAATTTTCATCAATAAAAAGATATGCTTTTTATCTGTAAACGCATAAAGCATTGCCGGCAAAAGCAAAAGGTTGGCATAACCGAAAATATCCGATTTGATAATATCCAGACGATTCCCATTTACGACTCCGATGACGAAGGCAATGCACAGCCAAATCATAAATGCGCCAACTGCTAAAAGAAAAGGATTGCGCACATACTCCCGGATTTTGACAAAAAGGAAAGGCAGTGCGGCTAAAACCGCTACAGCAAAAAATAAAATTCTTGTAGAAAAAGGGCCAATTTTAGTTAGCTGTCCAGTCCCCAACAAGATGATATCCAAAAAATATAAGACAATTGCAATCCACGAAATTTTTGAACAATAGCGCATAAGAGGTTTCTGGGAAAAGTGCATCACAAATCATTCCTTTCGATCACAAGTTATTTCTACCCGCACTCTATTTTTTAATAATTGTAAATTTGTTATTATTGGATTATTTCTACACTTCTTTGAATATGCCCGAAAGTCCGCAGAAAAGATTTTATAGCGGGAAAGCGCCGCCTTCCGCGAAGGTTTACTATCGGTAAAAAAGTTTTGGTTGAGCACAACATTCTGCATAATACAGAATGTTTTCTTGTGTTCACGGCACCAGCGCATAAAATCATGATCAACATAATCCAAAAAAAGTGTTTCATCATATTGATACGTATTATACAACGATGTGCGCACTGCCATTCCGGAATTAATCGCAGTTATCGGCTTATCCTTTATCTCATCTATATCCTCAATTGGATAGACCCGATATTTTCCCGCTATACAGGGCGAAATATATCGCTCCCCGCTCTTTACAAGTGGCAAAAAAACTGCGTCTTCCGGATGTCCTTCTGCCAAACGCATCAGTTCTTCGCAGTAATTCTCTGGGAATACGGTATCATCATCTGCCCAAATAATCAAGTCGGCTTTCTCTTTCATAAGTGAGACAGCTTTGTTGTAGGCCTTTGTCAGTCCGGCGTTCCCTTTCATATTGTAATACTGCCACCCTTGACTTTTACAATACTGTTCATTACCGTAATCAGCCGTACTGTTATCCACAATCAGCATATAATCTGGCGTTTGCTTGGCCTGCATGATTGTACTGCAAGTTTGCGAATCTTGACACGCTTTATTATAGATAACTATTGCAACACAAGTCTTCACGCAATTCCTCCTGTTTTTATATCAACGCGAACATGGCAATTCAAATCAATAATATACAAGTTGCGCTACTTTCTTGATCAAACCGTTTTTCCATATTCCATATTGTATTGAAACGCTTATTCTTTTCATTTTTCCTGCTTGAGCCGCTTGTGAAAAAGCACGCAGCATCTCACGGTTTTGTACACTCAACTTTTGATCCAATATCGATAAAAGCATTCCCGCCTGAAGCATAGCGGATAATAGGGCATTGTGATTTGCCTTATATTTCGTCATTTGCGTTGTCACGGCTTCAACACTGTACACATCTTTTGCCCCAACTGAATTCTTTCCATGCTGGCGATAAAGGATCAGCGGCTGGCCGATAAATCCTATACGACCGACAGCAGCCGCAATCAACGCAAACCACCAATCGTGCATTAAAACTTGTCCTTCATCCACCGAAGCCGCCGCCAACTCCCACAATGCATGGTTGATCATCATGGTACAACCTGTTACAATATTTTGAATCAGCAACTGATTCAGCGCACAGCGTTCCGCCTGTAGACCAGAAAAGCGGAAAAATGAAGGTGAGATCATGTGCAGATTTTGATCAACAACCTCCAAATCCGTATGCACCAGACACGGTATCTCCGCGCTGCCATTTTCAATCTCCTTCATTTTTTCCAGTGTCAAACGCACCTTTTCCGGTTTCCAAAAATCATCCTGATCACAATACATAAGATAAGGATAATCCTTAGCTTGATGGGTTAAAAACAAAAAGTTTTTTTTAGCACTCCCAGTTGGCTTTTCTTTTTCGAGAATCTGAATTTTATTTGGGTAACGCTTTTGATATTGAAGCAGGATTTCCCGAGTACGGTCTGTCGAGCCGTCATCGGACACTAGCAAAACCCAGTCTTCAAATTCCTGATTCAATATAGAATCCAACTGTACCGGCAAAAAACGTTCCCCATTATATGTCGCCATTAAGATGGCAACCTGTGCAGTCCGTTTCATATCCAGTCCACCTTTTCCTACTCAATTTAATTGAGCAGTCCATCCAACGTATTTTCTAATTTTTCTTTGAATACCTGCTCAGAAAACAAAGCATCAAATACTTCAAGCGTATTCTTGCGCATTTCGAAATTTTCTTCCGGAGTTAATTGCACTACACGGCCGGCTGTTTCCTTTAAGTTTTCACGATTCACATTCACACCAATTCCGTATTTTTCCACAATTTTATACGTATCGCCTTCTATTGTATTCAATATAGGCAATCCGCCGGCAAAATAATCTAGTGATTTCATCGTGAGTCCCACACAAACGCTATCTTTCATCATATTGATACCAAAATCACAGCGGTCAAAAATCGCCTGCCTTTTTGCGGGATCAAATATTTTTCCATGAAACTCTACCTGCACCCCCGCTGCACGCATGGAATCAATGAACGCATCCCGGGATTCCCCATCTCCGATAATATGTAAAGTAACCGGCTGCACACTTACGATCTCCCTGCTTAAAGCAGCTATGCCGGAAATATCAATAATATTATTAATCGAACCAAGATAGCACAGCTGGATTCCCTGTTTTTTGGGCACAGCAAAATTGCCGTCCGTCGTTTTCTGGGGACGGCATAGATATAAAACCTCCGTTTTTTTCCCTGTGAGCTGTTTTTTAAGCCGATCTTGATACAGCTCACATTCTGTAAAAATCAAATCTGCTGCTGGAATCCCACAATCTCGAACGCTGCGCCAGATCGCAAAAGGCAGCGACAAGAGTTGTTTTGCCCTATTATTAGGAAAGGTTTCCGGCCAAAGATCGTAAAGATCCAACACCAATTTCACATTTGGGTGTCTCTTTTTATATTTTGCCGCCTGTCGTGCCACACTATTGGGCGGTACCATTACGTAAAGAAAATCAGGGGAAAGTTTTTCTACCAATCGAAATGCATCGCGCGCAAACTGTGCGTGCGAACGCAAACGTGCAACTGATAAATTTTTATAATATGGTTTTGTTGGAATCTGAATGCAATGCTCCAATTCCGTACGAAAATGCTTTTTTTCGATATGGCTGAAATCCGAAATAATATATGTGCAGTCATACCCTTTACTGAGAAGATAGTCTTCCACTAACCGAATCCGGTGATCATAATAATGGAAGCAGCTGATACAAACAGCTCTTTGATTCATACGAAGTGCCCTCCTGCTTTTTGTGTGCCGCTACAGTCAAACAGTGCATTCCGGCCGTTCCTCTTTGCATCAATAGTTTCTATATTATAGCATGTTCGTCCTTTGAATGCAACTCTACAACTCTGTCAGGAGAAAAGAAAGCATTTTTTCACGTTTTCTTCACAAAAACGCCGCTTTGTTTTACAAGAAAATAGGTTTTGCATAGCGGTTCTTATTATTTGGCAATTTATATAATAACGCTCCATACAAATATTCATTTTTCCTGTTTTAACTCTATAATAAAATGCCATATTCTGTTCTATCGATATTTGTTCTTTTTCTTTATCTATAAATCAAAAAATTTATAAAAATAAATATTTTCAAAAAAACCTTTACAAAATTAAAATTATCATGTATACTTTTTTTCATAAAGAAAGAAGATGACGTTAATGTACTGATAAAAAAGATTGTATTCCATGTTTTTTGAATCAGGCTGTAGTTGTCTTCTTTTTCTGTTTTATTGGGCTGTTTGCCCGCTATTTTCGGTTATACATCGAAAAAGAAAAGCAATTTCGTTTTTAGAAAGGAGTTTTGGTTATGAAAAAATTTTTATCTGTCTTACTTTGCTGCAGCTTATTGCTCACGTTACTTCTTGCTGGCTGCGGAGATTCTTCCAGTACAAACGATACATCCGGCACACAGCAAGAATCTTCCACTGAAGCAGGTGACGACGGCGCAGATTTAAGTTCAATGCGTTCTGATGCCTTGTCGGAAGTCCGTAAAGAATACAACGATACGATAGATGCCTCTACCATCAATAAATTGGTGGGAAGATTAAAAAGCTCCACCGATTTGGATTCCGTTTTAGAAAGCAGCGTAGATGAATATAAAGACGCTGTGCGTGCCGTCTTTGACGATGTACTTCCTTTCATAACAGAAGGTTCTCTGATTGGGCCGAAAGCTCCTGCCACATATGAAGAAGCATGCACTTATATCACAGAAGAATTCCAAAGTTTCACTAACGGTGACACCACAGCGCTTGACGCTGCACTTGCTACGATGCAGGAAACCTATGACAGCGACAGTCAAACCGCATTTGATACGGCGCGCCGTACACTTTGGGATGAATATGAGTGCACTGTGGAAACCAATACTTATTTCCAAGATCACACTTAAATCATGCAAATGATCTGACTTTATGATATATCTTCCCTGTATCCCATAATAAAAATTACTTCAAAGCAAAAGCCGTGCTATCTTTTTGATAAGCACGGCTTTCGCTTTGAAAATCATGGATAAATCCTATTACATCTTGTTTATATCTTTCGCTGTTTCTTCGATATAAAGCCTACATTTTTCTATCTTACTCTGTGTTCTTTTAAAAGGCGGCAGCTTTTATCGCAACAGGCGCATAAAGCTGCTGTTTTTTCGCTCTCGCTTCCAGTATAGGATAGAGGCAGCAAGAAATGCAGACCTGTTCGGTCGCACACAAAACGGCTTTTCCTTTCTCCGTTTTCAACGACCTCCTCTTCCTTTTTCAGCAAAAGGCGCTGGCAATGATATAAATTCATATAAAACACCTCTTTTTAATATTTTATGTGCCTATATTAGAAAATCGGAAAACAATCTATCTTCGATTCTCTTCCTTCTAAGGCCTGCTAATTCCTCGTATCTTGAGAAGCAAATTACTCTCTCCGCAAGCCTCGTAACTTCATTATGCATAATCCGTTCTCGGTTTTTCCTGTTTGTCCTAACCAAAGAAATCGTGTTTTGAAGCAATAAGTCCGCGACAGTAAGATCATTCCGAAACCCTAGGATTGGAATACATTGTAAGCCATTCTTCTTTCGTTATGGCGTTAACATGGTCAGTTCTTTTCTCATGCATCAGCGGCACATCCACTTCCTTGGCTGTCCGCTGATATTTAAAGCCTACCTTTTCCTGGACGCGTTTTGACTTGGTGTTGCCTTCATAATATCTGCACCATACTTTGCGCATGCCCAGATCTTCAAAAGCGTGCCGCAGCATTTCCCTTACTGCTTCGGGCATCAGCCCCTGACCCCAGAACGGTTTTCCGAGCCAGTAGCCAAGTTCACATTCGTCATCCCTCTCGGTTAAATCCGTATGACCATTTAACATCAATTCAATTGCGCCGATTGCTCGATTATCTGATTTCAGACACAATGCGTATGCTTCTGCCCCACCAAAAATAGTCTTGATAATATACCGACTCTCATCAATGCTCTGATGCGGCTGCCATCCGGCCATAGGTCCCACAGCAGGATCGCTGGCGTATTGATACAAATCCTCTGCATCCCCTTCTTCCCAACGGCGCAGAATCATTCTTTCTGTTGTCAGTATCATTGCTAATCCCCGCTTCTTCTTTTTCTCTAAATTTTCCGTCACGCTTTCCTTATCGGGTGCCTGATCACCGTTTTTAATTTCTCCGGCGCAACTTTTCTGGCATCGCTGAGATAAATCTCATGATGCATGCGTTCGTCTGTAATATCCAGCACATATCCATGGCTCTTCATAAACTCATGCATCAATGCTATTGTAGCGGGTTCGTCATCATACGAACCGATATGCATGCACTGTACGCACAGCCCTTCATCATAGGTCAGAAATTCCAACTTGGAAAAATCGGTTTTCTTTTTTGCTGTTGCTTCCTGAATCGCCCAATCAAAATCGGCTTTCGTCGCAAAATCAGGCAAACGAATAACCGATATCCCTTTGAAATCTTCCTTTCGGGCATAGTCAATTCCTTCTACACCTTCCTGCCACCAAAACCCCTCAAGCGGCGGTACAACATAATCAAAATATCCTTCAATCTGATGATTGGTTTTTTTACTCATTTTAATGGTAAAAGCAATGCCGTACAAAAGCCCGATAGATTGCTTATATTCGCTGTCCTCGGTATTCGGGTCGCCCTGTACACGGACGGCGATGTAATGCATACGGGGTACCGTAACAATGCCCGGCTTGTTTTTCGGCATATAAAATTCCTTGTATTCCTTTTTGTAATCAAAAGCCATTATTTCCTCCCTAAAACCTGATTTTACGCCCTATTTATCTCTCTGGCAAGCTGAGAATAAAATATCTCATTTTACATTTCTGTATGAGTTACCCTGTATAAATTACAATATGACTTGGTGCAAAATAATCAATAAAACAGACCTGCTCATAATCCAAACTGCTTTTCTGAAATATACAATCTAAACCAAGCAATAGGACACTGCCAATACGGTATTTCCAATAAGATATATAGCAAATATCTCATTAGAGCACCACCTACCCCAAGTATCCGGAATATTGATGATTATAAATGCGGAATATCCAAATCTAATATCTATCCCTGATTTTCCCAGTAACCACGCTGTAAAGGATACGCATCACATCGGGGACATTCTTCTTTCTTGGATATATTTTCTTGATTTGCATATGTACAATCAGATAAATTAACTGTAAATTCTCTGATCCATAACTGCTCATCTATCCCAGTTCTGACAGCGAGATTTCTACAGTTCAATCCACATTCTGCTGTTGACGGTAAAAGGACTGATATTTTGGAGATGGCACGCTTTCAACGATCAATTCTTAGACCTTGACAAAAGGACTACCGTCTCCACATGCTTATCATTGTCCAAACTTAATTCCATATTTTCCCCAATGATTGGTAGCTTGAATTTGATTGATTTGAGCCACTGTCCATTGGGCTGGCGCTCCGGAAAGATTTGTATTTCTGAAATCAGCGCTTCTATAAATCTTCTCCGTTCTACGTCATTCATCACCCCGTATAGTTTTTCAAAATAAATTAGAACCTTGTAGATGTTGTCTGCGGTTAGCTTTTCAGCCTCAATAGCCTGCTTTTTTGCCCTTGCCTCAACCAGAAGGTTTTCTTCCTCTTCTATCTTATCATACATTCGATAAAGCCTGTCATCAAGATCTGCTTTTCGTTTAATATAGTGACGATCATCAGGATCAAGCGAATCTATTTCTTCCATCAATTTGGATTTAGTGGAATAATACTGACGAAGTTGCTTTTCGTGATTCGCCACCTCCTGATCTATTGTGGAAGTGTCTACCTTCATATTGATTTTTTCCTGCATCATCGTGGCAAATTTAGGCTTGCTGACTAATGCTACTATGATTTCTGCGACTGCATCATCCAATAGTTCCTCATTGATTTGCTTTCTGTAATCGCACTTATGTCCACGGGTCATGGTGCGGTGTTTGCAACCATAGTAATAAAAATCCTTATACTTTGTTCCATCCTTTTTGTGTTTGATACATTTGTTTCCATACATTCCTGCACCACACACAGGGCATTTTACAATACCCGAAAGCAGATGAGCTCTCGTATCTTTTCCCTTATTTACATGCTCATATTTTTTTGCCTGAGCAAGTAATTTGACCTGCGCCGCCTGCCAGATTTCTTCGGAAACAATGGCTTCATGCAATCCGTCAACCAGTAAATAGTTCTCTTGTTCTACAAGATGATAGTCATTTCTGGTTCCATGTACTTTTTCTGTTCTTCTGCGTCCATAGGCGATTTTGCCACAATATACTGGATTTCTTAGTATTAGGCGAACCAAATGGGCATCAAACAGAGGATTTTTTCCATTTTGCCGTTGTATTTTTCGTATTCCGTGATTTTCCAGATATTTAGCAATGCCATTTGAACCAATATTGGTATTCACATATTGGTCGAATATCACGCGAATTGCTACTGCCTCTTCCTCGTTTATTTCCAGTTTTCCGTCCACAAGCTGATAGCCATACGGTGCAAATCCGCCGTTCCATTTTCCTTCTCTGGCCTTTTGGATACGTCCTTCCATCGTTTGGACACGAATATTTTCCCTCTCAATTTCAGCGACTGCCGAGAGAACGGAAATCATCAGTTTGCCAGCATCCTTAGAAGAGTCTATCCCATCCTCAACACAGATTAGATTCACGCCAAAGTCCTGCATAATCTGCAAAGTCGAAAGAACATCTGCCGCATTTCTCCCGAAACGGGATAATTTAAAGACAAGGACATAAGAAACTCCGTCTTTTCCTTCTTTAATATCATCCATCATTTGGGAAAACTGTACTCGGCCTTCAATGGATTTTCCGGACTTACCGGCATCCTCATATTCTCTTACAATTTCATAATCATTGTACTCTGCAAAAGCTTTCATTCTTGACTTCTGTGCGTCCAAGGAGTAGCCGTCAATCTGCATTGTTGTTGACACTCTGGTGTAGGTATAAACCTTTACTTTTTTCTTATCCATACACAACCTCACTCATAGTGCCACTGATGTGCACTACATAATCATCATACATCGGTTCAGTCTCAAAATGTTTGGACTATATAATCACGATGTA